>Ga0180432_10002482_pt1 | contig 27567 bp, 31 predicted proteins | sample SS_ome_10_FD_132414 | JGI IMG/M metagenome (GOLD analysis project Ga0180432, IMG submission 132414) | Hypersaline lake sediment archaeal communities from the Salton Sea, California, USA - SS_1_MS_2 metaG | ecosystem: Environmental > Aquatic > Non-marine Saline and Alkaline > Hypersaline >... | reverse complement strand
GGCGTCGGCTCGGGGAGCGGGGGAAGTGATGGATCGTCATCGTCATAGTCGAATGGGACGTCGTCGGTGTTGCCCGATCCGGAGCCGAGTCTCTCGGGGACATCCTCCGCCAGAATGGGGTGGGGACCGATCTCGATTGGCTCGAAAACCCCGATGTAAGGGACCACGACGAGCCCGTCCAGCAGGCGCACGTCCATGAGGAGCTTCCGGGAGGGCACGAATTTCCACTTGCGGCTGCCCTGTCCCGAAGTCTGCAGCACGGTTGACGGTGGGCATACCATCAACGCTGGGTACTCATCCACCATCCCCGGAGCGTCGATGATGCGGTAGGCTGCGGCGAGCGCGCATCCCTCTCCAGGGACCGTGATCGTCGGAGGCGCGTCGAGGTAAACAGCCTCGGGGTCGGGGCTAAACGGGCTGCTGCCTGTCTTCTTGACGACGACAGGCCGGTACAGCGTTTCGCCTTCCTTCTCGTAGCTCTTGCATGTTTTCAGCACACACGGGACAGCATACTCGACGACCTCTCCAGCGGCATCGTGGATATCGACCCAGGCATCGTCTCCTGCGCGGGGGGCGGTGTTTGCCATCGGTAGCCAGCCGGTACGATCCTCCATCCTGGCCATGTCCAGGGTCGACCTGACCCCGGTCATCATGCCCTCGGTAAAACCGTAGCTGCGGATCAGGCGAAGCCCGACACTTCCATCCTTAGGAATATCGGACAGGGATTCGAGCTTGAAGCGGGGCTTGCTGTAGATTGTGGGCAGCAGATCAGCCCCCTCGCCGTAGTCCAAATCCGGGTAGTTCGCGGGCAATAGAAGGACCCCGCCACGGAGAGCTATATCCGTGGTGCGCAACTCCTGTTGCCACAGCCGGTTGGCGTCGGAAACTAACTGCCGACACTGCAGGTCCACCGTGGCCGTGTACAGTTCAGGGTTGGACTTCCTCTGCGCCCGTGCCGCTCCAGGAGGTTCGGTCGGGTCGTTCACGGTTGGGACTGTTCGATCCGAGAGTGCTGGTAGCTCCGGTTTGGTATCCGTTTTCGGGGCGGACTTCTTCTTCTTCTTCCTACCGCTGGTCTTCTTTTTTGCCATGGTATCTTTCCTCGGACAAAGGGGCAGTCGAGGGTGTATAGCCGTGCATCGGGCAAAAAGGCAAGCAGACCCGGGGAGGCCGGGTCTGCTAGATTCGATTTGCGCCGGGGTGGTTACGTGTCGATGTCGCTGTCGCTGTCGTCGCTGTCGCTGTCGCTGTCGCTGCCACCGCCCCCGATCTGTTTCAGTTCGTCCATCGGGTACTCCCCGATCTGCAGGACCCAGCGAAGAATCAGACCGTCCCGCTCCGCCAGTTGCTCCTGGGTGAACGTGACGGGGTTCGTCCCGGTGAAGCACTCCACCTCCGATATCTTGGACAGGATGTCCTTTACCCCACGGCACGTCCGCTTCTGCCCGTCATCCAGCCCGAACTCCTTCTTGGCCTGCAGGAGTGCCTTGTGCGGGGTGATCTTTGGTGTGGGTATGGATTTCGGGGCCGAACGCTTCCCGGACGGCTTCCCGTTCGACCCCCCGCCGCCATTACCGCTACTACTGGAACCCCCTCGCGGAGGTTTCGTGACTGTGACGACGGTTCCCTCGGGGACCTCCATCTCGTCTGCGTCCGGGTCGGCGGCCTTGGCGGTATCCTTGGCCTGCTGGTAGATCATATCCATGCGCGCCAACACGTCATCGACACGGTCCGCAGGAATCTTGAGGAATTCCCTGGCGGTCATCATGGGCATTTTCCCAGAGGCTACCCGGTCACGGATCTTCTTTGGCAGCAGGACGGCATCGAGGGACAGCTTGACGTTCTTCTCGCTCTCACCAAACACCTGGGCAAGCATCTTGATAACGCGATTCCGGACCTGTCCCTTCTCGGTCTCCGTCAGCGGCGACGCTTCATCGCCTTTCTCCTTGGAAACGCGGTCCTTGTCCATCTGCGCGGCGTGAAAGGCGTCATCGACGGAGGCTCGGACGAACCTGCCCTTGTCGATGGGGGACAGTGCTAGCCGGGCCACGTTGGTGGACATGCAGTAGTATTGGATCGTCTCCTCGGCAGGGACGGACCCGTCCTCACGCATCACCAAGTCGGCCTTAAGATGCGTAATGCTCGGTGCGTGGCCCTTGTTGATGGTGGTCATGCGTCGGTACCCATCCCGCACGGAGATGGGCTGCCGCTTCTTTCCGGACGGGACGCACGTGATAGGCTGGTTGACCCCCTGGCTCTCCAGCGCCCGACCGAACTCCTTGAGAGCGCCATATGTGGCCTGGCTCCGGGGGTTGTGGTCGTAGTCTACCTCCACCATTTTCACGGGAATCGCGGCGATGCTGACCACCACGTACCCAGGCAATTGCGGGATCGGGACACCGTTCTTTGGGTTCAGGAAATACTCCGGGAGCGCGGTGGGGTGCAGGTCCGTGGTCTTCGGTTTCGTCGGCATAGCGTGGTCCTTTGGATGGAAAATTTTTCTGGCTACGATCCTTGGGAGAGGAACTTATGTACCGCCTTTTCGATGAGAGCCTGCGGTATCGGTAGGCCCCGTTTGGTGATGGTCACGTCCAGGCGACCATCAAGCAGGAACCAGGACCCCGCCCAGCCCCCGGAGACGGTTCCGAGTTCCACGTCCCCGTCGACGACCACGTTGTACCGAGCGGCCATCGCTTTGGCCTGCTCGAAGCGCTCGTTCGGGTCAACGTCCTCGGGGACCGTAACAGAGAACTGGATCGGTTTCATAGTTTCTGCCACTGCTGGTTCGACTCGTCCCAGCAGTACAAAGCGATGGGAGGGATAGCCGGGGAAATCTCGTAGATGCAGGCACAGTCACCGGTGTCGCCAGGGATCTCCAACGCCTCTGGAAGACCCTGGAAAGGTCCCCTGGAGAAAGCGTTGGTGGTGGCTCCAGCAGCACCGATCGCGTACATGACGTCCCCGATGGACAGTGCAACCTCGCGGTCAAGGAAATCGGCAACTGCTATATAGCCGGACTCGACCGTGTACCAAAGTTGCGCGGACGCGTCGACCTTTCGGGCGCGCTCCAGTAGCCGGACCGCCCCAACAGGAGGGTTTCGGGGCGGTAGCCGCTTACCGGGCACGGAGTCGCTCCAGACCCAACCAGGGCGATCCAGGGCGAGGCGCTCGTCGCGGTAGACAGCGTAGTAGTCCCACCCTTGCCCCACGAGATCCTTTAGATGGGCACTGCCGTAGTGGCGACTCCACTCGGCGACCTCATGCTCCTGGTCCGTAGATAGGTGCTCCCGCACCCAGCGGCGGATGGCACGGAGGCGGGAAATCTGCCCGTCCAGATCGCTTAGGATTTGCTGGCGAACCCGCGGAACGTCCACGTCGGCAACATGGTGCGTGACCTCGGGGTTTCCCGCTCCGCGGACGATCGCGAGGAACCCGTGCTTTTCGTAGACAGTGTTGCCGTTCTTCATCGCCTACGCTTTCGTCTTCGTCTGAGCGGTCCGGGGGAGGAAGCAGTCGCCGAGCTTCCCCGTAGTACGGTCCAGGTGCCGGGCAATACCTCCGACGTCGTGGGAAAAGTCGAAGTCCTCTGCCTTCAGTAGACCTTTCAGGTCCAGGGGGCACCCGTTGGCGTGACAGGCTGTCACGTCCATCGTCAGGGACATCCGGTCGTTGACCCTGAAGCGCTTCATAGCGCGGTCAACGATCCGTTCGATGAGGTCCCGTTCCTCCTTAGTAACCTCGAAACTGATCATGTACCTGCCCTCCTTAGGACCGGTTGTACCGCGCTCGGCCAGCAGGACCACCCTACTGTTTCCGTCCCGCACCACGTGGAGGTGGCGGTGTTCGCGGGACTGCGCCCGAAGGCGCGGGCACTACTCGTTCATCGTGGCGATACGCCGGGCCTCGCCTTCCAGTTCGTCGAACGAGGCGGGGGGATCGTCAGCGAAGAGCAGAGTCACCATGGCTTCGCACTCACGCAGGGCACGGATGGTCCCCTTCGCCCCCTCAACCGCGCTCTCGAATCGGCGCTCGACGCGGGCCAACATGCTACATGTGGCCATCGTCTTCCGCGCCTCGGCCGCGAACAGGCGGAACATCCCTAGGACCTCGGTCTGGGTAAGCTGGCGCTCCCCCGACTCGACAGCCTGCTGGAACAGGTCCAGGAACTCGGGACGATGGGTTTGGATGGCCATCGCAACTTCGCTGGGAACGACGGACTCGACGGATTCTGTTGGCATAGCTACTCTCCGAATACCTCGCCAAAGGTGGGCCTTGGGGCAAACAGTTCAGGGTGTTCTCCGCGCAACTTGGCTAGCCCCAGCACCAGGCAACGCCGTGCAATCTCCTCAACGGGGTGATCCTCTCCGAATGTGCGGGCGAGTAGGCGTAGGGCCTCCGCGTCGTCGCCCTCTATGTTCAGCATCAGGTCCAGCGTCATAGCTCCATATCCTTCCACGTCGTGCAGGATCATTTCGGTGGCCTCCTCACGGGGGACCCCTGTCGCTTCCAGGTCGTCAATGCGCCCAATAGCTGCCTCCACTGCTTCCAGAGGGACATTGTGGCGGCTCCGTAGAGCGGCGACAGAATCCTCGGCCTGCTGACGGGACAGACCGGACGCTATAAGATCGTCGATTAGATTCTGGTCATCGGGGATCGGTCCATTCGCGAGGCGGTCAGCAACCTCCCTAGCGCGATGCAGGTTGTTTCGGAACTCCCCGACACGCAGCACTGTGCAGCAGGCAGTGTCGGCCTTGATGCACCAGATGGGACCCCCATCAGGAGGACCGTTCACCACGTCGATGCCCGGGTCGAGGTAGAAATCCTGCTGTACGCCGTTCCCGTAGACGCTGATGTAGGCCTCGTACAGAGCCTCACTCTCGAACTGATACTGCGCCCCCTCGTCCTTGAGTCGAGTTAGCTCGACCCCCGCCTTCTTCTTCACAGCAGCGTCGGGGAGACCGCCGTCACCAAAGGCAGGGAACTTGGTAAATAGCTGCGATCGGGCGTGCTCTGTCACCGACCACGGCGACTCGAAGGCCGCGTACCGCCAAGAAGGGTTGTTCCCATGGCTCATAGATTCCCTCACGGTAGTTGTTGCGGGTTCCTGCCCTAGAACTTCTCGATCTCCTCCTCGGATAGCCAGATACGGACAAGCCCTTCGTTGTCAAGGTCCACGCAGAAGGCGTAGATCGCGTCGTCAAGGATCACGGTAATCTCCCCCTCGTCGCCGACACAGACGCGGGTCCCGTGCTCGTCTTCGGAGTCCTTAATCACGCGGATGCGGTCGCCCACTTCGAAGCCCAATAACTCGATCACAGGCTTCCCCAGATCGCCTTCGGGAATCTGCCCCGCCCAGCATTCGTAAGGGTTCTTCAGGCAGCGGAGGCGCTTTTCGGCCTCCCCCCTGCTGCTCCCAAGCACAGTGCGGGATTCCCCGTCGACGAGGGTGTAGTTCTCGTCGTTCAGGATTACGCGGCCAGGAACGCCCACAGTCTGTGCGACCTTGGAAAGCGCGGTGGTTGTTTTGGTGATACGTTGCATGTAGCTACTCGCAGGAGTTGTTCCAACAGGAGTTGTTCCAATTGGCGATGGGTAGGAAGGGGGAGTTCGCGTCGGGGGCTTCGTGATCGTAGTCTTCGACCACGAGCACACGCCCCTTGGGTGTGGTCTGTGGGGCCTTGTACTCCGTGACGTAGGTGTCCCTAGGATGAGCCTTTGCCTCTGGGATCTCCAGAGCGGCCAACTCGCGGGCCTCTTGGGGGCCTTCAGCCTCGATCAGGGCGCTAGTGTGGTCGCCGCAACCGTTGATGTAAGTGACGATATAGAGCATCGACCAATCTCCTGGTTCGATTCTGAGGGGGGGGGTCTAACGGTCCCAAGGGGGTGCGAAGGTTCCGAACAGGACCGACGCCATTTTGCGCAGGCCCTGCTCGACGATCTCGTCCGGGGTGGCTTTGAGGCACCAGGATTGCCACTCCTGGTCGTTCTCGACGTCCCAGCCCCATTTTACGCAGAGGTCTGCAAACTCGTTCCCCGCATCCACGTCGCTACTGTCCTGGTCCTCGACAACGCGCTTGGCCAGGGTGGCTAGGTGCTGGAGGCGATGGACAGGGCTGTCGATGGCCAGAGGGCCGAGATCCTCTAGCTCTTGGGCCGCATTGAGGCACTCCTGCCCTAGAAGCAGGCTCTCCCCCTTCAGGTCCTGTAGACGCTGGTTGGCCATGTTTTCCATATGTTGGTAGCTGAACCCATGACCGCCAATTCCCGGCCTATCCGTTCGCGCTCGGGTGTTCTGCTTTTCGGCAATGTCCAGCAAGCGCTGGCCTTCTTTACGGAGTACCGGGGGCGTGGGATCGCCTAGGCGCTTCCCGATCCCCACAGTGGGCTGATCGGAATCGAACTCGCTGCTGCTGGCGGAGAAGCGGTACACGCCGGGCTTCAGCTTCTGGGCCTCACGATACAAGAGGTCCTCATAGCTCCATCTGATCGCGGTGGGGCGCAGCACTCCATCCTTGTCGCCCAGATGCACGGGTAACGAAGGGAGCTTGGCCCGGACTACAGAGTGGTTGTGGATAATCAGTATACCTCGCATGAGTTGTCCTTGTGGTGATCAGGATCCATTGGCAAGTAGCTCACGCCCTTTGTTGGCCTCGTTCCACTTGTAGAACGCCACAGCAGACGCTGCCTCGCGCTCGGCCAGGGCCGTCGCTAGCGTCTTGACCATGCCAGGGGTAAACGCCCCCGCATTGTTCTCCACCCAATCCGAGGCCTCGAAGGGGACGCATTCCCAGGCGTCCGCTTCGGCGTATTCACCCCCACGGGGCTTGTACCAACACTGAGTAAGCTGCCTCGCGTAGACCTTCACGAAGGTCGCGGCGAACAGGTTCTGAGCCTCCTTAGCTGGGAGAGTCTCCAAGTCGCCCAGTCTGATATAGGCGCGGCAGAGCAGGGCCGCTGTGGCCATGCCCTGCTCTGTGTTGTCCCCCGCGAAGTCGTCCGAGTCCGCGAACACCGCGAAGGCGGCGCGCATCGCGAGATCGTGGATCTCGTGCTTCTCGGGAGCATCCCCATACACGAATGCGTGAATCCCCATTGGTGTGTTCCTTGTTGCGGACACCTCGTCCGCGCTCAAGGTGCGACGTTACTCAGGTCTGACCTCCAGACCATGCACGGAGCATCGTCGTGCATATGAATAGTACGATCAACACACGTATTTTGCAAGTCCAAAATAACCAAAATCTCTATATTTCTTTTGGGATGAAAGTAACAGCGCTGCTATATACACTAGTTTGGCCATATTGGCGAATACAGCGTGGATAACTCTAAGCACTTATGCCCCGTACAGCATCCCGAATCCGGCCTTAAACGGCGTACTTTTCGTCTAATTCAGGATTAAATACAAACGTGTTTAAGTACGTTAAACAGGTTCCCTTTAAGTATACATGTCAGTCTCGTATTGGGCCTACACGTCGGATCCGGACTCCGTCGCCTTGTTACGAAACCCAAATACACCAATACGATGGCCATCATTCCGGTAGCTGCTAGTCGGACTGCCGTGTCCATTTATCGGGAGGGAGTTTCTTGGGTCGGCTATAGTGGGGTGTAGCAGGATCACCCCTCTGGAGAAAATACCTGATGCCGAAACCGGATACTGCGAACAACGCATTCCTCGCCGCTTGGGAGAAGGGCCGTAGCGCTGCGCTAGCGGAACGGCCGTTGGAGGCGAACCCGTACTCGGACCGGCCGCACACAAAGGCCATGTCCCGGTATTGGGAAGATGGCTGGGTAGACGGCGAGGCCGAACGGCGGGCGTACAACCCTTCGCAGCAGCGGGAGGAGGATGCGCGGCTCCGTACGGCGGACTTGGTCGGCGCACGGGTGATCCGGTTGGAGGGGAGCGTTGGTGCTCCCTACCGCATCGGCCGCACGCTTACAGTCCAGACCGACGTGGTGGTCGAGCTTGCACAGGCGAGTGAACTTGCCGCGTGGGTTCCTGTACGTGTCGAGGTTGTAGGGGTCTACGCGGACGACCCAGAGGAGATTCCGGCCATACGGGCTCTTGGTGTGTGGATGCTGCACTTACGGTTGATGGACCCCGGTGTGGTCCGGGAGCGGCGCTGGCTGGAGCACGTAAAGGTCTCCGCAGTACCCCGTGTGTGGAAAGCGCTCCGAAAGCGGCTACACCTGATGGCCGCCGAGTTAGGGTACCCTGCGCTATTCGTCCCCGTCATGCAGGCGGGAACCCCGTTCATGGAGACTTTCAACTTCGTGCTGCCGTCGCCGGGCGATGCCCCGGCGTTGATTCGTCCCTGACCAGAAAAATTTTCCAGTTTCTTGGAGGAAGCCATGCCCCGTCGCTCATTGAAACTTCGTGCCAGAAGTTACGCGCAGGAGTGCAAGTTCCTGGACCCTGTGGTCCGTCGTCTAAGGATCTCCCGCCGTGATGTTCTGGGCGGTCGCAACCGTGACGTCGAGGTGTTCGAGGTTGGGCTGTACACCAAACCCGCCCGCCACAAGAGGACGAGCCCGGTGCGGCTGAAAGTGGAGGTGTACTTCGAGGGGGCGCAGTCTACTGGTCGCTGGTACTGCGATTGGTTCGTGCAGGCCGGGACCGACCGGCTAGCCAGACCCACGGATGTTCGGGACTTCTTCCCGTCGAAGCGGGCTGCTATGGACCAAGCGCGCCGTCTCGTCGAGGATCCGGACGCTGTGCTGGCCCAATTGGCGACCGAGTGGTTGATTGCGGAGAGGGTCCTGGGCCAGAGCCGCCGGGCGGCGGAGAAGGCGCTTAAGGAGGCGTTCGATACGGAGGAAGAGGAGGTGGACCAGCACTCCGTCGACGCCCACCACTACCGCAACGTGTACCGGCTCTCTCGGTCCTATAAGGCGAAGAAGGTGAAGAAGAAGAAGAAGGCGAAGAAGATGGGGGTGTGACTTCATGGCCGACGTCTCGAACGAGGAGATAAAGAGGCTGCTGCAAGAGGCGATTGTGCGGCAAGTCCAGATGCTGTCGCGGTTGGATGCCGTAGAGCGTCTCCTCTTGGCTGGCGAGAGTCTCAATCCACCGCAGGGGTATCCTCCTCCACCGCAGGGGTATCCTCTGATTTGCGAGGTCGCCCCGGAGGAGGAGGATACCCCTGCGGTGGAGGATGCCCCTGTGGTGCTGCCTCAGAACCCAGTCCAGAAGGAAATCCTGTTGGCCTTAGATTCTGGAGGGAGAGGGGTATCTTCTGGCCGAGGGAGATGGGTACCTTCTGGCCGCTTGAGGGAAGACGTTGAGGTCGCTCTAACTAAGAGTGGTTATGATAAGCCTAGGAAGTGGGCACAGGCGTGGGCCCAGCAGTGTAGAACCCTCATCAAGAACGGGCTTGTGGTGCCGTTTGGCAAGAATCGATGGCGGCAATACGCGATCTCAGAACGGGGGAAGATGGCCGCCGCCTACGTCAGGAAGCTGCAGGCTAGGAAAGATAAAGCCCCATAATCACCTCCTCCGGATCGTCATTGCCGGGTGGGAACCGCAACAGCGTGGCGGAGAAGAAAGTATCGCTCTGGTATCCGTCCCACCCCTCGGCGGCAAGCTCCGCTCCGGGTCGCAGGAATTCGCCTAGGTCGAACGTGGATCCGCGGTAACGGGCGAACATGCGCCCCCACTGTTGGTCGTCCCCGACGAGGTAGTCGAATTCGCCCTTTTCCTCGTCTGTCAGATCACTCCAGTCGAGGACGGGGACCACCTCGGCGTCACGCCCCATCACGAGGGCCAGTAGTTCCAGGTCGATCTCGTCGTACATTATTGGTGCGGGGGCTTGAGCACTATCAGTCCGCTTACCGTGGCGGAGGCGGAATACGTGGTGCGGGGTAGGGGTGGGTCGGCGACGTACTGCTCGTTCAGGATTCTCAGGCGAGGAGGCTGGTACGCGTCGGGGTTGTTGATGTGCCGCTTGTACCACCCCTCCATCACGGGGCCCACAAAGTCGTGGGTCCATTGTAGGACGGTGTCTTCGTAGTCGGCGGGGTTGAGCGGTTCGAGGAATTCGTCGCCCGCAAGGTGCTCTTGGTGTAGTTCATCTTTCAGGGTCTGGACTTGCTGGCGCGCCCTTTCTGTGACGCCGCTTCCTGCCGCTCGTAGGAACGAGAGAATCGCGTTTACGTCGAAGTGCCGCCACCACTCCCCGTCGGGATTCTGCTGAAACGAGATGGCCGCGTCTCCCCATCCCAACAGGTCTTCGTCGAGGGCCAGTTCGACGCCAGGTAACAGGAGGATCCGGTGGGTTCCGTGTGGGACGCTACGAAGGCCCAACGCCCCTGCTATAGCGTGCGACGCCTGCAGGGCGTAGGTGTCCGCCAGGAATAGTTGCGGCGTTACGTACAGGCCGCCAAAGGCACTGAGGAGGTCGTTGTCCCACGGGTCGTACTCGGCCCGTTCCAGGTCGTGTAGGCTCGCATTGGCCGGTAGCTCGGCGGCTCCGTGGTGGAGGCCGATTTCGTTTATGGCGGCGACGATTTCGGGCGGTGGTTGGTACGTGTTTTCCATGGCTTCCCCACCCTACAGGGGTACCGCGGGCACGGCTATACCCAGGATGAGGTGCACCTACAGTCGGTAGAGTCCACAGGTTGTTGACACATACCACATTTTGTGGATTGAATCCGTCAGAATACACCTTATAGTACCCAAACCCCTAAAATCTCTCTACACGTTGTTGGTTCGCTATCCCTGGAAGGAGTGTGCGTCGCCATGACGGATGGAACTGGTATGCCCTATCACCCGGCCTTTGCCGAGCCGGGGGGTGATGGTTATGAAGGCATCGACTGGAAGACGGATTTCGTCGCCGAGATCCGGGACGCCAATGGTGGACTGATCTTCCAGCAGGAGGGGATCGAGGCTCCGCCGTTCTGGTCACAGCAGGCCGTGAACGTCGTGGCCTCCAAGTATTTCCGCGGGGAGCACGACACCCCGGAGCGTGAGGGGTCCGTTCGCGGGGTGATCAATCGGGTGGTCAACTCCATCGCCCTGTGGGGGTGGGAGGACGGGTACTTCCGGGACGAGGAATCCCGGAATGCGTTTGCTGCGGATCTCTGCTGGCTCCTGGTTCGGCAGCACGGGGCGTTCAATAGCCCAGTGTGGTTCAACGCTGGGATTTCTGACAACCCACAAATTTCCGCGTGTTTTATCCTGTCCGTCGAGGACACGATGGAGTCGATCCTCGACCTGAGCAAGACGGAGGGTTTGATCTTCCGCGACGGGTCCGGGGCTGGGACCAACCTCAGTACCATCCGAAGCACTCGGGACAAGCTCTCGGGGGGCGGAACCCCCAGCGGACCTGTCTCGTTTATGAAGGGGTACGATGCCTTCGCGGGGGTAATTCGGAGTGGTGGTAAGGTACGCCGGGCGGCGAAGATGCAGATCCTGAACGTCGACCACCCCGACATCATGCCCTTTATCAGGTGCAAGATGCGGGAGGAGGCCAAGGCGTACGCCCTGGTGAAAGCGGGGTATAGCGGCGGGATGGATGGCGAGGCCTACGAGTCGATCGCTTTTCAGAACGCCAACCTATCCGTGATGGTACCGGACGCATTCATGGAGGCTGTGGAGCGCGATGAGGAGTGGCCTCTGCGGCTGGTGCGGGATGCTGACACGGTGGTCGAGATGATGCCTGCCCGCAAGATCATGCGGGCGATCGCGGATGGAACGTGGGCCTGTGGTGACCCGGGGATGCAGTTCGGGGACACGATGAACCGGTGGAACCCGGTGCTAGACACCGAGCGCATCGTGGGAACCAACCCGTGCGTGACGGGGGATACGTTGGTGGCTACTGCGGAGGGGCTCCAGCGGATCGATTCCCTGTTGTCGGAGCCATTCGAGGTTGTGGGCGGCGACGGGGCGGTGTACCCGGTCCAACCGGCGTTCCCGACTGGCCGGAAGAAGGTGTATCGGCTGCGTACTCAGTGCGGCTACCACGTGGACCTGACGGAGGAGCACCTCGTCCAGACACAGCGGGGGGATGTTCCTGCCGGGAAGTTGGAGCCGACCGACACGATCCAGTTGGTGGGTAGCCCTTTCGGAGACGAGGCCCTGGACGATCGGCTTGCCGATGTACTGGGTACTGCCGTCGGAAATGGTTGCGTGACGGGTCGCTTCCTAGTCCTGACGATCACTCCGGACTACGAGGAGTACGCTGACTCCTTGGCATCTGCGATCACGGAGTTCAAAAGGGAGGATTCGGAAGATGGGCGTACACGGCGGGGGGTCAATGCTACCCTTGCGCCGACTGCCCGTCGAATTTCTACGTGCGCGTCCTGTGTGGTAGATCCCATCACGCGGCTGGCGGTGCTCGATCAGAAGGCACCGAACAAGCAGTTCACGGATGCGGCTTTCCGCCTCAACCACGCGGCTTGGGTTCGGATCCTGCAGGGCCTCTTCACCGCTGACGGGACGGTTGGTAACTATAGCGACAAGTCACAGTACATCAGCCTCGATAGTACCTCTATCAAGCTCCTGGAGCAGGTGCAACTGGTGCTTCTAGGCTTCGGGGTGAAGTCAAAGATCTACCGCGACCGTCGGGGCGGTCAAACGACAACCCTGCTTCCCGATGGTCGAGGAGGGGTGAAGGAATACCCTGTGCACGAGACCCATAGTCTCCGTATCAGCCGATCCTCAAGGGTGGTGTTCGAGAAAGAGGTGGGGTTTGTACCTGGATCGCCGAAGGCTCAGGCGCTGCGTGAAATGAACGCCTCAGTGGGAGTGTACCGGGACCGGATGCAGGATAAGGTCGAAAGCGTCGAACTCATCGGTGAGATGGACGTGTTCGATCTGCAGGAGCCGGTCACGGAGCACTTTGTCGGTGGCGGGATCGTGGTCCACAACTGCTCGGAGTACGCGTTCGTCAACGACTCCGCCTGTAACCTCGCGTCTCTGAATCTGATGCGGTTCCGCGGGAAGGATGGACGTTTCCAGGCCGACCGGTTCCGGTCCGCCGTCCGCACGTTCATCCTGGCGATGGACATCCTCGTCGACCGGGCCAAGTACCCGACGGAGAAGGTGGCCAGGAATTCCCATTACCACCGGCCGCTGGGGCTCGGGTTCGCCAACCTCGGCGCGTACCTGATGGCGCAGGGGATGCCCTACGACTCGGACGAGGCGCGGGACGAAGCCGCCGGGATCGCCGACCTGATGATGGCCTCGGCGATGGAGGCTAGCGCCGACCTGGCGGAAGTGAAGGGCCCGTGCGAGTCTTTTGCGGAGAACGCGGGGAGCTTCCAACGGGTCTTCGACCAGCACCTGGACGCCCACGAGAATCTACCGATGGGGGATCTATTCGTGTCCGCGAGTGAATCCTGGTGCACTGTCAAGGAGCGCTTCCCCAACGGTGTCCGCTCCAACGGTGTCCGCAATGCGCAGTTGACCCTGCTCGCCCCGACCGGGACCATCGCGTTTATGATGGACTGCGACACCACGAGCGGTGAACCAGACATCGCGCTCGTCAAGATCAAGAACCTGGTGGGTGGGGGAAATCTGAAGATCGTGAACCAGACGGTTCCCGTTGCCCTCCATCGGCTCGGGTACAGCCCGCAGGCGACCAAGCAGATCGTCGACTACATCGACCAGTGCGGTACTATCGAGGGTGCGCCGGGGATCCAGGACGAGCACCTCGCGGTGTTCGACTGTGCGCTCAAGCCCAAGAACGGCGAGCGCTTCATCTCGCACTGGGGCCATATCCGTATGATGGCGGCGATCCAGCCGTTCCTCTCGGGAGCAATTTCGAAGACGGTGAACGTGCCGGAGAGCGCAACGGTCGAGGACATCGAGGGGGTCTATCAGGAGGCCTGGAAGCTCGGGCTCAAGGCCGTGGCCATCTACCGCAATGGGTCTAAGCAGGCCCAGGCGCTTACTCTGGTCGGCGAGGACAAGAAGGAGAAGGATCGCTCGCAGCCCGGACCGCCCGACGAGCCGGTTCGGCATCGGCTGCCCGACAACCGCAAGTCCATCACCCACAAGTTCCGCGTCGGAAACCACAAGGGCTACTTCACGGTCGGCCACTACCCCGATGGTACCCCCGGGGAGGTCTTCGTCCGCATCGCGAAGGAAGGATCGATGATCTCCGGGCTGATGGACTCCTACTGCACAGCGGTGTCCATGATGCTCCAATACGGTGTACCGTTGCAGGTGATCATCCGGAAGTTCGCGTTCGTCCGCTTCGAGCCCTCGGGGTGGAGCAAACACCCGGACGTCAAGTTCGCCCGCTCGGTGGTGGACTACATGGTTCGCTGGCTCGACTGGCACTTCTACGGCGGGGCCACGGTGTCCGGAGGGAACGGCAACGGTCACGAGGACGAGGATCTCGGGCGCACGAGCGCCACCAAGGACACGGTCGCATTCAGCGTGGCGAAGGCCCGTGAGGTCATGGAGAAGGGCCCGTCCGTGGTGAGTGGGATCGCGGAGGTCGGGGACACGCAACCTTGCTCCAACTGCGGTGGGGAAGCGATCCGGATGGGTAGCTGCTACTTCTGCTACTCCTGCCTGGAGACCAGCGGCTGTAGCTAGGCGGCGTCTTGAAACTACAACGGGGCAGCCGTGATTGGCTGCCCCGTTTGCGTTTCAGAATGGGCTACGCGAGGCTGTGGAGCAGCGTCTTGCCGTTCGAGACCGAAGCCCCGTTGGCGACGAAGTAGTAGTTCGAGAGGGCGTCGAGTTCCAGTGGGCTTCCACCGGTGTTGGTGAACGCGCCGCGCAGGTCGCACCCTAGAAGCCCTCGTGGGGGTAATAGGGTGGTAAACCCTTCGTACGTCATCCCTCCATCGATGTCGCAGTGAACCATCCTGTTGACCTGGCTGATGGTGATGAGGCCATCGAACTCCGTGCTCTCCGCGACGGCAATAATGCCATCCACGCCGCCCGGAACATCCTCAAAAGCGATGAAGTCCGCGTCCATGTAGCACCCGTGCAGGTAGATGATGAGGGCTCCGTTGTGCCCGGTAGCGTCGAAGTCGCCGACCACCTTCACTTGATTCAGGTGCAAATCGACTGTGGTGCCTGACCCTCCTGTGGCTTCGTACAGGATCTGCCCTGAGATGAGCGCCCCTACGGCATTCGCGGTATGCGTGCTGCTCGTCTCGCCTAGAAGTAGGGTTCCGAGCACGATCGTGGGACGGCAAGCCTCAGGGAACTCTGCGTCAGAGTTCGTTTGGATGGTCAGATTTCTCTCGCTGCCGGGGGTCGTCTCGAAGTTGTCAAGGGCCCCATCGCCCAGGACCCAGGGACCGAGCCCGAGCAATTCGATAAACCGGGCAGCAGGCAACACCACGTTTTCATCGTACGCGCCAGGGGCGATGAGAATGATGTACCGCTGCTTCTGGTCTTCCGCGGACGTCGGGGGACCCCCGATGGCGTCCACAGCCCCCTGGATCGTGATGAACGGGGTGTTCAGATCCGTGTCGTCGGCAGCCCCATCGGATCCAGGGCCAACGAATAGGATGTTCGGGTACGTGAAGATGCCGCCGCCCCCGCCGCCCCCGCCGCCGCTGCTGGTGGGCAGGCGGTTGATGATCTGGGAGATGAGCGAGAGCGTCCCGTAGATGTACTGGATGCCCCCACCGCCGCGCCCTGAAGGGCGCACATCGTCGGCGCTGATGGGGACCGGGTTGCGGACTTGGGTATCGAGCTTAGACTTCAGTTCGCTGATGTTGGCCATGGTGTTCCTATCGGCTTTTTGGTGTGTGCTGATCCGATCCAATTCGGATATCCGTGTATCCTACTGCACTTGGGCCCGAAGCCCGATACCCTTTGGTGTGAGGGGCAAAAAAATGGACTTCATCTTCCACGTGGAGCTTTGGATCGCCGATACGGATACCTTCCGTCGGTCCGAGCATCGATCCGTCGATCCGGAGGCGTTGAAAGATGCGCGCCGCCAGGCCATTCGCGAGGCGATCGGCGCAATGGAGAACCTGTCGACGGTGATGCAGCTTCGGTGTGCCGTTGGCCCGCATCCTCCTGGAGGGTGGCTCGTTCAGGTCATGGACGGTAAAGAGACGGTTTACGGCTTAACCGTATCGGAAGTGAGCCGTGCCCTAGCCTAGAAAAATTTTCCTATGGAGCCGTCCTGTAAGCACTGCAAGTTCGTTGACCACGTGACGTCGAAGGGGTGGGCTCACTGCCATCTCCACCCGCAGCACGTTCGCTGGCACAAGCAGGTCTGCGAGTTCTTCGTGGACAAGGAGGTGCCGATCCTCTCAACCAACATCGAGTTCCCTCCCTGGGTGCTCGAACGTCTGCAAGAGATTGGTCGGCAGTATCCCGACGTGCCGAACCCCACCGACGATACGCTTTAGCGCCATGCCCCTCGAAGCGATACCTACTACCGGATGGATGAATCGCCTCACGAAGCTCTACCACTTCGATGGGGCGGAGGCTATCCCGGATCAAGCCCGGGAGTGTATGCGGATCGTCGCAGAGACCGCAGCGGAGGCTAAGGATTGGCCCACTTGGGTAGAGACGTGTACCGGCATGGCAACCGTGCCGCGCATGGATTCCATCGGGGCGGCACTGCTGCGGCTCGTGTTTGAGATAGTCGGGTGGCCCAACATCTGGACCCCGAAAAGCATGGACTTCCAGAAGTACAGCGTCCTGATGGAGATGGCCTTCCTGGAGATTGGGGCGTTCGGTAAAAAGCTGCGGGCGGCGCGAGCGGCGAAGGCGACAGGCCCGTTGGAGCTACAGTACACCTTCACGGACCCCCAACAGTCCGCGCTACAGAAGCTCCTCGACGGATTCAATGTGGCGGAGGAGCGCATCAAGAACTTCATGCCGTGGGCAGACCGCCCGCAAAACACCGAGCAATGGCGGGTGCTGGACGAGCAGCTTGCGGGGATGGCACTGGTCCTCGCAGGGTCCGCAGGGGTAGGGAAATCCCTTACTACGTTCGGCATGGTGCTCCGCCTGATGGAGGCCAACCCGAGTATCACGGCCGTGCTGCTCACGGCGTACACACACGTGGCTGCCCACGTCGTGTACCACTACTTCAACCAGCAATTCCAGTGGATGCAGGATAACGGCCGCCTGCAGGTGCTCCGGGTGGATCCGGGCCCGGGACAGAAGCGGTCGGAGGGTCTATGGGAGTTCGAGGTAGCGGGGATCCGTCGACAGGTTTCATTTCCTACAACTGTGATGTCCGGGTTCAAGTTTATCAACGGGCTTGGCGACTCCGATGAGGATGACGACGACGGGAAGTCCCCCTTCAAACGCGCCGACCGAGAGTCCGTTCCGTGGTCCCTCGCTGTCATCGACGAGGCGAGCATGGTCCCAATCCGCCAGGCGCGGACCCTTCTATCGAACGTGCCGTTCCCGCTGCTGCTGGTGGGGGATCCGGGGCAGTTACCCCCTGTGGAGGAGCTACAGGGGCAGCGGGACTACTTCACCCGTCTTGTCCAGGCCGGGTTCGAGGAAAGGACGGCTGGATTCGGAAACCTGATGGGCGCTCCGAACATGCGGACCGATCACGAGAGCCGAGGCATCTTGGAGTTGGCCTACCGCATCCGGTCCCACGTTGAGCTACCTCCGAGCTACCATCCGGAGGAGCCACTTGGCGTGCAGGATACCGTGCGGCACTCCCTCCAGTATCTGCGGGAGTCGGTCGGGACCCCAGGGGTGGGCACTCTGCGAGAGGAAGGGGCAATCGTCGAGTTCGTGAAGGCCTACACGGACCCGCAGCGGGGATCCCGGCACGGGGCCATCATCACCGGAACGCACCGGCGGCGGGAGGCGATGAACAAGGGAGTGCGGAACCGCCTCGGGTACCCCGAATGGGGAACTCTGGTTCCTGGGGAGCGCATCGTCGCGGAGTGCGCCCTCACGTTCTTTGACTCCTCTGGAGCATCGGCCTCGAACAACGAGATCCTCTTCGTGGAGGAAGTGTCCCCTAGCAGCCGCATCCCCCTCTCGTATACGGAGCCGCCAGTTAGGAACCCAGACACGGGCGACGAGAGTGATGTCGGCGCTTCCGGATTGGATCCCGGAGAAGTAGTCGAGTTCCCCGATTCGCTGTACGAGGTGGCCTCGGCAACTCTGCGCGCCGTGGACGACACGCCTATCCTTGCGAAGGTATCCGCGGATGCCCTGAAGCAATCCCCAAAGAACCGCGAGTGGCGGAGGTATACGGACGCGCTTCGTGACTACAAATCCAGGGTCTACAAGAAAGCGGGGCAGATCAAGCACTCCAAGGTCCACGCCCTGATCGCGATGTGGTCCGGGGTCCCCTACCTGGACGTTCCCTTCCCGGCGAGTCGGTCGTCGGGGCTCACGTCTAAGGACAAACTCCACTACACCCTAGGCAGCTTCGGATCTTTCATTCCCCGGTATATCCTGCGCAATCAGCGTATGCTCGCCCTCGGCAGCGGCGGGGACCCGTTAGAGTGGGAGGCGGCGGAGGTTGACGCGGTGCGCGAGATGGTCGCAGTCCGGCAGTCTAAGATCCTGTTGGCCCACTACGGGTACAGCATCACCGGGCACGCCAGTCAGGGTTCCCAGTTCCCCGTCGTGTACCTCTCCGCGGATCCCCCGCAGATGTTCGGCCTAAGGGAGGGGGACAACGCCAAGGGGCGTGAGGCTGCCCAGGGGGTGCTGAAGTGGCTGTACGTCGCGGCGACACGCGCCAAGTCGGAGATCCGGGTAATCAACCCTCTCCCGCTGGCCACGATGCTGAAGTCCGCAGGAAAGAAGTCTCCCTCCCCATCGTCGGGTCCGTACATCCCGCCGCCCCCAAGTGCAGTGCCGCAGGATAGCCCCGATGATCTTTTATCCCAGGGACTGGACGGGTTGGTCTGATGCGCTCACTAGAGGAAACCTACGACTTCGTTGCGATATCCCGTTGGTGCCGGGAATACCACCTCTACTCGGGCATACTGCCACAGAGGCTCCCGACACGGTTCCTCATTGCCCAGTACCAGATTGCGCAGGCACGAGCCTGGACGGATACGGGTCCCAAGTTCCAGAACTTTGCGGCGGCCGCGATGCACTTCATCATGTGCGGCGAGGAGCTTAGTCTCCCGCTGGAGGAGTGGGTGTCGATGGAGTTTGATGAGATCACGCGGGCCCTGGATATACGAACGGTTACGGGGGTGCCGATGAGCCCCGACCAGTTGCTCGACAAGACGTTTTGGGCGGCGCAACAGATTGTGTACGGCTTTCATTGTTTGGGTAGCACCCGGAAGTCGCGGTACGACCCGACAAGGCTGGGCAGGCTACTGGCGCAGTTGATCGACGATATGTTGCGCCGCATTCCCCGGGATCGTCGGGCGGGGTGCATCCATGACGAGATGATCATCCTTACCGGCGAACTGACGGGCCGGAACAAGAGGACCTGATGGACCTGAATGAACTCACTCCTTCCGCGAAGAAAGCCTGGGCAGCATACGTGAACACGTTTCTGCCGGGCCACTCCTTCACGTTCGACTACAGCGGTGAGGATTTCGTGCTGTCCGGGGATTTCGATATCCGGTCGGTTGCGTACGGGCTGGCCACCCACGCCCGGTTCGCCGGGCAGTGCAAGCCGTGGTTGTCGATTGGGGATCATTCGATCCGTGGGGCCCATCTGGTGGACCCTAAATGGAGGCTTGCTTTCCTCCTACACGACTGCGGCGAGTTTCTATTCGGGGATATCCCGACCCCGTTCAAGACTTTGTTCGACGTGAAGCGCGAGGTGGCCTGCGCTCGTTGGGTTATAGATCACGTGAACCAGATGTTGCCGCACGGGGTTGAGGTGGGTCTACAGGTAGGCGACCTGGACGTGCGAATGCCTCCTGAACTCAAGACGGTGGATGGGCGCTTGGCCACGTCGGAGGCTGTGCGAGTGCTTCCGCCTGAGACGGATCTGGACGGGTGGCCTGAGCCGTACCCGGATGTTCAGGATTGGAAGTTTCTCACGGTGGAGCAGGCCTATACCCGATTCTGCCGCGATTTCTGGAGGTATCTTGATGAGGCAGGTACGCATGACCACGGATAAAGGGTTCCTCGCGAGGCTGGGCGAGTACGTTGTGGCGGATCGGTTGAGTGCGGTGGACGTCGAACGGATTCGGCAGGAATGTCCGTACGTGACGCTATCCCCGGATTGGATGGAGGCGGATGCGGTACAGGCAGACCGGGTCTACCTCATGGGCCTGATAATGCCGCACTTGTTGAGCCTGTTCGGGGAGGGACCTGAGCGTCCAGAGGTGGTCGCAAAGCGGGCGTCGTCAGTTGTTAGTGCCGTGTACGAGTTGATGCGGCACCGCCGGTACCACGGGGTGGGGCACCTTCGGGTGGTCCTGGAGGCAGCCGAGGCGTTCGCCCGGCCGGTAGAGGAGCGGGTGGCGTTACTGCTCCATGATGCGATCTACTCTGTCGGGGCTCCTTCAGGCCGTAACGAGGATCTGAGTGCTGACCTGGCGCAGCTTCTTCTGTGGCCGGTCCGATGCTCGCGGGATTCGTTGGTCAAGGTCCAACGGCTGGTCCGCTCGACGGCGGGGTACGACACTACGGGGGCAATTTCGGAGTCGCACTGGATTTGTGACCTGGACTTGATCGGGTTCTCCATCCCGTGGTGGGGGTACCGCCTCACGAACCGCCTCATCCACGAGGAGTACGTCCAGCGGAAGGACTACGACAAAGAGGTGTGGGTTATGGGCAGAATCCGCTTCTTGCGGGCCATGCTGTCCAAGGGCGACCTGTTCTACTACGTGCTGTCCGACCAACGGAAAGAGGCGGCCCTCCAGAACATCCGCTGGGAGATCGAACTCTTGGAACAGGGGAAGCTCGCCCACCAGTGTCCCGGTTTCGAGCAGCCCGAGGTCTAGGAACAAACAGGGTGAGGGAGTATCTTGGAGGGGCATTCATGGCCCTGATGGAGAGTCCCTATGGCCCGCTCGCCGCGTATCACTCAAGCCACCACGAAGATAGAGACTGCGCTCGATAACAAGCAGGGGATCGCCCGGCGGGATCTTGTGCCGCCGGATGAGCCTCGCGCTGGGTTCGTGGCGCAGATCTACGCGCTCATTAGTGAGATCCTGATATCGTTGGGTATCCTGAACCAGGGGGCCAAGGTCATCCCGGACACGGTGTACGTCGATGGTCAGGGTGGGAGTGATTCCAACACGGGTAGTGTTGATCAGCCAGTGGCGACGATTCAGAAGGCGCACGACCTTCTGCTGGAGAGGGTTCCGCACGATCCTGGGGTGATTCTGGTTGGCCCGGGGACGTATACGGATACGCTTGTGCTGCTCCACCCAGACATCACGATTGCGGGGACAAGTCGATTCACCACGTTCCTGCTGAACGACATCACGGTCAGTGGGACGGGATCGTCGGGGGTGGCTCGGTTGGTCTTCCGGCAGCTTGCGTTCAATCCGGTGGGGTGGCTGGTCGATGCGCCTTCGTATACCGGGCTGTTAGCTTCTGGGCTGTACATGGAGGACGTCTTGTTCGGCAACTCCTCGGTGCCGGTTATGGCGCTCTCGGCCGGGGCGATGGTGACGTCGGCCAGAGCGGAGTTCCGCCAGTGCTACATGCAGATGCAGCCGGGGACTGTGCTCCAGTTTGACCAGCAGTTTGCGGGGGTGTACTCCTACGACACGTACTGGGAGAACGATGACACCGGGGCGTTGCTGTTGGCTGGTGTTTCGGCTGCGACACGATCGATTGATTTTGTAGGGGGGCGCGTGAGCGTTCCCGTGGTGAGTACCGCACCCGCTGGACCTCCCTGCCGTATCCGTTTTTATGGGACTACGGTTGCCGAGTCGCCGGTGCTGGCTAAGGCGGCGGATCTTTTGGTGGTGGAGGGCGGTACCTTGCTGAAGGCCGTCACTAATCCGGCAGCGGGGATCGAGGCTTACTCCGACGTCATTGCCTTCAACGGTCTCGGAGCCCCGACTCCCCCTGGGCCCAACATATACTCCAAGGTCGGCGGCACCTATATGGACCCGGTGGGGCCTCCTGGTGGGATTCTGTGGCGGCAGGTGGTCGCTCCCTCGGGGAACACCTGGGTGCCGATGCCCGCGCCGTAGTTAGAACGGGAACTCAGTCCAGTTGGATCCTTGGACAACCGGAGATGTGTTGCAGTACCACTGCGACGTGGTGCGGCGGTAGTAGAGTTGGCCGCGGAACCCGGGCACTGCACCCTGCGGGTCGTCGTCTCCCGCGAGCGGGGCAGACCGAGTCGCGAGTTGGGAGATGAGCCAGAACACCTGCTCGGCGATCCCTTTGATGTGGGCAAACCCGCCTCCGCCATCGTTGGACAGATCCCCGCCCCCGATGCCGATGGTCGAACGGACGAGCCTGCGGAGCCCGTCGGCGTCTATCCCGGTCTTTACCACATTGCTCGCGGCCATCGGTGTTCTCTCCTACTAGAATGGGCCACTCCAGTCGGGACCTGAAGGTTCCGAGCGGCAGATGTACCAGTCTCCTGTTAGGCGGTCGCGGTACATTTGCCCGAACTTACCTAGGTATTCGCCGCCCCCGTTAGGGTCACCGTCACCCTCCACGGCGGAGAGCCGGTTGAAGGCGATCAAGGCTTCCGCCATCACTCCTTCGACTTCGTAAAGCTGCTTCGTGCCGCCTCCGTCGGTGGAGCCCTCTTTCACGTCGCCCTTTCCGATCGGAATCACGTTCAGCAGGGAGTTCCGTAGCTCCGCTACCATGATCGGATCCAGGAGGGGCACCGTGTCGCCGAGGGTTGCCGGAGGGGCCCCTCCCCCACCGCCGATGTCGTCCCAGTGCTTCCCCGACGGGGTCGACCGGCAGACGAAGAAGGTGCTGGTACCGAGGTCGAGGTACCGCTGACCGAAGTGTCCGTGCACGTTCCCGTCGGGGCTGCCGAGCCCCTCCAGGAGAGTGTAGTCGGCCTCCAGTTCGAGGATGGCTTCGAGCAGGCCCGTGAGGATCCCGTACTGTTGGGAGAACCCGCCAAGCGCGACGTTGGGGGCCGAGATGTCGGTTGCGGAGAGGCCCTTGATGGCGCGCACAGAGGTACGGATGCGGGCAAGCTGGATGGCGCAGTACGCCTTGTACTCGTCGACGTCAGGGGGAGGGGGAGGCGGCGGGGATCCGTTGCCGGTTCCACCGAAGGAAACCCCGACATTGGCTTGAGTAGTGTCGTCGGTTTCGTCCTTGAACTTTACCTCGAACTCCTGCTTGACGATGGGCTCGATGGTGAGGTCCCACTCCGCGTAGGATGGGCCGACACCTCCGCCTTGCACGAGTAGTACAGTGCCCGCAGGAACTTGGGTGAAGATTTCGTTGGCGTTGGTTACGCTATCCAGGGTGGGCTGGTCGGCCCCGCCTGGACCGATGGTTAGGGGGCCACCGACTCCCGGGAAATCCCCGATGTTTTCGTATCGCATCCGGATTGGGCCGATAGGCACCCCGGTCGGGTGGTGACGTCCAAGGTTGATGGTGTACGGCCCTATACCTGCTCGGCCGAATACTTCATAGACCTGTAGGTATGGGGATCCGGGGTTGGCTGGGGGGACCGGGGGCGTTGGTGTAGGGATCGATCCGGCCCCGTTCCCGACTACTGTGATGGTCCAGAGAGGTTGGTTGGGGTCGTCTGTAGGGATGGTGATGTCGAAGCTGAAGGGGCCTGGGGCGAGGACTGAGAACCCGATGATGCCTTGGGATGAGCCGCCTACATTCTCCATCCCTGGCACGATTGTAGGGTTCACGAACGGACCGTCGATGGTTGGGAGACAATTCACGGCGGCCCCGACCGCGACTCTAGGGAAGGGCAGTGTTAGGTTCAAGTTGGCCGCCCCGAATTGGTTTGTGACCTCTAGGGGGATCTGCCGTCCGGTGGCAGGTAGCCAGTCCCCAACGTCGTACTCAGCGGTGTCGATGAGCGGGAAGGCAATGCCAAGGGTTCGCGCCATGGTCGTGGTCTCCAACGGATCCGGTCGTTGCCGTTGTATCGTACCGGCTACGTGGTTTGGATGGAATGGAGCACGGAACGGAGCAGCTATGGATCTATTCGACCGCAGGACGGTCACCCCTACTCGGGTGATCAATATCAATGCCGTCACGCAGACAGGTCTTCACCCGTACTATGACGTCTATATCGGGCGGCAAGGGCACGGGTTTACAGGGTACTTCGGCAACCCTTTCCGGATAGGGGGGCCTTGCCCTCGATGTGGTAGGCCTATGTCCCGCGGGGTGGTTCTGCGGATGTTCGAGGCGTATGCACGGCAGCGGGCGTTGCTGGATTCCGACTACTACGAAAGGGTGAAGAAGCTGCACGGCAAGACGTTGGGCTGCTTCTGCGCCCCGAAGGCTTGTCACGGAGATATCCTGGCGGTCCTGGCCGCTCTTATGCACCGGGAACCGCGGCCGCCAGAGCCGGAGCGGGTGGTGAGCTTGCTGACGGGGGAGGTCGTCGACCCTGGCAAAGCGTTGGAGGATATCTACTACATCGTGGGCTGTAACGATGCGAACCCATCACCCCTTTAGGGGGCCGCCACCTCTGCTTTTCTGGGCTTCACGGAGATGGGCCTGAGCTTCGTCTAGCATCTGGTCCCGTATTTTTTTGTGGGCCGACCGGAAAAGCTCACCGAACCCGAACAGAGCAAGCATGACAATTGCGGTGATGCCCCATCCTATGCTGCTGCACCCATGTACGAGCCACCACGTCACGCTCCATCCGAGCCCAGAGGTCAGGATAAAGGTTATCGCGTTCCAACGGGACGCCCAGCGTTCGTGGGCCTCCGCCCCGTCCAGAAGAGCCTCGGCAGCGACAGCGGCGGCGAGCGTTCTTTCCGGGGATTCGCTAGGGTTCATCCGTCGTCCTCCTTCTCGAATACGAAGCCTCCGAGATGGCTTTGGACGTCAACTAGCCCCAGGCTACCGTTGGGGCACCGGTACGGCTATAGATAGCCGACCGGGTATGAGCCGGTAGCCAATGCCCCCATAGTCTTCTTAGGGAGAAGGAACATGCACAAGCGCGAGTTTATTGAGGCCCTGGTGAAGGAGAAGGACAACGGTATCGAGACCAAGGCGGCGGCTACCCGTGCCGTGAATGCGGTCGCCGCCCTGGTGAAGAAAACCGTCAAGAAGGGTGGCGTTGTCCAGTTGATGGGCTTCGGCACCTTCAAGCCCGCCAAGCGCGGGGCACGCACCTGCCGCAACCCGCATACGGGGGAGCCGGTGAAGGTGAAGGCGAAGAAGGTCGTCAAGTTCAAGCCCAGCAAGAACTTCCTCTCCTAAGGGAGATTCCGACAGTGCGTTGGCTCGTGGCCGACGCGGCGCAGGGGGTCCGGGTGTTCCGGGCTTTGGAAGGTGCGAAGCGCCCGGACCCCACAATCTTCTGAGGCTGCACAATGTCAATAGGATCACCCCGCCGCTTCTCGACTATCCGTCTGCACATCTACGCTGCGGAAGGGGACCGCCCATTCCTGCTCCGCTTTGTGCAGGACGCGATTAGTGCGGACGAGTTCTACCGATTCGAGGGAAGGATCGGGGCGAGCCCCCTGAAGGTGCACTCTAAGATTTCGGACGGGTGGGCCCACGGGGAAGGGATCGAACTTGAGGACTCCTCCGCCGGGTGTCTTGTACACACGCCCAAGTTTCTGCAGGAGTTGGTGGTGCGAATCCCACGGCACCGGTTTCAGGGGGCGCGGCTGGAGGTTGTGGATTGGCGCGACGTGTTCCGGCAGGACAGGATCGGGGCGACCTCTGACGTATGGGAGGTAGAGGACGGTAGGCTGTACCACGTGGTCCCGCAACGATCGGTTACCTACAGTCGGGAGGAAGTTCTGGACTCGGCGGACGTTGAACCTGGAACTGTGTCGGAGGAGGGGGTCCGCGAGGTCGATCTACCCTAGCTAGGAAAAATTTTCCATGCCGTTAGCCGTGTTAGGTGTAGTTATATTGGTCGCCATTCTTGCATGGGTGATCCTTCTGCTTTCGCGAAGGCCCAGCCTCGGCGAGGACGTCCGATTCGATGTGGCCATACCTGGCGAGACATGGTCGATCGAGGACGACGAAGACGGTACGCGAGTGGTGCTGGATCTCCCGCCCCGTACAGTACAGGGTGTGGGTATTCGGCCCGTGAGGCTGGTTCGCCGGGTGGGGTGGGTAGGTGCGCTCCACTCGGCAAAGCGCGCTCTGCGAAAGACCGCGGCGATCCGGGAAAGTGCGATCCTGCAGTTCGTGGAGCAAGGAAACACGAAGTACCCGCGCTCATTTACGTGCGACGTGTGCGGTCGAGCGGATACCTGCAGACTCGCATTCGGGGAAAAGAACGCGGACGGGTTCTGCATGGTCACCGGCAAGCACGACGGAGGCTTCCGGGATGAGTAGAGGTCCGGCTATACTGATACGACCGGGTTCGCCCCCGGATGCTGGGTTTGCCTAGCTCGTTCTTTCGTTTTGGGCGGCGTCAAGGTGATCCTTGCGCCGCCCATCATCGCGGGGTGGAGCAGTCGGTAGCTCGGGGGGCTCATAACTCCCAGGTCACAGGTTCGAATCCTGTCCCCGCTATCGTGCGGCCAGAGCGCAGGGAGCCCCTTTGCAGCAGGGGCTCCACGATTCCTCTCCTGCGGGTTACCGCAGGCCCTGCTCGCTCGGTACACTGGGGGTGGCCTCCGGGCGAGTAGGGATAGATTTCGCTGGCTACGACCAGCCCGATGCTGGTGCGAGAAACGTCCTCTAAGCACCCGGGGACCGGATGGGACCTAGGCTCTCCCTCTGGTTGGCAACCGGAAAACTCCGAGGGGCGTGACAGCCGGGAGAGACCGGCACAAGTATTTGATACCTCACGGGAGGGGCCCAGCGGATATGAGAACCTCCCCCCGTGCCGTAGGCAGTGCTTAGTAACAGCGAGTGAACGGACCGACCTACGGAGTTTGCGAGGCCCTAGCCTGGAGGTAGGGTGGCAGACTGAGACAAAGGAACCTCCTCCAGGGCTCCCACGATCCGGCGGGGGCAACGGTGCCGGACCCACAGACCAAAACTCGAACGCCGGAGATAGGTTGCGCGCACGGAGAATCTCCAATACGCTAGGCGTGACAGCCGGGAGAGACCGGCGCAAACTTTTGCTGGTTGGAGCAGTCGTCGCAGGTAGGCGCTCGCGATTACCCTACCCCAACCAGCAACCCTCATGCTCTTTGACATTTCGGGGGCGTTACGGTTTCGACTGGCAGAACCGTCGCCCGGGGAGCGTGTCGAGGTTGGTCGGATGGCCTCGTTAAAATCCGACTACACTGTCTAATAACCGACACTGACAACGTCATCCAGGGGCACTTCGGTGCTCCCGAGGCTGCTCTCGCTCGCGCTGCCTAGCAGCGTGCCTTGCCACCCAAGGCGAGGGCCGGTTTCCCGCCGTTAAGGGATGACAGCGCCGCCAGGCCTTTGTGGGAAAGACCGCTGACACCACGGAATAGACGGGTATGCCTGCTGGTGGGCCAAGCCGGATTAGATACCCGGCAACCGCCAGATAGGTGTCCCTGCCGAACCAGAGACTACGCACGTAGCGCCCCGAGTGAAGGACTGACTAGGACTGGGGTTCGACTCCCCACGCCTCCATACAAAAGTAAGGAAGAGATGGAACGGCTTACCTG
>Ga0180432_10002481_pt1 | contig 27571 bp, 15 predicted proteins | sample SS_ome_10_FD_132414 | JGI IMG/M metagenome (GOLD analysis project Ga0180432, IMG submission 132414) | Hypersaline lake sediment archaeal communities from the Salton Sea, California, USA - SS_1_MS_2 metaG | ecosystem: Environmental > Aquatic > Non-marine Saline and Alkaline > Hypersaline >... | reverse complement strand
TGATGTTCTCCAGTGGAGATCGTCCGAGATATTGCCAGGGCTTATCCATCGCAGTGTATTCCTGGCAGAAGATATCCGCTCCCACTGGAATGGTAGTAATTGTATAGTCCGTACAGATACGGGGCCACAACTCAGCGAGTGCTGGATCCTTGGGGATGTGCTGTTTGGCTTTGTTGGCCAGTGAAAAGGCTGCATTATAATCCCGTTGCTCAATCAGCTTGACAATTTCCGGCAAAGCCACACTTTGGGCCCACTGGACTTTCTGAGCATCGGCACTTCGTCTATACAACAGAGCAGTGGTGACAAGGCCGGCAAAAAGTACTGTCACCACGGCGGCAGTAACAATGTGTGATCGGTGCCTCCACCAAAATTTCTGGGCCCGATACACGAGGCTGGGTGAATGGGCAAGGATCGGTTCGTTCTTCAGATGTCGCTCAATATCTTCGGCTAATCCGTGTACCGTCTCGTATCGCCGGGTTCGATCCTTCTCCAGACACTTCATCACGATCCAATCCAGATCGCCCTTTACCCGCTTGCGAAGCGACTCGGGATTTGCCTGCCGATACTGAGCGATATCGGTCAGTGTTTGGCCCAATCCATTGAGTTTTGTGGACGGCCTTAGCGGATCTGTTTCACAGATGATGCGCTGAATCTCCGTATATCCGGCCTCCCGGAGTCTGTCGGCATCGAAAGGTGTAGTTCCCGTCAACAGTTCATACAGCAGGACACCGAGGGAGTAGATATCGGTGCGAGTATCCATATCTAATCCGCTCATCTGTGCCTGCTCGGGGCTCATGTATGCAGGGGTGCCAATAAAATGAGCGTACTGAGTAAATACCGTCTTCTCCGTCAACCGCTGGTTCGTCGCCTTGGCAATGCCAAAATCAATCACTTTGGGAACAGGCTTATCATCGTGCATTGTTACCAGGACGTTCGACGGCTTGAGATCACGGTGAATAATCCCCTTTTGGTGCGCGTGCTGCACGGCCTGACAGACTTGAACCAGAAGTTCCAGACGCCGGCGCGTGTCTAATTGATTCTTATCGCAATATTCGGTGATCAAAACACCGTGAACAAGTTCCATCACAAAGTACGGCCGGCCGGTCTCAGTTGCCCCGGCATCAAAGACTTTGGCAATATTCGGATGATCCATCATCGCAAGAGCCTGACGCTCGGCCTCGAAGCGGGCAATCACCGACTTGGTGTCCATGCCCAATTTAATGACCTTCAGGGCCACCTTCCGGCGAATCGGCTCCTGTTGCTCGGCCATATAGACCACCGCCATGCCCCCTTCGCCAATCTTTTCCAGCAGCTTGTATCGACGAATGACCGTGCCGAGGGGCTCTTCCGGGGGGGTGTCGAGAGGGGGGCAATCTAAAAAAGGAGTAGATTCGAGAAAATCGCCGACCTGGCCGTGCAATGCGGTCAGAGCCTCCACTTTATCCCGCAGAGCCTGATCCTCTCCACAAGCGTGATCCAGGAATTCAATGCGTTCCCTGGGATCCGCTTTTTCCAGGGCCTGACTGAATATTTCTCTTATTTTCTCAGATCGATTTTCCATGCCGGAACTCCATTCATCTTTGTTATTCAGTATTAAATGCGAGATTCGTCTGAAAAAAGTGCCAAAATAATCGAGCGGCACCTTAAAAAAGTCAAATTTCGGGTTTGCTCTCCCAAGCCGGTTCAGACGAGCATGTGACTCGCTATCTCAATGCCTTACCTCTCCGTTGCCCACACATGTTCGTCAGAGAAAAAAGCACTCAGGGATCGGATTGTCTCATTTCGTGTAGGAGCCGGACACGTCCATAATCCCAATATCGGACGGCGGTTCGTCTTGATACCCCCATCGCCTTTGCGGCTTGATCGAGGGTCAGTCCTGCAAAATACCGGAGCTTGACGAGTTCAGCCACCGGAGGATCTTCGAGGGAAAGTCCGGAAAGGGCTTCATCGAGCGCTATGAGTTCTTCGGGCCGCTCGGATTCGGGAACGATCGCCACGTCGAGATTGATTCTCTCATGGTGTCCCCCTCTTCTAAGACTCTTTTTTCTTCTGGCGTTTTCGACCAAAATTCTTCGCATGGCCTCAGCGGCTGCTTTAAAAAAGTGGCCCCGGCTTTTCCATTGATCACACCCTCCTTCCACCAGCCGAATATAGGCTTCATGGACGAGCGCGGTTGCCTGGAGTGTTTGCCCGGGTTTCTCCCGTGAGAGTTTTTGGGCGGCAAGAAGGCGCAGTTGCTCATAGACAACCGGAAGCAGTTCCTCGTTGGCCTTGCTGTCTCCGCGTTCGATCGCATTCAGGATGCGTGTGACATCGGTCATGACTCTTCTCCACCTAAGACGTTCCCTAAGGAGGATCAGGATTTTCAACAAAGCGTTGCTATTGTACTGAAAACCACCCGATGACTCAAAGTTTTTACGTACATTTATCGCGAATGGCCTTTTGCAGCGAGGCGGACACCGCACACAGGATGCGCGGGTTGACAGGCGTGCCCATCGGATCATTCGCCGATCTGCAGCCACCCCAGGGCGCTGGGGACGTGGAAATCCGGGGCCGTGACGTTGGGATCAATCCAGCTCATCCAGGCCTCTAACGGGGGCGGGCCGTCGATGCGGCGGCCCAGGTTGTGAACGCTGTCTTTTTGCTCGACGGGTTTGCCGCTGCGATCGTGGCTGAATTCCGCGCGAAACAGGCCGAAACGGATTTTGACGCCGGGGCGCAAAGCCGGGAAGCCGAGATCGACAAAGGTCGTCAGCGGGATTCGTCCTTCCACGGTGTAGCCCGGGCCGGCTATGTCCCCCCGGGTTTCCAGGCCCGGACAGTGCCAGTTCAAATCCAGTTGGCGGTAATAGGCGCCGCTGTAGTCCATGGTGCGCCCGTGCGGATCTATTTCAAGACAGTAATAAGTCTGCATTTGATCGTCCCGTGCGAAGTATATCTCTACGCGGTCCTCGAACACCGCATAGCCCTCTTCCGGGAGATCGTCGAGTACGAACAGGTCTGGGTCGGTGACGCGAAAGGCAAAGTAGAAATAGTCCTCGTCACACAGCGCCCGAAAGTGCGTGTCCGGGGCGGTGCGTGCTCGCCAGGGAAAGATAAAATCGGATTCAACGGCGGCACGGGACCACGGGGCCTCATCCGGATGGCCGTCCAATTCGATCCGGACCTGCGGGAGATACCGAACGGTGTAGGTTCTGTGGCTCGGTGGTGCGGGAGGGGATACGTTAGCCTCAGGGGCCCGGGTATGGAGTGGAGCGCAGCCCAGAACCAGCATTAAGCTTGCTACCTGGGTGGCCGCTCGTGTTATCCAGGCCATCCTGTGAGGAACGCGCTGTTGTTCGATCCGTTGTGTGGTCATGGCGACTCTCCATAAATTTCTGGTTAGGCTATTTTATGGAGATATTCCACTTATGTCCAATATAGTTGTGATGGATAATATCCTGAAGAGAACAGGGGCCCGCACTCTATGGTACGAGCCCCTTAAAGTTAGGTCTGATTAACAGAACGTTTCAATTCTCTCTTACAGTTATGGCTGATACAGCCGGATATCGTCAACATAGAGTGTCCCTGTACCGCCGGGACCGGCCATGCCGGCTTGGGTGCCCAGTCCGACCGCGATTTTGTCCACGTTGCCCAGGTTAATCCCCTGATCGGCGAAGGCCTGCAGAGGAATCCGCCACTGCTTCCAGCCGCTGCTCGCAACCGCTTCCGGATTATCATAGGCCGCGATGGCGGGCGCGCCGGCGCTGTTGGAGATGGCCGCATACAGCGGTTCGGCGGCGTTACTCGATGCACCCCTGAACCAGAGCGAAAGTTCCGCCACGGACGCCTGCGTCCAGTCCCGCGGCGCCGTCAGAGTCATCGATGCCTCCGAATTTGTTACACCGGCTTCATTGACAAACAAGAGCGGCATGGATTGGCCGCCGCCGTGGACAATCGATTGCTCGGCATACGGCGGCATCAAATAGCCGACCTGCGCGCCGTTATCCGCGACGCCAAAGCCGTCGATCCACGTCTGCCAGATCGCCTCGCCGTCTGCATCGTTATCGGTGTAACTCTCGAAGTCTTCGACCAGAAGGTAACTGCCCGTCGTGAAGATCCAAACAGGGCCTTTCAGCGCATTGCCCTGAGCATCGACCTCGTCCACGCGCCAATAGTAGGTCGTATTCGCCTCAAGCAATCCGGGATCGTGACTCTCGGCCCCCAATGCCTTGGAGCCTTTATCCTCGGGTGAACCGGCGCCGGCGGTGCGCACGGCTTCTTTGTCCGTACCGAAGTAAAGCTGATGCGAGGCGGCGCTGTCCGACGGAGTCCAGCTTAGAACCCCGTTCAGTTGCACATCCGCTGCGCCATGGGCCGGCTGCGGATTGCCAACGGCGCCGGGCGTCGCAAAGCTCCAGACGTCGCCCTTATACGTCGCTAAGCCGTCGAACTCATCCACGCGCCAGTAATAGACCTTTTCACGTTCAAGCGCGCCGGGAGAATAGGTCGGCGTTCCGGAGGGGGTGCCGACGGTGGCGTTGTCCACCTCGTCATAATCCTCGCCGAAATAAATGGTGTGCAATTTCGCGCCGAAGCCCGCCGTCCAGGTCAGCGCCACATTATCCGGGCCGACCGATCCGGCGCCATCGGGCGGATTGGGGAAATAGGCCGTCTTGGGCGGAATCGAGAAGCTCCAAACCGGGCCTTTCCACGGACTGTTCGGATCGGCCTCGTTGACCTCGTCGATGCGCCAGTAATACGTCGTTCCGGGCACCAAGCCGTCGGGATAAGGAAATCCGGGGAAGCCGGCCACAATGAACGTTTGGCCCTGATTGCCGCAGAACGTCCCGCAGGTGACGTCGTCGTTGCTGACGGCGTCCACATCCTCACCCAAATACACATCGTGCGAGACCGCATACGGGCCGGCTTTCCATCTCAGCGTGACCCAGGTATCCGGATGCATGCCGCCGTCTTTCGGTTCGGGGCCCCAGGCTTCGGGGGCCATCCCGCCTTCCATGCTGCCGAGTATTTCGGCGTCCGACAAGGCATGATCGTACATCCTGACATCGTCAATCCCGCCAATCCAGTCACAGCCCCATCCGTCCGTGCCGATGAGGACGGGGGTGCCAACGCCGCCAAACTGGCCCATTGGGGTCTCATCGGTCTGCTCTCCATTGAGAAAGCATTTCAGCGTTGTGCCATCATGCGAGCATGCGATATGGCACCACTCGGAGCGCTCCAGGTTTTTGCCGACGTGAGCCCAGGCTCTGGGGGACGAATTGAAGGTAAACGACATATAGGGCTCGGGAGCGCCCTGGCCCCACCCATATCGAACCTGAAAGCTCCATCCCGAACCATCCGTCTTTGACATTGGCGCTGTCGTTGTGAGATTTCCTTCCGGGTCATCGGCCTCAGGTCTGATCCAGAGGGCGATGGAGACAGGCCCCGTCATATTCAGGCTGTCGGCGCTGCCGCAATCGAAGTAGTCCCCGTTGCCACCCGATGTGCCCACGCCGAAGCACTCTATAGCTCCCCCGCTGGGGCCGGAAATCCATTCGATATCCCATACGTCATTGTCCACGAGGGTTCCGTCATTGCCGTTGCCGCTTACGTCGGCGATGGTGGCGCCGGAGCCATCGTCGAGGGTCCAGTACCCGACCAGATCGGCATGAGTGTTGGTGACAACACTCAACATCACTAAAGAAACAACCAAATAGATCAATTTTCTACACATAACATACCTCCTTAGTTTGAAAAAATGGATCAATAGAATTGTGTTTGCTTATTGTCCAACGGTTGGACAATCTCATTCCAAGCGGTTTGAAACGACCTCCTTCTTTTCCGAAACATGTACCTTTCTTACCGGCCTGATCCGCCTTGTGCCGGATCATCGCCGTCACAGAAACATAACCCGTGCTTATACCATTGACACGACGGTACTCACAGGTTCATCGCAATACCGAATTCGCAAAGTGACTCCACATTTCAAATGGGAGCACAAGAAAAAAACATACGAGTCTTCATAACCTCCCGAGTCATTTTCCGTCTTCCGGTAACCTCCACACATGCACGCCGTCAGAACGGCTGGTCAAACGGCTCGGTTCTGCCGCCGAGCCACGCAATCTCCGCCGCTGTCAATTCGCGCTCGTAGAGCCGGACCTCGTCGATCATGCCGTAGAAATGCCGGTCTCCTACCGGGCTGTTTCCGATAAACAGAGGACTGGTCGCTGAAGACGGTAGTGTGCTTTCGTTCCACTGCTCCCAACTTCCATTTGCATAGAACCGCCATTGTTCTCCTGTGACCGTAAACGCCACGTAATTCCAGGTATCCAGAGTCACTGAGGAGACGGAAGAAAAATACGCCCCTCCGGCACTGAGGGTGACGATATAGTCTTGCTCCGCTCTCAGATAGACTTTATAGCCGGGCACGGCGCCGTCCGTGCTGTCTGATTTGTCGAGGACTCGCGGAAACATGCTGATTCCGGCACCGGTCGGATAAATCCACGCTGAAATCGTCATCGGGGTGTCAATATCCAGACTCGGATCGTTTCCGCAATCAATATAATCACTTCTGCCGTCGAGTCGGATCGCGCCGCCCGTGTTCCCGGCGACCCACGTTGGGCTGCCGACCACGGTGCCGTGAATGTTGCGGCCGGAGCTGTCCCCGGCGTCCTGATCGAGGTTGTAGTGTGCCACCAGACCGGCGACGTCAGGCTCCGTCGGGGTCACAAGCTGGCGTTCATGAGGAGACAGCGTGATATCGTCAAAGAACAACTGGCCGGCGGCCCCGTTGCCGTCGATGCCGATCGCCAGCTTGGTGACGCTCTGCACGTTGGTAGCCAACGATGCGAGGTCAATCCTCCAGGGGTGCCAAGACACCAACCTCACGTCGTCGGCGGCGCCCTCATACAGGACCTTGACGCCGTTGACTTTGACGTACAATTGTGCGGCCGTGTTATCGGGATCGCCATAGAACCAGATCGACAGCGTTTTACCACCCGCGGCGGTCCAATCCTGCGCCGGGCTTAGCGTCAGCTCCGCCTCCGAATAGGCGGCGCCCGAGATGTTGCTATAGGAAAACGGCATCGACTGCTCGCCCCCGTGAACGATCGTCCCCTCGGTGAAAGGAGAATTGTCATACCCCACGAGTGAACCGTTCGTCGGGATACCGAATCCGTCGATCCAGGCATTGAATATCCTGTTGCTCTCCGGCTCGTCGGGATTGAGGTCGTTGTAGCTCTCGAAATCGTCCACGACAAAATATTCTTGTGTCGAAAAGCTCCAGAGAGGTCCTTGCCACGTGGAGGGCGTCTCGACTTCATTGACCTCATCGACCCGCCAGTAATACGTCGTGTCCAAATCCAAAGCCAGGGGGCCGTAGCCGGCCTGAGTGAGGACGGTCGCATCCACGGTACCGTCTATCACGGCCTGCTCCTCCGTGCTGAAGTAGAGGTTGTGCGTGGCCGCCTCTCTCCCGGGAACGAAGCTGAGCGTTACACCCTCAGGATTACCCGTCGGCCCCAGGGGGACCTCTGTCGCCCCGGACGCCGGATAGGGATCGCTTGCCTGAACCGGCGTGTAGAAGAAGCGGACTTCGCTAAGGCCGTACTGGGGCAGAAGACCTTTCCAGTTGTCGTTCGCCGTGATCCGGACGTGCGTTGCCGTGACTCCGCTCATGTCAATGGTCGTATTATGCGCATAGTCCGGTGTCCCCGGCGCCTGGGTAAACTCGTGGGTCGTTCCCAGTGTCATATAGTCGATTCCATCAGCCGAGTATTCGATGGTTGCATTTTTGATTCCCATGCCTATCATCGGCTCCAGGCTCTCGTTGGAGTTCCATACCCACATTTCATGGAGCCTGTAAGGCGTGTCGAACTCGAATTCGATCCAGGTTGGCTGGGATCCGATTCGGTTGCTCAGCCACATGGTCTGTCCGACATTGCCGTGCAAAAGGCCTGTTTCATCCAATCCGGAGCCATCGACCGCGTTCTGAGGTCCCTTGAGGGCGTCCTCACTGGAGGCTGTGGCTGTTATGTTCTCAGGGGCGATGGGGTACGCCGCAAGCTCGGTCGTGAAGCTCCAAACCTTGCCCTCATAGACCGTGGAGTCCGGCGGGGCGTTGACCTCATCGACGCGCCAATAGTACGTCGTTCCGAAATCAAGGGATTGGGAGGGTGTATAGCTGGCGGCACTCTGCCTGACGCCGCCAATGCCGGCGCGAACGGAGTCGAAGCTCTCACCGAAATAAACAGTGTGCCCGTTGGTGGCCGGTGCAAAAGCCCCCGGTGTCCAGCTCAACGTCACATCTCTTGACACATCCGTGGCCCCATCATCAGGGATCGGTTCAGAGGCTAAGCCGCGAGGAGGAGGACCTTCCATCACCGTTTGGATTTCTTGCTCGGTCAGCGCGGTAGCGTAAACGTGTACATCGTCGATTATACCGAGAAAGGGCCTGGCGCCGGCCGGGCTGTTTCCAATGGCGAGTGGATTCGTCGATACGGTCGGGACCGGGCTCTGGGTCCATTGCTCCCACGTTCCGTTGACGGAAAGCTTCCACTGTGTCCCGGTAATAACAAACGCCACGTGATTCCAGGCGTTCAAAGTCGCCGCTGAGCTGGAGTTGAAGTACGTCCCGCCGGCACTGAGGGTGAAGACGTAATTTTCAGCAGATCTCATATAGAGTTTAAAGCCGGGATCCGCACCCCCCGTGCCGTTTGACTTATCAACGATTCGCGGATAAGAACTGCTTCCGGGTCCGGTCGGGAAAATCCACGCCGAGATCGTGATCGGACCGGTCATATTCAAACTCGCGTCATTCCCGCAATCAACATAATCATCAGCACCATCCAGCCTCAACGCACCCGTGAATTTTCCCTCCACCCACTGGGGATTGCTAACAAGGGTGCCGTGATTACCGTTGCCGGAGCTATCATCGGCGTTACCGTCCAGCCTCCACAAGCCGGCGGGCACGGGTTTAGCCGTTGCTATGGTTGCCGCCGAGACCACGGCCAGCACAAGAATAAAAGCAAACCAACTCGTCGATTCTCTACCCATGAATACCTCCGTCGAAATAGTACGGATTTTCGGATTTCCTTCTTCTCTTATGATTGCCAATATATCGTTCCAAGCGGTTTTCCGCTAAGGAACGCCTTAGGGTGGAAACGACCTCCTTCCTTTCAAAGCCGACTCCCAACTCTCCTTAGGCGAGATAAAATGCAACGATCGAAGCATGCAGTTTCGCCACTCTCAGACATCTCGTTTATACCAAATTTGCCACCACGGCGTCAAGAAAATTCGTCAAATGATACGCAAACGCCCCAACGAGCGGGACCTGGCCGGACGGATCATCCGGGAACGACGAGAATCTGTAAAAATGATTGAGTTTGATGATGACTTGGACGATATTTAAAATACAATATTTGAGCAACTTCTCCGAACCGGCTCAGGGCCCGTCAGGGCGCCAGATGAGATGTGAAGGCGGACGTCGTATATGCGTAAATCAGGCATATATCTTGGGATAGGAGTAGGAATGCTCGCTGCGATGATCGCGGCAGGCATATTGCTCTTTCGCCTGGTGTCAGAGCCCGAACCGGATGACCTGTTGGGACAGTATCGCGAGAGTACGAAATATGATCCCCTCACCATTCGCTATCCGCTTGATGAGACACTTTTTCCGCCGGAGATTGTAGCACCTACGTTTCGCTGGGAAGATAGCCATTCCAAGTCAAACATGTGGCTGGTCAGCATCACGTTCCTTGATAGTGAGGATCGCCTGAATGTCCTCTGTCGGGAATCCCATTGGACGCCTCGGGAGGAACAGTGGGAGACCATTAAGAAGCGGTCGATGGAACGAGACGCCCGGATGACGGTCCTCGGTATCCGCCGCCGAATCACAACAAAGATTCTCTCGGCCGGGCGCATCTCAATCAAGACCTCCAAAGACCCGGTCGGCGCGCCGTTGTTCTACCGGGAAGTGAACCTGCCGTTTATTGATGCGGTCAAAGATCCGTCGCATATCCGGTGGCGTTTCGGGAGCATTTCGTCGCCCCAACAGCCTCCGATCATCCTCGAGAATTTGCCGGTCTGCGGGAATTGTCACTCGTTTCCCTCGAACGGCCAAACCCTTGCCATGGATGTGGATTATGCCAACAGCAAAGGATCTTATGTGGTGACCCAAGTCGCCGAGCAAATGACGCTTACGCCGAAGGATATCATCACGTGGGACGATTACATAAAAGAGGATGGGGAACAAACCTTTGGCCTGCTCTCTCAGATATCTCCGGACGGCCGGTACGTGCTCAGCACCGTCAAGGATGCGTCCGTTTTCGTCCCCAAGCCGGATCTGGCCTTCTCTCAGCTCTTTTTCCCCGTCAAGGGGATTCTCTGTGTTCACGATAGAAGCACGGGTGACTTCGCGGCACTGCCGGGAGCGGATGATCCAGAGTATGTTCAGAGCAATCCAACGTGGAGTCCCGATGGCAAACACATCGTTTTTGCCCGGGCCCGGGCCTACAAGCTCAAGAACATCAGCGGCCCGCGCAAGGTGCTTCTCTCTCCGGAAGAGTGCAAGGAATTCCTCGAGGAGGGCAAGCTGTTTTTGTTCGACTTGTACAGGATTCCGTTCAATGGCGGCCTGGGCGGCAGGCCCGAGCCGATTCAGGGGGCTTCCAACGACGGGATGAGCAATTTCTTTGCAAAATACTCGCCCGACGGCAAATGGATTGTCTTCTGCAAAGCCAAAAGCTACATGCTGCTCCAGCCGGACAGTGAGCTCTACATCATCCCCGCCGAAGGAGGAAAAGCCAGAAGACTGCGCGCCAATACCGCTCGTATGAACTCATGGCACAGCTTCTCGCCCAACGGCAGATGGCTTGTGTTTTCTTCCAAGGCTAATTCGCCCTACACCCAGCTTTTCCTTACCCATATCGACGAAACGGGACAAAGCAGTCCCGCCGTTGTGCTGGAACACCTGACGTCGTCCGACCGGGCCGCCAATATACCCGAGTTTGTGAACGCCGGGCCAACCGCCATTAAGAGCATCCGCCAACAATTTCTCGATGATTACTCGTATTTGAGAGCCGCCGGTGAGTTCTTCAAAGGCGATGATTTTATCGGCGCCGAACGGCAATGCAGAAAATCGCTGGAATTGAATCCCCAAAGCGCGCAAGCGCACAGCATCCTCGGCATGGTGCTGTCTCGCCGGAACAAGTTAGACGAGGCCACCGGCCATCTGCTGGAGGCGATCCGGCTTGATCCCACCGACTACGAAGCGCACTACACGCTGGGGCAGACGATGGCTCGCCAAAATAAGATCGATGACGCCATCCGGCAATTCTCAGTGGTCCTCAGGCTCAGGCCGGACTATACGCAGGCGCACTGCTATATGGGATCGTTGTTGTTGGTTAAAGGCAGGCTCGATCAGGCGGCGGCTCATTTGTCGCAGGCGCTGAGCCTGGACCCGGACTATGTCGATGCCCACTACAATATGGGGCAGTTGATGCTTCGCCTGAGGAAATACGATGAGGCCGTCGGCTATTTATCACGGGCGGTTGCCTTAAAGCCGGAGGACGCCCAGGCCCACTATAAACTTGCCGTGGCGCTGGTTCAACACCAGCAGCCGGACCGGGCCATCGTGCATTACACCAAGGCGGTATCTCTTGAACCACAGGTCGATACCTCGCCCGGGTTGAACCACCTGTTGGCAAAGTACTACGCCCAAATGCGCCGGTTTCGTGAAGCGGCTTCACATGAAGAAAAGGCACTCGAACTTGCCCGCGCCGCCGGCAGCCAAAGGCTTGTACAGGAGTTCGAAAAATTGCTCAAAGCCTATAAGCAGCTAAGCAACTCTTCAAGGTAAAACAAAAACGGTGAGCATGTCATTGCGAGCGAAGCCATCTCGAGCCTTTGCGTTAACCAACAATTGAGAAGGCTCCGCCTCGCTCCTCGCAACCACACGCTTGTTATTTAAGCCTTGAAAGGGTACTATGAACTTTCAGAACCCGGTTTTTTTAAGATGTCCATGCTAAAGGAGAGATCATGAGTATGGTGAGTGTGAAGATGTGGGCGAGTTTGTTTTTCGTCTTGTGTATGCTGGTCATTCCCGGTCAGGCCCGGATTTGGGACGTGAGAGAATTTGGAGCGCAGGGGGATCGCAAAGGCAATGACACCCCGGCCATCCAGAAAGCCATCGACGCCTGTTCGACAGACGGGGGTGGGAGGGTGTATGTTCCGGCCGGGGATTATCATTGTGGCGGTTTACAGCTAAGAAGTCACGTCTCTTTATACCTTGAATCCGGCGCCACGTTATGGGTCAGCCCGAAGAAGGAAGAATATAGCAATGGCAATCGTTTTCTATATGCCGAGGGGCAAACCCATGTGACGATCGAGGGCAGAGGCGTTATCCACGGCACGGGCCGGGAAGATCTCGGGCGCAAGAAGGAAGACAGCAGACCGAGGCCGGAGTTTCGCGTGGGAATCCTCCGGTTCATACGATGTGAAAACGTGATGATTAAGGATATTACCGTCCGCTACAGCGATAGCTGGACGTTCGACCTGGAGTTCTGTGAAAAGGTGTATATCACGGGGGTCAGCATCCTTAACAATTACTACCGGGTCAACGCCGACGGGATCGATCCGGTCTCATGCAAAAATGTGCACATATCGAATTGTTATATCATTGCGGGAGATGACTGTATCGTCTGTAAGAGCAGGGAGAATGCTCCCTGCGAGGATATCGTCATCACGAACTGCACGATGTCGTCCAATGCAACAGCAGTGAAAATCGGGACCGAGTCGCGCAGCGACTTTAGAAATATCCATATGTCCAACTGTGTCATTCGGGACTCCACCGTTGGGATAGGGATGTATATCAAGGATGGGGCGATCGCCGAGCGCATCAGCTTCTCGAACTGTACGATTGAGACGATACGCAAGCCGGAGCTTGTCAGAGAATCTCTAATGAACTCGACCTATCCGATTTTTGTCGACATAGAAAAACGCGATCCCGAATCCCGAGTGGGTTGGATCCGCGATTTGACTTTCGCGGATATAAGCATCATCAGCGATAACGGAATTCTGATCCAGGGGATGAGCGAGTCGAATATCGAAAATCTCGTGCTCAGAAACATTACCCAGCGAGTGGATCGGCCATTCGATTACTCACAGCGCAGGAAGCATGTCGGGGGACGCACCCGCACAACAGAGGACCGGCGTCGCACAGAATTTGCACAACGGGAATCGTACGTCACGCTCGCGAACATCAATGGTGTGACGGTTGATCATTTGCAGGTATGGGTTCCGGAGCACGTGTTCAAACCGTTCCCGCGTGCGGCGCTGTCATTGCACAATGTGGATGGAGCCGACCTGAGTCATATAAAACGGATGTCCGGCGGATATGGAAAAGAAGCCCCCGTGGTGGTGCTTGAGAGCTGCCGGAACGGATTTCTGTCGAGTTGCAGGATTTCACCCGAGAGGGAGGTGTTTTTGAGCGTCAGAGGCACAGAAACTCAAAGGATCTCAATGGCCGGCAACGATTGGAGTCAGGTCTCAACCGCAGTGCAGTTGGGACCGGACGTGAAAAAATCTGAAGTCCGTGGATATCGTGAATGATGTACAGATCGAATCAATCGTCCACGGCTTGCCCGGCCAGCAATCGGAATTTCCAGCCGGTATCGTCGGAGACAGGGCCTCGCGTCTGCTTCATGAGTACGCCGATGATTTTTTCTTTGGGATCCGCAAAGAATTCCGTATTAAAGTAGCCGCCCCAATTGAATGTGCCAACGCTCCCCCGGCCGCCGAGCGATTGCCCTTTTTGATCGACGACGCCAAACGCCAGGCCGTAATAACTCCCGGAATCTGCGCCGAATAAGTCGCCCGTCTGATTGCTCATCATGGCCTGTAGGGTCGTCCGGCTGAGAATGCGGATGCCGTTTAACTCACCGCCATTAAGGTACATTTGAAGAAACGTCGCGTAATCTTTGGCCGTGCTGCATAAACCCGCACCGCCGGAATAAAATCGTTTGGCGCCTGTGATCGGGTAGTTGGGATCGTAGAATGTGATGGGATAACGGACCCATTCGCCTTTATCTGATTTTTTCTGGATTGGAACCAGGCGTTTCGCTTTGCTGTCAGGCAGGTAAAAACACGTGTCCTTCATCCCGAGAGGCTCGAAGAGCCGCGTTTTCAAAAACGCATCGAAGGTCATGCCGGAGACCACTTCGATAAAATAGCCCAGCACGTCGAGTCCTTCGCTATAGGTGAATTTTTCCCCGGGATGATGATGCAAAGGGAGTTTCGCCAGTTTTTTGACGCTTTCTTCAATACTGATATTTTCCGTGGTAAACAGATCGGTTATCCCGGCTTTCTGATAAATCATTCTGAATCGTTCGTCGCCGTCAATCACGCCGTAGCCGATTCCCGAGGTATGGGTCAGAAGATGCCGGATGGTTATCTCCTTATCGGCGGGGATAGTGGTGTAGCTCGAATCACTTTGATTAAACGTCTTGAGGACTTGTGGATTTTTGAATTCGGGGATATACTTTGAAATTGGATCATCCAGTTTAAATCTGCCTTCTTCCCAGAGCATCATAACGGCGGTTGACGTGATGGCTTTGCTCTGCGAGGCAATGCGAAAGATATCGTCTGTTTGTAAGGTTCGACGGCTTTGATGATCCGCCATTCCATGGGCTTCAAAGTAAACGATCTTTCCGCGCCGCGCCACCAAAGCGATGATACCGGGGATATCGTCGTTTCGCACCGCGTTCTCACACATAGCGTCAATTCGCGCCAGGCGTTCGGAAGACATGCCGACGCTTTCCGGAGACCCTTCCGACAACGGCGACGACCTTTTGCTCGATTTCGTCTGGGCGTATGCCGGCAGGACAAGAGCGAATAAAAGTATCAAGGTGACGCTTTTCATGATGAAAAAATGTGATCTCTTTTGTTTCCCCGTTGATAATTTCATTTGTTTCTCCTGATCGATTCACAGTAGATATTTCTTTCGACACACCACATGGCCAATCATACCACGGTAGGAGCGTTTATTTCAACCAGGATTCCGATGCCGTACCCTGTCAAAATTCCAATAAGTAACGTGTCATTGCGAGGAGCGAAGCGACGAAGCAATCTCAACTGTTGGGTAGCGCAAAGGTTTGAGATTGCTTCGCTTCGCTCGCAATGACATTCTCACCATTTTTGTCGTGACAGAGTAGTAGTGATTATTAATGATATTCTGAAAAGAAAAGGGGCCCGTATCTCCGGTGGATACGGGCCCCAGGCATTCGACTCTCCTTGTGCGATTATCGCTTTTACGGTTGCGTTTCCGGCCGATACAATCGAATGTCATCGAAGTACATCTTGCCGGCCCCGCCCGCGGCGGTTGTGTTGTCACGGGTACCCACACCGACGGCGATCCGGTCCACGTGGGTCAGATCAAGCCCCTGATCGGCAAACGTCTGCAACGGGATCACCCATTCCTGCCACGGGTCGGCCTGGGCCGCGTTCGGATTATCATGGACCAGCACAACCACCGCTCCCGACGCGTCAGTGACCGCCACATACAAAGGATCGGCGGCGTTGGTCAGGTCACCTCTGAACCACATAGAGAATTCTTCGACGTCACTGGCCGTCCAGTCTCTCGGAGCAACGATTGTCAGTTCTGCTTCCGAATAGTATTTGAAGCCTTGCTTATTGTTGTCGTAGAAAAACGGCATCGACTGGCTGCCGCCGTGGACGATTCTCTCTTCGGTGAATGAAGAGGTGGTTTCATCGCCGACCGCTGAGCCGGACCCATTGCCCGGATAGGCCGGTTCGTCATCGTGTGCGGCGTATCCGAGCCCGTCCTTCCACGTCCACCAAATCTGACTGTTGCGCGCGTCGTAGCCCTCGAAGTCGTCCACAACGAGGAAGTCCCCGGTGGTAAAACTCCAGACGTAGCCGACCCAGGGACTGCCGGCGTCGAGGTCATTGACCTCATCGACACGCCAGTAATAGGTGGTATTCCACTGGAGCTCTCCCGGCTCATAGCTTTCCGAACCGAGATCCCGGCTACCGACGTATTCCGGTGAGCTGGTATCGGCGTTTGCCACGGCTTCGGCATCCGTACCGAAATAGACCTCATGCCCGGCGGCTTTATAGCCGGGACTCCAGGTGAGAACGGCCGTGTGAGTGACATCGATTTGTTCTGTGGCCGGTTTGGGCCGGTTGGCTCGCAAGGGCAGTTGGAGATGGCCCGGCGGGATAATCCAGCGGTCACCGAACGGATCGATCCATTCGAGCACGGCTAATGCACCGGCATTGTATTTATTCCACTCCATCACGAGGGAATAACTTTGCCCTGCAACGAGTTCGACGCCTTTCGATGTGTATTCCGGGTAGGCTCCGGAATTCGGCCAGCGTTCGATAATCAGCCTGTCGTCGAGCCACAGTCTTCCGCTGTTGTTCACATTGATGATAAAGCGATAAACGCCACTGAAGGCCACATGAAGTTCCGCGGACCACCGGGCGGAGTACTCGTCGGTTGGGATTCCCGCAGCGGGTGAGTTCACGCCTTCAACATTGCCGTCCGGCCAGGAGAAGTCGATGTGAGATTCCGTGCGGACGACGGTCGGCTGGCCGGCCAGATCCTGATTGTTGAAGTATTCCGCTTTGACGCCGTCAGTCGCTCCGCCTGACGTGCTAAACGTCCAGACGTTGCCTTCGTTCAACTCTCCCGTCGTGGTGTGCTCGTCGATCCGCCAATAATAGGTGCTTTCCTTGTCGAGCGTACCCGGTGCATACGTATTGCTGAAGGCATTGACGACAAATACAGTTGGATCACCGGTTTCGACGGCCGTTTTGTCGGTGCCGAAGTAAATATCATGCGTGGTCGCGTTGTTGCCGCTCTCCCAGGTAAGCACTACGTTATTCGGATCCACCCATTTGGCTCCGTTGCGCGGTCCGGGATCGTAGGCTTCGATCATCGCGGCCGTGAAGCTCCACACGTTACCGACCGTGGTTGTCCCGTCGGCCTGGATTTCATCGACTCTCCAATAGTACGTTTGGCCGGGGACGATCGCTTCCGTAAGCCAGTACAACGTGTTATCCGTTTGTATCTGAAAATCGGCCTCTGTAAGGTTCGGGTTTGTTCCAAGATACACGTCGTGAGAGACGGCGTCTTCTCCGGCCGTCCATTGCAACAGAAGGAAAGTCACTCCTTCGGCGCCGTCCGCCGGATCGGGATTCTGGGCTTTGAGGAAAAAGGACGTATTGCCCGTGAACAAATCCTTCACGTGGGATTCGGACAGAGCGCGGTTATAAATCATGACTTCATCGATTGCGCCTTGAAAGTTCTGGTCGTTCTGATTGGGATTTTTCCCGATGTTCACGTTGAGGTCGATGAGATCGATGTCTCCGACATGCGGTGCTTCACCTTCCAGGCTTGCATCCACATAGGTTTTGAGCACGGTGCCGTCATAGGTGCCGACGACATGGTGCCATTCACCATTGAACGAGTTGTCGATCGATATACGCGTGGCGTGCGGACTGCCGTCCCAAATAGCGAAGATTAACAGATTGGTTCGGTGCTTGAACTGATAGCAACTATGCTTTGAGACATAATGGTTCTGGCCGCCCATCTCCCCTCCGGCGGGATCACCGGCATCAACCGTCTTGACCCATGCAGAGATCGTCAGTTTGTCGGTGATATTGAGGCTTTCGGCGTTGCCGCAATCCACATAATCGTTCGTGCCGTCAAGCTGCAATGCCTTTCCGAAGGGCCCGTCGATCGACAGCGGAGCGCCGTTTAGGGTACCGTCATTTCCATTGCCGCTCAGGTCCGGGACAACCGTACCCTCGATGTTGTCGAAGGACCAGTGGCCCGCCAGCGAGCTTGCATGGCCGACGTTCGCCCCGAGACTCAGCGTTAGAATACATAAAATCAAAAGTGTCACTCTGGTAAACATGGCAAATGCCTCCTCTTCAATTTCAGAATTCAAATACCTTTAGATCAAACGTAAGTTTAAACGTACGCCACAGCGGCTTGCCAAGTAATCCGACCACCTCCTTTCGAGCTTCAGCCCTATCCTGCGGTTCCGCTCATGATTAATCTTTAAATCCTCTCATCCATTCCGGCCAGTCTTCAGCCGCGACGCCGCCCGTCTGGGTCCACGGGCCATCCGTGTTGTAATGCCGGTGCCATTTGAGCTGCCATAGATGCTTAAGGTCAATCTTCGATATGGACGCATCCATGAACAGGCAGTTCACCGTGCCATGGTGCCTGTCCAGGCAGAATCGCTGCATGTTTGACGGCATACCGAAGGCAATCATCGCGCCGTCAAACTCCGGGGGTTCGTCGGTTTCGAAGGGACGGCCTTCCGCATGAAGGCAATCCAGGAAGAGCGGTATATTTCCTCCGCCCTTGATATTGAATTGTCCCCAGAAATTCTCAACCGGACGGCCGAATGCTTCGTCCGCCTCTCTGGCATTGTAGAACCAGCCGTTCAGACCATAGCTGAGCAGAACGTCGTCCGGTCCGCGATAGGCCCCGTTGGGAACCTCGCCGCCTTCGTCGTAGGGCTTTTGGGCCAACGGACACAGCGTGATTTTCCGGTCGTTGTAGTAGTAGTGACGCAGCGCTGAGGCCCAGTGTCTCTGGTCATTGGTATTGTAACTGCTGCACCCGTTACAGAACCGACCCTCGTAATCGTTTTCATACATCGAGAAAACCAGGCTCCATTGATGCAGATTGGACTGGCATACCGAGGCCTTGGCCTGTTGACGGACCCGTCTGAGAGACGGCATCAGGATCGCCAGCAACAGGGCGATGATCGCAATCACAACTAACAGCTCGATGAGCGTAAAAGCCCTTCGCTTAAACGTGGTTCACCTCCTTTACTTGTGGCAGACTATGCCGCCTGGTCACCGTTCAGATGTTATTATACTATTATTGGGCAATGGACTCAATGTCAATTCATAGAAACTCTGCTGGTTTTCGCCCCCCCGGCCTCATTCATAACAAGAGTTTTGCAAAATTGAAGTGAGGCATACTTTTGGAAAGAAAAAATCTTGTCTCTTGATTTTTTCTTTCCAAAAAACCGATGTGCAATGTCGAACGGGGCACCATGTTATGATCTGAGAAGCCGATTATTGTCAGAAAATCATGAAATCGATTTTCTGAAATAATATATGCCTAACTTCAATTTTGCAAAAGTTCATTCATACGCCAGGTCGATTACCGGCCGAAAGCACAACATTGGCATGTCGCGCAAATAAGCCCCGTATGTCTTGCCGGTATTCGTTGAGGATTTTTTCTCCAAGCCCCCGCCTATCCCCACATCGGTAAAGTGCTCGGGCCAGCATCATCTCCCGCAAGGATCCCAGGCGGCGACGCTTGTCCTGCGGGCGGTCGGAGAGAGGCTCAAGCCCCCTCATCACATGGTCTCGCATCCCGGGTTTGTTCAGAAGCCGGACCAGAGGCTCTGCCGCCGTTGGATCGGCGATCTGTTCGAGCGCCAGGGCCAGTGAGCGGTGGTGCGAAAGCGTGACGCTGGAATCCAGGGTGTCCAGCTTCTCCAGAAGAACGGGCAACGCACGCCGGTCGCGTGTTCTCCCGAGCGCAAGAACCAACGAATCAATCGGCGTCGGCAAGTGTGCATATTCAGCCATCGATCCCTGGAAGATTTTGGCATCCCACCGATCGATCTCTTCGAGCTTCGCGATAAGGACCGGCACGACGTCCTGCTCTCCCATGAAACCGAGCAGTTTCGCATACGTGAGCCTGGCTTCGCCTGTGGCCGAGGCAAACGCGAGTTTCAAGGATGGCTTGGCTTTTTCTGTATGAGATAGGATGATCGCCAGTGCTTTGCAGCGTGTGCCCCGCGACTGAGCCGGGTCGCCGTACTTGCGCACCGCTTCATGGGCGAGTCTATCGGGCAGCGGGAAAGAATCCTCGTGTGTGAGCACGTCCCTGGGTAAATTGCCGATTTGGACGAGATGCTTCTGCAATGCCTTGACATCGATTTGTCGTGGCGTGCACCGGTTCTTAACCGCCATCGCCGCCGCGACACCTGCTGCATATCCCTGGTTGTGCATGTCCAGTTGCATCCGGACCATCGCCGAGGCGTCTCGGTGCATGCTCATACCCAAGCCAATCACGAGAAGACCGTCCAATCCCCTCGGTAACAAACAGCGGTAGGGCGTGTAACAGGTTCCGCCGGGAGCCGGATGATTCGCCTTGAGGGTTTTCGGGGTGTGCGGGATGAGGGCGAAGTAGGCTTCGCTCGGGTAACCATGCGAGTCGTAGTCGCTGCCGGAAAGGACGATCGAATCCGGATATGTGCGACCGGCGATTTGATCCAGGTAAGAGAGCACATGATCGCCGACCACGCGACGCCGCTCGCGGCTTTGGATAAAGGTGCCCATATCATACGAAGCCGCCGGACCGGTCATGCGGACCCCGACGAAGGCCCGCCAGACATCGAGAACGTCCGATTCGTCCACCAGCAGGTAGTCCGTATTCACATAGGTCGTCCCCGGGTTGCGCATGGGCAAGCCCGTTCCCTGGAGGGCGATCTCTGTCTCATCGCCGCCGAACATGGACTCAGCGCCTGCGGCTACGGCAATATCGGCGTTGCCCGTGGCATCGATAACCACGTCCGCACATATCGCTCCGCGCCCCATCGAAGTGGCGACCAGTGCCCCCTTCACAACGTGTCCGTCAACAAACGCACCACAGCCAAGGACACCCAGCCAGATCTTTCCGCCGGCTTTCCGGATTTCGTTGCGATACCATTCCATTTTATATTCCGTGTTATGCTCATTATCACAAAAAGGCACTTCCTTGGTAAAACCGCGCATCCGGCCATGATAGGGCCGGCCGATCAATCCCATCGTCCCGACACCGCCGAGTCCTTCCTGATACTCGACGACCAGCACATCGACACCGCGCCTCGCAGCCCCGATAGCGGCGCAGGCGCCGGACGTCCCCCCGCCAACGATGACGACATCGACGTCCGAGAGGACGGGAACGCCGCAAGCGCGTGAAGACACGGTTTTCGTCTTACGATCCGTGGGCCGCAATCCGCGCAAGACTTCCCGGACATCTCCGTTGCGAGTGGATGGTGCGGAGTCAGTCTTCACTGAGATTTTTTTTCGAGCGTCCGTAATCCGTGCTTGTTGTGCGGCTATCCGACCGATCATGCGTCCGATCTTCTCTAAGCTGTCCGGACGTAGATAGCTTTGTACCCGATCGCGTGGAATATCCGCCGAGCCACTGAGCACATAAAGTCGAGAGCAATCGTCCGGAATAAAATTCTGTATAGGAGGCGGATTTTCACCGAGCCGTCTGGTTCGTGTTTTTTTTCCAATGATCGAGTCCGGCGGAATAAAGAATAACGTCTCGGCAGCCCTGAGTTGACCGTCGCGATAGGTGAGATCCCGTGCTTTTTGCTCGGCGTCCGCCAGGGCGGCGAAGCTCCCATCACCGAGATTCAGATCGAGTGCGTACTCGTAATAGAAGAGTTCCCGGCCCCCGACCTTCATCCCGGTCGCTCTCTTTCTGACGGGCAGCCCCTGGTCCGTTGCCTGGCCTCCAAGAACAACTCGGTGACAGCGTTGATGATCGGAATCCCAGGGCCGCCGCTCGGCGCCGGCAAAACCGGCGACAACGGCACGGTCTGTCGCGTCGATGATGACCTTGCTTATAATAGCCTGCCGTCCGGCTCGATTCGCTATCACGAGGCCTGCTGGGTTGTTATTTTCATCGACCAGAATATCGGTTGGATAGCAACCGAGCAGAAAGTCCACGTCAGAGTCGAGCAGCGCCGCCTCGAGCGCCTGCTTGACACGCATTGGCGTGGTGATTTGCTTGTCAGAGAAGATTTGCCTTGTCAGCTCACCGTGGGCGGTCTGGCCTGCGTCGAGCCAGAGGCGCATCGTCGCACAGAGGTCCTTGCCAAGATAGGGACGCGAACCCACAAGGAATACGCGTGCGCCTTCTCCGGCGGCTTCCGTCGCCGCGGCAACAGCGCCTACGCTGCTTCCGACAACGACCAGATCGACCTGGCGGACAACCGGTATCTCTCTTGAGCTTTGGTAAATAAACTCGGCGCTGACGGTCGAAGACACGAATAAAGTAAGCAATAGACCGATACGGAGACATCGCATTTTGAATTTCCTTCCATACATGTTGTTCCCCCAAAAAAATCCTCCGGGTGGATGAAAAAGACGTTCGTTGAAGCACTTAAATATGACGGCTCCGAATGATCGAAATGACCAGCCAAATTCCGATGATGGCCGCGATGATATAACCGAGGACGCCCATGGTCTGAAAGCTGATGAGTCCGAGTACGACGCCGTCTTGCGCGACTAAAAGGCTGGAGGCGACCAATAGCGCCGCGATAATCAGAGCGAAGCTAATCCGATTCGAGCTTTTGTCCAGCGTTTTTGTTAACGTCTCAAGGTGTTCGTGGTGAACGCGCACCTGGAACTTGCCCTGCCGAAATTTCGTCAGGACGGCGTTAATGTCATCGGGCAGCCTCGACGCCATCTCGCCGGCGCCCTGCATGGCCTTGCGGATGTTGCGAAGCACTTGTTTCGGCTCGAAATCGCGAAGCCCGGACCGCTGGGCGTAAGGTTTGAGGGCCTCGATGAGCCTGAATTCGGGATCGAGCGAGGTGGCCATCGATTCGATCGTCATCATGCTTTTGAGCATCAGCGTGAACTGAGTGGGCGGATGCACGTGGTGGTGTCGAAACAAATCGAAGGTCTGCGTCGCTATCGCGCCGAAGGGCGTATCCTTTAGACGGAAGTCATGGTACGTATCGATAAGCTGCTCGATATCGGCCGTTAGTTTGTGGATGTCGGTCGTTTCCGCCAGCATGTCGTCCCGTTCCAGGCTCCGTACAATCTGCGCCGCGTCCCGGTCCACGATGGATAATACGATTTCATTGAAGAACCTGCGATCCTGAACGGACAAACGCGCTACCTGCCCGAAGTCTATGGGGGCCAACACATTGTCGGGTAAGAGAAAGAAGTTGCCGGGGTGGGGGTCCGCATGAAAGAAGCCGAACTCGAACATTTGTTTGAGAACGAACTGGGCGCCGCGCTGCGCCAGGACCCGGGCATCCAAACCGCTTTCTTCGATGGCCTGTTGATTCGTCGGTTTAATCCCGTCTATGTATTCCATGGTCAGGACGCCCGGGGTGCAATAGTCCTCGTACACGATGGGGATATGCACGGCGGGATCGTCGGCAAAAAGCCGCATAAAGCGCAATTGATTCCGCCGCTCATTGACCAAATCGGTTTCCTTCGAGACGGCGGTTGTGAATTCGGCAACCATATCCTCCAACTCGATGCTCTCGTGCTCGAACAATGTCTTGTTCAGAATTCCCGAAAGGTCCTGGAGAATCTCGCACTCGGCACGGATCGTCTCGACGATGCCCGGACGGCGCACCTTGACCGCAACATGCACACCCTCGTGCGTGACGGCGCGATGGAGTTGCGCGATACTCCCGGCGGCAATGGGTTCCTCATCAAATTGGGCGAATATGTTTTCGACGCGGTCCCCGAGCTCCTGCTGGAGCTGCGCCATAATCTTTTCCAGCGATTCCGGCGGCACGTGGTCCTGTAAGCGCTCTAATTCCTTGATGTATTCGGGCGGCATCAGGTCGGGGCGCGTGCTTAAAAGCTGGCCCAACTTGATGAATGTCGGGCCTAACTCCTCCAAAGCCAGGCGAACGCGAACCGGGCGCGCCCCGGCTGTTGCAGCGGGTTCGACCTGGGACGGGACGGCTTTGGCTCCGAGCCGGATGGACAAACGCGAGCGAAGAGCGCCCGCCACTTCTCCAAATCCGTACTTCATCAGCACGGCCGTGATATGGCGGTAGCATCGCAGGCGGTCAAACGTGCCCCTCAGATGGAACCTCAGGGCTCCCAAGGGCTATGACTCCTTTTTAAGTAGTTCGTCGATTTTCTGCTCGAGGCGCTGAACGTCGTCGCGCGTCGGCAGATTCAAATGTTCCACGGTCTCGCGGACCTGCTTGGAAATGAGTTTCTCAAGTTCGGTGCGATTCTTGTCTGCGGCGTCCATCACCGCTTTGACGAATCCCGTTCGATTTTCCTTCTCCAGCTTACCTCGGCTGACGTATTCATCGAAGATTTTGTCCGCGCGATCCCGGGTCATCGAAATAGCTCCAAGGCCGGCCAGCATCATTTTGTCCAATGTCTCGAACATGAGTTTATCCTTTCAAATGGTCCATAGCGATTGTCTGAAATTGTCTCTTTTTTCATCCCACCATTCTATATTATGGCAAACATCGGGCCCCGGCAAGATAAACACATCATACCTTTTAAAAAACAGGAATTTCTATAAATGCTGTTATGAGTGAATCCAAATCCTGTAAAAGGGGTGGTTGCGCGTGATTTTCTTGCGTCGTTCTCATTCCCCCCCCCGGGGATTCCAGGGGATCATACGGTTCTCGTTCCTTTGGACCGTTTGGGACTTTGTCATTGATACCTGGCCGTGAGCTTTCGACCGGCCTCGGCGGCTTAAATAGGACGTTCGGCTATTCTTCCAATGTGCCGGCCAGGCCCCGTCGTCGGCCGTAGATTAAACCGCGGAGACTCAGATCGGGATCTTCCCGCTTGACGCTCAGCGGCAGATCGCCTTCTGAGACGCTAATGTAGCCTTTTTGGGTCATGCACTCTTCCATATACTTGTGTTCGTACGAACCGGGTTTGTTGTTCGTGACGCGTTTGGCTAACTCGGCCGCACACTCTTCGCAGTCCTTCTTGCATTGCCCGAACGTCTTGCCTTCCTGATAATAATACTTGGCGCAGCCGCTACAGAAACAAACCCCAACGACGAGCATCAGAGTCATCCAGCTTTTCATAAGTTAACTCCTTCCGGACCGTAAACCTGGCCCGAGATGTTTTCATTCGTCTCGGCTCAGCGGCGTCGCTGGGCCTGTAATTCGTAAAATATCAGGTTTTTCGTAAAATATCAAACCTTTTTCGTTTTTTAAATGGATCCGTGGGTCGTCCTTATTTTTGTTGTAAGAGTCCGTTTTAAGCCTTTATAATGCAGCTTAATGACAACCAGCGTTGAATGAGGAACGACAATGAAGACGAATGCAGAACACATATCACGAAGGGATGTATTGAAAGCCGGCGCCGCGGTCTCGGCCGGAGCGTGGGTTGCGCCGGGCGGCCGGATGTATGCCGCAGGTTCGGATACGATTCGCGTCGCGATGATCGGCGCCGGCAGCCGGGGGACGAAAGATGCCATTGACTGCCTGAAGTCCGCCGAGGGGGTGGAGATGGTCGCGATGGCGGAAATCTTCCAGGATAGAGTCGAGAGCTCTTTGGCTCGAATGAGAAAAGCATGCCCAGGCCGGGTGAAGGTCACGCCCGAAACGACCTTTCTCGGCTTCGACGCCTATAAGAAAGTGCTTGCGATGAAGCACGTCGATATCGTTATGTTGCTGACGCCGCCCGCGTTTCGCCCGCCAATGATCAGAGCGGCGCTGGAGGCCGGCAAGCATATCTTCGCGGAAAAGCCCGGCGCGGTGGATCCCGTCGGTGTGCGCTCGTTGATGGAATCGGCGGATTTAGCCGAGCGGAAAGGTCTGTCGATTATTGTCGGCACGCAGCAGCGATGGCAGCCGCAGTATCTCGAATTGATGAAGCGCATTCACGACGGGGAGCTTGGGGATATTGTGGGCGGTCAGGCGTATTGGAACTGGGGCAGCTCCAAGTGGCACTTCGAGCCAAGGAAACCCGGATGGTCCGACATGGAGTGGCAGCTTCGATGCTGGCCGTACTTTGTCTGGCTGTCGGGCGATCACATCGTCGAGCAGCATTTCCATAATATGGACGTCATGAACTGGGCCATCGGCTCGCCGCCGGTGCAGTGTCTGGGCGCGGGCGGACGACAGGCGCGAACCGGCCCGGAGTTCGGCAATATCTACGACCACTTCACCGTCGAGTACGAATATCCGAACGGCATCCGCGTAATGAGCATGGCCACGCAGATCGAAGGCTCGACGCCGCGGGTGGGCGAGCGCGTCGTCTGTACGAAAGGGGCGACCTTTACGACCCGGGCGGAAGGATACATCGACGATATCAAAGGAAACAGAATCTTCAAATACGACAAGCCCATTCACAGCGGGGAAGTCGCCCAATATGCCGCTTTGATTAAGAGCATCCGCGACGGCAAGCCCATCAACGAATGTAAACGACTGGCGGAAACCAGCCTGACCGTGATCATGGGCCGGATGAGCGCTTATACCGGCCGGGCGCTGAGCTGGAAATGGGCCATGCAATCCAAGCTCGATCTCTCCCCGGCTCAATACGAGCTGGGCGATTTGCCCGTCCGGCCCGTCGCGATTCCGGGGCAGGTTCCGTTGATTTAACAGGTGGATTCGTGTATGATTCGGGGGTGAATAAGTTCTCTAAGACGTATTTTTGTATAAAAAGGAGACAATCATGGAAAGACGATCATTCTTAAAGGTAGCGGGTGGTGTCGCCGCGGGCAGTGCGATGGGGATCCAGCCGACGGTCGCCGCTGAGACATCCACCTCGATATATACAAGTGAAAAAGTCAGCGGAATGCCGCGACGCGTGCTCGGTCGAACGGGTGAAAAGATTTCGGTGGTCGCCTTTCCCGGCCTGGCCCTTGCCCATTACGATCAGCACCGCTGTAATGCGGGTCTGCGGGATGCGCTCTATCGGGGCGTGAATTACTACGACGTCGCACCGGCGTACGGCCGGAATGGGGACTGCGAAATCAAGATGGGCATCGGCCTTGAAGGTCTCGATCGAAGTCAGTATTTCTTATCCTGCAAAACCAAGATGCGAGACAAGGAAGGCTGCCGCAAAGAACTGGAACGCTCCCTTAAACGATTGAAAACCGATCATTTCGATTTGTATCAATTACACCATATTCGCCGGCCGGAGGAGATCGAACAGGCGCTCGGCCCCAACGGCGCGATGGAGACCATCTTAAAAGCCAGAGACGAGGGCAAAATTCGTTTCATCGGTTTTTCCGCCCATACGACCAAAGGCGCATTGGCGGCCATGAACGGTTTTCCTTTCGATACGGCCATGTTCCCCATCAACTTCGTCGAATACTACAAGTTCGGTTTTGGCCGGGCGGTTCTGGACCTGGCCGCAGAAAAAGGCGTCGGGATTTTGGGCATGAAGACGCTCTCGAAAGGCCCCTGGCCGAAGGGGGTCAAACGGACGCGTCAATGGTGGTACCGCGCGACGGAGACGCAGGACGAGACGAACGCGGCGATACGTTTCACCCTGTCGCAAAAGCAGGTGGCGACGGGTATCCCCCCGTCATTCCTCGATCTGTTGGACAAGGCCATTGAAGCCGGACGCTCCTATCAACCCATCGCCGACGAGGAAACACAGCAGCTAAAGAAAACCGCCGCCGATTCCCTGTCCCTGTTCAAACCCCAGGAAGACGCCGTCGCCCGTGGCGGGTATCTACACGAGCCCTACCCCGACAGCCTAAATGCATGCTGTCCCTGCGCTCATGCCTGATGGAAACAAGTGAGAATGTAAAGACACACATACTTTTTAATCATTTAGAAAGACACCAGTAATC
>Ga0180432_10002479_pt1 | contig 27574 bp, 21 predicted proteins | sample SS_ome_10_FD_132414 | JGI IMG/M metagenome (GOLD analysis project Ga0180432, IMG submission 132414) | Hypersaline lake sediment archaeal communities from the Salton Sea, California, USA - SS_1_MS_2 metaG | ecosystem: Environmental > Aquatic > Non-marine Saline and Alkaline > Hypersaline >... | reverse complement strand
TGCCGCTCTTGCCGTGCTTGACAATCCGGCGGTGAAGCCGACAATGGAGCGTAGTCTGTGCGTCCAGCCTATGACAGAACCAAATAGTGCGTTCTCGCCCATGTCGACATCCGCCTGCCACAAGACGGAGTCACGCTTCTCTTCGCGCAGAGGGTTTTCGTGGCGTTGGCCGGTGACCGCGTTGTTGCTGCTGTTTGCCGGCTATTTCGGCTTTTTAGCGATCCAATCACCGAAAGCCACCGAAACGGCACAGCCGGCAAACACGGCTCCCGGCGTTGTGGTGGACGGCGTGCGATATCGCCCGATTGAGACGTTTCGGCCGTGCGACCGGGTGTTGGGCCGCAATCCGGAATTAACCGACACCGACCGCGCGGACTTCGGTCCCGAGCCGGACCCGGCCACGTGGAAACTCCTCACCCTCCGCGCCCCGAAACGCGATGGCACGACCGCCGATGTCACGATGGTCGAAGGGCCCGAGTGGCTGGCGGAGCACGAGCCGGCAATCGGCTGCACGGTGCCCATCTCCGTGCCCGAATGCGGCATCGACGGCATGGCCGAAGTTCTCTCGATCGGGCCCTGCCCGCCGGTCAAGCCCGGCAACGGCCAAGTCGTCACGGCCACCTTCAAGCACTACGTCAGTTCCACGATTGACGTTTACGTCAGCAGTCTTGATGAGCCCGTCGGCTGCACCGGCAACCACCCGTTCTGGAGTGTTGACAGGCAAGAGTTCGTCCGCGCCGATGCACTCCGCGAAGGCGAGAAGCTCGATGGTTTCGGCCCAGGCGCATATGTTGAGCGAATCAATACCATCGACGAACCCGAATTTGTCTATAACATCCAAGTCCAAGGCGAACACGTCTATCGAGTCTCTCAGAACGGGCTGCTAGTACATAATGGATCAATTAAGCTCTGCCAGAGGTTCGCGACTAGCGTTCGCAAGATGGGTCTGAGGTGGGAGAAGGGCGGCTTAACAAAGACAAGTCACCAGCGGCACATGAAGGAAATGGGGCTGACAAAATCGCAGTACGATAAGACGGCGAGGGCACTAGCAAGGAAGGGTCACAATGTTCTTGAGAAGCGAGTGCATAACCACATCTATAAGTACGATCTCGATACAGGGAATATACTAATCGTCAACGCCAGGACTAGACGAATCAAGACATTCTATCAAGCTGATGAAGGACTGAAGTCGTTCAACGACGCAATGTCCAAGAACTACAAACTTCTGATCAAGGCAGGACTCACCCTTTAGGGCATTTACGACAACGCCTGAATTCTAGGCGCGTGGCGAAGTGACAAGTGTAACCGATAGAAACCGGAAGATTGTCCGATAGGATGAACAGTGCTTACGTGGAGTAAGTGAGAAATGAGCGAGAAGAAGCATCCGTGCCCAGTGTGTGGCCATCTTACAATCGAGGAACCGTGTGACTGGAATTCGTGTGCCATCTGTTGTTGGGAGGATGATATGATCGCCTCCAGCGGCACAGATTGGGAGAAGAGTCCTGCCAACGGTGGAATGCGCATTTCCGAAGCTCAAGCCAACTACCAGATTTTTGGAGTGGCACACCTCTCGTGTCCCGAACTAGCGCGTTCGCCCCGGCCAGAAGAGATGCCGGAGACGCTATTTGAGATGTGGCCTCAGGCCATGGAGCTGGTTGAGTCGTTTCGCTGTCAGCCAGAACAGCATGTCTTACCAGGATATGATCGCGAGAAGATCGAGAAAGTAGTCATTCCAAATGCAATAGTTGCACTGAATAGGAAATCACGTGCGGCTAGAGAGAAGGCCATTAGGATTCTGAATGCAATTGCGGATCTGCCGGAGGAGGCCAGGGTAGCTCTTCGTCAGGCTGAAGAGGTCCATCGCACAGACGTCCCTAGGAAGACGGGCACGAAGACCCGCAAGTAGAACGGCATGTTCGCTGCAAATCACTGCAAACTGTCAAGCACCACTGGAATCACCTCACCACTTTCCTGTTTCCCAAACTCCTTACGCCCGTTTAGCTTTACGCAATCTTGCCTTCGGCCTCCGGAGCCGAAGGTTCCAGGTTCGAGTCCTGACGACCGAGGCTCTGACTTTTTGTAGGGAACGCCACAGAGGGTGTTCCCTACAGACCGAATGTGTCAAACGCCAAAAAGTCACAGCCTCACCGGTCACGGCTTTGCTGGCGGGAGAGATTCTACAGCTAATAGCCGTAGAAGCCCTCACCGGGCGGCAGAATCGGCTGGTTGCGGGGGTGGCGGGTCTCGTTGGCGCTGGCGACGCGGATGGCCGGCCGGTCCTTGAACACGCACTTGTTCTCGCACTCCCCGCACCCGATGCACAGGTCCGGGTTGACGTGCGGCTGCTTGTTCGTCTTCGTCTGACCGCTCTGCTCCTGGATTTCCACCTCGACGAAGTAGATTGCCTTTTCAGGGAGCGGGCAGTGCTCCTCGCAGACCATGCAATCTCGATCGTACGCATAAGGAATGCACCGGGTAGTGTCGAACGAGGCCAGGCCAATCCGGACTTCCTGCTTGGCTTCCAGCGTCAATGGCTCGATAGCTCCGGTCGGGCAGACCTGGCCGCAAAGGTTGCAGGTGAAATGGCAACTGCCGATCTGCGGCACCAGCCTCGGCGTCCACAGGCCCTCGAGGCCGGCCTCGGTCACCGCCGGCTGCAATCCACCGCTTTCGCAGATTTTCATACACAGGCCGCAGGCGGTGCAGCGCTCGAGGAACTCGCGTTCGGGCCGCGCCCCCGGCGGGCGGATCAACTTCGGATGGAACGTTGCGGTGGGGTTCCGCGGGTTGGTGCCCCGGGACTGCGGATTGGATCGCATGAAAGACAACGCAACCACGCCTCCAACGGCCGCACCAACCGCCGCTCGCCGCGAGAGATCAACCCCCCCCTCGCCCGGCCGCTTCTGCCAGAGAAAGGCCCACCGGAAGGCCAGGGCATCGCAGTTGCAGGCCTCTGTGCAGTTGAGGCAGACCAGGCACTCCGAAGGAATCCATTGGTCGCCCGGCTCTTTGGCACCGGCGCCGTGGCAGCGCATCCCGCAAAGATCGCACTGATTGCAGTCGCCCTGGAGCACTCTGCGGCGCAGCGCCGGCCGCCATGCGAACACTCCCAACAGGGCTCCGAGCGGGCAGAGGTATCGGCACCAGAAGCGCCGCCGATAGGCGTTCAACAGCAGAAGCCCCACAAACAGGGTCGCGATCAGCCCGCTGCCGAGAAACGCCTGGTTTTCGACCACAAACACATGATGCCGGAAAAAATCCTTCACCGGCTCGGCCGCAAAATTTAACCAGTGGACGGGAGGAGGCGAGTGGTAAATGGTTGCGGAACCTTCCTCGACGGCCCATTGGGTCGCCGGAAACAGCACGACGGTGGTGGTCCGGTAGAGCAGCACCAGGGGGTCCATGATGCAGGCCCAGTGGCCGCCGAAGACCGCCATTGCCAGCAACCCGATGAGCAGGTAGTACTTCGATCGCTGCCACGGTGACCAGTGATCCCCCGTTTTCCGCTTGCCCTGGACCCAGTCGAAAAAGCGGCCCGCGATGTCATGGATGGTTCCCAAAGGGCAGGCCCAACCGCAGAAAACCCGGCCCAGAACGACCGTCATCGCGACGAGAATCAGCGACAGCAGCAGCGTAGCGGGCACGGCATGGGCGGCCAGCCAGGTAAAGATCAGAATCAGCGGGTCGATCAGGAAAAACGATTTCAGCAGCGGGCTGGGCTCTACGCCGGGGCGTGGGCGCGCAAATAGCACCAACCCCAGAAAAACCAGCAGAAAAACGACCTGCACCGCCCGCCGGATTCGGGTTGCACTGCATACCGCCCGGCGCTTGCTCATGAAACGGCAATCTCCTTCAGCGCCAGCGAGCGATAGTCCATCTTACCCAATCCGGCCTCCTGGCCCTTGGGGATCGTCTTGATGTCGGCCGGTTTCTTGCCCAGTATCTCGGCCCCCAGGGCATCCAGCGCGACGATATCGACACCCGCGGCGACGGTCGTTTTCAACTGGACGTACTCCGGCTTGCCGCCCATGGGACCGCGCTTTGTCAGTATCCGCACGGCGTCCATGACGCAAATCCGCGGCTTCATGAACCGCGTCAGATCGGCAACGCAGACATCGATTGCCTGGTGGAACGGCCTGCGCTCCTCCATCACGCCCATGTAGTTTTTCATGCACAGCGTGGCGCCGGGGAGCCCGTGGTGTTTTACGATGGGCACATTGATCACCAAGTCGGACTCGATGATCTCGGGATAGAGCAGGAGTTTCTTGAGCCGCTCGCCCTTGATCGCGGTTTCGCGGAACCGGCTCTTGTCGAGAAAGACGATCTTCGCCCCCAGCGGCTTCACGGCCGCGGCGATCCCGCTGCTGTGATAGGTCTTCTGGGCGGGGTTGCACGGGTTGTCGCCGACCTTGACGGTCTTCGCGCCGGCGTCGAAACAGAGACGCACGATCGTGGCGACGACGTCCGGGTTGGTGTCCGCGGCCAGATCGGGCGTGCGGTCCCAGGCGATGTTGGGTTTTACCCAGACCACGTCGCCCTTGCTGACGAAGCGTTTCAGCCCGCCGAGGCCTTCAATGGCTTTTTCGGTCAGCTTGGTGGCGATCTCGCTGAGTTGCTTGTCGGTCGGCTTGCCGGTGCCGCTCCACTTGGCGATGGTCATGTCGGCCGGTTTACCCGCGCCCTGGGCGAAAATGCCTTCCGCACCCAAAGTTGCCATGCCAGCGGCTGCCGCCGACCGAGCCATAAACGCCCGCCTTGTGTGCTTGCTCATCACGTACTCTCCTTTGCGCTCTCCGTATGATGTTGGACATTTGCCGCATCCGTTACGATAGCCGGGTACACTCGAAGTTGCAAGCATTTGTAGACTTTCTTCCGAGAAGTCCGTGTATGCCTCTGTAGTGGGGAGGCTGCCCACTACAGGCCTTCCGCCGGTGAGTTGCGGCCGGGAAGCTCTACCGTTCTGCTCGTTGTCCGGTCGAGAAACTCGCGATCGTGCGAGGCGATCACCATCGCCTGGGGCAGCCCGGCGAGGATCTCCGCGAGCCGGTCGACGGCCGCATCGTCCAGGCCGGAGGTCGGCTCGTCCAACAACAACACGTCCGGCGCCATGGCCAGCACCGTCGCCAGGGCAACCAGCCGCTTCTCGCCGCCGGAGAGCTTGTACGTGATCCGGTGTTCGTACCCCGCCAGACCGAGCGACGCGAGCGTGTCGCTGACGATCCGGCGGACCTCGTCGCGGGGCTTGCCAAGGTTCAGCGGCCCGAAGGCGATGTCTTCGGCAACGGTGGGGCAGAAAAGCTGGTCGTCGGCTTCCTGGAAGAGCAATCCGGCACGGCGGCGGACCTCGTGAAAATCGGCCTCGCGGCGGCGAACCCTCCCAAAGGCCTCGATCGTGCCGCCATCGGGCCGCAAAAGTCCGACGATCAGGTGCAAAAGCGTCGTCTTGCCGCTGCCGTTGGGGCCGACCAGGGCAAGACGCTCCTCGGCGCAGAGCGCAAAATTGCAGCCGGCCAGCACGGGCAAGCCTTCCGCGTACGCGAAATCAACGTCCTCGCAACGTATTAAGGGTTCGCTCATCTTTTCACGCGATCACACATCGACTTTGGAAAAGCAATCTCCGTTATCGCGGGGCGGAGCCCCGCCGCTAAACGAAAACCACTCATCACCCACTACTCACCACCCACCACCATTGCATGCAAACCATGGACCCCAGAATCAACAACGAAACGATGATAAACGGCACGTCGCGCCATGAATAGTGGAAATGGTCCAACATGTAGAATTGTCCTCGGAATCCGCGGCACTTCATCGCGGCGACGATCCGCTCGGAGCGTTCGAAGCTGCGGACCAGCAGCATCCCGGCAAGGTAGCCGAAGCTGCGATACGTGTGCCGGCTCATCGCCGGGCGGAACCCGCGAACCTTCATCGCCGCGCGGAGCCGGCAATACTCCCGGTGCAGCACGTCGAGATAGCGGACCGTAAACAACAGCAGGTGCGATAGCTTGCCGGGCACGCGGAGATGGTTCATCGCGTGGCCGAGTGCCGTAGCGTCGAGCCGGCCCAACAGCACCAGGAGGGTCGCCACGATGACATTGCCCTTCAAGGCAATGACCGCCGCCAGCCGCACTCCCTCTCGCGAAAAATCGAGCCCGCCGACCGCCAGCAGCGTTTCACCCCGGGTCGTCAGCGGCAGCACGGCAAACATGACGAGCATCACTGCGTTCAGCGGCAGCAGCCGCTTCAGCGCGACCAGTAGTGACAATCCCGACAAGAGCAACCCAATCAGTACCGCGGCGACGGCAACTGCCAGCACGTCGAACCGGTCCACCACGGCCACGACAACCGACATCGCCACGGCCGCCACGACCCGTAACCGGGGATCGATGCGGTCGAGACAGGCGGGGCGATCGGCGGTGGAGAGTTGGTCGAGCATTATGCTACAAAGCCGCGACCACCGGTCGCGGAAAAAACAGAAAACGGCGTTATCATCTGGTCGATTTCACTCTCACAGTGTCCACTGCGGATGCTCCCGCAGTGGTCGCGGTTTTGTATTTGTGCTCCCGCGACCAGTGGTCGCGGCTTTGTATTTCACTTCCGTCGCAGGCCGAGGAAGTAGAACGCGATCCCGGCAAGCCCGAGAATCCATCCGATCCCGCCGATCACGTCGCGGAACCGGGTTTGCTCCCGGTACTGCCGGATTTCCTTCCGATACTCGTTGACACTGTTGCGGAGCCTGGCAATCTCGTCGCGAACGGATTCCCACTGTCGGGAATCGATCGTCGCCGGCGGTTGGTCGGCTGGCGTGGTGGCGACAGTAGCCTCTTCAGAGGGCGGTTTTCCGGTACTATCCGCTATTTCGCCGCGCGGCGGTAGATCCTTGGGCAGTTGATCCGCAGCGAGTGTAAACTCCGCCCCGTGGCCGTCGGGTGTTCGTACCACCAGCTTGTGACCACAGCGGAACTTCGCTTCCATGGTGAACTTGCCCTCCTGGTCGGTTGTGGTCTTGCCGATTTCCTCGCCGGCCGGGTCGAACGCCGTAACGGTGACGTCGCGGGCGGGCGTGCCGCCGCGGAAATAGGCCTCGCCCCGGATGGTCGTGCCGTCCGCTTCGGCGAAGACGTACATTTTGTGGGCAAACGCCGGCGAGGAACAAAGCAACACGATCAAAGCGAGTCCAAGAAGGGTAGCAGGCACACTCCGTGTGCCGTCCGCAGCCCCGCCAAGAAACTGACACCCACTCCGTGTGCCGTCCGCAGCGGAGAGAGACGCGTGGTCCTTTTTCTGCGTGCGGCACCCCTTCCCGTGTGTTGCCGTTAGAGCACGGCAGCAGTTTCTGGTAGCGTCGCGGACGGCACACGGAGTGTGCCTGCTACGTTGATCCCTAACCATTGGAAACCTCCTGGGAAGACGGTGTCAGCAACGGGGCATCAAGCAACTCCGGCCGCACTTTACGCAAGAGCAGCACGACGCTGGCGGTCACCACGCCCTCGACCGCCGCCAACGGTAGATGTAGCGCGGCAACCAGGATACTGACCTCACGAAATTGCTCGCCGGCGATCCGGAGCGACCCGGCGTTGAGTATCGCCGCCAGCAGCACGGCGGTCGCGCCCGCGGCAAATCCGACGGCAAAGACCGCCGGTTCGTGACCGTGGCGAACTGCGCGGCGAAAAAGATAATGGCAAACCACCGCCGGAAAGGCCATGTTCAGGGTATTGACACCGAGCGTGACCAGGCCGCCGAAACCGAAAAAGACGCTTTGCAGCAACAGCGCAACCAGGACTGCCGGAAAGGCGGCCCAGCCGAGCACCAGCCCCATCAAGCCCGTAAGCAAAAGGTGCTCGGACGTGGGGCCCAGTGGCACGTGGATCAACGAGATGACAAAAAACGTGGCACTAAGCACAGCGACGCGGGGAATCTGCTCTTCGTCGATCTTGCAGAGCCCGACGGCGGTGCCGACGGCGGTCAAAGCCCACCCGGCGACGATCACACCTTGGCCGGCCTGGTTGCCGGTCAATATGCCCTCATAAATGTGCATCGTCTCTTACTTTGTTTCCATATCCACGGTTTTCACCCAGATTAGGCCTCCGAGTTCGACGCCGACCATTTTGCCATTCGGGTTCTTCATCTTCTCGTCGCCGTCGACCAGGGCGGCGAATCCCCACCACCCGGCCCGCGGCATCGCGTAACAAAACACCCCCGACGCATCGGCCTTGATGACCTGGGTGGTCAACGCATCGTTGGGGACCTTCACCCGGCGGCCCTCGTTGTAGTATTCCACCTCGACTTCGGCGAAGGGGACCGGTTTTCCATCCTTCTTGACGATTCCCCGAAACGTGTTACCGGTCCATAGCCCGAACGGGCGCACCAGCGGCTCGATCTCGACGGGAAACCCGACCATGGCGTCCCAGCCCTCTTCGGCGCCCATCGCGTCGACGACGACCTTGGTGTAATGAATGATCATTTTCTGTTCGGCCGGTTCCCAGTACGGAGCCGGCTCGATGTAGAAGATGTAGTCCCCGGGCCTGGAGACCTTGGCGTCGCAGGTGAACGCAGTCTTGCCGTCCACTTTTCGGACCTTCAGGCCGCTCTTGAGGTCGGTCTTTTCCCCGCCGACCATTACCCCGAACTGCCGCGGGGGTTCCATCTCCATCGCAGGGCCGTGTTCCATCGGGTGCGTGAAAACAATCTCCAGGGCAACTGTCCCGGGCCCTGCCAGCACGTCCTGCGACGGAATCAGGACCTGGAAATGGGCATGTATCTGCCCGGTCAGCATGGAAATAACGATGAGCGTGGCAAGAATTCGCGATTTCACCGGATGATTCCTCGGGGCCATAACACCAATTGCTTTACCGTAATACCGCTGCCATGGCAGGTCAACCCTCCTCGAAGTAAATAAAGTAAATAAGGAAATAGGGTAGCAGATCGACTCGCCCTGGAGACCCGGCCCGCATTGGAGGCCAAGATTACCCTTGCTCGGCGTCGGCCATCACCAACTCGCCCTTGTGGATCCCCTTCATCCCTTTCAATTGCGAGGCGACTCCCTGCAACCGGTCGGAGGGCCCCCGGAGGACAATGACCTCCAAACAGAGATCGTGCGTAAGATGGGCGTGCAAGGTGGAGACAATCAGATTGGTGTTATCGTGCTGGAGTTTCGTCAGCCGGTCGCCGAGCTGGGCACGGTGGTGGTCGTAGACCAACGTGAGCGTACCCACCGCGTCCTGGGATTGCGACTTCCATGCCCGGGCGGTCAGCGTATCGCGGATCAGTTGGCGGACGGCTTCGCTTCGGGTGGCAAACTGCTCGTCCTTGCAGTAGCGGTCGAACTTCTCCAGCAGGTCGTCTTCCAGGGAAACCGAAAAACGCGTGATTTCAGACATCGGCGTCCATCTCCAGGAAGACCAGCGTATTGTTCACCCGGCGGCTCGGCTCGATCTGCCGGACGATAGTATACCCCTGATAGTCCCCCGGCTCCACCGGCCCGTACAGGACGGTCCGGATACCCGTATACGTGCGGAACACGACGGGCACCACCTCTCGCGCTTGCATAATCGTCCGGAGCGTCCGAAAGATCCGCCGCTTCGGCTCGGCCAGCGCGGCGATCAACACGCCGGTAAACGGCAGTTCCGCAAGCCGGGATTCGTCGCCGTGGACGATCGAAACCACATCGGCCAATCCCAGCCGTTCGATACACCTTTCGGCCAACGACACCGCCGCAGGGTCGATATCCAAGCCGATCGAACGGGCGCCGAACAGCCGGCCCATCAGGATCAGCGAGAGCGGCAACGCGCCGCACCCGACAAACGCGAGCGTGTCGTCCGGCGACAGCCCCATCGCCTCGCCCTGCGTTTCCGCCAGAACCTCGTACCGGGGGAAAAGAGGATAGGATTCCAGCAGTGCCCAGGGGTCGTCGGCCGCAAGTATCTCTTTGGCCTGATGCGCTTCGTGAATGCTGAAGAACTCCGCGTAGTAGCCGCGCACCGCCGGCAACACCGCGGCAATCTCGGCATCGGTCAAAATCAACTCGCCGAGCCGGTCCCCGATGCTCAACTGGGCAATGTCGTCCAGCGCTTGGTACTTGCGATAAAGCTCCTCCTGCGAGAGCATCGCCAACATCTCGGGCGTGTGCCCCTCGATCTGCTCATGGAACCCGAGCACGTGCGGTTTGATGATTTCCAGGCTCCGCCGGCAGTTCAGACAGCAGCCGAGGAAATCGTGCTCTTGAAGCTCGTGCTCGTGGGAATAAGTGGTGTCGTGCATCGCTTTGGCCGACTACGCCGCCTTCGGAAGCGGCTCGGTCTCGATATAAAGCACGACGATGCGAAGTTGCCCGTCGCGCTCGACGAGCAATTCTAACGGTTCGGGCAAGGTCCTGGCAAGACGGGAAAACTCCTGCCCGTCGGAAAAATTCTTTCCGCCGACCTGATAGATGCGGTCGCCGGTGCGGAGCCCGGCACGGGCGGCGGGGGAGCTGGAAATGACGCGGGTAAGGACGATCGTTCCCGGTTCGGCCGGATCGGGCCGCCAGTGGATTCCCAACCGGACCGGTTTGCCGTCTAGTTTGACGGCGGTTTCGAACGGTTTTTCCTTGCCGTGCCGTTTCAGGACCATGCCGGCGGGGTTCTCGGCAAGGAGCACCGCGGCACGAAGGTCGTCGCCGCTGCGGGTTTTCCGCCCGTTGAATTCGACGATGCGATCGCCCAATTCCAGATCGGCCCTGTCGGCGGCGGAGCCGGGGGTGATGCGAGTCACGCGGATGCCCTCGGCCGCCGATTCGTCCGGATTCCAGCCGACACCCAGCCGGCCCTTCAACCGGGCCTTTTCGGTAACAAGTTGCTTGTGGTGATATTCCGTTTCGCGGCCGGCCTCCTTGCGGAACCGCGGGATTTCGTCGCGGTTGGCCAATTCGTACGTCACGCCGAACAACAGCCGCACGACGCGGCTGATTCCCGGGTTGTTGATCAAGTGGGCGTCATCGCGCGGCGAGTGGTATTCGTTGTGGACGCCGGTGTACCACAGCAGAATGGGGATGTTCTGCCGGAAGAAAGGGAAATGGTCGGAGTTTGCTTTCAGCGTCCAGCGAAAACTGATCCGGAGATCCGGACCTTCGTTCTGCTCGCTGATGAGCCGCCGCCAGCCGCCGCCGCTGCGGGTGCCGAAGATTATCAGGCGGTCGTCGCGCAAACGCCCAATCATGTCCATGTTGAGCATCGCCACCAGGCGATCCAAGGGGACGGTGGGGTGCGAAATCCAATACTTCGAGCCGAGCATGCCCCTTTCCTCGGCATCAAAGGCAAAGAACAGGATCGACCGTTTGGGCGGCGCCGGGAGCATGGTGAATGCCTCGGCCAGTTCGAGCAGCCCGGCGGTTCCGCTGGCGTTGTCGTCGGCCCCGTTGTGAATCCTGCCGATCGGGCCCCGGCTGTTGCGGCGGGTGCCATAGCCGACGTGGTCGTAGTGGGCGCCGACAACAATTATTTGGTTTTTCAGTTTGGGATCGTTCCCCTCCAACATGGCAAGGACGTTTCGGTATCTTACCCCGAAGTCCTGAAAGAACGAGCCGCCTGAACCGGCACCGCTGAGTCCTATCGCAGCAAACCCGTCGCGAACATACTTCCCGGCCGCTTGGCCGCCGGGTCGTCCGCTTTCGCGACCTTTCAAGGCATCACTGGCCAGGTAATCGACGTGCCGTTTGAGTTCATCGGCCGAGATCGATTCGACGGCTGTCGCAAACGACGACTTCCTCTCAGACGCCGCCGCGGCGACCGCGAGAAGACAACCACACAAAAAAGCCGCCGGGGCAAGCCACCGGGGAAAACGCAACGGAATGCACATGGGAGAAACCGGTCCAAGGGAAGAATGATTCGGGGGCCGCGAATCATAGACTAATATACGATACGGACGGGCCGGGTGCACGGTGGCCGGAAAAATATCGAACTTTGCCCGGAACGCTGACGGTTGTGACGTTTCCACGGAATAGTGCCCCGCCAAGTCCGAATCGACCGGTTGGCAGTGCCGGCTTCCGCCGGTTTTCTACCGGAAGGCGTCCGTACAAACAGGCAATTTTCCAGGCACTAGCCCCTTGCCCAACCTGTGCGATAGATGGTATACTCAAATGCTTCTCTCCTCGGCGTTCATCCCGCCAAGGGGGGATGCCGAACCGACCTTAAACACGGAAGCCGTCAGGAGAGTATTGCGTGGGAAGGAAAAAGACGGGTAAGGGCCGACGCAAAATCGGCCGAAAGAAACGCCGCATGCGATCGAAAATTCGCCACCGCAAGGGTTAGTCGACATTTGACTTGGTTTCGACGAGCAACACGGGAGTAGGGTATGTCTCTGGTTGACTGGGTGAGCGGACGGGTTTTCAATCTCGTCCATCGCCACAACCTTGTCTACAACACGTGCTGGGAAGACCCCCGGTTGGACCGCACGGCGCTGAAACTGCGACCGGAAGACACCGTGCTGGTAATCACGTCCGCCGGCTGCAATGCACTCGACTACGCGCTAATCGAGCCGACACACGTTTATGCCGTCGACATGAACCCCCGGCAGAACGCGCTTCTGGAGCTGAAGCTGGCAGGAATCCGGACCCTCGACTTCGAGACCTTTTTTGGCATGTTCGGACAGGGGCGGTTTCAAGGCGTTCGCGGGGTTTACGGCGAAAAGCTCCGCAGCTCGCTTTCCGAGTGGTCGCAGAAGTACTGGGACCGCAAGATCAAGTTCTTCGACAACCCGAAGCGAACGTTCTACTTCCGCGGCACTTCCGGGGCGTTCGCCCGAATGATGAACATCTACGTCGACAAGATCGCCCGTGTTCGCCCGTGGATCAACGAAATCCTCGATGCCCAATCGATCGAAGAGCAACGGAGCATCTACGAGGAACACATCCATGACCGGTTCTGGAAGCGGCCGGTTCGCTTTGCCATGAATCGCGATACCACCCTTTCGATGGTTGGGGTGCCGCGCGCGCAAATCCGGCAAGTGGAAAGACACTACGACGGCCGCATTTCACGATTTGTCCAGGATTGTGTCGAAACGGTCTTGACCGAACTCCCCCTTGTGGACAATTACTTCTGGCGGGTCTACATGACCGGCTCGTACACCCGCACCTGTTGCCCCGAGTATCTCAAGGAAGACAACTTCCATAAGCTCAAGAACGGTCTGGCCGACCGCATCTCCGTTCACACCGATTCGGTGCATGGATTCCTGGAAAAAAACGACGTGGAAATCTCGCGATATGTCTTGCTGGATCACATGGACTGGCTCTCCGACAAGTTCTTTCACCTGCTGGAAGCGGAGTGGCAGGCGATCTACGAGCGGGCGGCACCCGGCGCCCGGTTGATCTGGCGGAGCGGCGGCCTGCAAACCGACTATGTCGACGACGTCCGCATTCGAGTCAACGGCGATACTCGACCCATAAGCGAACTGCTGCGATACGACAACGAGTTGGCCAAATCACTGCATGAGAAGTGCCGCGTCCATACCTATGGAAGCTTTTACATCGCCGACTTGATTGTGTAGTCCATGGCCTTTCTCTCCGATCTCAAAGTCCTGTATCACCTCGCGATCAACCCGATCCGCGGCAAACACCACGCCGCGAGGATGGAAGACTTCTACAGCGGCCAGGCCGACGCTTACGACGACTTCCGCAAGCGCCTGCTCCGGGGACGCGAGCAGCTCTGGCGAACCATCGACGTGCCCGAAGACAGTGTTTGGATCGATATGGGCGGCGGCACCGGCGCCAATCTCGAATTCCTGGGCAATCGTATCGAGAAAATCAAACAGCTTTACGTCGTCGATCTCTCGAAATCGTTGCTGGGAATCGCCCGAAAGCGGATCGAGGACCACGGTTGGGAAAACGCCGCGACGGTCGAGGCCGATGCCACCACATGGCAGCCCCCCGAAGGCGCCGCCGATGTCGTTACCTTCTCCTACTCGTTGACGATGATCCCCGATTGGTTTGCAGCAATCGAAAACGCCATGAAGATGCTCAAGCCGGGCGGGCTGATCGGCGTCGTCGATTTCTACGTCTCGCGCAAATGGCCCGGCGAAGGGCTGCGATGCCACCGCTGGTTCACCCGGAACTTCTGGCCGGTCTGGTTCGCCGCCGACAACGTCTTTCCGTCGGCCGACCACGTTCCCTACCTGCAGCGGCATTTCCGGACCATCCACTTCGCCGAGAGCCGGTCAAAAGTCCCGTATGTGCCGTTCCTGCAAGTGCCATACTACACATTCATTGGGCAAAAGCCGTAGCACGCGGTCGAGCAGATTCCACGGTCCGGGCAGGCCGCAGAGGCATTGCCCCTGCGAAACAAATACGAACGCACACGCCGCAGACACCGCCGAGGTCCTGAAGCGATCGGCACGATCCTGGTAGCGGTGCTTGCACGGTTGGGCGTGACCGAATTACAATCAGAATGCGAGGCTCCGGGCCCCGACGCGAAGGTGTCGCCGACGAGCACCGGATAACCAATCCCGGCCTGAAAGCAATCCGCAACGTTTGGCCTTCTGCCCGCAAAGGAACGTGTATCATGAGAAACGCAGGTGTGCTGTTGTTGACCGCGATGGCCATCTCCGCCGGCGCGATGGCGAAGGAACCACCCTACAAACCGGACGCCCACACAGGCGCCCTCTTACACCTGGATGGGGATGCCCGTGATGCGGGTGGGGCCGAAAATGATGGCCAACTCCGGGGCAAAGCGATCTGGGCGGAAGGCAAGTTCGGAAAGGCCCTTGCCCTGGACGGGGAGGGGGGCGCCGTCATTCGCGGTAGCGGCACAACCTACGTTGGCCTTAAGCTCTGGGTCTACGATGTTCGGACGAAGAAGTACGCCCTTATCAAGGACTTCTCGGGAGAATTGCCCGCCGGGCATCTTCGGCAGATGAGCAAGAGCCTGGATGATCGGGTCTTCGGGTTGACGCGGCAGGACCCCAAATACAAGGTTGTCGGCTATCTCGTCTGGAACCGCGAGAACGACCGGCTCTTGCTGAACCGGGAAACGCGTCAGCTCGACGAGATTCAAGTCGACAAGTCCGGCCGGTTCTGTGTCATCAAGACGGGGCAAGGCGGCAAGGGCGTCGTCGAGGTGCAGGTTGCCGACCTTAGCACTGGCAAGATCGAGGACTTGGTGGACAACGAGCCGGACTACGCTCCGGGGCATTCGGACAACGGGCACGGGGTGGACCTCGGTAACGATTGGAGCCAGGCCTACCACGTCTTGCTGCGAACACGAATCCCCGGCCTTTTCTTGACACGACGTTTGTCTGGGATATATTGAGTTTTTGGCACCTCTTCGCGGCACGGAAGGAAGATATGATCGTTCGAGTCGGGAAAATGAAGAAGCGGGCAGACCGGTCGGGTTGGTTTGCCGGTTGCGGGATGGTGGTTGCGTTGTGGATAGGCGGTTTCTTGCTCGGCGCGGTTTCTGCGGAGGGAGCGGAGGGACTCGCTGAGTTGCCGCATTGGCCCATCGGACTGGGGGTGCCAAAAGATGCACCCCCGCCGCGGAAGCCGCTGAAGAATGCGGCCATTCTGGCGTGGGTTCCCCCAAAGGCCAAGCGCATTCGTGCGGTATTGCTGATTCGGCAGAACACCGACTCGAAACATTTTGGCGAACATGCGGGGTTGCGGAAGGTCGCGAACAAGCACGAAATGGCCGTTGTCTATCTGCGTTACTACCCACACGAGCAGCTCGCCAAGAACCCGCAAGATCACGTCCTCTTTCAGATTCTGGGCTCCGTGGCCGACGCGACCGGCATCGACGAATTTCGCCACGCCCCTTGGATCACGTTCGGGAAGTCGTCGGTGGGCAAGTTTCCGTACTATCTGGCGTGGGCATTTCCGGATCGGACGATCGCGACGATCTCGTACCACGCCGAGACACCCACTTGGCCGGCAGACGCTTGGGCGAATGTCGCGGACGACACGATCCTGCACGTCAGCGTCAACGGCGAGACCGAGTGGGGCGGCACATGGAACCGGCACGTGCGGCCGTCGCTGCTAAACTACCGGGCACGGTCCCGATGGTTGCCGCACGCGGTGGTCGTCCACGACGTGGGACACGGCAACTACCTCGATGTCCACGGCGGGGCGGGCTGGGGCAAGAAGTTCCCCGGCAAGATCACCTGCATCCGTGTGTGGGACTACCTTTCGCTCTACGTCGACAAAGCGCTCGCGTTGCGGTTGCCACCGGACAAGTATCCGACGAAGCGGCCGATCGAATTGCAGCAGATCGATCCGGCGACCGGGTATCTGATTCGACCGTATGCCGTTGAGGATATGTTCCGGTTGCCGCGCATGTGGATGACGGAATCGGAGGGCGGGTACGAGGTCGACCCGGCGGGCGAAGATTCGCCACCGACTTTCCTCGCCGTTTCGCCCGCTGAAGGATTCAAGACGCCGGCGGGGGTGCCAGTGGAACCTCTACCTGTCGGCCAAAGTCCCAAGAAGTGGCTGTTGACCGAAGGGTTGCCGTTCGCGATGGAAAAGGATCCGATGCGAACCCTTGGCGACTTGCAGTCCCTGCGGCCGAAGCCGGGCGATCGTGTGACCATCGATGGGCACGTTGCCACTTTCCACCCGATCCAGACGAAATACGTTCGCCGAGAAGGGGGAATAACGCTCAACAACGGCCTGCAGCAACGCGATAAGGCAACCCTGTTGGCCTACACCGTTCTCGACGTGCCGAAAAAGACGCAACTGAAATTGAACGCCCCGTTTACGCAAAACGGTCGGGTGCAGGTCGTGTTGAACGGTGTGCCCTTGGCGCATCGACAGATTGTCGAACTCCGGAAGGGGCTCTATCCGATGCTCGTCGTCGTACGTTTGCGAACGAAGTGGTCGACGCTCAGGGCGGGTTTCGAAGCAGCGACTGCCGAGGAGGTCCGCGCGGCGCAGCAGCACACCACCGAGTTGGCTGAGAAGGCATCCAAAGCGGACGATCGTTCGCAGCGGGCCGCCTTGATCGATGCACCGGTGATTCGAGCGTTTCGAGACGTGCCGGAAGACGAGCGAGCGAACTGGTTCTGGGTGCCCGACCGCGAGCTTGCTGAGGCGTGGTTCAAATTGCACGCCGTCCGCGGCCAAAAGTTTCCATTACCATAGCAGCAATTGCCTCAAGACGACTGGCGGCGCTATCTATCGTGAAGGAGAAGGCTATGACACAAAAGAAGCCGTTTCTTGCGTTGAGTATCGTGGTTGCCGTGGTTGTCGCCAGTGCGACCCTCGCGGCGGAAACAAAGTTGCCGGACACGGAGGTGTTTGAACTGAATCTCCGCAACGCCCTGTTTCAGACTCCCAAGCCGACAGGACGCGACGCAGACCTGATCTTGGAACTGGAGCGGATCGACGGGCATTGGCAGCTCGTGATTGGCATCGCGCGCGAGTACAACGTCAGCCTGCACCTGGGGTATGTCAAGGAAGTGGCGTTGAATGACAAATCCCTCGAAATGGAGATCGGCATGCGGATTGCGGCTGATAGCTGGACGCCCGGGGGACCTGCCCGGTACCGCCTGCGCTTGGCTCGGAAAGCGGATGGCCGCCTGGAAGGAACCTACGAAGGCACGTTCAAGGGGGAGACGGTCACCGGGCAGGTGACCGGAACCATGTTTCTTCAGAAGAACGTCATGGGCAAAGACTTCGCGCCAATTCGACCGGGTGAGCACCCTCGCACCGTCTTTCGCAAGAGCGAACTGCCGAAGCTGCGCGAAAAGCTGAAGACGCCGTTCGGACGAGCGGCTTTCGAGAAGATGGATGGGCCGGTCGGCTGGGGGGTGCAGTATCAACTGACGGGCGAGAAGAAATACGCCGAGATGGCCCGCAAGGAAGTGGCCGAGATCATCTTCAAGGGGAAAGGATGCAGCGCGGCGTTTGCCCCGGCGCGGGCCCTGGGCGTCCAGGTGGAACGGGTGGCGGTGAGCCTCGACCTGTGTTTCGACGCCTGGCCGGAGGACTTCAAGATGCAGGTCATTACGTGGCTGCGGAAGATCGCCACTCGCGTGTTCTGCGACGGGCGGAAGATTTCGCTTTCGGCCAACTGGAACGTGGCCAGCAATCACGTAGGGAGTCTGTATGCAGGGGTTGCCTTCGCGGGGCTGGTATTGTGGGGAGAAAAAGGGCCGGAGCCACCCAAGCCGACGCCACCGGCATTGGAGCTCGAAATCCCCGCCGCCGCGAACTTACGGCCGGGCAAGGGCGTGCCGGTGGTACGATTCGAGCCGGGCGTCGTGCCGAAAAAATGGCTTGCGACGCAAGTTCTTTCGGAGGCCATTGCCACGGACCCGCTCACCTCGGTCCAAGGCCTGGAATCATTGTGCCCCGAAGCGGGCACGACAATCCAGATCGAGCAGTTCAAGCTGACCTTTCGACCGCTTGAAGACAAGTACGTCAACGCCGCGGAAAACAACCTCGACATCAAGGCTATGATGAAAAACCTGGACACGGGTAGTTTCTGCCTTTACACAGTTCTGGACGTTCGTAAGCCCGGGCTTTACAAGTTGTACAACCCGTATTCGAACTCGGGCCGCCCGGTGCTCATCCTGAACGGGCATCGCTTGGCGCACGAACAAGTGGTGCGGCTTGAAAAGGGCTTCTATCCGATGCTCATCCTGGCTCGCATCTTGACCGTTTGGGGAAGGCTGCAGCCCCGGTTCGACAAAGCAAGTGAGCAGGATCTGGCAGCGTCTCGGAAGTTGCTCGTGCGGGAGAAGCTTGAGTACGAAGCCCGGCTGGCCGAATGGAAAGTCGACATGACCGAATGGAAGCGTTTGGGTGGGATCGACGTGGAATACTACAAGCTCTTCCGTACCGGGCGGCGGATCATGTATGTGCTCTATCGTGAGGCGGTTGGAACGGGCGGCTTCCAGGCCGAGGTGGCCCACTACAACAAGGATACGACTGACGGCCCGAACCGGTACGCCACGGCCTTCCGTCATTGCTTCGGCTACGATGTTTCGCCGTTTCCCGACATGACGCATTATTTGACTCGAAACGCCTTCGTCTACATCTATCAAGACGGCGGCAAGCCTTGGGCACAAGACATCAACGGGTCAGTACGTATCGGCGGCCGATATTTTGCCGCCCTTTTCCCGATCGTTCCGGACCAATGGAAACCGGCCATGCTCTGGGCCTGGAACCGGATCGAAGGGGTGACCGACGACGACGCCTCGAAAGTCAACGCCGTGTTGGAAGACCCCGCCTGGGGATTCGTCAACTACCCGCTCGACATGCAGCCCAAGCCGCCGGCGGGGGTGCTGCCGCTGACGTGGGAAGCGCCGGACTTCGGTTTCTACGCCTTCCGCAACGGCTGGCGTGGCGGTGACGACATCGTTACCCAGGTCTTCCTCAAGGCCCATATGATCGGCGGCTGGAACGGCCCGAACGCCGCCACGTTTCGCATCGCCGGACTCGGCAAAACCTGGGCCGTCGGTCCGGAGGGCCGTGAGCGGCGACGCTGGAACGAGTCGGTCGTGTGGCTCCCCAACGACGACCACTTTGAAAGCGCCCTGAGCCGGTTGACGCACTTCGAAACGAAGAAAGACGGATCGGGGGTGGTAAGCATCGATTTGAACGATGTCTACTCGACGAAGCCGAAGCAGCGGCTTTACACCCTCTACGGTGGCGTCCGCAACGATTGGGCCTTCCAGCCGTCCGGCATCTCGGGGATGCGGTCGTTCGGCGTGGACTACAGCGGCAAGTGCGGCTCGCCCGCCTTGTTCGCTATGGCAGACAAGATCCAGGGGGGCAAGGAGAAGGTCTGGTTGTGGCAGGTGCCGCGAGTGTCAAAGGACCGAAAGGCCAAGATGGCAGACGTGATTATTGAAGGAAACACATTCACAATTCGCCAAGGCGATGCGACCTTGACCGCGACCTTCATCACGCCCTCGCCAGTGAAGATTACCGCCGGAACCCGCGCCATGCAGATAAAGAAGTCGGCCGGGCACATGGCCGGCAAGATCCTGAACGTCAAGTTTGACGCGGTGTTCGCTGAGGGGGGCAATGAGTTCTTCGTCGTCGCCACATTGCAGCGCGGAAAGGCGCCGCCAGTGAAGATCGAAGGCAAAGGCCTACGTGCAAAAGCCCGTGTTGGAAACCAGATCGTCAGCTTCAATGGAGAGAAGATCGCCTTCGGGCGGTAAGAACCACTCTCCCCCCCTCCCGGAGGGATTACGTCATGAAACGAACACGGCGTCAAGGAAGGCGTTCATTGTGCCGCGCCGGTTTCCACCAGAACGACTCCCAGTAGAGTTGCTCGGCGGCAAACGGGTCGAAATCTCCGTCTTGCTTTCGTCTTGGTTTCGCAGCGGTTGGATCCGTTTCACGCTCATCCCCCGCTCGTCGAGGGCCACGAAGAACAGACTGCGCATCGCTGGAACTTCGAAGAAGGCCGAGCCATCCGCTTCCACCGGGACGGTGCCCGGAATCCGCTTGATTGAGTAGGCCACCCGTTGCTCATGCAGGCTTGTGTACCACTCGTATGCGCGGGCATGGATCGGAGCAGCTCCATCGGACAAGGTGCTCCGTGTAGTCGATGACCTGTGCAACGGCTGCTCGTCTGGCATCAGGGTTCTTCCAGAGTTTCGTTTCTACGAGCGTCAGGTGGCCGGCGGGGCTAGTTAACTCTTCTTTCATGACCTTCTCCTAATTCGGAGGAGGCCATTACTCTACCTGTTTATACCCGAAACCCGAAAATGAGCAAACATTATGGAAAATGGGACACGATCCTGACCGGGCGGTACACGATCCGCACGACGATGAAATGGGGATTCGACGAGTAAACGGCGGGCCTCCGCCGGGCTTACCACTCGACCGTCGCGGCGGCGGAGGTCAACCCGGCACCGACCGAACAGAGGACGAGCTTGTCGCCGGCGTCGAGCCCCGCTTCCATCTCGCAGAGTGCCAGCGGGATGCTGGCGCTGGAGGTGTTGCCGACGTGGTCGACGTTGAGGAAGAACCGTTTGAAGGGGACGCCGCTCCGCTTGGCGGCGGCCTTGAGGATTCGGCCGTTGGCCTGGTGCGGGACGACCCAGCGGGTGTCTGCCAGGTCCCAACCGCTTAGCGCGGTCACCTCGCGGATGATGTTGGTGAAGTTTTCGGTGGCCAGGCGGAACAACGAGCCGCCTTCGAGCCGGATCCAGGGATCGACGCCGGCCTGGCCGTTGGTCACCTCGAATCCGGGCTCCTCGCGACGCGCCATGCGGAGCCCTCGGGGATCGGAGCCGAGGCGGATGTCCTGGATGCGGTGGCCTGCCGCGGCGGCGGAGATGACGGCCGCGCCGGCCCCGTCGCCGAAGATGAAGTAGGCGCTTCGGTCGCCGGCGTCGAGCAGGCGCGATTGGAGATCGACGCCGACGGTCAAGACGTTTCGGGCGAGTCCCGAGAGGATCATACCCCGGGCCATGGAAACGGTGTAGAGCCAACCGGAGCAGGCGGCGTTGAGGTCGAACGCGGGGATGGCGGGCAGCCCCAACCGGTCTTGCAAGATGCACGCGGTCGACGGCATGGCCATGTCGGGAGTTGTAGTCGAAAGGACGATTGCGTCGATGTCTTTTTCGCCGATCCCCGATTTGCGAATCGCTTCCCGGCCCGCTTGTAGGGCCATGTCCGACGGCTTCTCGTCGTCGGCCGCCCAATGCCGCTGGCGGATTCCGGTCACCTGGTAGACGTATTGCTCGGAGACATCGGGAAACTTCTCGACCAGTTCCGCATTGGTAACGATCCGTTCGGGCAGATAGCTACCGATGCCGATGATGGCGATTTCCTCACCACGGCCGCCGTTGACAGCGGGCGTTGCTGCCGGCAATCTGGCAGGCAACGGCAACTTCTCACCGCTGGCCGCCGGCGGAATCCAATCCCGCATCGCCGGATCGGCGGTCTCGATCTCCATAACCGGCTCAGCCAACGAAACCTCTTCGCCCTCGGGGTGCAGCAAGCGAACGACCAAGCCGCCGCAGGGTGCCTCGAAATCGAATACCGATTTCGCGCTATCGACCTGTGCCAGGGCCTGTCCTTTTTCGAAGTGTTCGCCCTGGGCAACGTACCATTCGATGATCGTCGCTTCGGTTTCCGCCGCTCCTTGGGCCGGCAGATACAACGACATTTTGAAGGGGGATTCGGCCATCACGTCTCCTGGAACATCCGCTCGACACCTGCTTGTATCTTTTCCGCACTGGCCCGGTAATACGATTCCAGCTCCGGGGCAAAGGGGATCGGTACGTCCGGGGCGGCAACCAGCTTCGGCCGGCACTTCAACGCCTCTTGGCACTCGCAAACCACCCGCGAGATGACCGTGTGGCCGAGGCCCTGCGTGGCGCCGCATTCCTGGACGGCCATCAGTCGCCCCGTCTTTTTAACCGATTCAACGATCGGTGCAAGGTCCAACGGGTGAACGACCAGCGGGTTCCAGACTTCGATCGATCTTTCGGAAACGTCGGCGGCGGCAATCGCCTCGTGGACTATCGCCCCGAAGGCAACCAGCGTCACGCCGTTTCCTTCCGTGTAGCGGCGTGCCCTCCAGACATTTGCCACGTCGCCGTCGAAATCGATCGGCCCGGCCTTACTCCAGTAAAGGAGCTTGTGTTCGAGCACGAGGCAGGGATTGCGGTCGTAGAATCCCGCGATGAGCGACTCGTAAGTTTCCTGCGGCGTGGCGGGATAGAGGATTTTCAGGCCGGGGAACCGGGACCAGAGGCCCTCGAACTCGCCGGAGTGGAACGCCCCCATCGTCAAACCGCCCCCGCACGGCAACCGAAACAACAACGGCGCCGGGCAACCGCTGCGGAAGAACCACGTACCCGTGTTCAACCCCAACTGCGATGTCGCTTCGGTCGCGAAATCGGCAAATTGAAATTCGATGATCGGCAGGGCGCCGACCTGGGAGGCCCCCAAGGCGAACCCGACCGTGCCCGACTCGCAAATCGGCAGGTCGATAACCCGCTGTGGGCCGTGGCGATCCATCAGTCCCTTGCATGTCTTGAAGGCCGAGCCGTACGTGCCGACGTCAAGCCCGGCCAGAAAGGCCTCCGGATTGTTCGAAAGGATATAGCCCAAGGCCCGATTGACCGCCTCGCCGTTTTTGATCCTTGCGGCCTTCAGCGGCTCGACTTTTACCGGTGGCGACTCCGCGTAGGGGGTCCAGGAGTGCGTGTGCGGATCCGGCCGCGCGACGGTCAGCGCCTTGTCAATCGTTTCCTTGACGATTTCCTCGATGACCTCCTCCATCGCGACGACGTCCGCTTCCTCCAGACCACAGACTTCCTGGAGCCTGCGGCGTGCCTTGGGCACGGGATCGTCGTTGCGCCATTCTTGCATCTGCTCCGCCGAAATGTACTCGGCTTTGTCGTAAGCCGCGTGGCCGTGCAGCCGCAGCGTCATGCACTCCAGGATGAAGGGCGCGGGCTCTTCGCGCATGGCGTCCAGGATGTCGCACACGGTCGAATAGACCAGCCAGGCGTCCGTTCCGTCGATCGTCCGGCCGGAGATGCCGTAGCCGGCGGCACGATCGGAGAGCCGCTCGCAGTTGTATTGTGCGCTGGTGGGGGTCGAGAACGAGTAATGGTTGTTTTCAACGAGAAACAGGACGGGGACTTTGTGTACCGATGCGATGTTTACGGCTTCATGGAACTCGCCGGTGCTGCTGCCGCCGTCGCCGATTACGGCCAGCCCGAAAACATCTTCGCCGTGGCGCCGGGCCGCCCAAGTCCCGCCGACCGGCAGGCTGAGCATCTTGCCGAGGTGGCTGATCATGGGCAAGCGCCGGGTGGAGGCGTTGCCGTGATGGGCGTTTCCTTCCCGGGCGTGCGTAGGGCTATCAACGTTGGCGATGTACTGGCAGGCCAACTGATAGGGCGTGGCCCCCAGCAATAGATGGGTGGCGAAATCCCGGTGCAGCAGCGAGACGACGTCTCGCCCCGGCCGCAGCGGGATACCCACTCCGACCGCCGTTGCCTCGCTCCCGTCGCTGCTGGTGACCGTCCCTTTGACATACCCCTTGCGGAACAACTCGAGCAACTCCTCTTCCAGACGCCGCGAGAGCAGCATCACGGGGTAAGCAGCGGCATAGAAAGCGGCTTCCGAGAGCTTTTCGGGATAGCGTGAAACTTCGGCAGTGGCATGGGCCGGGTCAACGCACAGGATCGAGAGGCCGGAAAACACGGGATGCACGATCCTCCCACCGGGGCGGGAAACGTGAGCCGTCCTTTCATTCCCATTCCGCGCAACGCCCGACGCTTCGATGTCGAGGTTGGAAGACACTCGCCAGTTTCCTCGCTCAATCAGGTGCGTTTTTCGCGATACCAAACATGCAGAATATAACGTTGAATAAGATACCCCAATAGGGCATATCACTTCTCATCGATGCCTGCAAGCCACAGGGGTCTACGCAATCCCAAAATGGGGGGAGAGAAACGGCAAGATTGTAACCTCCCACGATGCCCATGTCACCAGCAAAACAAGCGGGTTTTGGCATAAGCCCGGGTGCGAGATCAGCCGCTTTGTCGCTTTGGGCAAAGGGACAGGCCGGAAAACGGCTGCTGTGAGAATTTACCAAAGTATTACGAAGGGAGGACGACTGTTGGTGCCCCCCATTGTGCGGGTTTTGTGCGAGTTGCGGCCTTGCGCAAACCGTTCCGGCGGGATCGCGCCGACCGATTCACACCTTCCCGCCGTTGACCAGCTTTGCAAAATGCTCGAACGAACGATCGTACGTGCGTTCGGCGTCGTCGGGAAAGCAGCAACCGGGAAGTTGCCTCAACCTGAGGTGGTAGCTGATACAGTCGCAACACATTCCTTTTCGCGAGCAAGGGTCGTAGCTGCAATTACACGACTGAAGGTTCTGTTCTTTCTTGCACTCCATACAACATCCCCAATTCGTTTTTTCGACTTCGGTACGCCCCGGGCGAGCCCGGGCAACGCACCGGACACATTGAAAACGCGATAAACGACCCGTGTATTTTGCACGTGGGTGGAGAATTGTCAAGTCGCGCGGTGCTCGCCGCCGCCCATGATGACTGTTTTATATCACCCTTAGGAGGGACGTTTCTTGTCCTGATGAAGTCGCGAGGGAACCAAAAATGGCGGGGAAATTCGATCTTCCCTAAATCAACGTCGCGGAACGATAGATCGCACGCGCCGCCCTAATTCTCGCCCTTTTTCTTACCCTTCAGATACTTGTCGAACCAGGGGATCTCGAGCTTCATCACCTCGTCCAGGGTTTCGCCGCTGTAGACGTCGTAGTGTTTTTTCCCCTTGAGCACGTGATACTCCGTCGGTATTCCTTTCTTCTTGAGGATCTCATACACCCGTTCCGAATTTTCCTTAATTTTGAAGTAATGTTCCTTCTCGGCGTCGATCAGGAGGGTCGGCACTTTGACCCGGTCGGCGTACTGGCCCGGATTGAATACGGCAATGCGTTCGTGATAGGGCGTGCCTTGCAACACACCCGGCGACCCCCCGCCCTGCGGCACCGGGTCGGCGTCGCCCCGGGCACGGGCGGCTTTCCCCTCGTAGACTTTCTTCAGCCCGGCGGGGTATCGCCTGGTCCAGTCATCGGGCATGGACCCAACCTGCGCGACGACGCACGCGATGCGGGGGTCGTGGGCTGCCCGGTAAATGACGTGCCCGCCGCCGAAACTCGTCCCCCAGATGCCGATGCGCGTGTTGTCGACCATCGGCTCGCCGTAGACGTATGATATGGCGGCGTCGATGTCTTTCTGCTGGTCGACCGGATCGACCACCTCGCGGATGGCCAGGGCCTTGACCGTGACGTTGCCGTCCTTGTCGGGCTTGGGCATCTCGCCGCGGACGACCAGCCGGCTGTCGCTGTCGCCCCAGCCGCGGTAGTCGTAGACGATGACCACGTAGCCGGCAGCGGCGAATCGCGGTCCGATTCCGGAATTCATCAAGAATGCCTTCGTGCCGCCCCAGCCGTTGCACGTGACGATCGCCGGGAGCTTCTCGCCTTCTTTGCGGTCCTTGGGGTAGAGCAAGACTCCGGAGAGCCGCGTGCCGTCGCTCCACAGGGTGATGTCTCGCTGGAGGACGGCGGGAAAACCTTTGACCTCCTTCGCTTCTTGCGCCATTGCGGCACCGGACATCAACGCGCCCGACAAAATTGCGACGGCAGCAAACAGGATCAGCACACGCGTCCAACTTGATTTCTTCAACGCCTTCATTCTATTTCTCCTCGGGTTTTCAGTTTGGAAGGGTGGAGCGGCTTTTCCGCAGGACGGATTGTCAATCCGTCCGGGCAAAGCGTCAAGCGGTCCATAAAATCTCGGTCTCTTTCTTGTGGATACCCGACACTGGACGGATTAACAATCCGTCCTACATGGTGCCCACGGTCTGGCGACCGTAGCTGCCAATCTTGCCATTTAGTCGATTTTCATTTTTTTGATGGCGTCGCTGTCGTGGGCTTTTGCCATGAACTCTGCGAGCACGGCCCGGTCGTCGAGCGTGTACGTCCCGTCGCCCGCGAGTGTCTTCATGTTGGCATCGACCTCCTCCTTCAGTCGCATACCGATGTTGAGGATGTGGATCCGCTCGTCGCAGAGCGCGCAGCGGATGGCCGCGGCGGGCAGTTGCGCAAGACGCTTTTTGTCGAAACCCGGCACGATGTGTCCGGACCAGGCGCCCAAAATGCCCGCGCCGACGACTTTCATCGCCACGATCCCCATGCCAAGCTCGTGCGCCTTCGCCAGGCACGCATTGCGCAGCTCGAGCATTCGGGGCGAGAATATCTGGTTGTATCCCCTCGGGAAATAACCGCACGACAACATGCACAGGTCGAACCCGCCGGAGGCAATCAGCGCCAGCGCCTTGTCGAAATAGGAGTGGGCCGAGAACCCGATGGACTTTGCCATCTTCTCGTCCCGCAGCTTGACGAGCTGTCCGTGGACTTTCATCGCCTGTTCGACGCTCATTTGCTCGAGTCCGGGCGTGCCGTGGATCAAAACGGCGTCGAGGTAGTCGGTCTGGAGTTCCTTGAGCGATTTTTCGACGGCGCCGCGGACGTTGGCCGGATCGGTCGTCTCGACTTTGCTGACCAGAAAGGCATCCTTGCGGACGCCCTTGAGCCCGTGGCCGAGGATCGCCTGGCTTTCCAAGTAGTTGCCCGCCGTGTCGAAATAGCGGACACCTTGATCGTAGACGTAGCGGACCAGCTTCACGCGGTTTTCGGCCGAGAGGGGATTTCCCCACAGCTTGGGCAGCGCGGCGCCGCCGTAGCCGAGGATGGGAAGCTGCCGGCCGGTTTTGCCGAGCTTTCGGGTGGGAATCCGTTGTGGGGACCGGGAAGCGCCCTGGCCCAAAGCGGCGCCGGCGGGAATCGCCGCCGCCGCGGCCGCCGTCTTCAGGAAATCTCGTCGTTTCAGCTCTTTCATTCCCATCACCATGTTTCTGGCATGTGGGACGGACGGATTGTCAATGGGTGCATTTCGTCTCAGTTCCATCATGCGGCCAGCTTTTTTGATTTCTTTGATTTGGACGTTGGTTTCTGATGTCGGATTTTGATGAGTTTGGCACCCTTCAGTTCCGCTGTCGTTTGGTCGGACCCCCATGCGATGAATTCGTCCCAGTCGCCGT
>Ga0180432_10002478_pt1 | contig 27587 bp, 22 predicted proteins | sample SS_ome_10_FD_132414 | JGI IMG/M metagenome (GOLD analysis project Ga0180432, IMG submission 132414) | Hypersaline lake sediment archaeal communities from the Salton Sea, California, USA - SS_1_MS_2 metaG | ecosystem: Environmental > Aquatic > Non-marine Saline and Alkaline > Hypersaline >... | reverse complement strand
TGGAGTATAATATGTTTGCATGTGAGTATTTATAGAAAAAAGAATGGTAATAGACGTTGACAGAGTTTATATATTTAGTCTTTCTGCTACTTCCTTTTATATTGCAAATTCTACCAAAAAACATCCCCGGGGCTGTTTCCATCCCCGGGGTATGCTGTGATATAAGGACTCGTCAGAATCCTTAATATGTTCAAATAGAAGGATTGTTTATTCTGTGGACTATTACCGTTCGCCTCCTCTCAGCCCGGGGGAGAGCAGTACACCAATTGCACGCTGCCGAAAGGGTGATCGGCGCCGTATATGGGTACGGCTCAGACATCCTCCCGATAATGACTGATTTGTGGTATGTTCCTCAGCTTTTTCAGCGCCCCGACCTCTATCTGCCGGACCCGCTCCCGGGAGATGCCGAATTCATCGGCGATCTCTTGGAGGGTCATCCCCTTTTCCGCCATAACGCGATGGGTGATGATGTAGCTTTCCTTTTCATTCAGGCTCTTCAGGGCCTGCCTGATGTCGTCTTTCAGGTTGTGCCGCTCCTCTTCGTCGATGAGGATGGATTCCTGTACCGGATCTTCCGAGACGAAATCGATATAGGTGGCTTCGTCATCGTTCCCCAGCGTTGCGTTGAGAGAAAGGTCCCTACCTGCCAGGCGTTGGTCCATTTCCCGGACAACGTCATCATTTACATCCAGCTCACCGGCGATGGCGGAGATGTCCTCTTCACTGGTCTCATCGATGCCCAGGGCGTTTTTTACCTGTTTCATCTTGTAAAAGAGCTTCTTTTGCGCCTGGGTCGTCCCAATTTTCACGAGGCTCCAGGATTTGATGATGAAATTCTGGATATAGGCCCTAATCCACCACACGGCGTATGAGATAAGCCGGTAGCCCTTGTAGGGATTGAACTTCTTGACCGCCTGCATCAGGCCGATGTTACCCTCCTGGATGAGGTCCATCAGCTTCAGGCCGTAATGCACATATTCATAGGCGACCTTTACCACAAAACGCAGGTTTGAGACAACCAGCTGATGCGCTGCATCCAGGTCTTTATCGTCATACCACCGGACTGCCAGCTCATATTCCTCTTCCCTGGTCAACAGGGGAATCCCGTTGACGTTTTTCATGTAGAGCGACATCGTGGTCGTGGGTGCGGGATAGTACGATGTATTTTTCATAGGCAACCTCCTTTTTACGGGCTCCTGAGTATTAGCACTCATTCCCGATGAGTGCTAATTGTATCATAAAAAAAACTGCTTTGTCAAAACAATCTTTCATCGCTTCGTATGTTGTCGTAGGTATTTGATTGACAAGCTCACCCGAATATACTACAATCGAAAATCGCTTTTATTATCATAATGTTAGATGCACAAAAAGAAGAAAAGTTTCATAAAAGCAGGTTTCATTAAAACAGGCCACCGCTTTCGATGAAGGGCATACACATACACACTCACAATCACTTCCAAACAGCACAAGCTGTGAGCGGCGAATGCTCATCCATACCTGAATAAAACAATGAATCCACAAACACGGATTCCCCAAAAAAAAGTACTCAACACACTGCGGCTCTTTTTCAAGAAGTTACAACATTACCTTCCCCTGCCGCGGAACAAAAGGATCGGCCTGGCATTGGGAAGCGGCGCCGCCCGGGGGCTTGCGCACATGGGCGTCATACAGGTGCTCGATGAAATCGGAGTGAAGATCGACGCCGTCTCCGGCTGCAGCATCGGGGCCTTCGTTGGTGCGTTTCTGGCTGCCGGGAGGCTTGACGTCCTCCGGAAACACCTTTCAGTTTTGACCATGCGCGAGCAACTCAGATACGTCGATCTGCTGTTTCCGAAAAACGGTCTGGTGGAGGGGCGGCGAATCGAGCGGTTCCTTCGGGAGCATCTCGGGGAAAATACAAACATAGAGGACCTGCCGATAAAATTCGCCTGTGTCGCCACCGATTTTAGTACCGGCAGAGAGGTTATTTTCAAGGAGGGAGACCTGGCGGGGGCGGTTCGGGCGTCGATATCCATACCGGGGATATTTCAACCTGTCCCGATGAACGACATGCTTCTTGTCGATGGTGGTGTTGTGAATCCGGTGCCGGTACAGGTCGCTCGTGATCTGGGGGCGGATTTTATTATCGCCGTGGATGTATCGCCAAAGGTCCCGGAATTCAACCTGGAGGTTAATGTCCGATACGGGTATGCCCAGCGGCCGGACAATGAAGCCATCCCAAATATCTTTGAGATCATTCAGGGCTCGATAAATATCATGTCGGCGGAGATCAACAGGATGCGCCTCAGGCGTGAGCGCCCTGATGTGCTTATCACCCCTGACCTGGATTATTTCGGTTTGTTTGATTTTCATCGGTACTTTTTGGGAGTAAAAGAGGGTGAGCGGGCCGCCTTTGAGGAAGTCGGGAAAATCGAGCGGTTTATCAAGAGAAAAAAACGTTTTTTATTCGGACAAAAGAAGAATGAAGGGTAAAAAAAGCACAACGAAGGAAAAACACCTGACGAAAATCATGCTGGAGCACGCATCGGAGGTGATGTCGGAAATCAAGGCGAAGGCGCTGCTGCTGAATGTACACAGCCGGGATGATTTCAAGGCCATCAGGGACCTGATAAAGAAGCTCAAGCCGGTCGTCGTGGTGCGAAACGAAGAGCTCTTCGACGAGCTTTCGGAGGAAGAGGGAACGCGGCTTCTCAAGGTGCCGGATGTGACCCTGACCAGGATGGGGCAGGTGAAAGTGGCAATCATGTATGCTCTTTCCTCGGATATCATCTCCCCTGGTGACAAGATCGTCTGCCTGACCGGCGTCTCGCGGTTCGGGACCGACGATACGCTGGTTGTGGTCGATACGGAAAAGGAGTTTGAAATATTCAGGTCCGACGCCGTTATCGATACCGACGCCGTGGTTCGGCCGGATATCTTTGAGACGGTCCTGAACCTGGCCATAGAGCTTGCCACTCAGGGACGAGAGGGAAAGGCCGTGGGAACGATCTTCGTCATCGGTGACGATGAGAAGGTCCTGCAGCTTTCCCGCCAGCTGGTCATCAATCCGTTCAAGGGTTACAGTGAACAGGAGCTGTCCATCCACGACGTCCAGCTCCGGGAGACCATCAAGGAATTCTCGGTCATCGACGGTGCCTTCATTATCCGAGGCGATGGTGTCCTGGTGACCGCCGGGAGGCATCTGAACGCCGCCCTTGAAGGGGGAAATCTTCCCCAGGGGCTGGGCAGCAGGCATGTGGCCGCGGCGGGTATCACCTCCCTTACAAACGCAATAGCCATCGTCATCTCCGAATCAACGGGGAGCGTTCGGATTTTCAAGGAGGGGAGGGTTTTCATGGAGATAGAGCGGCCCTCAACGAAGTTATGAAAATCGGATCACTCACCCTCTCCTCCCGGATATTCGCCGCGCCGATGGCTGGTGTGGTGGATCTCCCGATGCGTATCCTGTGCCGTCGATTCGGGGCGGGGCTGGTCTATACGGAGATGGTCAGCGCCGAGGCGATACGCCGGGGTCAGGAGCGGACCCGGCGGATGGTAACGGTCGATCCCCGGGAGGGGCCCCTGGCGGTGCAGCTCTTCGGTACGGAGCCTGTGGCCCTGGCTCGGGCGGCGGAGTTCGCCCGGGAGCGGGGGGCCGTCCTAATCGATATAAACATGGGCTGCCCGGTGAAGAAGGTCGTCCGGCAGGGGGCGGGGGCGGCGCTCATGCGCGATGTCCCGGTCGCCGCAGGTCTCGTAGCGGCGGTGAAGATCGCGGTGGATGTGCCCGTGACCGCGAAGATCCGGGCCGGGTGGGACGCGTCCTCAATGAATTATTTGGATATGGCCAAAAGGCTTCGGGATGCGGGGGCGGACGCCGTCTGTCTCCACCCCCGCACGGCGACACAGCACTTCTCCGGTCGGGCGGACTGGTCCCTGGTGGCGAAGCTCACAGGAGAGTTGGATATACCGGTCATCGGCAGCGGTGATATCTGTTCCTTGGTGGAGGCCCGGGAGCGCATGGAGACATCCGGGGCGGCGTTCGTGATGATCGGCCGGGGTGTGATGGGAGCACCCTGGGTATTTTCAGCTTCCCCGGAGCCCCGGGGCGGCGAGGAGCTGTTGGCCGTCATCCTTGAGCACTGCGGCCTGGCGAAAGAGCACTATGGCGAGAGAACAGCGGTGCCTATTTTGCGCCGACATGTTTGCTACTATATAAAAGGATATCGAAACGCGGCGTCCTTCAGGGAACGCCTGATGCGAACGAAACAATACGACGATATGCTGACAGCAATACGGGATTTTCTGTCCCATACAGGGGAGAGTGAATATGCCACCGGCTCCGAAGGGTCTCGGGGTGAAGCAGGCGATTCTATTCCACGTGAACGATGATGCGCTGCTTCCCGTCACCGAGACCCTCACATCCAGATCGATTCGAACCACGATGGAGCAGACGGTTCGAGATCTGAAAAAGCTCATCAGGACCGAGCCGCCGGATTACATCATCATCGGTGCCGGGTATCTCCTTTCCCGGGCGCCCACCCTGCTGTTTTCGCTGACGAAAGAGTTCAAATATATACCGATCATCCTCACCATTACCCAAGACGAACGGGACGCCTGCCAAGCCCTTCTGGGAGACGCCATATCCGCGTGCATCATGGAGCCGTATCATCCCCGAGAGGTCCAGTTCGCCCTGTTGACGGCGGATCGAACCGCCTCGGGCCGGGTAATCGTATCAGCGGTGCAGGACTACTTCGAAGATTTTAAAAATCCCCATAAACTTTTTATCGGTAGGTCATCCAACGCTATCTCCGTTCGCAAGGGGATCATCAGGGCAAAAAAACATCGTGCGCCGGTTTTTATCGAGGGGGAGCTGGGCTGCGGCAAGACCCTGATCACCCTGACCATTCACCTGTCCGGATCCGACAGCTTTTCCCCCATATGCATATACGATCCTCTCTCGTCTCACAGGCGGGGAAGGAGTGTGATCAAGTATATCGAGGAGGTTCACCCCACGGGGACAATGGTGATCAGAAACAGCCAGGATTGCTCGGAAGACGATATCACCTACCTGAAGTCCCTCATGGAGTCGGCTTCTATTGCCGACGGATCGATGCCGAGGCTGATTATTCATCACAATCCGAAAAAAGGGACACAGATCTTGGACATCGATCCTGATAAAGTGGAGACGATACGCATCGATCCCCTCCGGGAGCGCAGGGAGGATATCACCCCGATCGCTCGATATTTCATCGAATCGATCTGTCGCCTTGTGGATCGGGCGCCGGCTTCCATAACCCCCCAGGCCCGAAACCTCCTGCTCGATTACTCGTGGCCCAGCAACGTATTCGAGCTGTTTTCCGTGACGATCTTCGCCATTATCGCCGCTGAGGGGAGGGACATCTACCCGATGAACCTGCCGGACTTTATTACTTCCCAGGATCCATACGCCATGGAGAAGGTGTCACTGGAAAACCTGTTGGAGGCGAAGCTCGTTCCCCTGATAAAGAAAATGAACATCGACAGCATGCAGGGATTGCATCCCATCGTAATGGGTCGGGTCGAGGCGCCGCTGATCAAACTGGTCCTGTCCGAAACGGACGGCAACCAGTCGAAGTCCGCCGCTATTCTGGGAATAAACCGAAATACCTTGGCAAAGAAGATCAAGCAGTACGGCATTGAGTAGCCGTATAGGAGGATATCGCGAAACCACATGTTGCCGGTAATTGTCTTGACAGAATGAGCGGCCGTTATATATAGTAAAATTACATAATAGTAAAAAGGAATGCGAATTTCACCGAAAGAAACGAAGTACATGCACCAGATCATTCAGAGCGCGTTCATCGACAGCGCCCATTTAAAGCGAGAGTTCGCCGAGAAATATGAATCCACCATAGACGCCGTCTCAGACCTCATCGCCGAGTCATTTACCCGGGGGAACAAGCTGATGCTGTTCGGGAACGGCGGCAGTGCCGCCGATACCCAGCATATCGCCGCCGAGTTCGTCAACAGATTCAAGATCGAGCGGCCGCCACTCCCCGCCATCGCCCTGACGACCGACACCTCCATCCTTACAAGCATCAGCAACGACTATGACTTTTCCGATGTGTTTTCCAAGCAGATAAAGGCCCTGGGGGTCAAGGGTGATGTCGCCGTGGCCATCAGCACCAGCGGCAATTCACCGAATATCATCAAGGGGATCGAGGCGTGTCAGTCCCTGGGGATCAGCTCCGTGCTTTTGTCCGGGGGAACCGGCGGGAAGGCACTGAATATGTGCGATTACGAGTTTATCGTATCCACGTCCGATACCCCCCGCATCCAGGAGGTGCATATCATCCTGGGGCACGTATTGTGCGAGCTGGTGGATTTCAAGCTGTTTCAAAACGCCGCGACATGAAGAAAACACCTATCGATCCCCTGGACCCTTCAGGGATACGGACATACGAGGCGAAGAGCCGAATCAGCAAGGTTTCATCGGCAAATCTGGCCCGGCCGCCGAAAGGAGGCATGACCGTTAGTGAGTTTATCGACGGGCTTCCGAACATCCTGGCCGCAGGGGACCTGAAATCGGTGATCGCCGCTGTCCAAGAAGCGGTTCGGGGCGGGAAGCCGGTGATATTTTCCATGGGGGCGCACTCCATCAAGGTGGGACTGGGGCCGCTGATCGTTGACCTGATGGAGCGGGGCGTGGTGAACCATGTGGCCCTCAACGGCGCCGGGATTATACACGATTTCGAGATGGCCTACATGGGGTCCACCTCGGAGGATGTGGCCGAAGCCCTCTCCGACGGTAGCTTCGGAATGGCCCGGGATACGGCGGATGTACTCAACGGCGCAATCGCACGGGGCGCCGCAGAGAATGACGAGCATATGGGGTTGGGACGGGCGGTCGGCGAGATGATCGAAAACAGCGACATGCCCTATCGGAGTCACAGCATACTGGGAGCGGGAGCGCGTCTGGGCATCCCGGTGACCGTTCATGTCGCCCTGGGTACGGATATTATACACATGCATCCATCGGCCAGCGGGGCGGATATCGGGATCACATCGATGAGGGATTTCTACCTCTTCTCGGCGTCGGTGGCGAAGCTTTCGGGCGGCGTCTACTTCAACATTGGCTCGGCGGTGATCATGCCGGAGGTCTTTCTCAAGGCCGTCGCCCTGGCTCGAAACTTGGGGCACCCGGTGGAGGGATTTTTTTCCGTCAACATGGATTTCATGCGGCAATATCGGCCCCATACCAACGTGGTCACCCGACCCACGATGAAGTCGGGACGGGGGGTGAATTTGATCGGACACCATGAAATCATGCTGCCCCTTGTCTGCGCCGGGATTATAGACGGGCTGGAAGAACGATCAAGGTGAGGAGGCGGCCGGGAGGGTTCAGACGAGGTGGGATAACATCCACCGCCGGAAGCCCACCCCGGTTCTGGGGACAACACACAGGGGATGATACACGATGAGCGATACAGAGAATCAGACTCAGTCGGACGATCGGGATGCTGCGACCGATAATCAAGAGAAATCGGGACGATCGACATGCCTGACAGGATGCCTGATTGTTTTCGGCGTTATGCTGCTCGTCTTCGCCGGGGGCCTGTTTTCCATTTACCTGATCGGTAAGGGATCGATGGAGGCGGTCGCGGATTTTGAAGAGCGTATCATCACCGAGTATCCGGAGGGGTATGAATCCGGGGTCCTGGCCCGATCTTTCTCACAGCTGGTATCCGGGGTACTGACCTGTGAGATCACCTCCGAGGAATTTCTTACGATCTACTTCAAATTCTTTGTTTCAATGCTTGACGGCGCCTTGACCCCGGACGAATTAAGAGGTATAGTGACATATATAGATGAGGCGAGTACCGGCAAGCTTGAACTGTGACTATTGGATGATGTATGAAGAAGGGCGATAAGGTCAAAATATTGATCATCGATGATGAGAAGTTCTTTCGGGATGTCCTGGGTAAAGAATTTCTGGAATCGGGATTCCAGGTATACACCGCGGAGGACGGCGGTGTCGGATTCGACGTATATCAGGATGTGAAGCCGGATGTCGTCATTGTCGACAAGGTGATGCCGAATGTCGGAGGGACCCGCTTTTTGAAAATGGCTCATGATCTCCCCTGGAGCAAGGATGTCATTTTCGTCACCGTCAGCTCGATGATCAAGGAACCGCCCCACGAACACAATCGGGACGTACTGGGGTCGAGGATTCACATCCCGAAATTCACCAAGCCCGTCGATATCGTGATTCTCGTGGAGCAGTTGATTACCAGGAAGAGGCAATCCTGATTCAATGATGAGTTCGTCCGTGTGCACGCCGCCGATCTTTCCGGCGGTTTTTTATATGACAATAACAATACAGCATTGTAGGATGGTATGAACCTACTGCCGATATCGTTGAAGGTTTCGGGAAGGCGATGCCTGGTTGTGGGTGGAGGCGCCGTGGGCACCAGAAAGGTGTCCGCGCTGAAAGCAGCCGAAGCGAGGGTGACGGTTGTCTCCTTGGATTTCACCTCGGAATTGGAGGAGCTGGGTCGTCGGGGCGAGGTGACGTTGATACGGAAGGCCTTCAAGCCGGAGGTTTTGGAGGACACTTTCCTGTGTATATCCGCCGTGGATGACCATGAAACAAGCATTCGGGTGATGGAGGCGTGCCGCAGCCGGGGGGTTTTGGTGAATGTGGCGGACGTGCCGGATATGTGCGATTTCTATTTCCCCGCGGTGGTGCATCGGGGAGACCTGAGCGTAGCGGTATCCACCGGAGGTGTGTCTCCCGCCATGGCCCGTCGCATCCGCCAGGACCTTGAAGCGAGCTACGGCCCCGAGTATGCGGGGGTCCTCAGGGTGATGGGAAGCATCCGGGAGTCCCTCCGGGAGTCCGGGGTGACCGGGGATCGGCTTGCCAGGATCATGGGGAAGATTGCGTCCCTCCCCCTGGCGCGGATCATTACGGAGGGGAACCTCAGGAATATTCCCCGGGTCATCAACGAATTCTTCGAGGAAGAGGGAATCATTCATCGCATAGACGACGACATCGATGAGCTCGAGGACTTAAACGGCAGAGAGGTGGAGATCTTCGTCGTTGGGATGAGCCATAGGACTGCCCCGGTGGAGGTCAGGGAGCGCATGGAGCTGCGCCTTGACCTCATCAAGGATTTTCTGGTGGGACTCAGGGAGTTTTCCGAAATAACAGAGTGCGTGGTCCTTTCGACCTGCAACCGGGTGGAAATCCTGGGGTGCGCCTTTGACGTGGATAGAGCGGTGGAGTTGTCGATTTCATATCTCGGGCGGTTTCACGGCAAGGATCCGGGGGGGATGAGGAAACATTTCTATATACACCGGAACGAGGAGGCGGTCTCTCATATATTCCAGGTGGCCTCGGCCCTCGATTCCATGGTGGTGGGAGAGCCGCAGATACTGGGCCAGGTGAAGGATTCGTATCGAGCCGCGACAGGGGCGGAGACCACCGGGCTGATCCTCAATCGACTGATGCACCGGGCGTTTTTTACGGCCAAGCGGGTGAAAAACGAGACCGCCATCTCGTCACGCCCGGTTTCCGTCAGCTCGGCGGCGGTGTGGATTGCCGAGGAGGCCCTGGGGAATCTTGACGGGGCTCGGATTCTGGTGATCGGCGCGGGCGAGATGGGTGAGGAAACCCTCCAGTACCTGTGCGACAGGCATCCGGCGGACGTTGTGATCATCAACCGCACATTCGAGACGGCTCAAAATCTGGCGGAGCGGTTTTCCCGCATCGGCGCCCGGGCAATTCCTTGGGATGAGCTGGAGTCGGCCGTGGCCGAAGCGGATGTGGTGGTCACCTCCACAGGATCCCAGGAACCGGTGATCACCGAGGACATCATGCATCGTGTCATGGGAAAGCGGAATCAGCGCCCCGTCGTTCTGATAGACATCGCCGTTCCCCGGGACATCACATCCTCCGTCTCGGGGATACCGGGTGTGACGCTCTACAACATGGACGACCTGGAGGACGTGGTATCCCGCAACGTCGGGCTGCGTGCCGAGGACGCCGATCAGGCCCGTGTCATTATAGAGGAGGAGACCGCCAAGTTCTCCGAATGGCTGAAAAGCCTCGACATGGTGGAAACAATCATATCCCTCAGGGAAAAGCTGATGCGTATCGGCAAGGACGAGCTGGAAAAGCTTCTCGTTTCTTGGGGGGGGCTGGAGGAGGACAAGCGTGAGAAGCTGGAGCATATGACCACCTCCATTATCAAGAAGATTCTCCACGATCCGACCGTCTACCTGAAGCGGGAGCCCTGGCTGGGGAGCGAATTGACCATCAACGTGGTCAAGGGGCTCCTGGGACTGGCCGAAGAGGAATTTGATGAAGATCAGAATTGGGACGAGGCGTAGTCCCCTGGCGATGGCCCAGGCCCGGCTTGTGGCGGAACTCCTCACGAACAGCTCCGAGGGCGTGGAGACGGAGCTCGTCCCCATGAGCACCCGGGGTGACCGGAACGACCGCATCGCCCTGTGGAAGATCGGGGGCAAGGGGCTGTTCGTCCGGGAGCTGGAAGAGGCCCTCCTGGGAGGAGAGATAGACGCCGCGGTCCACAGCATGAAGGACCTCCCCGGCGATACCAACGATGCCTTTTCCCTGGGGGCGATACCCCTCCGGGAGGATCCCCGGGATATACTGATTTTTTCGGAGAAGATACGATCGATCACCGATCTTCCCCCGGGGGCCGTCGTCGGAACATCGAGCCTCAGGCGAAAGGCCCAGCTCCTGTCCCGACGGCCCGATCTGGTGGTGACGCCCCTTCGAGGCAACGTGGGTACTCGTCTTGAGAAAGTGAACCGGGGCGAGTGTGACGCCACGCTCCTGGCGGCGGCGGGGATGAAGCGGCTGGGCATGAATCCCGAGGTCTACTGCGTGCTTGCGGGGGATGACTTCATCCCCGCGGCGGGGCAGGGGGCCCTAGCGGTGGAGGTGCGCCGGGGAGAGGAGGGGTTGGTGGACGTGCTCGACCACGCCGAAAGCCGGATAACCTCCCTGGCTGAGCGGTCGTTCGTGATCGCCCTGGGCTCCGACTGCCGCTCGGCGGTGGGGGCATTCGCGCGGATGGAAGAGGGGAGGCTCATCATTACCGGCATGGTGTCTGCGCCGGACGGATCCAGTATCATCAGGGAAGAGGTATCCGGCGATCCGGACGACTACGAGAATATCGGGGCGAATCTTGCGCACATCTGCCTCCAGCAGGGGGCGGATCTGCTCCTTTCGATGCACCCGGAGGGATAACGGGAAATGACCACAGATGTGAAAAAACCACCCGGTTTGGTGTACCTGGTGGGGGCGGGACCGGGGGATCCGGGGCTCCTGACCCTCAAGGGGGCGGAGTGCCTCGGACGGGCGGATGTGGTGATATACGACAACCTGGTCGATCGCGCCATCCTAGTTCACGCCCCGGAATCGGCGGAGCTTATCTTCGCCGGCAAGGAGGGGGGGCGCCACTACATGACCCAGGACGATATCAACGTCCTCCTGGTGAAAAAGGCGAAAGAAGCGGACGTCGTGGTACGGCTCAAGGGGGGGGACCCCTTTATCTTCGGCCGGGGCGGCGAGGAGGCGCTGGTGCTCGCAGAAGAGGGGATTCCCTTCGAGGTGGTCCCCGGCGTGTCCGCCACGGCGGCGGTGCCGGCCTACGCGGGAATCCCGGTGACCCACCGGGGGCTGGCGTCCCAGGTGGCGTTCATCACCGGCCACGAGGACCCCACGAAGACCGAGGAGGGGGTGGACTGGGAGTACCTCGCCCGGTTTTCCGGCACCCTGGTTGTTCTGATGGGCGTCAAGCGGCTCAGGGAAAATACCGATCGGCTCATGGCCGGGGGACTCTCTTCGAAAACCCCTGCGGCGGTGATCTCCCGGGGGGCCACGCCCCGCCAGCGGAGCGTCTCCGGAACCCTGGGGACCATCAGCGACCTGGTGACTGAGCATGGCATAACGGCGCCGGCGGTGCTTGTGGTGGGGGAGGTGGCGTCTCTCCGAGAGGATCTCGCCTGGTACGACCATCTGCCTCTTTTCGGGAAGAAGATCGTGGTGACCAGGGCGTCGCACCAGGCGGGAGAGCTCTCGGATATACTCAGGAACCTGGGAGCCCAGCCGGTGGAGCTGGCGTCCATAGAAATCGCACCGCCGGAGGACATCCGGGCGGCACAGAGGGCCGTGGCCAACGCAGACGGGTACGACATCGTGGTGTTCACCAGCCCCAACGGCGTTCGGGCCTTTTTTTCAATACTGAAAGAGCAGGGAAGGGATTCCCGGGTCCTCGGCGGAGCGGCCGTGGCGGCGATGGGGCCGGGGACACGGACGGTTCTGAACGATCACGGGATAGTGCCCGATGTGATCCCAGACAAGTTTATCGCCGAGGAACTGGCCGTGGCGATCATCGACGGCAATCCCGACGGCCTCACGGGGAAGCGGGTGCTCCTCTTTCGAGCCCAGGGGGCACGAATGGTACTTCCCGAGCGTCTCACGGCCTTTGGCGCTCTGGTCGACGACGTTGGGGCGTATCGGGCGATTCGTCCCGACGTGTCGCGACAGGAGATCATCGAGATACTGGAGGGAGCCGATCTCCTGACGTTCACCAGCGGCTCCACCGCGACGAACCTCGGGGAGATGTTTCGCATCAATACCATATGGGACGATGCATCCATCACCGTCCCGAAGGCTGTGTCCATCGGCCCGGTGACGAGCGCCGCAGCACAGAAGGCCGGGTTTCAGGTGGCGGCCGAGGCAGGTGAATACACGATACCGGGGCTGGTACAGGCCCTGATCAGGCACGTGACAGGTGAATCATGATAGGAATTTCAAAGTTATATATGGGGTCCGTGGAGGAGTCGGACGTGCTGCGGTACGGCTGCCGGTCCGATCAGCTTCCGTCCCACCTTCTCCAGTTCTCCGAGGACAAAAAGCCGGTGGTTGTCTTCAACTGCACCCGACGGTGCAATTTGAAGTGCGTCCACTGCTACAGCGATTCCGAGAATATCGACTACACCGATGAGCTCACCACCGACGAGGCGCGCCGGGTTATAGACGACCTTTCGGATTTCGGCGCGCCGGTGCTCCTCTTTTCCGGTGGCGAGCCGCTGATGCGTCCTGATGTTGAGGAGCTCATTGGGTACGCTAGGGAGCGTGGGCTCCGGGCGGTGATCTCCACCAACGGCACCCTCATTACGAAAGAGCGGGCCCGGCGCCTGGGTGACCTGGGACTGTCATATGTGGGGGTCAGCCTGGACGGGCTGGAAAAAACCCACGACACCTTCCGGCGGGTTCCCGGGGCGTTCAAAAAAGCCCTCGAGGGCATCAGGAACAGCATGGCTGCGGGTATCAAGGTGGGCCTCCGGCTGACCATCAATCGGGCGAACCGGGAGGAGATACCGGGGATCTTTCGCCTCCTGGAAGAGGAGAATGTTCCCCGGATATGTTTTTATCACCTCGTGGTTACCGGCAGGGGTACGAGCCTCCACGACGCGCTGTTGACCCATGAGGAGACGCGGGAGACCCTGGATATCATCATCGATGAGACCAAGAGGCTTTTCGACCACGGCCTGGAGCCGGAGGTCCTGACGGTGGACAACCACGCCGACGGGCCGTATCTCTATCTCCGGCTTCTTCGGGAAGATCCTGAAAGAGCCGATGAGGTCCTGCGGCTCCTCATGCGCAACCGGGGCAACTCCTCGGGTGTGGGCATCGGCTGCATCAGCTGGGACGGCACGGTCTATGCCGACCAGTTCTGGCGGAATCGCCCCCTGGGGAGCGTCCGGGAGCGGCCCTTTTCGGCCATCTGGACGGATACCGATCACCCCTTGTTGGGCCGTCTGAAGGATAAGAAAAACTATGTCACCGGGAGGTGCGCGACCTGCCGCTGGCTGGATATCTGCGCCGGGAATTTCCGGGCCAGGGCCGAGGCCATGACCGGCGATACCTGGGCGTCAGACCCGGCCTGTTACCTCACCGACGAAGAAATCAAAAAGCCCGCATAGCAATCATGATGGATACCAGATCCACATCGCCCCAGGGCGCATCATATGACGTGATCGTCGTGGGGGCCGGTCACGCCGGATGCGAGGCGGCCCTGGCTGCGGCTCGCATGGGGTGCGCCACGCTGCTTCTCACCAACAACGTCGATAATATCGGCCAGATGTCCTGCAACCCGGCCATCGGGGGGCTCGCCAAAGGGCAGCTCGTCAAAGAGATCGACGCCATGGGTGGCGAGATGGGACGGGCCATCGATTTCGCTGGCATCCAGTTTCGCACCCTCAATACCACAAAGGGCCCGGCGGTGCAGTCCTCTCGGGCCCAGGCGGACCGTGTCGCCTACCGGGCGTACATGAAATGGCAGATCGAGGGAACAAAGCACCTCGCCCTCTCCCAGGAGATGGTGAACGAGGTGATCGTCGACGGCGGTCAAGTGCGTGGAGTCAGGACCGAATACAGCAATGAATATCGTGCCAGGGCCCTGGTCATCGCGGCGGGGACCTTCATGGAGGGCTTGGCCCGCATCGGGAAGATGACCTTTCCCGCGGGACGGATGGGGGATCCTCCGTCCGTGGGGCTCTCCCGGTCGTTGGAGTCTGCGGGGATCGAGATCGGCCGGTTTTCCACCGCCACCACGCCCAGGCTGGACGGCCGGACCATCGACTGGGACAGAACCGAGATGCAGCCCCTCCAGGAGCCGATCACTCCCTTCTCGTTTCAGAGTCCCCCCATCGATCGGCCCCAGGTCCCTTGCTATATCACGTATACCGATCAAAGGACTCACGACGTCATCCGACGGGTGATGGATACGAAGGTCGTCAGCGACGTCTACCACGCCCGGAAGGGACCCCGCTACTGTCCCTCCATCGAGGAGAAGGTGCTGTTTTTTCCCGAGAAGGATCGGCACCAGATCTTCCTGGAGCCGGAGGGATATACCACCGCCGAGGTATACGCCAACGGCATCTTCACCACCCTGGGGCTGGAGGCCCAGCGGGAGATCATCCGCCACATTCCGGGCCTGGAGGAGGCCAGGATGATCCGGCCCGCCTACGCCATCCGATACGACATGGTGCCGCCCACCCAGCTCAAGGCCACCCTGGAGACGAAACAAGTAATTGGACTTTTTCTGGCCGGGCAGATCAACGGCACCTCCGGATATGAGGAGGCGGCGGCCCAAGGGATTATCGCCGGCATCAACGCGGCGCTCTCGGTTCAGGGAAGAGAGCCGGTGGTGATCTCCCGATCCCAGGGGTATATCGGCGTGATGATCGACGACCTGATCACCCGGGGTGTGGTCGAGCCGTATCGCATGTTCACCTCCCGGGCCGAGTATCGTTTGAGCCTCAGGGAGGGAAACGCCGTCTTTCGCCTGACGCCTTTGGGACGGGAGATCGGATTGATCGATGACGAAGCCTGGAAGATATTCGAGGAAAAGCGTCGGGCGTATGAGCGATCCCTGGAGTTGCTACAGGTGAAGATCTCCCCGTCCGCCGACATACTGGGGCTGTTCGAATCCCTGGGATTGAGCGACCTGAAGAAGCAGGCGACTCTAGGAGAGGTGCTGCGGCGGCCCGAGGTGGATGTGGACATGCTGATGCAGATCGCCCGGGGCGCGCGGCCCGAGACCGCCCGGGAGATGGAATCGATCCCCCCAGACGCCCTGGCCGAGGCGGCCATCGAGGTCAAGTATGAGGGGTATCTGAAACGGCAGGACGAGCAGATCCATCGGTTCAGGAAGATGGAGGACGTGAAGATCCCCGATGATTTTAGCTACGAGGGGCTCTCCGGTCTTTCCGCTGAGGTTGTGGAGATCCTGGAGCGGATTCGACCGGAGACGGTGGGCCGGGCCTCCCGGACGCCGGGGATCACGCCTGCGGCGGTGTCGATTATACTGGTGCATCTCAAGAAGCGGGGCGCGGCGTAACGGAGGCCGTGTTTGTTTTTAGATATCCGATGAATATCAGAGAAATTCCCGTTACTACGATAGAATGATGAGAACGAAAAAAGCCCCTGGAGTTTCCCCCAGGGGCTTTCAGATCACATCCGCGCAGATGAGCTCTTAGAACTCGTACTGCAGGGTGTTCACGATGGACCAGATCTCACCCCAGTCTCCCCGGGTTCCATCGGCCTTCTCGTAATCAAACGAATCGCCGGTGAAGAGCACGCCGCCTTCAAAGGTATAGGTCAGACCTTCCATGATCTCATAAGAGATCGCCAGGTCGATTTCCCATCCCAGATCGTCGGAGATTTCCCAGGAGTTATAGGTGTAGTTGTTCGAGTAGTAGGACATGGGATGTCCGTAGCCGGGACGATCGGGAGCAAACAGCCCTCCTCTCGCGGCTCCTCCGTTCCAACCGATATCCTCGGTCCACATGGCCCAGATCACCGCACCGGAAATCGTCAGCTTGTCCATCGGGCATACCTCGAAGTATCCCTTGATGGCAGTGATGTTTTCCAGGGAGTTGTTGGCCATCGGGCCGCCCCACAGGGAGGCGCGACCTTCATTGTGACCGCCGGTGATGATGTGCGCGAAGTTGAAGTCACCATCGCTGGTAACCCAGTTCATGTTCACGTGTTCCCACTGGGCGTTGTTACCCCAGTTGTGCTCCTGACCACTACCCATGGCGAAGGCCACGCCGACCCTGAACAGGTCGTTGTAGTAGGACAGGTCGGCATACACGTTCCAACCGGAGATATCCAGGCTCGTGCGGGCGTTGTTCGCCGGCACGCCGGTGTTGTAGGGATTGCCAAACCCAGCTTCGCTGATGAAATGTCCATCGGCGTCACCAAACAGCCAGGAGGCCTCGACGTTCAGGTCGATCATATCCGCGATGTTGAGGTCGTACCCAACACCCACGAAACCGACCCACGCGTCATAGTAGCCGCCGTTGCCGGTATACGCAGCGGAGTTCCACAGCACGCCGCCAAGGGCGCTATCACCACTGGCGTCGTCATCCCACAGCACGCCGCCGTACACTTCGAGCGTATGACCTTCGTAGAAGGGACTCGCTTTAATATTGAGACCCACCACGTCGGCGTCCCAGTTGTACCAATCAGTGGCTTCAGCAGGAGTTATGACTGTACCAGCTGCATTTACGATATCAGCGGTCACGCGGTCAGCAACCTTGAAGTAAGACAGAGACACGGCCACGGGACCCCAGGCGTTGGACCAGCGGGCACCGTCACCGGCGGTGTCAAACGTAAAAAAGTTGCCGTATCCTTCCCAGAACCGACCAACGGTGAAGGTTCCCACCGGAGGAACGGTGAACTCGATGAACGCGCGATCAATGTAGTCACTATTGTTGCCATTGATGCGGAACGGAAGTCCGCGGCCCCACACATCCTCGGCGATATCCAGGCGGATAACCGCTCTCAGGTATTCGCTCCGGGTGTGGGTGATGGTCAGCCGAAAACGTTGATCAAAGTAACCGGTGTACAGACCGTCCTCGTGGCTCGGAATGTTTCCGATGTCGCTGACTTCCTTATCGAAGTTCCACTCGGTCCAGGCCCGCACCCGATAGGCTCCCTCAAAGGTCGTATCGGCGGCAAACACCGTGCCGACGACGCCAACCACGAGCAGAGCTGCAAGGGCTAAAGCTACAAACTTCTTCATAGTCACCTCATACAAACGAAATGAAACATTAACTTCATTACTACTTGAAAATTTTATTAAATCTTTTATAACTGACAAATGGTATGGAGTTAAGGAAAAAATTAGAAATATTTAATAAAACATATAGTTCGTGCCATGTTTGGTTTTTATGGGACATAAGGAATAAAGAACGGAATGTGACAAAAAAGATCAGGTATAGCTATCCAACGGATCGTGTCTATGATACCATAGAGAGCGGAATCCCACGTATATTGGAGGTAACTATGAGTCAAGCCGCCTCGTTTACCGGATTTTCAGACGAGACGCTGGCGTTTTACAGAGAATTGAAGGCCAAAAATACCAAGGAGTGGTTCGACGAGCACAAGAAAGACATTGAGAGTTTCGTAATGGATCCGGCCCGGGCGTTTGTGGTGGATATGGGAGAGCGGCTTCGGGCGATCGCTCCGGATGTTATCGCCGATCCGAGGGTGAACAAGTCGCTCTTTCGCATCAATCGCGACACGCGGTTTTCAAAGGACAAGACGCCCTACAAGACGCATCTCGCGATATGGTTCTGGGAGGGGTCCGGAAAGCGCATGGAGTGCTCCGGCTTCTATTTCCATTTGGAGCCGGATCGGCTGATGCTCGGGGCGGGTATCTATATGTTCGAAAAATCCGCCCTGGAGGAATATCGCAGATCGGTGGTACACCCGGTTCACGGTCCGAAGCTGACCCAGGCCATCGACGCCCTGGGGGGAGAGGTGAAGGGAAGCGGAGGGTGCGGCCTCTATCCGGGTGAGCGATACAAACGGGTGCCCCGGGGATACGATCCGGACCACGAGCGGGCGGACCTTCTGCTCAACAAGGGGCTCGTGGCCGGGGACGACGGGCCGATTCCCCATGAGCTGTTTTCGCCGGCACTTCTGGACTACTGTATGGTGAGATACGAAAGGATGCTACCGCTCCATCGCTGGCTGGTGGAGATGACCGAGCGTCTGTAGGCATGGTCCTGGATAGTGCATGAGGAAAATCCCAGCGGTCGAACTCGACCGCCGGTTTTTTATGGGGGATCGGGACGGGATTCGTCTAGCGTTTCCTGTTCTTTTCCAGGAGTCCGAAGAGGTACCGGTTCGTGATGGGGAGGCGTCGATCCCGGCCGAAGGCCTTCGGGGTGATTTTTATCCCCGGTGGGGCCTGGCGGCGCTTGTACTCGTTGAGGTCCACCATCCGGGCCACCTCGAACACCAGGTCGAGGTCGAAGCCGAGATCCGCGATTTCTTCGGGGCTCATGTCTTCCTCCACGTAGGCGTGGAGGATCGGATCGAGCACGTCATACGGCGGCAGGGAATCGGAATCCTTCTGGTCGGGCTTCAGCTCCGCGGACGGGGGCCTGGTGATGACGGTTCGGGGAATGATCTCCCTTCCCGCGTGGTCGTTGATGAATTCACTCACCTCGTATACCACGGTCTTGGGCAGGTCCTTGATGACCGCAAAACCGCCGGCCATGTCTCCATAGAGGGTGCAGTATCCCACGGCCGTCTCGCTCTTGTTGCCGGTGGTGAGCACCAGGGTACCCCGGTAGTTCGAAAAGGCCATTAAAATATTACCCCGGATCCGGGCCTGGAGGTTTTCCCCGGTTACACCCAGGTCCCCGTCACCCAGGAGGGGGATCAACTTATCGACATAGGTGATGTATATTTCCTTGATGGGGACGGTGAATATCTCCATATCGAGGTTTTCAGCCAGGAGCTCCGCGTCGGAGAAGGTTTCCTGGGAGGTGTACTGGGACGGCATGGTGATGCCGGTGACGTTCTCGGCGCCGATGGCCTGGACGGCGACGGCGGCGGTGAGGGATGAATCAATGCCGCCGGAGAGCCCGATGACCACCCGGGAGAAACCGTTTTTGGTCACGTAATCGTGGGTGCCCAGGATCAAGGCCCAATATATCTCTTCGACCCCGTCCATGGGATCGTTGATGACATGGGGCGCTCGTGCTTCCTTTTGTCCGCCCAGGGGATCGAGTATCGGTGCGGGGTCGTCGGGGGAGGTGGAGGTGGGGGCCGGTTTTTCCGGGATGTCAGACGTATCGATATCGGTGATGAAGAGCTCTTCGGCGAATCGCTTTCCCCGGGCAATAAGCTCGCCGTCGGGCGCTACCACCATGCTGGTCCCGTCGAAGATCAGCTCGTCCTGACCTCCCACCAGGTTGTTGTAAAAAAGTAATGTATTATTGCGTTGGGCGAAGACGGCGGCGACCTCCTGCTGACGGAGGTCCAGCTTTCCGGCATAGAAGGGAGACGCTGAGATGCATAGGCACACGTTGGCCGCCGTCTCCCGGACGTGTCGCTCCACGTCGCTTCCCTCGATCCAGATGTCCTCGCAGATCGTCAGCATGAAGCGAAATTCGTCCATGGCGAAGACCACCGGACGGCTCCCCTGGGAGAAATAGCGCTTCTCGTCGAAGACGCCGTAGTTGGGAAGCTCCACCTTGTGGTAGATGTCGATCAACTTGCCGTCGTGCATGAGGGCCGCAGCGTTGAAGATTCTGCCGTCCTGTTCGTCGGGGAGCCCCACGACGGCGGTGATGCCCTTCGTTTTCGGGATGAGCTCCTCCAGGGCGTGACGGCAGTGCTCGACAAAACGCTTTTTCAACAGGAGATCTTCGGGCGGGTAGCCGCTGACGGCGAGCTCGGGGAATAAGATGATATCGACATTCTTGTGCCCGGCTTCTTCAATGTAACGGGCGACCTTGGCGGTGTTGCCGCCAAGGTCGCCGACCGTTGTGTTGATTTGAGCCTGGGCGATGCGAATGATGCCCATGAGTCTCTATCCTCTGTTACAGCTTCGGCAGATAGTTGTCTATCTCGTACTTGCTGACGTGAATCCTAAAGCGATCCCATTCGATCTTCTTGTTCTCGATGAATTTGTTGAAGATGTGATCGCCCAGGGCTTCTCTGACCAGTTCGCTCTTCTCCAGCTCCACAATGGCCTCGTAGAGGTTACCGGGAAGCTCGATGATGCCCCGCTCTTTGCGCTTCTCTGCGCTAAATTCGTAGAGATCCTCCTCGATGGGAGCGGGCAGTTCATAGCCCTTCTCGATGCCCTTGAGGCCGGCGGCCAGCATGACTGCGAACGCCAGGTAGGGATTGCATGCCGCATCGGGAGAGCGGAACTCCATCCGGGTGGCGTTTTCCTTGCCCGGCTTATACATGGGGACGCGCACCATGGTTGAGCGGTTTCGGCGGGCCCAGCTTACATACACCGGGGCCTCGTAGCCGGGCACCAGGCGCTTGTAGGAGTTCACCCACTGGTTGCAGATGGCGGTGATTTCCCGGGCGTGGGTCAGGATGCCGGCGATGTATCCCTTGGCCTCCTTGGAGAGGTTAAGGGGATCGCTCGAGTCATGGAAGATGTTCCTGCCTTCCTTGAAAAGCGACTGATGGGTGTGCATACCGCTGCCGTTGACACCGAAGATCGGCTTGGGCATAAAGGTGGCATACACGTTGTTGAGCCGGGCGATTTCCTTGACGGTGGTTCTGAGGGACATGAACTTGTCGGCCATCTTCAAACCTTCGTCGTAGCGAAGGTCGATCTCGTGCTGGCTCTCGGCGACTTCATGATGAGAGTACTCGATCTGTATACCGATCTTCTGCAGGGCGAAGATCGTCTCTCTTCTCAGCAGTCCGCCCAGGTCCAGGGGGGGAGCGTCGAAGTATCCGCCGGTATCGAGGATTTCAGGACATTTTTCATTGGCGAAATAAAAGAACTCAGGCTCCGGACCGATGTAGTAGGTATAGCCCAGATCCTTTGCCTTCTGTAGGATTCGCTTGAAGGCGCTTCTGGGGTCGCCGGCGTAGGGCTCGCCGCTGGGTTCCAGGATATCACAGAACATCCGGGCGACGGGCCGCTCCTCGTCGCGCCAGGGAAGGAACTGGAGGGAGGAGGGGTCCGGTTTGGCGATCATGTCGCTCTCTTCGATTCGGGCGAATCCCTCTATGGAGGAGCCGTCAAAACCCATGCCTTCACTAAGTGCCTCCTCGAGCTCTCCCGGAGTAATGGCAAAGCTTTTCAGGAAACCGAGGATATCGGTGAACCAGAATTGGATGAAGCTGACGTTTCGTTCCTTGACGATCTTCATCACATCACGTTTTGTGCTTGCAATCTGCATTCAATGCCTCCTTTGTGTGGAAAAAACAGGCGTCGCATCGAGATGTGCCTGTCTTTCTTTTGTGATGCGAAAGACAATATGTAACACTTTTTCGAGGCGACTGCAACGGTTTTCTTCTCGCTCATTTGAAACACAAGTATCTGTTCGAGTCCGCGCGCCCCGTTTGATTGAGGCGCGCGAACCTACGAACAGATTATTTAATATAAGACACGGTGAGAGCCGGTCTTTTTTACTAACTTCCGGACGTGTCCTTGGACTTGAGAATCCCGGCGATATCGAGACCGGTGGCGCTCTTTATCTCCTCCATGAAGGCCACGGTGGAGCCGGCGATACCTTTGACATAGCTGGGAAATCCCTTGCCGTCGCCGCCGTCGAGAATGGTCACCTTGTCTATCTGCAGGTTGTCCTTCACAACGCCGGTGATGCGATCCAGAATCAGCGGCAGTTGCTGAATCAGGTACAGTTCCTTGGTCTCTTCCTTCTCCCACTGCTCCCGGAGCACCTTGATGGATTCAGCCATCGCCTTGCCGTCTTCGACAATTCGGGCGGCCTTGCCCTTAGCGAAGAGCTCCTGGGCCTCCCGTTCCGCCTTGGCGGGGATAACCACCTCCGCCTCGTACTTCTTCTTGTTCATGTCGACACGGGCGCTTTCCAGCTTTTCCTCCTCGGTGATCCGGGCGATGTCACTGGCGACAAGGGCCTTCGCCTCGGCGCTGTTCGCTTTCGCCTCCAGCTCCGCACGCTTAACCTTATAGGAGTTTTCCGCCTCGATCACAGCAAGCTGAGCCTCGTATTCGGCGACGCTTCCCTTGCGCTTCGCCTCGGCGGCCACTACCTTGGATTCCGCCTCGGTGTTCGCCTCAACGATCAGCGCATCGCGCTTGACTTCGGCGTTTTTCTTCCGCCCGATGTTCTCCAGGTAGCCCTGGGGATCGGAGATGTTCTTGATTTTAAAGGTATCCAGAACCAGTCCCAGTTTTACCAGGTCGGCCGAAGCTTGTTCGGAAACCTTGGATGCAAACTCGATTCGTTGCTCGTTCGCCTCCTCAGGGGTCAGAGTGGCCAGCACGCCTCGAAGACTTCCCTCAATGGTGTGTCGGGCCACGACGGATATTTCGGTCACGCTTCTTCCCAGGAAACGCTCAAGGGCGTTATAGAGACCCTGATCCTCGCTCCCTGCGATCTTCACGTTGGCCATAGCCTCGATGTCGATGGGGATGATACCGTTTGTCAGGGCGCCGTCCAGCTTCATCTCGATAGGGATGGTATTCAGCGGCATCCTGGTGACCGATTCTACGATGGGTATCTTCAATCCCCTACCGCCCTTGAGCACCCGGTATCCGACCACGGTGCCGTCTTTAAGCTTTCGCCTGCGGCCGGAAAAGATCAACAGCTCGTTCGGATAGCTGATTTCAAGGTTGACCTTGATGAACGCAATCAACAGCAGGATTGCAATGACCGCTACGGCGATGATGATGCCGATGGTCTCAGCTGTCAGTTCCATGTCATGTTCCTCCGTTTTTCATTATCTTTTCAGGTCCGGATGTCGGTTATCCCGACCTGTTTCATTTGTTTTCTCTTTCATACATCTCGTCAGCCGATTGCCTGCCTACCCCGCTCACCGGTGCGAATCCTGATGACTTGGGGGAGGTCCAGTATGAATATCTTGCCGTCTCCGATGTTGCCGGTCCTCGCTCCCTTGATGATGGCGTCGATGGCCGGCTCCACGAATTCTTCATTGACGGCGATTTCGATCCTGACCTTCTTGAGCAGGTTAATCTCCTTTGGAATACCACGGTATGTTTCGGTGTATCCCATCTGCCGGCCTGCACCCAGAGCGTTTGAGACCGTCATGAGATAGATCTCGTTGTCGAATAGGGCCTGCTTGACGTCGGGCAGCATGTGTGGCTGGATGATGGCGACTACCAGTTTCATGGCTCAGTCCTCCTTCATTACTCGGTTGTAAATATCTGAAAGCCGTGGTAGGCCTCCATGCCGTGCTCTTCGATGTCGACACCGCGAAGCTCTTCTTCCTTGCTTACCCGCATGCCGATCAGGCTGTTGATGGTATAGAACAGCAGGAAGCCTGAGGCCATGGCGAATGCGAATACCGAGACGACACCCAGGGCCTGGACGCCCAGAAGGCTCCAGCCGCCGCCGAAGAGCAGCCCGCCGTCGGATGCAAAGATGCCCACCGCCAGGGTTCCCCAGGCGCCGTTGATACCGTGAACGGCGATGGCGCCCACCGGATCGTCTATCTTGAGAACCTTGTCGATGAATACGACGGCCAGGACAACCAGAACACCCCCGATGAGGCCGATCCAGACGGCGCTTCCTGCTGAAACGAACGCACAGGGAGCGGTGATAGCCACCAGGCCCGCCAGGGCCCCGTTGATGGTCATCGATGCATCGGGCTTTCCGAACATCCACCAGGATGCAAACATGGCCGCGATGCCGCCGGCGCCTGCGGAGAGGTTCGTCGTCGTCACGATATGGGCGATGTCAAGGGCGAGAGCCTCCATGGTGCTCCCGGCGTTGAAGCCGAACCACCCGAACCAGAGGATGAATCCGCCCAGGGCCGCCAGGGGGATATTGTGCCCCGGGAAGGCCTTGGCGTTGCCGTCGGCGTCGTATTTGCCCAATCGGGGACCCAGCACGACGGCCGCCGTCAAAGACAGCCAGCCGCCGGTGGAATGCACAACGGTGGAGCCGGCAAAGTCGAGCATACCGAGGCCTCCCAGCCAGCCGCCGCCCCATATCCAGTGGCCGATGATCGGATAGATCACCGCCGAGATGATGATGGAGTAGGCGATGTACGCGGTGAACTTGGCTCGCTCGGCCACGGCTCCCGCCACAATGGTTGCGGCGGTGGCACAGAATACCAGCTGGAAGAAGTATTTTGCCTCCAGGGGTACGCTGGTCCAATCCAGGGACGCAAATGTCATGCCCGTTGGATCATGGAGGAAGAATCCGCTGGTGCCGAAGAGCAGGTTCCCCGCCCCGAACATGATGGCGAATCCCACCGCCCAGTACATGATGGCGGCGAAGCAAAAGTCCAGCATGTTCTTCATCAGCAGGTTGACTGCGTTTTTCGCCCGGCAGAACCCGGCCTCCAGCATCGCAAATCCGGCCTGCATGAACATGACCAGGACGCCGGCCAGAAGCACCCAGACGGTATCCAGTGCCACCTTGTTGATGACCACCGGATCCTCCTCCGCGGCTGTCGGAGCCGTCTCCTCAGCGGCTTCTTCCACAGCTGCCGCTTCTTCATCGACGGCGGTCGCCTCTTCAAGTGGGGCGACTTCAACGGGCTCATCGACGACCGCTTCTTCAACAGCCGTCTCCTCGATGATCGCCTCCTCGGTGCCTTCCCCGGGGGGCGCCGTCGCTTCGTCCTGGGCCAGGGCCGGTATGAGCAGTAGCCCCGCAGACCACAGGATAGAAAGAGTCAATACCAGAAGTTTTCGTCTCATCAAAACGCCTCCTTTCGAGCATTTAGGTGTATACATCAGATTGGATAAGGAGTGGCGATCCTTATCGGACATACCGGTTGTGCTTTGGAGTGTCTTAAGAGCAAACAGCTTGCCAACATCGGGCATGCTCGCACCGAAAGGGGCTAACATATTGGAATCATGAGTGAAAAAACTTATTCGTAAGATCAGAAAGGGAGAAAGGACCTGGTGAGGGAGGGAGAAAAAATACCAAATGGTAGGAAATGGGGGATAATACTACCGATTGGTACGATATCTGCGGTAATCAATGCCCAGTTTATCGACCTTGATGCCCATGAGGCGCTCGGTGATGCCCAGGGCCCGGGCCGCCTTGGCCTTGTTGCCCCGGGAGGATTTGAGGGCGTCCTCGATGAGGTTTCGCTCCAGGGCCTCCACGGCTTCCGGGAGCGTACGGCTGCTGGCGGTGCCGCTGAATTCCGCGGTCTGGAGGGTGGGAGGGAGGTGGTGACCGTGAATCACCTCGTCGTTGGATACCAGCACCGCCCGCTCGATACAGTTTTCCAGCTCCCGGACGTTTCCGGGCCAGTGATAGCACATGAGCATGTCGATGGCCGGCGTGGAGATGCGCCGGATGCTCTTGCCGTGCTCCCGGTTGTACTTCTCCACAAAATGGTCCGAAAGTAAAAGCAGATCCCCCTTGCGCTCCCTCAGGGGGGCGATGTGGATGGGGAAGACGTTGAGGCGGAAGTAGAGGTCCTCCCGGAACTTCCCCTCGTCGACGAGCTGTTCCAGGTTTCTGTTGGTGGCGGTGATGATGCGGACATCGGTGCTGATGGTCTCGGTGCCGCCTACCCGCTCGAATTCCTTCTCCTGGAGTACCCGAAGCAGGGCGATCTGGGTCTGGGAGGAGAGGTCGCCGATCTCGTCGAGAAACAGAGTGCCCCGGTTCGCCAGCTCGAAGCGGCCCTTTTTCATTTTGTCCGCGCCGGTGAAGGCGCCCCGCTCGTGTCCGAACAGCTCGCTTTCTATCACCGACTGGGGGAGGGCCGCACAGTTGACCTTGATGAAGGACTTATCCGCCCGCTGGCTGTTAAAATGAATGGCGTGGGCCACCAGCTCCTTGCCGGTGCCGCTTTCACCCCGGATGAGAGCAGTAGCGCTGCTCTGGGTCACCTGGGCGATGAGACGATAGACATCCTGCATCGCCTTGGAATTCCCGATGATATTCTGGGGGCGGAATCGATCCTGGAGCTCCTCTTTGAGCCGGATGTTTTCCTCCACGAGGAGCTGGCGCTCCCTTTGCGCCATGCGCCTGAGGCGGACGGCCTGGGCGATCATAGAGGCGATGATGGACAAGAGCCGAACGTCCTCGCTGTAGGAGACCGCATCGTCGAAAAGGTGATCGGCGCTCAGGGCTCCCAGCACCTCGTTTTCGATCTTGATCGGAACACAGATAAAGGAGATGTCCTTTTTCGAGAAATCCCCCCGGGCGCCGGTACGGTCCAAAAACTGGGGCTCCTCTGATATCCTCGGCACGATCATGGGCCGGCCGGTCTGGACTACTGTGCCGGTAACCCCTTCGCCCAGCTTGTAGCGACCCCGCTCCTTCTGGCGCTCGGAGAGGCCGTATGCCGAGTCGATGTAGAGCTCGCCGCTGTCCGTATCCAGGAGGGTGATAGTGCCCCGGAGCATTCCCATGTGGTGGGCGATCAGCTCCAGCACCGGGCCCACCGCCTCCTCGAGCTCCATGCTGGAGTCCAGGGTACGGCTGATGGAATAGAGGAGGTTCAGCTCCGTCATTTCCCGCTGCCGGTCCCGGGGAGGCGGCAGTGTGTCCGACGTCTGGTCCATGATCCTACCGTTTCGAATGACAATATTTCAAAAACTACCATATTGTAGGAAATATATCCGCACCTGTCAAGAAGAAGCGATCCGGATGGCGCGGAATGCGAATCACAATTTTTTCTAAGTAAAGAACGATGAAAATTGGTTGTAGGGGAGGGGGGGGTTATGTATGATATTTAGAATTGACCTTTCAATTGTCACTAGTGCGAGGGAGACAATCCTATGATGACCGATATGCCCCGCCTTAAGGAATTACTGGAAAAGGCCCTGAAAGATACATTCGGCGACGATGAGCGGCGCATCGATCACGCCCGCCGTGTGTTTGAGTACGCCCAAGCGATCCTGAAGGAAGAGGGGGGAGACGAAACGGTTGTTTTCGCCGCGGCGCTCCTTCACGACGTGGGGATAACGGTCGCGGAGCGGCTCCACAATTCATCCGCGGGATCCCACCAGGAGCGATACGGACCGCCCCTGGCCAGGGAGATCATGGAGCGTCTCGATATGGCCCCCGATGTCGTCGACCACGTCTGTGACATAATCGCCGATCAC
>Ga0180432_10002473_pt1 | contig 27612 bp, 19 predicted proteins | sample SS_ome_10_FD_132414 | JGI IMG/M metagenome (GOLD analysis project Ga0180432, IMG submission 132414) | Hypersaline lake sediment archaeal communities from the Salton Sea, California, USA - SS_1_MS_2 metaG | ecosystem: Environmental > Aquatic > Non-marine Saline and Alkaline > Hypersaline >... | reverse complement strand
CTCCTGTCGGTGGGGGGATGGCTCTGGGGATATGCCGAGGGCAGCAACGACAGTCTGTACACTGCGCTCGGTGTGATGAGCAACGTCCTCAATCGCATCGGCTCGGAGTACGTGGAGGACGTAGATCTGGTCGATCTCGTCTACAGCGGCATTCGGGGGATGGTGGGGACGCTGGATCCGCACTCCCAGTTCCTGGATCAGACGGACTATGGGACCCTGATGACCGGGACCCGAGGATCTTTCGAGGGATTGGGAATCGAAATCGCAATCCGCGACGACGTGCTGACGGTTGTGTCTCCGCTGGAAGGGACGCCCGCCTACCGAATGGGCATTCAGGGCGGAGATAAAATTATCCAGATCGAAGGCGAGTCCACTGCCGGGATCACGACGAACGATGCGGTTCAGAAGCTCCGGGGTCCCAGAGGGACCCCCGTCACGATTACCATCCTGCGCGCGGGAGAAGAGGAACCTTTCGATGTGACTATCACGCGCGACGTCATCAAGCTCAAGAGCGTCCCCTACGCGTTTATGCTCGCGGAGGGCGTCGGTTTCGTCCGCGTCAGCCAGTTCAGTGAAGCGACCACGAGGGAACTGGGGGAAGCGCTGGACAGTCTCTCCTCCGAGGGGCTTCGAGGGCTGATTCTTGATCTCCGGACGAACCCCGGGGGCTTGCTGACACAGGCCGTGTCGGTGTCCGAACAGTTCCTGGAACGGGGAGACCTGATCGTTTCCACCCGGGGGCGGAAGAGCGGACAGAACCAGAGCTACTACGCGCGCAGCGGTGGGATCGGAGACTACACGATCATCGCTCTGGTAAACGGATCGAGCGCCAGCGCCTCGGAGATCGTGGCCGGGGCGATCCAGGATCACGACCGCGGGCTCGTGCTCGGGACCCGATCGTTCGGGAAAGGATCCGTGCAAACCGTGACTCAGGTGGGCAACGGGTGCGCGCTCAAGCTGACGACGGCGAAGTACTATACGCCGTCGGGCCGCTGCATTCACCGGGACGGTGAAGAGGCGGAGGAATCGGTGGAGGTCGCCGGAGCGGACGTTCCGGAGGAGTCCGAAGAGACTTTCTACACGGGTCTCGGCCGGGAGGTGTTCGGCGGTGGGGGCATCATGCCGGACGTGGTGGTCGAGCCCACGCGGTTGACCGGGCTGCCTCTTCTTCTGGAGCGGAACACGCTCTTCTTTAGCTATGCTACGGAGTGGGTCTCGCAACACCCGGAGGCAACTGAGATTCCCAGGGCGGACGACCGCATGGTGAGCGATTTCCGGGATCTTCTGATCGCCGAGGAGATTGAATTCGAGGAAGAGGAGTTCGCACGCGAGGACGAATACATCCGGCGTGCGATCCAGAGGGAAATCGCCGACCGTTTGCAGGGCCACGAGGCGGCGGCCAAGGTGGCGATCGAGAGGGACGTGCAGGTACAGGCGGCCGTGGATCTGCTGACCCAGGCGGCGTCGATGAACGAGCTGTTCGAGATCGCTGCGGCCCGTCAGGTGGATCTGCCCGACGGCGATGAGTAGCCGCGTGGATCCGGCGATCGTGTGTGATTTCGACGGCACGGTCGCCTGCACCGATGTAGGACACGCGTTTTTCCGGACCTTCGCCCGGCCCCCGTGGGAAGACGTGGTGCGGGAGTGGGAGGAGGGACGGATCGGGTCCCGAGAGTGCCTGGAGAAAGAAAGTGCGCTCACTCTGGCCACGCTCGAGGACCTCGAGGATTTCGCCTCCCGGCAGGACATCGATCCCCGTTTTCACGAGATTGTGGAATGGGCTCGCAACCGCTCGATTCCGATCTGCATCGTGAGCGACGGTTTTCGCGAATACATTGACTGCATCCTCCATCGCCACGGAATTCGAGTTCCCTGCTTCGCCAACCGGGTGGAGTTCGAAGGAAAGCGGCTTCGGCCGTCGTTTCCCTATTACGATCAGGGATGCCGGCGCTGCGCCAACTGCAAGGGCTACCACGTCGGCCGCTACAAGACGGCCGGCTACGGTACGGTGTTCATCGGGGACGGGCTCTCGGATCTGTGCGCCCTGCCGCACGCCGACGTGATTCTGGCCAAGGGCGATCTGGCCGACCACTGTGAACGGGCGAAGATTCCCCACACTCGAATTGCAGATCTGGGCGGGGCGCTGGAATACCTCGCCGGTGCATAGGGATGCTTGCTCTTGGCCGGGCCGAGATCGCGTGTTGCGGCATTCGGATCTCCGGCGGGGGCCTCTTGCCGCGGGAAGGGCTCGGCGTCTCTCCTCCATGGCGTGAAGGGGGGATTCGGATCGGCGAGGAGAGGGGTGACCCGCGGTGTTGAAGAACCCCACGCCCTGTCGTCGCTCCGGCGAGTCTTCCCTGCGGCCGGCCCGGGATCGCGTGTTGCGGCATTCGGATCTCCGGCGGGGGCCTCTTGCCGCGGGAAAGGCTCGGCGTCGCTCCTCCATGGCGTGAAGGGGGGATTCGGATCGGCGAGGAGAGGGGTGACCCGCGGCGTTGAAGAACCCCACGCCCTGTCGTCGCTCCGGCGAGTCTTCCCTGCGGCCGGCCCGGGGTGTAGGTACTCCGGCTTTCGCTTCCTTGCAATGGAGTAGTGGATGTCACAGGTGAACCCGGAACGCGTGATCAGGGAAGACATCATTATCGATGCTCCCGTGGACGAGGTCTGGAAGGCATGGACAACGGAGGAGGGTATTCGAAGTTTCTTCGCTCCGGCGGCTCGAGTGGATCTGGGAATCGACGGTCTCTATGAGATTCTCTTCGACCCGGAGGCGCCGCCGGGACAACGGGGCGCGGAGGGGATGAGAATCATGGCCCTCCAGCCCGGGCGGATGCTGGCCGTGACCTGGAACGCGCCGCCGCACCTTCATGCAATTCGAATGCAGCGGACGCACCTCGTCGTGAGATTGCAGAGCTTGTCCGAGGGACGCACGCGAGTGATCCTGACGCACGACGGGTGGGGCGAGGGGGAACAGTGGGACGAGGCGTTTGCCTACTTCACGCGCGCCTGGAGGAAGATCGTGCTGCCCCGTTTGAAACACCGTTTCACCATCGGACCCGTCGATTGGAAGAACCCACCCTAGAAGACCGAGAGCCGAGAACCGAAAGCCGAGAGCCCGATACCACCAAGATCACCTTGCCCCCCGCTTGGGGGACATGGGCCAAAAGGTAGAGGTTTCTCACACACACCGAAGATGGGCGGCCGGGAGAGGGTCCTTCCCCGGCCGCCCGCTTTTTTCGGCGGCAGCCCGCCTATGGGCTCGGGAGGTCATCCCGCGGTCAGTTCCGGCCGAAGAAAGCCGCGTTCCGGGGGCCGAACGGGCGCGCGGTCGCAAGGTGTCAAAGAAAGCCGGAGATTGTCAATCCCGGCAGAGGGTTTTGCTGGACCTCGATCTTGGTTTGTGATATTATCTACAAAACATATCGATTCGTCGGGCGGAGCCACGCTTTGTGTTATCTCATCTCGGAGTTCGGAAGCAGATCGATCGAGCCGTAGATCGCCTTCGACGTTTCCATCAGATCCGGCAACCCGGGGAGGGCCACAATGAAACGTTTTCCGCTAGGTTTAGGAGTCACTGCAGTGGTCACTGCGTCTATGCTGTTGATCCTGCTGTGCCCGGAATGGTCCCCGGCCCGAAATCCCATTCGTGCGGACTTCTTCGACATCTATCCGGTTGCCGTCGACACGCAGTTGGATGACCTCCCCAGCAATGCCAAGCACTGCGGCGTCTGCCACTTCGACTTCGATGGCGGAGGACCGAGGAATCCCTACGGTCTGGGGATCGAAGTCGGGCGGAACAACGGACTGAGCGATCCGGACGCCATTCTGGCCGTCGAGAACGACGACTCGGATGGGGACGGATACAGCAATCTGGCGGAAATCACCAGCGTGGTTTTCCCGAACACCCCGACCTTTCCCGGACTCAGAGCGAGCAACGTCGCCAATGTGTTGAACATTCCGGTGGCCGAAGTCCAGCCGTACCTGACACCTGCCGGCGCCAGCGATACCACTCCGCCTGATGTGACGGTCCATACGCCGAACGGCGGCGAGAGTCTCACGGCCAGCAGCTATTACTCCGTCACCTTCACCGCCACCGATGCCAGCGGGATTTCGCACGTGAACGTCTATCTGTCCGACGATAGCGGCGCATCATTCAAGCCGGTTGCTACGAATCAGGCTCCGGGAACCGGCTTCTCATGGTTTGTTCCGAACTACCCCGGGGCGGAGAGCAGAATCCGGGTCGTTGCCGTCGACAACGCCGGAAACAGCGGGTCCGACGACAGCGACGCCGATTTCACGATTATCGGCCGCCCGCCAGGAATCGTGCCGACCACTCTCCGTGACGTGGAAATGTCCGGGACTCAACCTCACGAGGGGGCCATTCTGGAGGACCCGGACGTCTCCTGCGCAACCTGCCACGGCAACTACGACACCGCCAATGAACCCTGGTACGTCTGGCGAGGCAGCATGATGGCCCAGGCGGCCCGGGATCCCTTCTTCTTCGCCTGCATGGCAATCGCCGAGCAGGACGCGCCGGGGTCGGGCGATCTGTGCATCCGGTGCCACTCGCCCGGAGGATGGCAGGAGGGACGCTCCGTCGACACGAGCGGGGACATGCTCAACGCAAAGGACCGCCACGGTCTCCACTGCGATTATTGTCACCGCATGGTGGACTTCGACTACGAGTTCGGCGTGAGTCCGTTTGAGGACGAAGCGGTCCTGGCGACGGTTTCGCCTCTGCCCCTCCAGTACGGCAACGGCCAGTTCATCAACGATCCGACCCCGCTTCGCCGCGGTCCCTATGACGATGCGCAGGCCAGCCACGCGACCGTCCATTCACCTTTCTTCCGCTCATCCGATCTCTGCGGGACATGTCACGATGTGAGTAGTCCCGTGTTCCTGCAGGTGTCTCCGGGCGACTATGTGCCGAGCGCCTTTGACGAGGAACACCCCGACATGCAGATCCGGAACATGTTCCCCGTCGAGAGAACGTACAGCGAGTGGACGGCGAGCGAGTACGCATCCGTCGGCGTATACGCTCCCCAGTTTGCGGGCGATAAGCCGGACGGCATCGTTTCCACCTGTCAGGATTGTCACATGAGGGACGTGACCGCCAAGGGCTGCAACGAACCCGGCGCGCCGACCCGCTCGGACTTGGGTCTCCACGACTTCACGGGCGGAAACACGTTTGTGCCGGATATCATCGCCGACTTCTTCCCGGACGAAGTGGATATAGCCCAGCTCCAGGCTGCGAAAGTGCGGGCCCGGGCCATGATCCAGCTGGCGGCCTCGCTTGACGCGACGCCCGAGGAGTTCGGGCTGACGGTTCGCGTGACCAACGAAACCGGTCACCGGCTTCCTTCGGGGTATCCGGAGGGAAGGCGGGTCTGGATCAACGTGAAGGCTGTCGATGGAGCGGTCCAGCAGGTGTTCGAGTCGGGCGCCTATGACTTCGGGACGGCCGAGCTCTCGCACGATGAGCAGCTCAAGATCTATGAAACCCATCCCGGCCTGAGTCCCGGTCTGGCCGCGGCATTGGGTTTCCCCGCCGGGAAGTCCTTCCACTTCGTCCTGAGCGACACCGTGTACTTCGACAACCGGATTCCCCCGCGGGGATACACGTACGCCGGTTTCCAGGCCGTCCAGTCCCCGCCCGTGGGGTACGATTACGCCGACGGCCAGTACTGGGACGACACCGAGTACTTCCTGCCGGTCGAGGCCGAGACGGCACACGTGACTCTGTACTACCAGTCGACCTCTAAGAAGTATGTGGAGTTCCTGAGGGATGAAAACACCACGAACTCGGCGGGTCAGGATCTCTATAACGCCTGGGTGGCGCAAGGCAAGTCGCCGCCCGAGGTCATCGCTCAGGTATCGATCCCCGTCAGCGTCACGGCGACCACGGATGTCGAGGCGGCGGAGGCCGGCCCTCGGTTTGTCTACGACCTCTGCCAGAACTTCCCGAACCCGTTTAACCCTCTGACGACCGTTCACTACTCCGTGGGCGACCGGGCGCAGGTGAAGATCGGCGTTTACGACGTGGGCGGCCGTCTCGTCCGGACTCTGGTGGACGAGGTTCAGGAACCCGGACGTCGGTATGCTCTGTGGGACGGCCGGGACGATCACGGCAGGGACATGGCCGCCGGCGTGTACTGGATTCGCTACGAGTCCGGTGAACACCGGTTTACCAAGAAGGCCGTGCTGCTCAAGTAGCGAGGAAGGACACGAAGATCACGAAGCGAAACACTCAGAAGCGGTGAGGCGAGCATTGGCCTCACCGCGTTCTCTGAATCTGCGCGGTCTGTGTAATCTATGGCTACGGGTTTCGCCTACCCCGCGATCCAGATCTCCGTCTGCGGATTGGACAGATACTCGCAACCCGTCTCGGTGATCAGGATGTCTTCCTCGAGACTCACGAGGCCCTGAGGAATCTGGACTTCCAGCTCGAGCGTGAACACGTTACCTGTCTCGAGAGGGCGGGAGGTCGTGTCGCCGTATTTCTCCCACTTCGGCCCGATGAGTGAAGCGCCATCGTGGACGGATCGCCCGATCTGGTGTCCGAGGGCGTGCGGGTATTCGTCGAAACCGCGTTTCTTCAGGTACTCACGGGCCGCCGTGTCCACCGCGTGGCCCACCTCGCCCGGCCTGACCATGCGGAAAGCGGCCTCGATGCTGCCGCGAACGGCGTCAAAGGCCCTCCTCACTTCCGCCGGCGGTCCCGTCTCTCCTGCTTTCGGGACGTACCACAGGCGCTGGAGATCCGAACAGTAGCCGTCCTCCTTGACCCCGAAGTCCACGCCGATGGTCTGACCGCTCTGGACCGCATAGTCGAGAGGACCCGCATGACCGAACGGCGAGTCCGGTCCCGCCGTGACGCTTGGGCAATGGTCCAGGTCCCAGGCCGGTTCCAGGCCGCGCCTCTTAAGCTCGCCGTGGAAGAACTCGGCCGTCTGTCTCTCTGAGAGACCCGGTACGACCGATGTCCCGAAGGCGGCGAAGATCGCCTCCGCGGACCGGACCGCTTTACGCAGACAATCGATCTCCGTGGAAGACTTGATGCCCCGAAGGGAAGAAACCAGACGGTCCGACGAGACGAAGCGGTCCGCATAGGGGGTCCCCGAGAGAAGCGTCTGTAGCATGAGAAACAATCCGTGGGTCAGCCCGTCGGCCATCAGGTTGTTCTCGGAGTAGTTGACGGCAATGGTCCGCGGTGCGATCCGGTTGAGCGCTTCGACGAGGGGTTCCTTCACGCCGACGTCATAGCCGACGATTTGATCGTAAACGCCTTTCGTCTCGAGCGCGGCGACTTCGAGATTTCCGATGATGGCTGTCTTCTCTCCGGTTCGCGAGATCAGCAGAACGGACGGCCACGTCAGGTTCATACCGCAGATGAGATCCAGGGCGGGATCGTGAATCGTGGAAGATTCCCGGACGAACGTCATCCAGAGATCGATGCCCTCACGCTCGAGCAGCCGGATGGTCTGTTCCACTTTCTCCTTGAGGATCTTGTCGGTGACAGATGACATCATTCCCTCCCGTCGGCTCAAAGGCGGGCCCCAACCCAACGGCGTAACTCTAGCACCATGGGTTGCCGACGGCAAGATCTTGTGAGACCCACGTTCCGCGCCGCCGGGGCCGGGCGGCCCGACTCTGCCGGACTCCGCAGCTCGAGACCGGCGAAGTAAAGAGTAGAGAGAGATCGAGACAATGACGCTGGCTCATACGTCTGGAGGGCGATGATATTTAGCTTGAGATAATACGCGCGCTCTGCTAGAATCATTGGCGCCTTCCCCTGTCCGGCAAGATGTCCGTGGGAGCGGCCCCGGGGAACGCGAGGCCTCACGCCGAGCTCCTAAGCCGGGCGCTCACACCCCGTTGCCGGGCCGGTGAACCGAGAGTCAACCGCAATGGAGAACGCAGCGTCTTTCGTGTGATGTCCTGGTTCGGAATCTCTCGCTGTGTCTCTCTCCTTCTCCATCGCTCTTCCTGGATCTTGCACCTCGATCTTACACCTCGGCCCAGAGAACACTCGTGCATTATCCAGGCCAGACGAAAGGGGGCAGACGATGTGTACGCGAAACACGGCCGGTGTGCTGCTGTTGCTGACCCTCGTGGCCATGATTCTCCACGTGACTCCGGCGGGGGGTCAGGAGTCTTCCGGATTCGGCACCTTTCGCGGCGAACCGGTCGATCGAGGGTTCGTTTTCTGGGAGGGCCGCTATCTCGACGCCCCGTATTCGGTCGATCGGGTGGAGCTGGCCGTCCACATCAACGGCATCCAGGTCACTCAACCTCTCCCCTGGCCGCCGGAGGTGAGATACCGCTTCGATCACGACCCCGGATTCCCGGCGGGCCTCACCCGCCAGAGCACACTCGAGGAGGCGCTCCGCATTCGCGAGCCCGGAGGCCTCCTCTTCGATACGGCCAAGCAGTGGTATCTCTTCACGCATCACCCCTACGATGAAGCCTACGAGCGCGTCACCGACTACTACCGGAATCTGCCCTGCGTCAGAGACATGTACAGGGATGAAAACGGGATCTGGGTCCTGGAGAGCTTCCAGGGCGAGATCAGGCGGATCCAGTTCGGCGGTTCGCGCATGAGAATGGTCAGCGAGATGTACGGTCCCGACGGCACAGGGTCGCCGAGTCGGGACGAGTACGTCGAGCGGGTCGAAGCGCTGAGGCAGCGATATGAACGACGGCTCGAGAAGGGCGATTGCTTCTTCCTGTTCTCGGGCGCCGATGAGATCGCCATCTCTGAGGAGAGGGCGGCCGTTCTTCTTCCCGAAGCGCTGTCCGTGTTGAGGAGCTCCTCGCTCTCGGCGGCCGCCAAGCAGGAGGAACTCGTCTCCCTGGGAGTCCTGCCGAGGGAGACGTCCGGACTGTGTGAGCGCTTCGTGGCCGGTTTTGAGACGAGCTCGCAGCTGGACGTTCGGCTGGAGTCGTTGCGAAGCGCCGTTCTCCTGGAATCCGGCCCCGACGCCTTGCCGCTTCCGCCCAGGAACGTCGACCTCGATGCTCGCGAGCGGAAGGATTTGCGACTTCGCTCTGGAGAAGAGAGGGGGGAGCGGCTCAAGAACGATGGGGCGTATTCCCCGGACGGCACGTTTCTCTATGCATGGTGTGGCTATACGTACGACCCGGCATTCTCCGGTTTCCCCGCCGAGATCGCCGCGGTCGGCGACTATGTTCGAGATCAGGACTACAACGTCAGCCTGTGCATCTACACGGATGACGACGACGAAGATGGAGATTGCGAGGAGTGCACGTACGGTAACCTTCAGAACATGCGCTTCGCCGACGTCCTGTACTATGCCTGTCACGGGGAGCCGTCCGGGGGCGGGAACTATCTCGAGATGGTGGTTCTCGAGTCACAGGCGCAGATCCTCGCGTGGTGTGGGAACGATCCCCTGGTGGTTCCCGTGGAGCTGACGGGGGAGAACTGGCCGACCGGACATCCGTGGGTGGCCACGGGAACCACCGCCTGGGCCACGGCCCACTGGAACGCCATGCTGACGCAGAGCCGGGCGATCACGATACTGTCCTGTTGCTACGGCTTCGAGAACGGCTGGGCGGCCGCCTGCGGTGGGGGCGTCGCGTTCGGCTACAACACCTGGACGACCGGGATTGCCTGCGAGACGAACAACGAGGAGCTGCTTCGGCGAATGAACGGTTCCCTGGGAGACGGAGACCATCGGATGGCGGGCGAAGCCTATGACGACATGCCGGCGCACCTTCGTGATTTCCGAATCGTTCCCGCAGGTGCAAAGGTGACGCTGTGTCCCGCAACCGAGGACAAGTTTCCGGAGGGAGCGGCCGATGAATCGGGCACGGGTCACTTCATGGTGGACACGTACTGCCAGGACAACATTCCGGCTGGGGAGGCTCTGGAGTTTGCCATAAGTCGCGGCGTCCAGATCAGCAACGTGCGTTGGGAGGGTTCCGGGAAGGTCCGGAAGGTGTTGTTTGACTGGACGGGAACCGGCGACTGGGAAGTCACGGTGACTGCGCTGGCGGAGAAATTCCGGAGTTGGGGTGCGGCGGTCGCGGGAAGCCATCGCATGGACGGGAATCGGGTCACCCCCAACGGAGACAATGTGACGTGGACGTTCTTCCATGAGAGTCCCGGCCCCGATATCATCCTCGTCCTCGACAGTTCCGGCAGCATGGCGAATGAGAACAAGCTGTCCTGGGCCAAGGCGGCCGCCCGGTACTTCGTAGACAACACCCGTGCGCTGGATTGGCTGGGAATCGTTTCGTTCAGCAGTTTCTCGAGGCTGGTGGCGCCGTTGACCTTCATTCCGGATTCGTCTCCCTACGATCCGGTCAAACAGCTCCTGAAGAGCGCCCTCTACACCATCACGGCGGGAGGCAACACGAACTTCGGGGCCGGTCTCCAAACGGCATACGATCAGTTGGCGGCGTCCGGGACGCCGCAGAAATTCGTCGTCTTCATGTCCGACGGGTACCACAACACGGGCACCTACGCCGCCCAGGTCGCGGCGTTCCAGGCCATGGGGTGGCCGATCTTCACCGTCGGCTTCGGCGCCGAGGCGGACGTGGCGACGTTGATGCAAATCGCCCTGCAGACGGGGGGCATGTATTTCCCGGCGACGACCACCGATATCCAGGCGATCTATGACTTAATCCAGATTATCATCGGCGGCAGCACGGGGCTCCGGGTGTCTCACGGGTGGATCAACCCGGGGCAGACGGTTGTCGAGGAGGTGGTTGTTCCGGCCGGAGCGGCCGGGGCCCAGTTCTCTCTCTTCTGGCCGACGCAAGCCCTGGACCTGACTCTCACCGCACCGGACGGATCGGCGATCACTCCCGGTGTCGCGATGCACGTTTCGGAAATCGCCTACGTCGAAACCCCGAGCTACGCGTACTATGAAGTCGATTCCCCGTTGCCGGGTGTTTGGAGAGCGCACGTGACGGGTGTGGAGGTCCCGGATGGGGGAGCCGAATACGGTCTGAACGTGGCGGCCGACGCGGCCGTGTCGTGCAACTTCCTTGCGTTTGATGCCCTTTATGAGCCCGGGGATCCGGTTCTCGCTCGCGTGAGCCTTCGGAAGCGAACCGGAGATTCGTGGGGTGCCGTTGTGGGGGCGGAGGTCTCGGGTCGACTGATTCGACCCGATGGAGGCGTCGCGAGTCTGGTTCTTAACGACGCCGGCGTCGAGGGCGACGCGGTTGCGTCCGACGGCATCTACAGTGCGCTCTTCCAGAATACGGACGTGACGGGTTCGTACGCGCTGACCGTGACGGCGTCAGGGACGGTGTTGCCCGAGGATTTCGAACCCGAGCTTCGAAAGACCATCCAGGTGGGTGACTACGCACGCGTCGGATTGGCGGCCGCCGGATTCAGGCCGGAGCCGGAAACCTCTGTTGAGACGTCACCGTCGGGAATCGCCGCAAGGGTGGTGGGTTGTGGAGCGGAGATCGATCCGGCGTCCATTGTGCTGACGGTCGATGGGATCGGGGTCCCGCATTCCTACGATCCGTCCGGCCAGATCGTCGTCTGGGAACCATTGGAGCCTCTGGCCGAAGGGGAACACGCGGTGATCCTCGATCTCTCGGACGTTCACGGTGTTCCCGTTCCCCAAGCGGCGTGGTCCTTCACGGTGGGGAGCTACGCAGCCGTCGAGGCAACCGATCTCGCGGAGATGTCTGAACCGGTCGCCTTCGGTTTGTACTCGGTGGCTCCGAATCCCTTCGGCCGGGCGACGGAGATTGGCTTTGGACTGCCCGAGCACGGAAGGGTGAATCTGACCGTACACGATGTGCGGGGGAGACTCGTTCGGGAGCTCGTTTCCGGCCTGCGGTCGGCCGACAGACATTCGGTCTCCTGGGATGGGAGAGACGACTCCGGGCGAATCGTCCCCCCGGGAATTTATTTCGTCCGGTTGGAGGCCGGGGGGGATCGGGCGACAGGCAAGATTCTGGTCGTGCGCTAGAACAGAATCGGGAAGAAGCGGATGCGGCCCGGCGCTTAGGCGCCGGGCCGTTTTCGTGCGGGCGGCGAGGATCGGGAGCCAAATGAGATTTCAGCCGGCCCGGAACGGGTGTGTTCCGGCTTTCGGCTCTTGGTTTTCGGATCTCTCTCGCGCGGGCCTTCTGCCGCGGGAAGAGTCCGGCGTCGCCGGGTCACAGCGTGAAGGGGGGAGGGTCAGCAGTGAGGAGGGAGGAATCCCGCGGCGTTGAAAAACCCCACGCTGTGTCCCCTGCTCCGGCGGACTCTCCCCACAGCCGGCCCGGAACGGGTGTGTTCCGGCTTTCGGCTCTCGGCTTTCGCATCTCTGCTCCTAGGGTTGATACCGGTTGCCTGACTGCACTCCCTCGTCTATAGTGGGCGCGTGGGACTCGATTTTCTCGAAGATGGACGGGCCGTCGTACTGGCCCCGCTGGCCGGATACTCGATCCGGCCCTTCCGGCGGATTTGCCTCGAGCACGGGGCTGCGGCCGTGTGGTCGGGGATGATCAGCGCGGACGGGCTCGTGCGGGGCGACGGCGAGTCGCGCCGGTGGGTGCGGTTCACCGACGAAGAACGCCCGATCGGGCTCCAGCTCTTCGGCTCCAACCCGGATGTCCTTGCCCGAGCGGCCGAGATGTTGTCGGAGGCAAATCCCGATTTTATCGATCTCAATGCCGGTTGTCCGGTCAAGAAAGTCTGCAAGCGCAACGGTGGGGCCGCCCTGCTCAAGGATCCCGATGCACTCGGCCGCATCGTCGAGGGGATGGTGGCCGCCGCCTCGGTTCCGTTGACCGTCAAGATTCGCGTTGGATGGAGGGCGGAGGAGCACAACCATCGGGCCGTTGCCCGAATTCTTGAACAGGCGGGAGCGGCCGCGATCAGCGTTCATGCACGAACTCGAGCCGAGAGATTCGAGGGTGAGGCGCGCTGGGACCTCATCGCCGAGGTCGTCGATGCCGTTTCCATTCCGGTCGTGGGAAACGGAGACGTACGCTGCCCGCAAGATGCGAAACGGATGTTCGACACCACGGCGTGCGCGGCCGTAATGATCGGACGCTCGGCCGTGGGAGATCCGTGGATCTTCGATCGCACGAACGCCTGGCTCCGATCGGGGGTCGTGGTGCCTCCACCCTCGCCCGCGGAGCGCGCGGCGCTCTGCCTCCGCCACGCTCAGGATCTCGTGTCGGAACATGAGGAGGAGACGGCGATGCGTGAGTTCCGGAAGTTCGTCGTCCGGTACTCGAAGGGCCTGCCCTTCAGCTCCCGTCTCAGGGGGCATCTGCCGGAGCTCTCGAGTCTAGATCGATTGGAGAGGGCCCTGAAGGAGATGCTCGAAAGCTTGAGAGGGGAGGAGCAGGCGAGTGTGTGAAAAGGTGGGCGCGTCGAAGAGCACGGGCCGCGGTCGATCGAGGGCGCGGGGATGCTCCTTTGGGGAGTCGCGATGTTCATGCTCTCGTCGGGTTGTGGCGCCCCCCCACCGCCCCGCTTTCCCGACTATCCGGATGACCTGATCCTCTATACGATCCAACCGGGTGAGACCCTCTACGATCTGGCGGAGCGGATCTACGGCGAACGCTCTCTGGCCTGGTCCCTGGCCATCGTGAACGAACTGCCCAATCCCGGTGAGGTGGAGACCGGTTTCACCGTATTCACTCCGAAGGACCGGCAGATTCTGGTTTCCATGGCGGAGCAGCGAAGGGGTGCGAAGAGACCGTACAATCGCGGCACCTATCTTCTGGAACTGGGACGAGACCGGGAGGCCATCGGTCAGCTGGAGAAGGCCCTGTCCGCCGCCCCGGAAGTGGTGACCCCGCGCTACCATCTGGCGCTGGCCTACCTCAGGGATGGACGAACCATCGAGGCCGTCGACGCGCTGGAGGAAGTGGTCACCCGCCGCCCCCTTGACCGGGATTTCCGGTACGCGCTGGGGTGCGCCTATCTGATGCAGGATTCGGTCAAGGAAGCCCGCCGCGAGTTTGAACAGGCAGCCCGGTTCGACGCCGCATTCGCCCCGGCCCGATTCGGCGTTGCGCTGGCTCTGGAGATGGCGGGCAAACGGAAAGACGCCGCCCATGCCTGGCGCGCATTTCTCGAGATGAATCCTGAGGGGGAGTGGGCCGACCGGGCGCGCGCGTATCTGAAGGATCTCTATGACGGAGACTGATCCCACAGTGCTTCAAGCGATTTCCGTCGACTTCCAATACTCGAACGCGGAACAGTCCACCGCTCTGGCGGGGATCGACCTCTCCGTGGGTCCCGGAGAGTGGATCGCCGTTATGGGGGAGAACGGCAGCGGCAAGAGCACGCTGCTCAAGATCCTGGCCGGGATCCTCCGTCCCACCGGGGGCCGGGTGTTGATGAATGGGGCGGACCTCCAGGCGTTGCCGTCGAGGTCGGAGGTGGCCCGGCGCATCGGAATCGTATTCCAGGACCCCGAGACTCAGATGGTGAGTCCGACGGTCGAACGCGAGCTGGCCTTCGGGATGGAACAGATTGCTCTGCGGCCGGACCATATGAGACACAAAGTCAATGAATTGTCGCAAGCGTTTGATTTAGAATCTGTTCGGCGAAGGCCACCCCAGAGCCTTTCGGGGGGCGAAAAACAGAGAGTGAGTGTGGCGTCCATCTTGGCGATGGGGCCGAGCGTCCTTCTTCTCGATGAACCCACGGCTCTCCTGGACGCCGGCGCTCGCGATACGCTGATGGCGATGCTCGAACGGATTCGATCCGTCGGTTCGGTGTCCGTCGTCCTGGTGACCGCGTTTCCAGAAGAGGCACTTCGAGCGGACCGCGTCGTCGTATTGTTCAAAGGACGTCGGGTGGCCGAGGAGGAACCGAGGTCACTCTTCTTGCACGCACAGGATTGCGAGCGCTGGGGTCTTGCCCGCCCGCCGGCGACCCTCCTGACGGCGGAGCTGAGGGATCGGGGAGTCGAGTTTCCCCCGAACGTCATGACGGCGGACGAGTTTGTCTCGGAATGGGTCGGAGGGGACCACGGCCGGCGGAAAGGCGGGCCGTCATGATCACGCTGGAGAGGGTCGGCTATTCCTACAGCCGCGATACGGTCGTGCCGGTACCCGCTCTCCAGGAGGTCTCGCTCAGCGTCGAGACGGGAGCTTTCCTCGGAATTGTGGGCCCCGGGGGCTCCGGGAAGACGACGCTTCTTCAGATCATGAGCGGCCTGCTGCTTCCCACGAAGGGTCGGGTGATGGTGGAGGGGCACGACCTGACCCGATCCGCAAACGTCCGCCGCCGCGTCTGTTTTACCGTGGGCCTGGTCTTCCAGTTTCCGGAGAAACAGTTGTTCGAGGGAACGGTTTTTGAGGACGTGGCCTACGGGCCCAAGAACATGGGTCTCGGTCGGGTGGAGGTGGAAGATCGAGTTCGCGAAGCACTGTCCCGGACGGGACTCGACCCCGAACGGGTGGCCGGTCGCTCTCCCCTCGCGCTGAGCTTCGGCGAAATGCGTCGAGTGGCCCTGGCCGGAGTTCTGGCGATGAGGCCCAAGATTCTTCTTCTCGACGAGCCCACCGCCGGGCTGGACGAGAGGGGGAAACGGCGACTCGGCGCGCTCCTGGAATCTCTCCACGAACGGGGCGTCGGCGTGGTGGTGGCGTCCCACGACACGGGATTTCTCTCTGAACGGGTTCGAGACCTCTTGCTCCTCGATGGGGGACGGGCCGTGGCCCGCGGTCCGGCGCGGGAGGTGCTCGAGCATCCGCAGCGTCTTCGAGCATCGGGGGTGGCGGTGCCCTTTCTGTCGGCCGTTCTGTCCGGGTTGGCCGAACACGGGCGGCCCGTCGGGGTGGAGTCCATGACCGTCGGCGCCGTAGCGGATGCTCTGGCTTCTTCCCTCAAAAGCCCGCCCGGCGCTTCATGACCTGTGCCCTTGCGTTGAATCGTGCCCGGTGATAGGGTGAACTCCGTTGGAAGAGAGCCTCTTCGCGATGCTTCTTGCAGGTGGCGGCGTTGTCGCCTCGCCTGCGGTGGACGATACCCTTCTCTTCTTCCGGTGCGGCGCGCGGGTGGACCCATGGACGGAAGCGACCAACCTCGGTGGCTCAACTGGGCGAGAGAGATTCAGGCCATGTCCCAGACGGGACTCACGCACGGTCCCGGAGTGTATGACCGTGAGCGCTACGTTCGGCTGATGGAAATCTCGGCCGAGATTCTGGCGTGCCACACGACTCTGGAAAAGGAACCCCTGCAAGAGAACTTCCTCCGTCAACCCGGCTACGCGACTCCGAAGATCGATGTCCGGGGGGGCGTGGTCCGAGAAGGTCGAATCCTCCTCGTGCAGGAACGCAGCGACGAGCGCTGGTGCATGCCGGGCGGGTGGGCGGACGTCGGCGAGCGCCCGTCGGAATCGGTCGAACGGGAGGTGCGTGAGGAGAGCGGGCTCACCGTGGTCGCTCGGAAGGTGGTCGGGGTGTACGACGCCAACCGCAGCGGCGTTCCCGTGGAGTTCTTCCACGCGTTCAAGGTTGTCTTTTTGTGCGAGATCATCGGCGGGGAAACGCGCGCGTCCGAGGAAACTCTGGCCGCGGAGTTCTTCGCGTTCGATGAGCTGCCGCCGCTCTCGCCCGAGCGCACCCACGAGCGTCATCTGGCGGACGTCCGCCTCCACTGGCGGGAACCCGCCCGGGCGACGGCGTTTGACTAGCCCGCATGTCTTACCAGGGTTCAAGGGAATCCGCGGATCATGCCCGATCTCAAGATCATACTGGTTCTGGGTGTCGCGGCGGGCGCCGTCGTGCTCTTCGTCATGGGTAAGCGCCGGTTTGACGTGATTGCCCTGGTCGTGCTCGCTGCCTTGCTCGTGCTCGGCCTCATCGCGCCGGATCAGGCCCTCTACGGGTTCGCCTCCCAGGCGACGGCCACGGTCGCGGCCATGTTCGTCCTGTCCGCCGCGCTGGTCCGCACCGGCCTCGTCCAGTGGTTGGCGCGCCGGATCGATCGGTTGGCGGGAAAGGCCGAGTCCCGACTCGTCCTCGTTCTGTGTCTCGCCATCGGGGCGCTCTCCGCCTTCGTCGTCAACACGGCAACGGTTGCCATTTTCATTCCGGTGGCCATTGTCTTGGCGGGAAACCGCGGGGTGTCCCCGTCCCGAGTGCTGATGCCGCTCTCCTTCGCCAGTCAGTTCGGCGGCGTGTGCACGCTGATTGGAACGTCCACCAACATTCTGGTCAGTTCCCTGGCGGTTTCCTCCGGTCTGGAAGCCTTCGGTCTCTTTGAGTTCGCGCGTCTCGGCCTTGTGATGTGCGCCGCCGGGATCCTCTATCTCATGGTGGTGGCGAGGTGGCTTCTGCCGAAACGCGAGGGAGACGTTCAACAGGTGGACAAGTACCGTCTGGCGGACTATCTGGCGGAGCTGAGGGTGACCGAGAAATCGCCTCTGGTCGGCCAAACGTGGGGGCGGGGCACGACCCGGGAGAGAGCCCCGGCCGAGCTGATCAAACTCCTGCGGAACGAGAAGGAAACCTGGCGGCCCCGGGAGAGCCGGATTCAGGCCGGTGACGTATTACTGCTCCACGGAGACGTTCAGAAGATCATTCAGATGCAGGACGCGTATGGACTTGAGATCGAACCCGACGCCACCGTGGGAGACGAACACCTGAGCTCCGATCGCATCAAGCTGGTAGAAGTGGTGGTCCCACCTCGCTCCTCTCTCATCGGCCGTACGCTTCGCTCTCCCGCGTTCGCCCGTCGGTACGGCGGTCTGGTCCTGGCGCTTCAGCGCAGGGGTCGGATCCAGCGGAACCGGCTCTCGGACATCCGTCTGGATGCGGGGGACACACTCCTCGTGCAGTGCGATGAGGAGGATCTGGCGAGAATTCTGCAGTCCAGCGATCTCATCGCGACCCACGAGCTGACCGATCTTTACGTCCGGAAGGACCGGGCGGTCGTGGCCCTGTCGATCTTCGTCGCCGTTTTGGGGTTGGTGGCCCTGGGGGTGATTCCCGTCCTCATCGGCGCTCTCCTCGGAGCGGTGGGGATGGTGGTGGGGCGCTGTCTGACGATCGAGGAAGCGTATCGGGCCATCGACTGGAAGGTGGTCTTTCTCCTGGGCGGGATCATTCCTCTCGGACTGGCGATGGAGCAGACCGGCGCAGCACGCTGGCTGGCGGACCTGTTCGTGGCGCCGTTCGCGGCGCACGGCCCGCTGGTGATTCTGGCGGTGCTCTACATCGTGACGGCGGTCCTGACCGAGTTCATGTCCAACGCGGCCGCCGCCGTGCTGCTGGTCCCCATTGCGTTGTCGCTCGCCGGAATGCTGGAGGTGAGTCCTCGGCCGTTTCTGGTGGCGATCACTTTCGCTGCGTCGACCAGCTTCGCCACTCCCATCGGCTATCAGACCAACACGATGGTCTTCGCCCCCGGCGGATATCGATTCACGGACTACGCTCGCGTGGGCGGCCCGTTGAACCTGATTTTCTGGGCGCTCGCCGTCTGGCTGATTCCTGTCTTTTGGCCCTTCTAGCCAGCCCGGACATCGGGCGGACTCTTTGCCGCGGGCCGGATCTTCACCCGCGGAAAAAGGGCTTGCTTTCCCGGGGCCACCCCGATACACTGACCCCGGTTGTTGAAGGCCCCCTTTAATCCAGCCCCGTGAGGCTGGAAAGGAAGCGGCGGAATGGGACGCAGGCCCTGGCTTCGAAGGCTTCTCACCGGTGGTGGGGGGTCTTTTTTTGTGGGGTGACGGATGAGCGAAAGACGCAGCGCCGAAATCATGAACGCCAAGGAGATCGACCGGGCCATCACGCGAATCGCCCACGAAATCATCGAGAGAAACAAGGGATGCGGGAATCTCTTGTTCGTGGGGATCCGGACTCGCGGGGAGCACCTGGCCGCCCGGGTGAGGGAGAAAGCCGAAACGATTGAGAAATGCGAGATCCCGATGGGAATCCTGGACATCACGCTCTATCGGGATGACCTGAGCTCGGTCGCCACGCAGCCCATCGTTCGGAAAACGGAACTTCCCCACTCGGTCGTCGACAGGACGGTGATCCTGGTCGACGATGTTCTCTATACGGGCCGCACGGTCCGGGCCGCCATGGATGAGATCATCGACTTCGGGCGGCCCCGGGCCATTCAGCTGGCGGTGCTCATCGACCGGGGTCACCGGGAGCTTCCCATCCGCCCCGATTTCGTCGGCAAGAACGTTCCCACCTCGAAGCGGGAGATCATCTCCGTGTGTCTCCAGGAACACGACGGCAGGGATGCGGTTTCGGTAGAGGAGGTGCTGACGTGACGCTCACGTCCGGGCATCTTCTCGGGTTGGAGCATGTGGAACCCGAGGAGATTCGTCTCATGCTGAACACGGCCGAATCCTTTCGGGAAGTCTCCGAGCGGGATATCCGGAAGGTTCCGGTTCTGCGGGGAAAGACGATCGTGAATTTCTTCGCCGAGCCGAGCACGCGAACGCGCGTGTCCTTCGAGCTGGCGGAGAAACGACTGAGCGCGGACACCGTGAGCATCAGCACGGCGGGGTCCAGCGCGGTCAAAGGGGAAACGCTAAGGGACGCGGCGCGAAATCTTCAGGCCATGCACATCGACATGATCGTGATCCGTCACAAGGCTTCGGGGGCGGCCCACTTCCTCACCCAGCACCTCGACGTGCCCGTGATCAATGCCGGGGACGGCTGCCACGAACATCCGACCCAGGGCCTGCTGGATCTTCTGAGCCTGCGGGATCACTTCGGAAGCCTGGACGGTCTCCGGGTGGCCGTCGTGGGTGACATCGCACACAGCCGGGTCGCTCGGTCTCTCATCTGGGGCCTCACCAAGATGGGCGCACAGGTCTCGGTCTCTGCACCGGCCACGCTCATCCCACTGGGGGTCGAGGCGCTGCCGGTCCGCGTCTGCGATCGGCTGGACGATGCCATCTCCGGCGTGGACGTCGTCTACGTTCTGCGGCTCCAGTTCGAGCGGCAGGGAGAAGGACTCGTTCCGTCCAGGCGAGAGTATCGCCGGTTGTTCGGCATCGACGGCGCCCGGCTCCGACAAGCGAAGAAGGATGTGGTCATCATGCATCCGGGACCCATCAACCGGGGTCTCGAACTGGCCCCCGACGTAGCGGACGGCCCGAACTCGATCATCCTGAACCAGGTGACCAACGGTGTCGCCGTCCGGATGGCGGTGGTCTACCTGTTGAGCGGGAGGGATGGCAAAGGTGGTCTGGATACTCACGAACGGCAGAGTCATTGATCCTGCCTCCGGGCGGGATGAAATCGCCGATGTCTGGATCGACGGCGGTGTTGTCTCCGAGATCGGCAGTCGGGAAGTGCCGAGAGATATTCCCCGAATCGACTGTTCGGGCCACATTGTGGCGCCGGGCTTCATCGACCTTCACGTGCACCTTCGAGAGCCGGGGCGGGAGGACGAAGAGACCATCGAGAGCGGGACGCGCGCGGCGGTTCGGGGAGGGTTCACCGCCGTGGCGTGCATGCCCAACACGGACCCGGCCATCGACGGCGAGGCGGAAGTCCAGTACGTTCTGGAACGGGCCAAGGCCGAGGGGTTGTGCCGGGTTCTTCCGGTGGCGGCCATCACCCGCGGGAGGGAGGGACAGGCACTGTGTGATCTGGGCGGTTTGGTGGACGCCGGGGCCGTGGCCTTCTCGGACGACGGGTGTTCCCTGGAGAATGCGGATCTCATGCGGCGGGCGCTGGAGTACAGTCGAATGCTCGGCGTTCCTTTGGCGGTCCACTGTGAAGACGCGCGGCTCGCCGGCGGCGGGGTCATGAACGAGGGAACCGTTTCGGCGCTGCTGGGTCTCAAAGGGTGCCCGGCGGAAGCGGAAATCACTCGGGTGTCTCGGGAAATCCTGCTTGCGGAGCTCACCCGGGCGCGCCTCCACATCCAACACGTATCGACGGCTCGAGCGATGGCCCTGATCGTCGAGGCAAAACAGCGCGGGCTCGGCGTAACGGCGGAAGTGACGCCGCATCACCTGGTCCTTACGGAGAGGGACGTCGGGGACTTTGACACCCGGATGAAGGTCAACCCCCCGCTCAGGACCGAGATGGATCGAGACCCCCTTCGCGAGGGACTCGCATCGGGGGCCATCGACGCCGTCGCCACCGACCACGCACCTCATGCCCACGAGGAGAAGGAAGTGGAATTCGACGAGGCCGCTTTCGGGATGGTGGGTCTGGAGACGGCGGTCGGTCTGGTGCTCACGGAACTGGTGCACCCCGGGATTCTCGACCTCGCCGACGCGGTTCATCGTTTCACTCTTGGACCGGCCCGTGCCTTCGGGCTGGAGTTGGGACGGCTCGAGCCGGGCGGGCCGGCGGACATCACCGTTGTGGATCTCGACCGGATCTGGACCGTCGATCCCGGGGACTTCGAGTCGCGTTCGAAGAACACGCCTTTCGCGGGTCGGGTTCTGCGAGGCCGCGCCGTGGGGACCGTGGTGAACGGACACGTAGCGATGTGGAATGGCGAAGTGGGACGCATTGGCGAGGAGGTCCGGTGTCTTCCATCCGGCAATGCTTGCTGAATCGATGGGCCGCGGTGGCGTTGGCGGCCTTGCTCCTTGCGGGGCCGGGGTGTGCCTACTTCAACACATTCTACCACGCACGCAAGTATTACCGCGAGGCGGAGGCCAAGCGCCGCGAGGCCGAGGAGATGGGAAGAAGTCCCTCCGCGGCCAACTCGCTGTACGAGAAGGCCGTCAAGAAATGCGCGAAGATCATCGTAGAGTATCCGGGTTCCAAGTGGGTGGATGACGCGCTGCTACTCATGGGCAATGGGTTCTACTATCAGGGAGAGTTCACCCGGGCGCTGAAGAAGTACGACGAGCTCATCACATACTATCCCGAGAGTCCGTTCGTCCCCGAGGCCCGCTGGATGCGCGGCCTGGCCAACTACCGGCTCGATCGGCTCGAAGACGCGCGAGTGATCTTCCTGCACATTGCCGAAACCGATAAAGACCCCGAGCAGCGCGCCGAGGCGCGTGTAATGCTCGCCCGCTCGTGGCAATCCGTTGGACAACCCAAACGCTGCATTGAAGAGATTGAGGCGCTTCTGGATGCAGGCGAGGATCTCCCGGTCGGGCCGAAGGCGTATCTCGTTCTGGGGGATTGCCAGCGCGCCTCCGGTGATCTGGCGTCGGCGGTATCGACGTACGAGGAATCAGCGGCCCGCTCACGGCGTCGAGCCGAGAGATTCGAGGCCCAACTGAGGGTGGCCGAAGGTCTCCAAGAGCTCGGGCGGTTGGATGAAGCGGGCGCATTCTATGAAGATCTCCTGGACGAGGAGGTCAATCTCGCCCGGCTGGCTCGGTTGCGGCTTGCGATGGGACGTCTCATGGTGGAGCGTGGAGACGTGGAAGGCGGAATCGAAATACTCGAACGCGTGGCAAACGACACCCAGGTTTCGGATCTTCCCGCGGAGGCGCAGTTCGAAATCGGACGGACCTACGAGCGGGCCGTGGGTGATTTCGAAGGGGCGATCGGCGCGTACGACGCCGTCGGTTCGAAGCGTCCGGATAAGGATCTGGCCAAGAAGGCCAAGACCCGAAAGGCGTCCGTGACGAGGATGCGAGATCTACTGGCGATCCGGGGAAGAGCTCGCCCCGACTCGCTGCCCATCCTGGATTTCAAGATCGCGGAGCACTGTTTCTTCTCGATGGACCGAACCGATTGGGCGCTGGAGTACTATCGGGCCGTGATCGATGAGGGATCCCAAGAGGATCTGGCGGCCAAATCATTGCTCGCCGTTGCCTGGATTCGGGAACATGTGAAAGGTGATTCCACCGGGTCCGCGGTCCAATATGAGCGGTTGGTGGAACGCTACCCCGAGACCGACTATGCCGACCGCGCTCGGGAGGTTCTGGGGCTGCCCCCGAGACCGAGGCCCGAGCCGGCGGACACGGTGGCCGCTGAGCCGGAGGCGATTGCCGAAGGGGCTCCGGCGGATTCCCTGGGCGGGGAGGTTCCCCCACTCATCCCGGATGATCCGGCAACGTTCGCGCGTCCCGATTCGGCCACGGGGGATACGACGGGTGTCGGGATTTCCGAGGATGCCTTGAGAGAGAAGATATCCGGCGGCCCGGGATTCGATCGATCTCCGATCTCGGGCATCCTCGATTCCCTGTCGACTCGGAGAGGCCGGCGCACTGAGTCTGCAGACTCGGCACGGGCGGAGTCCGCCGCGGTTCCGCCGGACACGCTGCCGTCCCATTCCGATACCGTCCCGGCGCCGAATGGAAACGTTCCCAAGCCCGAAGACAGGTTGGTTCAGCCCGACGAGGAAACGCGTGCCGTCGCACCTGCCGATTCAGCGTGAAGAGGAAACGCGTGCCGTCGCACCTGCCGATTCAGCGTGAAGAGGAAACGCATGCCGTCGCACCCGCCGATTCAGTGTGAAGCGGTCGTCCACCGTCACGAGGAGGTAGCTCCGCGAGTCCACTGGTTGGCCCTGGAGGTGGGGAGTGAGTTTCCCCGGCCGGACCCCGGCCAGTTTGTGTTTCTCAGAGTCGCCGACGGTTGGGATCCCCTTCTCCGGCGACCCATGGGTGTCTTCGGATTCGGGCGGATGGGCGGGCGGCGCGTCCTGGAGATTCTCTATCAGGTGGTCGGGCGCGGGACCCGGCTCTTGGCGGCCCGAGGAATCGGGGAGAGGGTCGACGTGGTCGGACCTCTGGGGCGGGGATTCGAGGGAGATCACACCCGGCCGCGGGTGCTGGTGGCGGGCGGTATGGGAGTCGCTCCCCTTGTCTATCTCTTCGAGGTTTCCGGCGGAGACGTGTTCATCCTCGGATGCCGCTCGGCGTCTGAGTTTCCGGTGGACTTCATTCGGGAGAGGCTCGCGACGCCCATTCGGGTTGCGACCGAGGACGGCAGCCGGGGCTCTACGGGGCTGGCCTCGGATCTTGCCCGGGAGGCGGGGCGGGAGCGAGCGTGGAAGGTCGACGTTGCGGCGGCCGGCCCGGTTCCGATGCTGCAGGTTCTCGCGGGTCTCTGCGAAGCGAACGGCGTTCGCTGCCAGGTGTCGCTCGAGGCCCGCATGGCGTGTGGTCTGGGTTCGTGTCTGGGGTGCGTGGTGCCGACCCGGACTCCGGATGTATACCGGCGCGCCTGCAAGGAAGGCCCCGTCTTTGAGGCGGGAACCATCCGCTGGGAGACGTTGCCATGACGCTCCGGAATCTGAGTGTCGACTGGGGTCCCCTGCGGCTTGAGACCCCCCTGATTTTATCCTCGGGGACACACGCGCTGGCCGAGGACGGCCCGCGTCTGTTTCCCCTGGAAGTCCTCGGCGCCGTCGTCAGCAAGACCGTTACGCTCCGGCCCCGGGAGGGAAATCCGCCGCCGCGAGTGGCCGAGACTCCGTGCGGAATGCTCAACTCCATTGGACTTGCGAATCCGGGGATCGACGCGTACGAGCAGGACGTTCACCCTAGACTGACGGCCCTCGGAATCCCCGTGATTGTCAACATCGCCGGATTCTCGCGCGATGAGTACCGGAGACTGGCGGCGAGGGTGACCCGGTTGGACTCCGTGGCGGCCCTGGAAGTCAACGTCTCGTGCCCGAACGTGGAGCGAGGGGGCATGGTGGTGGGTACGAATCCCGAGGAGACGGGCGCCGTTATTTCGGCCGTCGTGTCGGAAACGGATCTCCCCGTGGCCGCGAAGCTGACCCCCAACGTCACGGACATCGTTGAGGTGGGGCGCGCGGCCCTCGATGGCGGGGCGACGATGCTGTCGCTGATCAATACGCTGGTGGGGATGTCGATTGACGTTGGCCGCCGCCGTTCGAGTCTCGCCGGAATGACGGGAGGGCTGTCCGGCCCGGCGATTCATCCCGTGGGATTGGCGAATGTCTGGCGCCTTGCACGCCATACCGATGCTCCCCTTCTCGGTGGCGGTGGGGTGGTTTCCGCAGAGACCGCCGTGGCCTACCTTCTGGCGGGAGCCTCGGCCGTCGGAATCGGCACGGCCGGTTTCGTGGATCCCGGAAGCCCGGCCCGGATCGCCGAGGGAATCGAACAGTATCTGGCGAACCACGGATTCGATTCCGTGACTCAAATCGTAGGCGCGCTGGAGGAATCGTGAGCGAAGAGGGTATGGCCGCTCGGCTGATCGTCGCATTGGACGTTCCGACACGGAAGGACGCGAAGCGGGTGGTGCACACGCTCGACGGCGTGGTGGAGTTCTTCAAGGTGGGGTTGGAACTCTTCACGGCCGAGGGACCGGCCCTGATCGAAGAGCTCACGTCGGAAGGACGCGAGGTGTTCCTGGACTTGAAACTCCACGACATTCCCAACACGGTTGCGGGCGCCGTGCGGTCCGCCACTCGTTTGGGAGTCCGTCTCCTGACACTTCACACGTTGGGAGGGTCGGAGATGATGCGGTCGTCGGTCGGGGCCGGCGCGGAAGAAGCGGACCGGCTCGGAGTGAATCCGGTCGATCTTCTGGGCGTGACGGTTCTGACCAGCCAACGGGGGGGAACGTTCATCGGAGATCGCGATCTCGGCGAGGCGGTTCTGACGCTGGCCACGGAGGCTCGAGATTCGGGACTTCCGGGCGTCGTGGCGTCGGTCGGTGAGTGCCGGGCCATCAAAAAGACCTGCGGGGCGCGTTTCCTTGTGGCGACGCCCGGGATTCGCCCGGTCGGCGCGGCGAGCGAGGATCAGAAGAGGGTCGCCACCCCGGGTGGTGCGGTGGAGGCGGGTTCGAATTTCGTCGTGGTCGGCCGGCCCGTGTTGAAAGCCGACGATCCGGCTGGGGCCGCCCGCTCGATCCTCGAAGAGATGCAGGCGTTCGGGCCGCCGACCGAATCGGACGGATGCGCGGGCGACGGCCGGAGCGGGCGATGAGGCGCGTGCGAACAGTGATCGCCGCTGCAGCGGTGAGCCTGGTGGTTCCGTGTGCGAATGCGGTCGCCATACCGCTCCACCCTCGGACCGTGGAGCGGCTGACCGACTATGGGAGATTGCACGAATGGGTATGGATCGCGGAGAACTCGACGGCCGAGGGGATCCGGGTGCAGCCTTCGGAAGATCCGGTTCTCTCTCTCGAGCGGCCTGCGGCGGGTCTACGAGTTTTGGCCCTGCTGGTGGAGTTCGAAGACGTTCCCGGGGTGGAGCGGCGAGGGCCTCGGGAAGTCGCCCGGCTGCTCTTCGGAGAGGCCGACAGACTCGCGAAGAGCGTGGCCGGATTCTTTTCGACCAGCTCGGGCGGGGCGCTGACGGTCAGCGGCGAAGTCTTCGGCTGGGTTCCGGTGCCGGGACTACTGGGTGAATACGCGAGCGAACAGGCGGGGTTGGGCAGGTATCCTACAAACGCTCAGAAACTGGTGGAAGATGCGCTGGCCGCCGCCGGGGATTTGCCGCTCAAGGAGTTTGATGAGTTCGGTCGGGGCTCGGGCGGGGACGGTGTCGTGGACGTCCTGTTGGTGGTCCACTCCGGGCGGGGAGCGGAGATCACCGGGGAACCCGGCGATCTCTGGTCGCACACCGGTATGTTGCCGTCTCCGATCAAGAAGGACGGGATGCGCGTGGAGTCGTACATTCTTGCGGCCGCGGAATCCGGGCGGGGGCTCCTCTGCCATGAGATCGCTCTCCTTCTGGGCGCGCCGCCTCTCTACGATCCCACCTACAGAGGAACGGGCCTCGACGCTTGGTCGCTCATGGGGACGGGCGCCTGGTCCGGAAACGCCCGGCCGGGTACGGCCGGGCTGGACGCCTACTCCAGAGTGCACCTGGGTTTTGCCACTCCCGTTGACGTGAGGGAAGATCGGGCCGGTGTGGTTCTGGGTTGCGGCCGGCAGCCGCCTACGGTCTTCCGGCTGTTTCCGCAAGGCCGGCCTGGACCCGAGTACTTCCTGGTGGAGTGCCGCTCCCGGTTCCGGTTCGACCGGTTCCTTCCGGGTGAGGGCGTGCTGATCTACCACGTGGATGAGCGGTCGGCCGACGGTCGTTTTCCCGGATGCGGCCCGGGTTTGCTCCATCCCAGGGTGGCGGTGGAGCAGGCGGACGGGCGCTGCGAGTTGGAGGCCGGGCTCCGGGCCGAAGCGAACGACCTGTGGGCCCGGCTGGACGTGGACCGTTTTCCTCCCTCTGCCTTCGACGACTCCTCCACACCCAACTCGAATGACTACAAAGACCACCGGACGGGAGTGGCGGTTCGGAATCTCCGGCTGCTGGACGGTGATTTGGTGGCGGATTTCTTCGTGACGGCCGAACCGGACTCGTCCGGCGTTCTCAGGCTGACCGCGAACGTAGAGAAAGAGAAGGGACGCTCCGTCGTGATCATTCGGGTTCGGGGAGTGAGACGGGGCCCGGTGGAACTTCGCGTTCGAAATCCGGAGGGGCGGGTCGTATGGAGCAGAGATCTCTCGTTCAAGTTCCCCGGGAATCAGCAGGTGCGCTGGGATCCATCCGCCGCCGCCGATGCGGCGTCGGGCGTCTACTTCGTTGAAGCGGAGACCGCCGATGGATGGGACGTGCGGCGGGTTAGCGTTCCCTAGATGTCCGTCCCGGCGTGGGGGGAGATGGTAGGTGCGGGCCCCGCGGCCGACCCAGGATTGTGTGTTCCGGCTCTCGGCCGTATGGGTTTCCGCCTCTCACCTTTCACCTTTCTCCTCTCTATCTCACGGGGCATTCGCTCGAGCCCAAGACCCCATCTTCG
>Ga0180432_10002471_pt1 | contig 27623 bp, 27 predicted proteins | sample SS_ome_10_FD_132414 | JGI IMG/M metagenome (GOLD analysis project Ga0180432, IMG submission 132414) | Hypersaline lake sediment archaeal communities from the Salton Sea, California, USA - SS_1_MS_2 metaG | ecosystem: Environmental > Aquatic > Non-marine Saline and Alkaline > Hypersaline >... | reverse complement strand
TGCGCCACTTTCATGATGTTCAGGTTCGGCGTGTAGGTGGGGAGCGGCTTTTTATCGCCCGGCTCCGTTATAGCGACCACGGAATCCGCGAAGACCGAAACCTCGGACGCCAATGGCACGGTTATAACGGCAAGAACCGGAAAAAATAACCTTAATGATCGTTTGATGGCAAGATTGTTCATAGTGAAGTGTTATTATATTAAAACGTATGATTTACGCCACCGGCGTTTTTTTTCTTCGATCCGCTTTTCGAGTGGCAATGTATGTGGACAAAGCCTGTTGCAATTGGTATAGTATAAGCTCTCAAGGCGAATGGAAACAGCTTAACTTAACGGGAGGCGATGAAAATGCGTAGATATTTCTTCAGAGCGATTTTGGTAACGGCCCTTCTTGTCGGAGTTGCCTATGCGGGCGCTTATCCGCCGGGACTGTCGTTTGCAACGGTTCTCAACGGCGTGAAAATACTGAGTAAAGATGCCAAGCTCAGGTTATACCACATCCAGGCGGTTTTTCTGCCGGACGGCGCCACAGGTCATGCCATAGTGAAAAAAGCGGATGGAACGAAGATTTATCGGTTCGAATGGAAATCGCAAAAGCTGAAAGCGCCTTACTTTCTTATGGACTTCTGGAAGTGCACCGATCTCAGGAGCAATGAGAACCTCGGCTCCGGCTGGGTCAAGCTTTTCGAACCCGGTAATTACATCGTCGATTTTTATCTGCAGGATAAAAAATTCTATACTTTCCCGTTCAGTGTTTCGAAAATATCGGGCCCCGACCCGTTCGCAGGCGGCGATTATTACTACACCGACGGCGCCTGGAGCGACTGGGGCTATCTTTATTACCGCGATGCCAACCCGGAAATGAACATTCAGTGGAAAGTCTGGCTGAGGCATCAGTTAAGCGACAAAATCCACAAATCGGTTTCGGTTCGCGTTGAAGTCACACGTGATAAGGGTAAGAAGCTTATTTGTACGTCTCGGGAGCATACGACCCAATCGCTTTCTCGCGAATGGACCCGTTACGCCTTCGACCTCGTCAACCCGCCTGTAAAAACTTCCGGTGGATCCTATTTCAAAGCGAAGGATCTCCTTGCCGTTGACGGTTCTTACACGCTGAAGGTGAAAATCGACGAGGTGCCTTACGGTACATGGAAATTTTCGATCAAGGGCGGCAAGCTCCAGCCCGCTGGCCGCACGGTACGCGGCAAAGCCGATCCGCTCACTTTCGTCGAAGGCGGGCGCGACGCTTTTTGGTATAAAAAATTGTGAGTTCGTAGAAAGCATAACGCTTTCAAAAATATGCCGCAGGGAAAACGGCGATCCTTCTATAAAATATATAGGGGGAAATTTGTGTTTAGTTTAGCCGATCTGAGCTCTTTGCAAAAATAATGGTTTGCTTAACACCGGTATATTTAAAGTTACGACAGACAAGGGATTTAAATCCCTGCCTGCCGCAGGCAAGCCTTGTCTCAGGTGAAGCATGCTCGGTTACCTTGTTTTTGCAAGAAACTCAATCTAATAATTGCTTTTTTCTCGAAACCTAATGCAATAGTCCTTAAAACCGCCACACCGGGAAAAGGAGGAGATGAATGGAGACGCTTCGCATCGAGACGACCGACGGCGTTCGGTCGATAGTTCTGTGCCGCGCGAAGGAATACAACACGATAACGCTACAGTTTCGACACGAGCTGGCTGCAGCGATAGACGATGCGGATATCGATCCCGACGTTCGAGTTATCCTGCTGCGCGCCGAGGGGCCGGCATTCTGCGCTGGATACGGACTCGACTGGTCAACGGCGGCTCAGGCGGAGGAGAAAGCCGCCGAAGCGTTGCAACCCGAAAAAGACCGGCGCGTTTGGGATTCGGTGGCCGATTACCGGGTGATGTCGATTTTCGTGGATACGTATATGAAGCTGTGGTATGCGAAAAAGCCGACGATTGCTGCGGTTCAGGGATGGTGTATCGGCGGCGGCACCGACATGGTGCTGTGCACCGACATGATTATCGCCGCCCAAGACGCGGTGTTCGGTTACCCGCCTTCCCGGGTATGGGGAACGCCCACCACGGCGATGTGGGTTTACCGCATGGGTATCGAGAAGACCAAGCGATACCTGCTGACCGGTGACGAGATACCCGCAGAAACGGCGGCAGAGATCGGCCTGATCCTCGAGGTGGTACCGAACGATGAACTCGAAAAGCACGCCTTTGCGCTCGCAAAAAGGATGGCGCAGGTGCCCGTCAACCAATTGATTATGCTGAAGCTGCTGGCGAACCAGACAGTCGAAAACATGGGGCTTGCATCGAGCCGGATGTTGGGCACGTTATTCGACGGCATTGCGCGTCATACGCAGGAGGGACTTGATTTCGTGCAACGCGCCCGCCAAGTGGGATTCCGCCGGGCGGTTCGGGAACGCGACGACCCGTTCGGAGACTACGGCAGCCGGAAGAAAAAATAATACCGGGTACCCGGTCGTCAGTGTTGCATAGCGGAACAAAGCGGCCCACTGCCTGGGCGAACAGCCGAATCAGCAACGTCGCCACCGGCCCGCACTGAGGCCGATAGGCCGAAGTGTAGTGAAAGGTGCAGGGACGAAGTTCCTGCTCAACGAAAAAAAGCCCAAACTATTGTATTTTGATTCAATAGTATATATTCTATTTTACCAGGAGGGTGGATGCTATGGAAAAACGGTACTATTGGTTTGTTCCGTTATTTTCCCTTTTGGCATTGGTGTTGGCCGCTTCTATTTTCTCGGGTTGCTCGAAGAGAAACTTTTCAGATAATGCCCTTAGTGTGGAAAAGCGGACATGCGCCCAGATGAACTATGTATATCCGGAAGTCATGGACGGCGCTGAAGCGGGTTTCGATTACATGCCACCGGCCGATCCCCAAGATACCGCCTTTTGTTCATGCAAGATAGACGTTGGGATCGAGACACCTCTGGTAGCGATTTATAGCCATCCTGACGGTTATGAACAGGACGTGACCGACCGGGTTCAATGGGAGGTTTCCGATCCATCGTCAGCCGGCATCCAGCCGGGAGGTAATTTGATTACCGACGCACCCGGTGAAATCGATGTCACGGCCTGTTGGGACGACATCTGCTCCGATCCTTTTGAACTGATAGCGGTCGAGGATGCCGAGGTTGTGGCGCTTGAGATTTATCCCGGTTATTACTACCCGATGCCGCTTGTAGATGACTTTGCTATTGAAGAACTGGATTGTTTGGATTGCTATTGGTATGATACGGTGCGTCTTCTCATAGGCGATACCATCAATTTCTTTGCTCTCGGGATATCGGAAACGGGCACTTATGTTGACATGACCGACGAGGTTGAATGGCACTCCTCCTCTCCGGAAGTAGCCGATCTGGCCGCCGACGGGCTCCTTACCGCTTTTGTCGAGGGTTTCACAAAGGTATCCGCCACATACGAAGAGCTGTTGAGCAACGAGGTCGATGTGGAGGTTCTGGCCGAGGCGGTATTGACGGAGCTGTGGATTTACAGGCAATCCATGGACGGCATAATCAAAGTGGGCGGGATCGATCAGTTCTACGCCACTGCATTTTTCGATCCGTGGATAGTTCTGGACAAAACCGGGGAAGTGGAATGGATCATTTCCGATCCGGGAATAGGCGCCATTGACGCAGAAGGTATTTTTACCGCCCTGTCCCCCGGAATCGTTACTATCAAGGCACGTTATCAGGGTATTGACAGCAACGTCATCGAGCTCGAGGTCTGGGACGAAGTAATAATGGAATACTGCGATCCCGCCAATCCGAACCGGGCGTTCTGGGAGGACGAATACAACCGCGTGATCCTCGAAACCGATTGTGATTCATACGGCATCCCTGGAGAGGTGTTCATCCGGTACACCATCGAAGAAAAGCAGGCGCCTCCGTGGGGCATCCTGGATCCATGCCTTGATCTTGTGATCCTGAAAAAAGTAAGCGGGGACGTGATAAAGACTCTCCGCTTTGAAGGATGCGGGGATTTGCCTCTGGAGGGCTCCGCTGCGGACCTTGCCTATATAGAACCCCTCTACCAGTACGCCACTATCTGGGACATGACCGATGATAATGCGCATGTTGCAGCTCCGGGGAGTTATACCGTTGCCGGCCGTTTTTATATTTACTACGATCCCGTCATAAAACTCGATATCAGTCTCGAGTGATTTCGCGCATAGACATGCACGATTTCGGGTAATATTTTTACCGCCGGCGTTTTCCCAGCAGGACGATATCGCGCAAGGTTTCCTCGTTTTTAGCCGACATCCATTTCTTTTCAAATTGAGGGTCCATAGCGATCTGCGCAATCGCCGCCAACGCGCGCAAATGGAAATTGCGCTCATCCTTTGTTCCCACTAAAACAAAAAGAGCGTGCACCTCCTGTCCCGCTTTGGAAAATACGACTCCTTCCTTGCACCGGGCGATTAAAATATCGAAGGTATGCTCCCCCTCGATAATTATGTGAGGTATCGCCATGCCCGGAGCTAAAACGGTACTGCTGTCCTTCTCCCTTTCGAGAAGCAGCTTCAAAAGAATGTTCGGCTCTACTTTTAGATTTTCGGCCATAGTATCGGCCACCAACTTAAAGAAATCCTCCACCGGCATGACTTTGTCTATATCCAAAACAGTGCTTCGCTCGACCAATTTGTCGAATCTATCCTTGATAATATCGTCTCGTTCCGTAATGATTTCTTTCAACTCGGTTTCCAACGAGTGAGTCGTAAGTTCTTTTGCCGTAACTCTTTCGATAAGATGCAGCAATGCATACTCTCTCTCCGACCTGATCCGCCCATAAAACCAGTACACGAAAAGTCCGCCGGCAATAAAGATCGAACTTATCAGTAACGCTTCCCTGCCGATTTCAAACAATAGAAAAGAAAAGCCGACGATCCCGACTATCTGTATCCAAGGATATAATGGGGCGTAGAAGCGCGGTTGATAATTCTGCAGCCGGCTTTCGCGCATGATGATATTGGCCAGGCATGAAAATATATAAGTAAGAATGAGGACACTCGAAGCGGCTTTTATGATAATGCTCAATTTCAAGAAAAGAGCTGCAATCATAAATACGCCGGTTATCAGGATGGAGAAATGCGGTGTTTTGAATTTCGCGTGTATTTTCCCGAAAATCTCCGGCAACAAATCATCGCGGCTTAGCGCATAAGGATATCTGGACGCGCCCATGATCCCTGCGTTGGCGGCTGAAGTAAACGCCATAATAGCCGTAATCCCAAGAATAATTCCACCCCATGAGCCCAGGAAAGTTACCGCCCCGTCGGAAATCGGCGTAAGGGTATTATCAAGAGCGTCGGCATCGAGCACTCCTATCGTCACAAAAATAACCATCATGTAAAATGCGCCGACGGCCACCAGTGAAAGGATCATTCCCAACGGTAGGACCCGTCCGGGGTCCTTGATCTCTTCGGCAAGACTGGCAACCTTCAACAATCCTCCAAAAGAAACGAAGACGAAGCCCGCCGTGGCAAAAATCGCCGTCGTCCCTTTTGGGGCGAAGGTTGCAAAGTGTTGGACATCAACCGTCCGTATGCCGGGGATTATGTAAGTGAGCAATCCGGCTATTATAATAAATACCAGAATAACCTGTATTCTGCCGGCTCCCTTAACTCCAATAATATTAATAACAATAAATATAATGCATAATAACACGGCAATTATACGAATATCGATATCGATAATGAGACGCGTGAAAGCGGCGATACCAATTAACTCGAAAGCGCTTTTCAGCGCCAGTGCCAGGAAGGTTATCAAGCCGTAAATGGTGCCTACCGCCGATCCCATACTGCGGGTGACATAAAAATAAGTTCCCCCTGCTTTGGGCATCGCGGATGCGAGTTCGGCCTGGCTTAACATGCCGGCGGTTGCCAACAGGCCGGCCAGAAGGTAGGAAATCAAAATCGCAGGCCCCGCTCGGGCGTGAGCAAGACCGGGCAGAAGAAACAACCCGGAACTCATTATCGCACCGGATGTAATACAAAAGACATCCAATAAAGTGAGTTCTTTTTTTAATTCCATCGTTTTTTCAGCCATTTATCCCTTTAAAAAGGCACATTTCCATTGACCCTGTTAAACAAGCCAAGGCAGGAACCTCGTTCCCGCACCCTTCATTATCCCCTTCGGCTTAAACCTCAGCGGCGGTGTTGGTTGAAACCAGCTATTTTTCTTTTATGGTTTCCTGAACTTTTTGCCCGAAATGTCTCCCGGCTTCCTCGAAGTATGCCAGCACTTCGTCACCGGGGGCGAGTGTCACCACGCTTGCAGGCGAGCCGTCGGGTTTGGTCAGGCGAATGGTTTCGGCGTTTTGCAGAACGAGAGTCGCCTTGCGGCCTGAGTGCTCGGCCTCGACGATCAACAACGGTCTGCGCTCGGTTTTAGACCTTCCCACGAATGCCAACTCTCCGTTGCCTTGTGGATCAATGACAAGCACTCTGCCGCCGCCGGCGAGGTCGCTCAAGTACTTGGTCTTGCCTTCCGGCACACGGACATAGGCGTGCACCGCGCCGGCATTTACTCTGAAGGGTCTCGGGTCGCAGTAAGGCGTTTCGACGTTTTCCGCGTGCACCAGCAGCATTCCTGCGGAACTGTCTCCCACGAGCAGCCCCTGCCCCGGCTTGAGTATGCTGGTGGTATCGACGCATACCCGGTCGCCCATCCCGAGCGGTTTTATCGATGTTATTTTTGCGGGCACCAGCTCGAGGTTTTCGGCGCCGCCTTGCAGCATCGCACCGAGCTTTTTGACTTCAGCCGCGTCCGGCGCTTCGAGCAATACGCCGTCTACGCCGCGTTCGAGTATCTCGAGCGCCAGCCGTGCCTCCTGGGCGTTCTTGACCGCCGCCACGATCCGCCCGGGTCGTGCCGCCACGAGGTTTTCGAGCGGTATGATCTTCCAATCGGCACAACGCACCACGCACCATGCACCCGCCGGAACACGAACGGCGGCTTCTTCGTCCTCGCGTGACTTTATCTCGAACTCGAAGAATTGCTCACCGGGCTTGAGGTCGCCGTCCGGGGCGATGGTTTGAATCAGCCCAAGCGCTTTCACGTCCTGCGTGCGGCCTTCGTCCACCGCCACCGCCGCCGCGCCGCTCTCGATGGACGCCGTGACAACCTCCTTGCGGAAAGGACGCGCATCAACCCAGAAGAACTTGCCGGCCATTTTCAATCCCCAGCCTTGAGAATTTCGAGCGCTTCTTCGGCGCTTTTGCCGTCATGCACTATGGCGCAAGCGGACCGCACCAGCTTCTTCGGCGTTTCGTGCTGAAAAGCGTTACGGCCCATGCTCAACCCCGCCGCGCCGGCGCTCATCGCGCCCTCGACCATTTTCAAGGTCTCTTCGTCACTGAGCTTCGAGCCGCCCGCGATAACTACCGGTACCGTGCACCCTTCGACAACCTCCTTGAAACTCTCCGCGTCCCCGGTGTAAGGCACCTTAACGATGTCCGCGCCGATTTCCGCGCCCATTCGAGCGGCAAGCTTGACCTTCTCGACATCCTTCTCGTTGTCGATCTTCGGACCGCGAGGATATACCATGGCGAGCAGTGGTATACCCCAGTTCATACAGTCGCGGTTAATTGCGCCGAAATCACGAAGCATATCGTTCTCGGTCTGCGCGCCTATGTTTATGTGAATACTGACCGCATCGGCGCCGAGCCTGACCGCCTGTTGCACGTTGCAAACCAAAACCTTCCTGTTCGGGTCCGGCGACAGACTGGTGCTTGCCGAAAGATGGATGATAAGTCCGATGTCCCTGCCGGATTTACGGTGACCGCGAGCGACCAGCCCGTTATGAAGCACCACGGCGTTCGCGCCGCCTTCGGCCACCTCGTTCACCGTGCGACCCATGTTAATCAACCCTTTAATCGGGCCCACCGTCACCCCGTGATCCATCGGCACGATCACGGCCTTACCGGTGTTGCGATTCATTATTCGCTCGATCCTGATTTGTTTGCCTACCATAACATTTGTCCTCCCTACCCCTTGATGATAATAAATTAACTCCCAGACGGACTACAGTCAACACACAGTTAATCGTTCCGGCAAATCCTCGAAAAGATGAGTTTAGTCGATTACTTTTCGTCTATCCGGTTGCTCGCTCCTTCAATGATCACCTCGGCGTGTTTTATATCCTCCGGGTACGTTATTTTGAAGTTCACCGATTCACCCTCGACCAGTTCGACTTTGGCGCCCATTCTTTTTATCAGTGATGCATCGTCGGTGCTTTCAATGTTGTCTTGGGCGGCTTTTTTATGTGCTTCGATAAGAGTTTCAGCCCTGAACGCCTGCGGTGTCTGTATCAATCGCAACGAATTTCGTTCCAGGTAGATCGGTTCGCTGTTTTTATCGACCTTCACCACCGTATCGACAGGCTCCACGGCGGCCGTCGCTGCACCGGTACGCTGCGCGGCTTCGATCACCCTCGAGAAAAGAGCGGGCGAAGCAAAAGGCCGCGCCGCGTCGTGCACAACCACGATTTCGCACTCCGGCGGCAGCGACTCCAACCCAATCATGATCGTGTCCAGGCGACGCGGTCCACCCTCGGCGACTTTGACGTCGATCGGAGTTCTCCACCGGCGAATAGCTTTCGTAGCGCGGTCAAAATCGCCGGGCGGAACCAGCGCTACGATCATGTCGAGTGCTTCCACCCGACAGACGCACTGCAACGAGTGCCAAAGTAACGGCTTGTTGAGGATATTTATCCACGCCTTGGCCTCGACGCCGCCGGTGCGAATCCCTCTCCCGGCGGCAGCCAACAACAACGCTGTCGAAACCGGTTTCAAAGTAAACCTTGCGAATGAAAAAATCCCTTTCCCACCATAAGCGGAAAAGGGCAATTAAAACGGTTATACACGATATTTATCGCTTTTTCTTAAGTAAGAAGGCTAGTTCCTCTTCTATCTTGCATTCTTCGCAATTCCGGGCGACGGATAGCTCTTTTGTGAGGAGCGATTTTGCCGTATCGAATACTTTGCGTTCCCCGAAACTCAACTCCTTTTCGAGTTTCAAATCATAAAGTTCTCTGAGGACCTCCGCTATTTCGTACAACGATCCCGTCTTTATCTTTTCCATATATTCACGATGTCTGCGGTTCCATGAGCCATGTTCTTGGGGAGGGCGTTTCTTTTTGAGGATTTTTAGTAGCTGGGGAATTTCTTTTTTTGGTATTACCGATCTTAAACCTACAGTTGAGATGTTTTTCTGCGGTATCATAACCGTCATTTCTTTATCGACGATTTTCAGGATATAAAATGTTTGGTTGGTTCCCGAAATTTCCCGCTTCTCTATGCCGGACACTACGCCGACACCATGAGCGGGATATACAGCCTTATCCCCCACCTTCAACATATAACAGCCCTCCTAAGGCGTTTTTTAATAAGATGCTTTATTTATACTATAAAATGGGGCTGTTGTCAACCATAGCTCCGTATTTTATGTTTTCCGGCCTGAAAGACCCGCAATTTATCCATCCTTGACAAATCGGCTGGATTTTGCTAACCAATAGGTGAAAGGAGTACGGTACAATGGGTTTGAAAGATCAGCAGACGAAAATAAGAGAAAGGCTGAAAGAGGCGCGAAAGGCTATAACCGACAGTATGCGCGAGACGGTCGAGAAAGTCGCTATTGGCAAAAGCGTCGAGAAGCAGGTTGCAAATCTCCAGAAGGGCATCGAGAACAGCGTGAAGCTTATTTTGCAAGCTCTTGACGTGCCTACTCGCAAGGAGATAAACGATCTCGAGAAAAAGATCGATTCTCTCGCCGCCAAGGTAAACAAACTTTCCGGCGTCGCAAAAAAGAAGCCGGCGAAAAAGAAAACTGCGGCCAAAAAGAGCACGGCAAGAAAAAAGAAGAAATAATCCCGGATCGCTTATAAATTTAGTGATTCGCCATGATGCGGAATTTGGCGGGTGTTAATAACGTAAGTACCAATTATCGGCCCGAAAGGGTCGATTTTATTTTCGGAGTCACATGAGGCTTTTCGAGCGAAGGTTGATACTTGTCGGCGGGAAGGGTGGAGTAGGAAAGACTACCGTGACGGCGGCGCTCGCCACACTCGCCTCCCGGGCGGGGTTGAAGGTGCTTTTGTGCGAGATCGAGCGCGACGGGCGGCTGGCACGGCTAATCGGAGAAAAAGCGCCCGGGCCGGACGACGCGGCGGCGAAAAACATCTCTCTTCTCTACGTTGACCCCGAAGCGGCGCTCGAAGAGTATCTCAAAATTTACCTTCGCATTCGATCTGTATACAAACCCATAGTGCAAAGTCCGGCTATGAATTACTTCCTCCAGGCGGCTCCCGGTTTCCGGGAGTTACTTATTATCGGCAAGATATGGTGGGAAGTTCAACTTGAAGAAGGCCGGCCCCGCCGGCATCGATGGGACGTGGTTATCGTCGACGCGCCCGCCACCGGCCATGGGATAAGTTTTATGGGCGTGGCGCAAGCCGTGACGAAAATGGTCGGAATCGGCCCCATACACAACCAGGCGGAGCGTATGGTAAGCACATTGCAAAACGATCGCGCTACCGCGCTCGTAACGGTGACGCTGCCGGAGGAGATGCCTGTGAGCGAAACGGTGGATTTAATAGGCCACACAGACAGGGCGCTGGGCATACCGATTGGGCCGGTGGTGGTTAATTGCATGCCGCCTCAGGTCTTCCCGATGCGGGAACTTGCGGTTTGGCGCGATCTCAGAGACCGCATCGAGAACGACAACCGGGCCTCAACGCAATTGAAAGCGTTGACAAGCATGGGCCGTATGGGCCGCAAGCGGCGCGAGTTGGCACTGCATTACCGCCGCGAGCTGCGCGATAAATTGCCTCAGGTCGAGATGGTGGATGTGCCCTACCTATACCGATGGAACTGGGACACCCAAACCGTTGATGAGGTCGCCGGCTACCTCCAACGCAGCCTGGACCTGTAATAAGTTTCGCGCAGATTCCGCCAATTCTCACCCATATTCACCACCACCCGCCTTGACATAAATGCCAAATGGCTTAACCTAAGTCTTTCCGAAAGAGATCAATCGAGGTGGACGGAATGTATGCCGTAATACGCACCGGGGGCAAGCAATATCGCGTAAACCCGGGTGAAGTTGTCAAAGTGGAAAAGCTCGCCGGTAAGGTGGGCGACGAGATCAGTTTCGACGATATCCTTATGGTAGGCGGCGAGGGCGAGCCTGCCGTCGGGAATCCCCGGGTAAAAGGAGCCAAGGTGCTCGGCCGCATAGTTGCGCAGGATCGGGCGCGCAAGGTTATCGTCTTCAAACTCAGGCACCGAAAGGGATATCGCCGCAAACAAGGGCACCGGCAACCTTTCACGGGCGTGGCTATAGAATCCATCGAGTTCGGATCGAAGCCGAAGCCGGAGAAAAAAAGTGAGGAGGGTGAGTAATGGCGCATAAAAAAGCCGGTGGAAGCTCACGCAACGGCAGAGACAGCAAAGGGCAGCGAAGGGGCGTCAAGCGATATGCGGGAAATTACGTCAGGGCCGGCAATATCCTCGTACGGCAGCTAGGTACGCGTATTCATCCCGGAAAAAACGTGGGCATGGGACGCGATTACACCCTGTTTGCAAAGATCGATGGCGTTGTCGAGTATAAAATGGGTCATAACCGCCGATTCGCGCACGTGATGCCGGTCGAAGAGAAAGCCGCCGACGCTTAGGCGGATACAAAACAGCTAAAGATCAACCTGCCGGGCCAATACAGCGCCCGGTTTTTTATTTTCAATGAAGTTTATCGATGAAGTCGAAGTGCTCGTAAAAGCGGGCGACGGCGGTCGGGGCTGTATGAGCTTCCGCAGGGAAAAATACGTCCCGCGCGGAGGTCCGGACGGCGGCGACGGCGGCGACGGCGGGAATGTGGTGCTGGTGGCGGATTTGTCCAAACATACGCTCCTTGATCATGCATACAGAAAGCATTATCGCGCAAAGCGCGGAGGATACGGACGCGGCAAGGACCAGACCGGCGCTCGGGGTAAGGATTATGAAGTGCCCGTGCCGCCCGGAACAGTGGTCACCGATACCGAAACGGGTGAGGTGTTGGGAGACCTCATCGAGGCGGGACAAATACTAATCGTTGCCCGAGGCGGTAAGGGCGGCAGGGGCAACGCACGGTTCGCGACGCCCACCGACCGGGCGCCGAGGCGATTTGATGAAGGAAGACCGGGCGAAGAACGCAACATAAAACTCACACTCAAGCTGCTGGCCGACGTCGGGCTGGTAGGGCTGCCGAACGCCGGCAAGAGCACTCTCATATCCGCCATAAGCGCGGCGCGGCCGAAGATCGCCGATTATCCCTTCACCACACTCGTTCCTAACCTCGGCGTCGTGAAAAGCGGTGAATACTCGAGCTTCGTAATCGCAGACCTCCCCGGCCTGATTGAAGGCGCTCATCGGGGAAAAGGACTCGGACACGCATTCCTGAAACACATCGAGCGCACCAGGCTCACCCTTCACCTCGTGGATATTTCCCTTCCCGACCCGGTCGAAAATTACGAAAAAATCAAGCACGAGCTTACCAGCTACGGCATGGGCATCGAAGCCAAGCCGGAAATAGTGGTAATCACCAAGATAGATATTGCGCCGGACGACGCGGCAATTTCCCGCCTGTTGGACCCTTTCCGAGACAGGGGCATCGAAGCTTTGGCTATCAGCGCCGTCGCGCGAAAAGGACTGAATGAACTCGTCCGGTTGGTTTCGGACAAACTCCTTAAATGTTGATTGGTTCCATTGCACGTCGGCATCGCTTTACATCCCTTTTATGCGCTATTAAACTCATGAGCCAAAGGCCTTAATGAAGAAGCGTACAGGCATTTTCGGCGGCACGTTCGATCCCATCCACTCCGGCCACCTTCGCGTGGCTGAAGAGGTGCGGGAATTGTTCGATCTCGACAAGATGATTTTCATCCCGGCGTATATTCAGCCGTTGAAAGACGCCCACGCAGCGGCCTGCGCGAAACATCGACTTGAAATGGCGCGGCAGGCGGTTGCGGACAATCCATACTTCGAGGTGAATGACTGCGAGGTACGACGCGAGGGACCAAGCTATACCGTCGATACGCTCGATCAAATCCAATCGACTTGCCCGAAAGCTCGATTGTATTTTCTGCTCGGGTCGGACGCATGGCTGAATATTACTCTATGGCATGACTATATGAGGTTGTTCGAGTCGGCGGAGCTTGTTGTGATGAGCAGGCCCGGTTATAACGTTGCGCCGCCTGACGAGGTTTTACCCCTTGAAGCCGCCGGAAGCTTGTGTTACGATGGCGAGCGATACGCCTATCCGTCGGGTGGGGGCGTACGATTCGCGCAGGTCACCTGGCTCGATATCAGTGGGACCCTCATCCGCAAAAAGTGTAAGGAAGGGAAAAGCATAAAATACCTTGTCCATCCTGCCGTCGAGGAATACATACGGCGCGAGAAGCTTTACGCGGCGAGCCCCGAGCAATAGCCGGCGGCGTAAGGAGGTATATTGTCCGCAAAAAAGCGTACTCCTCGAAAATCGAGCAAGCGAGTAAAAAAGAAACCACCCACCGGGCTGGACCGCGCTATCCTGTGCGCACGCGCCATACTCGAAAAAAAAGCCCAGGATTTAATGGTGCTTGATATTCACGAGATGTCGAGCATCGCGGATTATTTCGTTATGTGCCACGGATCAGGCGACCGGCAGGTGCAAGCCATAGCTCAAAGCGTTATCGATAAGTTGCGTACCGAGGGTGTCAGGTTGATAGGTGAAGAGGGCTTTACGGAAGGAAGATGGGTGTTGCTGGATTGCGGAGATGTGGTAGTGCATGTCTTCGAGGAATCATGCCGTCGTTTTTACGATCTCGAGCGATTGTGGATTCACGCCGAAGAAGTGGAAGTTCCCGAGGAATAGGTGAAGCTTCTATTGGTAGCGGTCGGGAAAGTGCGCACTCCTTATTTGCGAGAGGGTTGTAACGATTATCTGCGGCGCATACGAAAACTGACGCCCATCGAAATCAGAGAGCTAAAAGCGGGGAAAGGAACCAATCCCGTAGCGGCAAAAAGTGCGGAAACCGAAAGGATCATTGCCGCAATCGGAGAGACAGGATATAAAATAGCGGCCTTGAGCGACGGGGGAGAGGTTTCTACATCGAAAAAGTTCGCAAAATTGATCGAAAAAGTCGAAAATAGCGGTTCGAGCGGGTTGGCTTTTATCATCGGCGGAGCTTGGGGACTTTCCGATGAAGTCATCGATAAGGCGGATTTTCTTTTGAGCATGGGGCCGATGACCATGTCCCATGAACTTGCCAGGTTGGTGTTGATCGAGCAAATTTACCGCGCGGAAGCGACATTGCGAGGCGTCCCGTACCCTAAGTAGGTCGGGGAAATGACGTATTATGAGACGAGTAGTGAACATACTGTTCGGCCTTGCGGTGCTGGTGGCTTTCGGCGCCCTGCTGCCTATAAACCACGATAAAATATTGCTCAGGTGGTGGAGCGGATGGGAGACTCACATCCCGTTAATGGTTCTTCTCCTTTTCGCTTTTTTGATCGGTATAATGTTTGCCGGACTGTTGTTTTTTACGCATTGGCTTATAACGGTCATCGAGCGGCGCGAAAAAGAGTGGATGCCCAAACCACTCAGGAAAGCGCATAAAACACTGCGGCATGGAGAAAACGTGCTAAAAAAAGGAAAGGAAACGGACGCCGAGGAGGCCTTTCGGGAAGCCCTCAAACATTACCCGGGATTTGCCGAGGCGCATATAGCACTCGGGCGTTTATACCGGATTCAAGATAAGAAAGACGACGCCCTGAAGGAGTTCTTGATAGCGGCCGCGCTCAAGCCGGAAAATGTGCAGCTAAAAATGGATGTCGCGCGGCTTTCGTTCGAAGCGGGCGACGCCGCAAGAACCGCTAAAACTCTCGGCGAAGTCGTCGATATCGAGCCGGATCATCCGGAGGCCGTCAGGCTCATGCCGGAGGCGCTTGCACAGGCGGCACGATGGGATGAAGCCATCGAATCTCAAAGAAAGCTTATTAAAAGTCTGCCAAAAGAGTTGAAGCCGGCGGAAGAAGAGGCGCTTAGAGAATATCAGACCGAGTACGCGAGATCGCTCGCCGGCGTGGCCCCCGGCAAATCGGCCAAGATTCTGGCCGGGATACTGAGGCATGCGCCCGCGTTTTTGCCGGCAGTAATGGCCGCTGCGGATATGCAAATAATGAAAGGGAAGGAGAAGGAAGCGTACGGTGTACTCGCCGAGGCTTTTCGGTCGAGGCCCGAGCCTTTCCTTTACGAACGGCTGGCGAATATGGGTGATGATTTCTTCGATCACGCACAGGAGCTTGCCGGGGAGGCGCTGCAAACCTATCCCCGCCACCACGCGCTGCGAATCGCCGGAGCGAAAACGCTTCTCGGCAGAAACCTCGCAAAAGAAACACTCGATGAAGCCGGAAAAATAAGCGGTGAACCCGGATTCGAGCGGTTACTCATCGAGGCTGCGGCAAATATGAAACTCGGAAAAACCGACGAGGCGGCAAAAGCTGTCGGCAAAGCGATCGAGGTTATGAACATCGATTACAAGTGCTCGAATTGCGGATACAGCCACCGCCGCTGGCTGGCACAATGCGCGCAATGCGGTAAGTTCAACACCATGACCACCGGCCCGTTCGATTAAAATCGATTTATTGCGTCCGCACTAAGGTTTCCTGAACTGCAGTTGTCCTCGGGAATCTATCAGATGTAGTCGTCCGCCGCCCTCGACCACCATCAGCAATGCCCGGCGCCTTTTGTGGGCATCGTACAGGTCGAGGCCTCTGTCGTCCAGCGTGGTGCGTAAATTCCCACGTGAGTCGTAAATGGAAAGACCCTGGCCGCTTTCTCCCACACCCATACCGATCCTGCGCTTCCCCCTGGAATCATACAGCGAAAGTTTCGGTTTCATTTCAAACAGCTCGAACATCGCCCTTTTTTTGCCCTGATTATCGTTGAGAACAATACCCGGCCCGTTTTCATACATCCCGAACCCCGCTCTCTTTTTTCCTTTTACGCTGTATAAAGCGAGTCCGGGGCCGCTTTCGAGCATGCCGAGTTTAGCTCTCATTTGCCCGTTTGTATCGTGCAGGAAAAGTCCCACCCCTTCGTTGGTTACCTGCAATATCCCCCGAACGTTTCCCGGGCCGTCTTCGATAACAAGCCCTTTGCATCTGACGACCTCGCGGTATTCGTCGGTTGAGGATGTTTGTCCCATTAAGTTTATCGCCGCAAGCGCCAGGATAAGGATAACCGCCAGTGCGCGCCATCGGCGGACACTGCGCTCCAATTTATCGACGCGATTTTCAATACTCATCATTGCAGGCTCCTTTCTCGTTCAGGCACTTAACATTTATTATGACGTTTTGGACTTTATTTCCGCGAGTTCCTGAGTGGTCTCTCGCAACCTCTTGCAAAGCGTATCGACGAAGACGCGATATAACTTCAACGAAGTGCGATCACTGGCTCTGAGCATCTCGAAGAATTTCTCTCTGGTAATCTCGAACGCCTCGGTGTCGTCACCGGCGGCGGTTACCCTTGCGGAAGTGGGCCCGTCGTCCACCAGGCTCATCTCGCCCACATGCACTCCTTCAGACAATTCGACGATGTTGGTCACCTCGTCTCCAGCTACGCGCTGTATCCACACACTTCCCTTCTTGATGATATAAAGGGCCCTGCCGGGAGCGCCCTGCTCGATCAGTATGTCTCCCTTTTTATAGCTTTTGATTTCGCTCACGTTATAAAAGGCTTTCAATTCCGCCAGCGACAGGTCTTCAAAAAGCGGTGTACCCCTGAGGAACTCAAAGCCGTCCATGACGCTGACCACCTGGGAAGCGCCCTCATCGATCCCCTCGTTGGCTTCTTCGGAGATTACTTCCGCCGTTTCGACCACCTCGGCTTCCTGTTCCGGCGCCGGCTCATTACCCTCCAAACGCTGCTCGACATCCTTTACCTTCTGAGCGGCGTCTTTATAATTGAAGTCCACATTCAGGACGTCCTGGAAAGCCTGCTTGGCCTCGGCCCATATGCCCTTCTTGGCGAACAATATCCCAAGGTTGTAATAAATGTTTATCGTTTCGCGGTCCGGCGGCATTTCCTTTATAACGTTTTTATACTTGCGTAGTGCAAGGTCCAGGTAACCGTGCTTGGCCAAAATGTTGCCGATGAGAGTGCATGCATCCAGATAGTTGCTTTCGTCGTGGCTGACCTTCTGCAACAATTCCATACTTTTCTGAAATTTCTGGAGCTGGAAATAATATTTTCCCGCCAGGAAATTGTTTATGGCCTTTTCGAAACATTGTGCGGCCTTTTCGAAGTTTTCCACCTTCGAGTATAACTGCGCGGCCTGGTTGTAATCGCCGTATCGCTCGAACATCTCGGCGGCCTTTGCGAAGTTTTCGACCCGCGCGTACATCTCCGCCGCGAGGAAGTAGTCATCGCACCGCTCGTACAGTTGCGCGGCTTTGGCGTATTCCTTCAATTCCTCACAAACCTGCCCGGCTTTCTGAAAATCCTTGGCGGCGAAAAACATTTTGACGAGGTTTTGCCGCAGCTTGGTCTTGTCGGCGGGAATGCGGCTCATCAACTGATACCCGATATCCTCCTGGCAGCGCGAGTATAAATAAGCCGCTTCATCAATCCGGTCTTTCGTCAGATGCCCGCCGATGGTTTTAAAAACCTCGCCGGTGCTCATATACGCCTTTTCATTCTGAGCCATGTCGTCCCCCTTCCTGAATAAATGCGAATCGACGTTATACGCAACAAACGAATAGACCCAATTGTAAAATAACGCGCCCGCCCGGTCAACCGAAAAACATCGCCGGGGCCTGCGACATATTTTGGGGGTAATTGTGGTGCAGGCATTTTGTCCGTACGGACTGGAAACTTGCACCGCAAATCCAAAAAACTACCTGAATTACCAAAACCTCATTCCATGTCGCAGGTCCGAAAAAAATTCATACCTTGAAATTTTGTTAATTGTTGTGTAAAATAGTTAGTGTAGATTTTGCGGACTCGGCGGGACTAACGCCGCTTATACCGCATAAACACAAGGAAAAAACAACAATGACCACACAAAAAAAAGTCCTGGTGGTAGACGACGAGCAGAGCATGCGGCACATGCTCACCGAAATGCTCGGCCAGGAAGGATACCACGTCGATGTCGCTGCCGACGGCGTCGAGGCTTTGGATAAGGCGCAGGACGAGGAATACGATTTCATACTTGCCGACATCCGCATGCCTCGCATGGACGGAACGGCCCTTTTGGAAGAGTTGCGCAAGCAAAGCGTCCCATCGACCGTCATCCTGATGAGCGCTTTCGGCGACGTGAACACCGCTCTCGAAGCGATCAAGCGCGGCGCTTACGACTATATCCCCAAGCCTTTTAAGTCTGACGAAATAATTCTCACCCTGAAAAAAGCCGACGAACACATCCGGCTGTTGCGTGAAAACGCTCTCCTTAAAACCGAAATTAAAGGTGAATACGGCTTCGAGGGCCTGATAACGCGCGACCCTGCCATGCAGGAACTCATCAAAACAGGCCGAAAGATGGCCCAATACAAATCGACGGTGCTAATCGTCGGCGAAAGCGGTACCGGCAAGGAACTGGTGGCGAAAGCCGTTCACTTGTCCAGCCCGTGGGCGAGCGGAAATTTCGTCGCAATAAACTGCGGCGCCATACCCGAAATGCTGCTCGAGAGCGAGCTGTTCGGTCACGCCAAGGGCGCATTCACCGACGCACACCGGCCCAAAAAGGGATTATTCGAAGAAGCGGACGGCGGCACTATATTTCTGGATGAAGTCGGCGAATTGCCGCTTATGTTGCAAGTGAAACTCCTGCGCGCCCTTCAGGAAGAGGAAATACGCCGCGTCGGAGACACCAAGTCCATCAAGGTGGACGTGCGTATCATCGCGGCGACGGTACGGAACCTTGAAACCGACGTTCAGGAGGGAAAGTTCAGGAGCGACTTGTTTTACAGGCTCAACGTCCTGCCCCTTTACCTGCCCGCACTGCGTGAAAGAAAAGACGATATACCGCTGCTGGTCGATCATTTCCTCAAACGATGCTCGAAAAGACTCAACAAACCTCTCCCGACAATCGACAACGAAGCGATGGATAAGCTTCTGGCTTATCATTGGCCCGGCAACGTTCGCGAACTCGAAAACGCCATCGAGCGCGCGATAGTGCTGGCCGAAGAAGACCGCATCACCGGCAACGACCTGCCCCCGGCGATCAGGCAAGGCGAAGAGGCTTGCCTGTCGGACATCGCACTTGACAACGAGATAAGCATAAAAAAGGCCACCCGCGCCATCGAGGAAAGGCTCATCAGACGAGCTCTCGAACAAACCGGCGGCAACCGCACTCAGGCGTCTAAACTTCTCGAACTATCCCACCGCGCTCTGCTGTACAAAATCAAGGAATACAATATAGAGGATTGAACTCCTTTGTAGTGTGCGAGAAATGTAAACCCACGCATCAATGTGTGGGCCATCAGCGCCCGCATCATATGGAGTGCGGCCCGGACAGGCCGTATGACACTTCAGTGCCGCTTTCACGTGCAGCAATTCATTGCCGCATTAATGGCGGTGATGAATCACCGCACTCCATAAGAAGATGCGCTACTTGAGAAATTGCTGAAGGATATGTTCTCCTTCGCGAGTTCCGAAGGGCTGATCCTTCAACTCACCTCTTTGAGAAACGTTCCCGAGGGTAGTTTCGAGAAAGATACCGAACGCCCGGATCTTTCCGTGAAGTTCATCGATGAGTTCCTGTTCGTAGACGGATTCGGCCGAAAATTCGTCTATAGCATGGAAGAAATCCTCGAAAGCTCCCCTGTCGGTAAAACGCACCATTTGAAAAGAGACGTTTTGAAAGTAAAAAATGTAGTTGCGTAAACTTTTCAGCGCTTCGAGTACGGGTTTGTATTCCCGTTTGGGCAGGTCGTCGGTTATATTCTGGTTAAGATTTTCGACAACCTTTTGGAAAATCCACAAGTCCTTTCGCAACTTTAACGAAAGTTCGTTGCGGCTGATGAAATCCATGAATATATGACGGCCTTCGACTGTGGGATCGAGCCCGCGTGCCAGTTGTACCACCAGTTGCCTCAGTATCTCCACCAGCACGCCTTTACCTCGGGCCATGCCGGTCAGCAGGCGGTTTACCTCCTTTTCGTCGACCACATCCTTTATTTCGAGTTGATAGACCTTCTTGCTCTCCATGTCGAGTTGAAAAGCCAGGCTGTCAAATACCGCCACCAATGCCTCGCTATCTTTGCCGGGTAACTTCTCGGCAACAATTTTCGGCAACTCGTTCTCGAGATACTCAGCCAAAGCGGATATCTCACTCCTCACCAGAACAAAAACCGGCAGGTTTTGCAACAGCTCCCACCTGTTCGGCTCTTCCTCCCGAATGTATTGAAGGTAATGGAGCAAACGAAAAGCGATGAGGAAAATCACGCTGATATCCTTACGTACCGACGAAGCGATCTTTTCGCGAACTATTTTTTGTATGGCGCCGTTTCTGATCCGGTCGTGATTGGGGCTGAATTCGCCTATTTCGAAAGGATTGAAATAAGCGTTCCAGGCGATTTCGCGGCTGATCATCTGCCCCAAGTGATGAAACAGAGTGTAAGTGACTTTTTTCATCGACAGCAAGGCCGAGGCCATTTCGCGCAAACTCGCCATGCCGGACTCGAGCACATAAAGGCTTTCTTCCGGCGAATCCTGCTGGAGACTGCGCTCGAGCAGATCCATCCTGGCGCGGTCGCTCATCAAACGCCGTTCGACATATCGTTGAAAGTGAAAGGAACTGGTCTTCTCTTCCGGCAACAAGCTTTGAGCGAACGAAATAACCCGCGTGACGGTTTCACGAAGGATATAAGCTTCCACTTTGAAATTGCGGTCGAAAATGTTATTGCTGTTATTTATGGGATGGTTGCGGACATTGCAAAATCTATCGAGAGCTTTAAGGTTCATCTCGAGCTCGAAAAGCCGCTCGTTCTTCCGCGATACGTCGAGCTCAGCCAGCCACTGGTTCCGAACCTCGCGCAGCGCTCGCTTGCTCACGAGTCCGTAAGGATTATTTTTTTCTAATCGCTTTTCCACTTATCCTAGGTTAGCAAAACAGCGCCTTTGACTCAAGCAAGGTTCAAAATAACATCCGGTATGAGTATTCCCGTCAGATCGTTGGGTCGCCCATAGCTTTACGCGCTTTTTTCAAACCGTCTTTGGCGCGTCCTTCGAGTGGCCCGCTCGAATAGTGTTTCAGGAAATGGTTGTACATCCGGACGGCGTTTTCGTGCATACCGAGTTTGTCGGTGAGCAGATCGGCACATGTAAGCAACGATTTCTGCGCCAGCATTTCATTGGGATACGTCGCCGCCAGGTTGCGGTACGCCCAACACGCTTCCTGGTGCAGTTCCCCGGTACTCGTAAGCGCAGAGGCCATGCGAAACTGGTAAACGGGACTTAACGATGCATCGGGGAAGATTTTTATCATACGCTGAAACGCTTCCATGGCTATATGCAACTCATTGGACGCAAAACAGTGTTTGATTATCGCTTCCGTAACTTTTATCAACTCCGTTTTATTCTTATCTTCCGCATAAATCTTACCCAAGGTCAAATAGGCGGGCAGGTATCCACCATGCTGTGCAGCGGTTGATATGAGCTTCTTTTTGGCCTCCTCGCGTTCCCCCCTCCCGAGCAATTCCTGCGCAAGCTGGTATCCCTCGGGCACTTCATGTTCTTCGCCATCGAGCGAATAACGCGGCACGAAATATTTATCCTCGAGACCGCTGACCCATAAAACCAGCCCTGCAAGCGCTCCAAAAACAAATCCGCCTATGTGAGCCCAGTTGGCGACACCGGCCTGGAGGCCGGAAGATGCGAACAGTATTTCCCTTACAAACCACAGTGGGAGCATAATATAGGCCGGAGCGTGGAAAGTGCGTATATAAATAAATATCCATAAGAAAAAGCGGATACGCGTATTATAATACCTTAATAGAAACGCTCCCATGAGCGCCGCCACCGCGCCGCTTGCGCCTACCATGGGGATACTGCTACCCATCCGGCCCAGTGCGTCCGCACCGCTGGCAGCTATCGAGCCCAATATATAGAATAGAGCGAAAAACCACGGCCCCCAGCGATCCTCGATATTACAACCCACCATCCACAAAAAGAGGAAATTGCCCAATAAATGTATCCAGCTTCTGTGAAGGAACGCACTTGTTACAGCGGTTATTATATTCCACCTGTCGGGTTTGGAACCCCATTTGTATACAGGACGATTTTGCTCCAGCTCCTCGAATTCCGCTTTTAACCTCTCGACCAGTTCTATCTTTTCCTCACTCAGGTCAACCGATCGATCCCCGATTGTGTCAATGTAACGACGTAAAGACGGGTCTTCTTTGATCCTCTTATCGCGAAAGTAAAATGGATCGATAGAAATTATTTTCCTGGCCAGTTGTTCCATTTGTTTGTGGTAGGATATCTCGAGGCGCCAGGTGGGAATAAAAATCAGGAGGTTGAGAACCATCAACCCGACGGTTACATATGGAAAGCGTTGAACGCGCGTTTCGTGCCCGATAGGTATTAACATGATATCACAACGCTGCCTGTATCAGGCTCGACAGAAGTACGATAACATGAAAAAACGGTTTTAAGCAAGCTCCACCGGACATAGCCGATTCAGCTACCTCGCCCTGTCGCGATCTCCTATCGAGCGGACTATTTTGGCAGGCCGGCCCGCCGCAAAGCTGTTCGGAGGAATATCACTCATTACCAGGCTGCCGGTACCGATGACGCAATGGTCGCCTATGGTTACGCCGGGAAAGACGGTTACGGAGTTTGCCAGCCAAACGTAAGAGCCGATCGATATCGGGGCGGGTTTATGCGGAGTGTCATTGTCCATATCGTGCAACGGGCTGTCGATTATCGAGCATCCCCACCCGATGATCGACCCTTCACCTATGGTTATTTTACCGGATGATCCAAGAAGGCCGCCTGTGAACCAGCACCCGCGCCCTACTTTTATCTCAGCGCCCGCCGCCGCTGCAAACCGCGCCGGGCCCGCCAGGCACTGTATCCACGTCCCGTCGCCGATTTCCACCGCCGCCGCAGGCCCCAAATCGAAGCTGACGGGATAATTGCCGGGGTCTATGCACACACCGGCGCCAAGCTCGACGCGACCCATGCCACGATAGCGAAAGCTTTGCGGCGAAACTCTGGACCCCGGGCCGAAATAAACCCGGTGACCCCACCGAAGCTTGATGACGGCAAACCCAACGCGTTCCCTTAGCTCGATCAGATGCAGGAGCAACTTCTCCCGCCATGTAAAGAAATCTCCGGTCATAACGGCATCAACGACATGGGATGGGAAGCGCCCTACAGGGATACTTCTTCAAAATCTTCCTTGCAGGGATTGCCCCAGGCAATCGATAGCCCGGAAGGTTGCGAAGAGAGAATCATGCTCATAGTGGTTTCGTAATAAGCTCCATGGCGACAGATGGTATTATCCGAAGGGACTTTATCCTCTCCGTGGTCGGCAAGAACGGCCTTTATAGCGTCGGTATCGAAAACATCCCTTTCTTCCAGCAGTTTTATAAGTCGTTCATAACGTGTATCCGTGCTTTCCCTGATTCGAACGCCTTGTAAAACTTCGGGCATTTTATCCGAGTAGTATGCGTCATGCGGCACGTCGATGGCGATCATTTGCGGAGTATGATAATGGTTGGTGTGTCCGATCAGATCGTGTTCCGAGCGCCTTGCTCCCCATTGATGTGGCGAAAGTTCAAGAGAGATGATATCTCCCTGCCGGTCCGCAATCATCATCAAAGCGCTGCCGCCGCGAGGCGAGTCCACAAAAAACCTGATGGCATCCTCGGTAGTCTCAAACCGCTCGAGCGCTTCCTGGACAAGCATCGTAATCGGTATGGGCACGCTGGGCTTGTCTATACCATAACCGTAGTTGTACGCTATAACCAATCCTTTTTCATTAACGCCTTCGTGCGAGCCGCTCAGCGCCCCCGCCGTGACGTCCACGCTTGCCAACGCATCGTCGGGCCGGGATATGCGAACTATATTGGCCGGCTTCAGGCCCGGCAGGTAATCGAAATTCTTTCCGATGACCGGATCGCCGCCGGAAACGGCCTTACCTCGAAGGGCGAAAGCCGAACAGCCACCGACGTAATAGTCTATCTGCGCCAGTAAAATTTCCGTTATGGCCGCAGCCAGCACGACGTCAAGCTCGGCCCCGGCGCCTCGTGCGATGCCTATCATACGCGCCAAATGACGAGGGCAATGTTTGGCCAGCGCATCCTCGAACCAGCCGGGCAGGTTCGCACCGCCCAAAAGCTCGAGCATCGGCTTCCACGCCTCGGCAGTCGCCTCGCCCTGCTCGCGGCCCATCTCCACCAACGACCCGCTTACTTCTATAAGTCTCATGGTTTTAATCTTACCTTTCCTCTTTGCATTCCGCAATACTGCAATAAAATAAAAACGGTATAATAAGCGATTTGTCAAAGCTTCGATCTTGACATCCCCCCGGGTGCAAGGTATTATGTGGACAAGAGATGTTACATCTTGCTCTTTTACAAGTGAAATTTCAATGAGAGGAGGTGATTAAAACAATACCACTTGACATATTTCTTAGTTTAATTGTCGGTTTAGTGTTTGCTCTCAGCGCCGCGCCTTTGCTGGAAAAGGAAGAGTCCATGATAAATACCTACTTTATCCGGGCTCTTATGTTCCAGGTACTGATATTCCTGCCCATTGGATTGTTTTTAGCGTGGAAATGGACGGCGTGGAGCTGGATGTACCTGGTGGAGCCTCACAGTCATGGGAAATTCTGGACATGGCTGGCCGTGTTGTCCTATGTCCCCGCCATGATAGCCGGTTTCCATATAGGGTACATGTGCATCCGGACAGGTAAGAAGGGGCAGGCGAATTGGTACCTGGCCGGGGCATCGCTTGCCGTAGTGCTGATCACTGTCGGAATGTTGGGAAGACTTTACCACGTCTCGAACAATTACCTGCCACCTTCGAGGATAAGCGAGGCTCCCGGCTGGTTCGGGAACGGTTGGTTCATGCTATCCATGCTGGTGATCACCGTTGTGTTTGTGGGTGGTCTCAGTTATGTTTTGCGCCTGAATGCCGCCGACCGTGAGCGAACGGCAAGGGAAGCCTTTCCCAGCCCGGCAGAATCCTGAGAGCGAATCTCACCGTAACAGTCAACTCATAACCCATGGCCCCGGAATCGCCGCTCGGCGGTTAACCGGGGCCGGTTTTTCATGAAACGCATGATTAAGCGCCACGGCGCGGCCATTGAAGGGCCGGGGGGCGTGTGATACACTCGGAATCCGTAAGAACATGGAAAAGCTGCAGGCCATAAAGGGTTTCAAGGATATTCTGCCCGATGATTCGCCTAGATGGCGCACTGTCGAAGTTGCGGCGAGTGATGTTTTTGAAGCATACGGTTACGCTGAAATTCGCATACCCACACTCGAATATACCGAACTCTTCGCTCGATCCATAGGTTCGGAAACGGATATAGTCGAGAAGGAAATGTACACCTTCGAGGATGCCGGTGGGAGGTCGCTTACTTTGCGACCCGAGGGAACCGCCGGGGTGGTAAGGGCTTATATCGAAAACGGCCTATTCAAAAGCCGCCCGCGATCAAAAGTGTATTACATCGGGCCTATGTTTCGCCGCGAGCGGCCGCAGAAAGGCCGACTGAGGCAATTCCACCAATTGGGCGTCGAGGCTTTCGGCACGGATGCGCCGATGGTGGACGCCGAGCAGATAGCAATGCTCGATATGTTGTTCGCAAAGCTCGGCGTCGAGTCGATCGAGCCGGTTATCAATTCCCTCGGTTGCCCCAAATGCCGACCTTCATATAGAGAGAAGCTTGTGGACTTCCTGGCCGCCATTCCCGAGAAAGACCTTTGTCCGAATTGCCTGAGGCGCCGGGCGACAAACCCCATGAGGGTGCTTGATTGCAAGAATGAGCGGTGCGGGAAAGCGCTCGAAAACGTGCCCACGATATTCGACGACCTGTGCGATTCCTGCCGGGCACATCACGAGGCGGTCGAGAAATATCTCGACATTTACGGAGTTTCTTATCGGTCGGACCCGCGACTGGTGCGCGGATTGGACTACTATATCAGGACGGCCTTCGAGTTCGTCTCGGACAAGCTGGGCGCTCAGGGCGCCGTGGCCGCCGGCGGAAGGTACGACGGCCTGGTCGAGGAGCTTGGCGGCCCACCGACTCCCGCCGTCGGCTTCGCAGTGGGAACGGAGCGCCTCATGATGCTGTTGCCGTCACAAACGGAAACCAGGCCGCCGGACGTATTCATGGCGTTACTGGGTGATCGAGCGACGGCATTCGGGTTAAAACTCTCCCAGGCTCTAAGAGCGCGGGGGTATCGTTGCGAGATGGATTATCAATCGCGCGGGCTGAAAGGCCAAATGAAATTCGCCGGCCGCCTCGGCGCGGCTTTTGTACTGATTGTCGGTGATGGGGAAATGGACTCAGGCAAAGCGGTGCTCCAGGATATGGCAGAGGGGCGCAAGGAATCCATCGGGATCGATGAAGAAATAAAACAGGTAGCCGACGCTGTGGCTGTAGCTTTGGGAAAATAGCAACCGAACTGGTCGAAGACAAGAAAAAGCAATGCCTACACGTAGTGCACGAGGGAGATTGGGCAAATTCGACCGATTATGCTATTCCTATATGCGACCTCGTTTTCCGGTCGTTTCGCTATAGGAGAGGAGGCTGACGATGAAAAAGGCGGCTTTGATCTTACTGATTCTCATCATGGGTGCTGAGGAAATACCTCGGGTGAAAATCGGGCAAATGATCCGCGTCGGCGGTATCGAGTTTACCCCTACGTTGGTCGAGTTGCGGCAGGTAAAGATAAAAAAACCGGGATGGCCCACGGCCAAGGCGGGAACAAGCGAAAATTATTATGTCGTGCTGACTTTCAAAATGGAGAATGTGACCGACGTGCAGGTAATCGATCCGGGCGCCGTCCAGGGAAAAATGGAAGATCAGTTCGGAAATATCCACAAGGCCGTGAAAAAAGAAGATATTTGCCAAAATTGCGATATTATCGAAAAGATCGACTCTGCCGAGCTATTACCCGGAGATTCTCTGGAGATGATTGCGATATTCGAAGCGCCTAAAATTAAAAAGGCCGAGCTGTTCACCGTGGAGCTTTCTTTCGTCAAGGATAATAAAGGTGAAACCGGGCAAGTATCGGTTTTATTCGACAGGTCGGATATCAAGCAGTGAAGTAAAATCGTCCGTCCCAACGCCGCTTCGGCGCAATTATTCTTTCCACAAACCCAGCCTGTTCCGGTAAGTGTGTGCCGCTCGATTAGGCACGGATCTGCCCGTCCGGGCAAGCTCCGCACTAAGAACGTCGCACTAAGAACTGATTACTGCGCCCTCGTCCGCGTGGGAGCGTAACATTCCGTGCCAGAAATTCGACAAACTGCATCGAATGGCCGAGTTTTCGACAGTCCGACGAGACCGGAACGCCCTACTTTTTCTTTAGAAAAAGAAAAAGTAGGCAAAAAGAAACCTGGTTACCGCTCGCTTACGCTCGCGGGG
>Ga0180432_10002469_pt1 | contig 27625 bp, 38 predicted proteins | sample SS_ome_10_FD_132414 | JGI IMG/M metagenome (GOLD analysis project Ga0180432, IMG submission 132414) | Hypersaline lake sediment archaeal communities from the Salton Sea, California, USA - SS_1_MS_2 metaG | ecosystem: Environmental > Aquatic > Non-marine Saline and Alkaline > Hypersaline >... | reverse complement strand
GTTCCTCTTCAATTGTTAACTCGATCGGATACTTGGGCTTTGGTACAGGCATTCTCCACCTCCTGGCCCAAGTATACAGCATATCAGTCGTTTAGACTAGGATCATATTTGCGCATTGGTGTAGTAAGACTGAACATTGTGGTATACTTTGTACCCAGAATTCAATTCGGAGCTTAAGAACAGACTAGAGGGACTAACCACAAACCTCACGGCTCGCAAATCAGACAAGCCGTGAGGTCTATGATCAAGCTTTTGCGCACATAGATCGGGACCGTGAGGGCGGGGGTTCAAATCCCCCCGCCCCGACTGGTAGGATCAGAAACCAGGTTTCTGTGCAACCTACGGTTGCCTTAAACCTGGTTTTTCGCTTCCTGCCACAGAGCTTCTAACTCGTCAATCGTCAGAGCCGCCACATCCAGCCCGCCAGCGCGGGCTGCCCGCTCCACGGCGCGGAAGCGACGGGCAAAGCGCGCGCTCGCCTTGCGCAGCGCGGTCTCTGGGTCCACGTCCAGCCAGCGGGCCCAGTTGACGATGGCAAAGAGCAGGTCGCCCAGCTCTGCCTCTCGCTCCTCCGACGTGGTCGCCGCTTCTAACTCGGCGATCTCCTCGCGCACCTTGTCGGCCACGCCGCCAGTGTCGCTCCAATCGAACCCCACGCGGGCGGCGCGCCGGCTGTAGGTATCGGCCCGTTGTAGCGCCGGGAGCGGGGCCGGGACACCGTCCAGTACCGAGTGTGTCTCCCCTTTCTCCTCCCGTTTCAATTCCTCCCAGCGCCGCAACAGTTCACCGGTTCCACTTATCTTTCGTTCTCCCCACACGTGCGGGTGGCGGTGCTTGAGCTTGGCGTCAATGCCGGCGACGACGTGCGCCATCTTGAACTCGCCCTCATCGGTAGCGATTTGCGTCTGGAGCACGATTTGCAGCAGCAGGTCGCCCAGCTCCTCTCGTAATGCCGGCTCATCACCGGCGTCAATCGCCTCCACTACCTCGTAGGTTTCTTCCAGCAATCCGGCCCGCAGGCTCTCGTGGGTCTGCTCGCGGTCCCAGGGACAGCCTTCTGGCGCGCGGAGGTGGGCCACTGTATCCTGCAAGCCCTCAAAGCTGGCGACGCCGGGAAGCGGAGGTACGTAGAGCGCGGTCAGGTGGGCGCTGTCCCGGCGATCGAGTTCGTAGAGCGGCAGGCGCTCCAGGCGCTGTTCGCCTGTTCCGGCGGCGTGCACCAGCGTCACCTGGTGATCGTCGGGGTACTGGTTCATCAGCGTGAGCTTGACGTCGGCGGCGAGCGGAGGGCTATAAAGCTGGCCCACCAGGGCCGGGAGGTCGGGGTTGAGCGGCGGGTGATGGCGAGCCGCCAGTTCCATCCCATCGCAGATCTGCAACCCATCCAGCGCGTCCACTTGCAGCGCCGTGAGCACAGGTTCGACAAAGCTCAACCCTTCCACGATGCGCACCGGCAGACCGGCTTGCTCCGCTTGCGCAAGAATTTGCTTCACCGTGGATTCCCCCACCAGCGGGTGCCCCGGCACACAGTAGACGACCCCCTGCGGGCGCTGCCCCAATCGCAAAACCTCGCCAGCGATGGCCGCATAGACCTGTTGGAAATCGTCCGCCTCCTCGTAGAGATGGTCAAAGGTGCGCAACGTCGGTTGAGGAGGCAGTTCGGACGCGGTGGGGTGGCGCTCCGTGCGCAGCCAGATCGTATCGGCGGATGCGAGCACCTCCCATGCCTCTCGCGTCAGGTGGCGCGGGTCGCCCGGTCCCAATCCAACAATGGTAATAGTCCCCATCACACAGTTCCTCCACGAGACACGAACGAAAAAGGGGCAGAACAAAACTGCTCTGCCCCACATATTTCAGCCTGTTCTTTTGTCTAACGGTATACTCTCAATATCCTGGGGCGAAAGAGGGGCAGGCGGCTCACCGAGCTTGCAGTCCGCCGTCCTGACAGTAGAAAGCCTGTCCCACCACTCCCCCGCTCAGTTGAGGAGACACGCCTAACGCTTGGTGTACTGAGGCGCTTTGCGGGCACGCTTGAGACCCGGCTTTTTCCGTTCCTTCACCCGCGCGTCCCGGGTCAGAAAGCCACTCTTACGCAAGGTTGGCCGCAGTTCCGGGTCCGCCTTCAGCAAGGCCCGCGCGATGCCCAGCCGGACAGCCCCAGCTTGCCCGGTGATTCCCCCACCCTTTACTCTGACGCTGACGTTGAAGTGGTTCTCCATTCCTGTCACCTGGAGCGGCTCGGTTAGATGGAGCACTTTCATATCCTGGACAAAGTACTCGTTGAGCGGGCGGTCATTGACGACGATTGAACCATCGCCGCCGGGAAAGAGCCGTACCCGCGCCGTGGCCGCCTTGCGACGTCCAACCGCTTCGTAATACTCCATTGCCATTCTTCCTCCTGTCACACCAATTCTAACGGTTTAGGTTGCTGCGCCGCGTGGGGGTGCTCCGGGCCGGCATAGACCTTTAATTTTTTGAACATCCGTCGCCCCAGCCGATTTTTCGGCAGCATACCGCGCACTGCGTGCTCGATCACCCGCTTGGGATGCTTCTGAAGCAAATTTCGCAGGGTGGTCTCTTTGAGACCGCCCGGATAACCGGTATGGCGATAGTAGATCTTTTGATCCAATTTACGCCCGGTGACGTGGATCTTGGCGGCGTTGACAACGATCACAAAATCCCCGACATCAACCGACGGCGAATAAGCGGGCTTGTGCTTGCCGTGCAGAACGTGCGCTATCCGGGTAGCGAGGCGGCCCAGCGTCTGCCCTGTGGCGTCCACCACGAACCACTCTCGTTGAACGTCTTGTCGCTTGGTCACGTGAGTCTTTTTCACAATCTCGATACTCCCATCAAATTACACCATCTAGTACTTTACTTCCATCAAACAGAGGCCATGGGGGGGCGCAGTCGGCCCGGCCTGGCCCCGTTCGCGCGCTGCCAAAGCCGCCGCGAACTCGTCCACGCTCACTTTGCCCCGTCCTACTCGAAGCAAGGCGCCGACGATGCTGCGCACCATACGGTATAGAAAAGCGTTGGCCTCAATGTCAAAGGTCAGATGAGGCGGCTCTCCGCCCCACTCGGCCAGTAATACGCGCCTGGTGGTGACTTGGCCCTGCGGCGGCTGTCCAAAGGTGGCAAAGTCGTGTTCCCCCACCAGAACCTGGGCCGCCTGCCGCATCGCGGCTACGCCCAACGGGCCGGCCACGTGCAGGCTATAGCGCCGGCACAGAGGCCAGCGTATCGGCGCGTTGTACAGCGTGTAGCGATAGCGCCGGCTGCGGGCATCGTAACGCGGGTGAAATCCGGGCGCGGTCTCCTCGACTCTTAGAGCAACGACATCGGCCGGCAAAACCGCGTTCAAGGCCCGTCGCAGGTCGTGCAGACTGTGTCGCCAGGCTGTGTCAAAGGCGATAACTTGCCCGGCCGCGTGTACGCCAGCGTCGGTACGGCCTGCCGCCAGGACAGAGATCGTCTCTCGGGTCACCTGCGCCAGCGCCGCTTCCAGCACTGCCTGGACAGTTGGAGCGTTGGCCTGACGTTGAAACCCACCATAGTCGGTCCCGTCGTAGGCAACGACCGCCCGCACCCACATCGTCTATGTTAACTCCTAATCAACCAATTCCAGCAACACCATCGGCGCAGCGTCGCCCTTGCGCGGCCCTAGCTTGTACGTACGGGTGTACCCGCCGAGCCTATCCTCGTAACGGGGCGCAATGTCCTCGAACAGCTTTTTCAGGACATCAACTCGCGTGCCGTCAGATTCCGTCACCCAGCGGTTCAAGCGACCCGCTGCCAGCCGCCGAGCGTGGACGCCGCGGCTGGCGTCCTCCTGCTCCGCTGCCAGGCCCCGTTTAGCCAGCGTGATGAGCTTTTCCGCCTGCCCGCGGATCGCTTTGGCCTTTGCCTCGGTCGTTTCGATCTGCTCGTGATATAACAGCGCCGTCACCAAATTACGACGCAAAGCCTTACGGTGACCGCTGGAACGGTTCAGTCGCTTTCCTGCGACGCGGTGTCGCATGTACGCACCTCCACTCTACTCTGTATCTTGCCCCCAAAAGCCATGCTTCTGGAGATGTTCTTTCAACTCGGTCAGCGATTTCTGCCCAAAGTTACGAATCGTCAGCAGCGTGTCGTCTCCCGCCTCTAACATCTCGAGCACCTCGCCAACGCTGGTGATGCCCGTGCGCCTGAGGGCGTTGAACACACGCACGCTCAAGTCGAGTTGTTCGAGCGGAACATCGTAAACTTCTTTGGGCACTCCTTCCTCTTCCTCGACTGATTCAGCCTCTTCCTCCAGGGTGAGGCCAGCGATCAGCCGCAGGTGAGTCACCAAGATACGGGCGGATTCTTTGAGTGCATCCATTGGCTGGATCCGCCCGTCGCTCCAGATCTCGAGCGTCATACGGTCATAGTTGGTCATCTGCCCCACTCGCGCCCGGTCCACGTCGAAAGCGACACGGCGAATGGGACTGAACACAGCGTCCACGGGTATTTCACCAATGGGCATCCGACCGCGTTCGTCGTTCGCCAGATAACCCCGTCCCACCTCGACCGTGAATTCGATGTCGAGATGCGCTTCGTCAGAGTCCACGGCGAAGAGGTACAGATCCGGGTTCAGGATTTCGATCTCTGGTGGAGCTTGGATATCGCCGGCCGTAATTGTGCCTTCGCTCCGTACCTTAAGGGACATACGCATCGGTTCTTGACTATCCATCGCCAGGCGCAATTGTTTGACCTGCAAAATGAACTGCACCACATCCTCACGCACGTAGGGTATAGAAGTGAATTCGTGCGGAATGTCTGAAATGCGGATAGATGTCACGGCCACTCCAGGCAGCGAGGAAAGCAGCACCCGTCGAAGCGCGTTACCCAAAGTGATTCCAAAGCCACTCTCCAGCGGGCCGATCACGAACCGACCATACGTCTGGGAAATAGCATCCGTCTCAATTTTTGGCAGCACTGACACTGACAAGCGTCGCCTCCTATTTCAACTAGTCCCGACCCGCTCAACCTATAGACGAGGTCGGGAAACGAGACATCCGATATCTCCCTAGCGAGAATAATACTCCACGATCAACTGCTCGTCCAGCATAGTCTCAATGTCATCTCGCGCGGGCAGATTCAACACCAGGGCCGCCATCTTTTTCGCATCCAGACTCAACCAACCTGGCACGGCTCCCTCATCCAACCGCTCAACTCGCTCTTTGAAGTACTTTTTCTTACCACTTCCGTCTCGTACCTCAATAGCGTCTCGCGGGCGAACTATGTAAGAAGAGATGTTCGTGCGCCGACCGTTGACGACAAAATGACCGTGCATCACCAACTGGCGCGCCTGCGCCCGCGAGTCGGCAAATCCCAGCCGGTAGACGACGTTGTCCAACCGACTTTCCAGCAAAATGAGCAAGTTCTCGCCGGTCAGGCCCGACCGACGCTCGGCCTCGCGGAAATAGCGTCGAAACTGGCGCTCCAACACCCCATAGATACGCCGCGCCTTTTGTTTCTCGCGCAACTGGCGCGAGTAATCAGACTGGCGACGACGATGGAAACGGGCCGTGCGCCCGTGCTCGCCGGGCGGATAGTCGCGCTCGCGCTCCAGCGGGCATTTGGGAGAGTAACAACGCTCCCCTTTCAAAAACAACTTTTCCCCTTCGCGACGGCACAGCTTGCAAACTGGACCGGTATATCTAGCCATATACTTCTCTCCTAACCCGTTTCTCCGGGCGCCACACTCGAGGCATCCCGGTCAGAAACGACATCGCACTACTTACGAACGCTTCCTACGTCCGCCGTCTCTTGGGCGGACGACAGCCATTGTGTGGGATCGGGGTCACGTCAGTGATAGAACGCACTCTCAGCCCGGCCGTCTGAAGGGAGCGAATCGCCGCCTCGCGCCCAGGGCCAGGCCCCTTGACGTAGACGTCCACCTCGACCATTCCATTATCCATCGCGCCCGAAGCTGCTCTCTGGGCAGCCTGTCGAGCTGCGAAAGGAGTGCTTTTACGAGAACCTCTGAATCCAAGCGTGCCGCTGCTGGACCAATTGATGACATTCCCTTGTAAATCTGTGATTGTCACGATCGTGTTATTGAAAGTGGAATGGATGTGCGCCTGCCCGTGCGTCACGTGCTTTTTAACCCGGCGCCCACCTCGGCGCCGGCCCGTTTGCGCCTCTCGTCGTCGTGCCATTATTCCTCCGCATCAAACCTATAACTTATTTCTTCTTCATCCCACGCCGGCGGCCGCGGCCGGCCACTGTCTTTTTGGGGCCGCGCTTGGTGCGAGCATTAGTTCGCGTGCGCTGTCCCCGCACAGGCAGGTTGCGACGGTGGCGCAGTCCTCGATAGCAGCCGATATCCATCAAACGTCTGATGTTCATCTGCAACTCACGCCGCAGGTCTCCCTCGACCTGGTACTCGCGGTCAATGACCTCGCGCAGCGCAGCAACCTCTGACTCGGTCAGGTCTTTGACCCGTGTGTCTGGCCCGACCCCAGCCTTGCGCAGAATATCGGTACTCAGAGTGTGCCCAATGCCATAGATGTACGTCAGACCAATTTCCACCCGTTTGTTTCGCGGTAGGTCTACCCCTGCAATACGCGCCATACTTACCTCCGAAGAGATTTTAGGATTTGGAGATTGCAAACCAGATCGCCAAATCTAAAATCACCCTAGATCCAACTATCCTTGTCTCTGTTTGTGCTTTGGGTTTTCGCAAATCACCCGCACTACACCGCGCCGCCGAATGATCTTGCACTTGGGACAACGCCGCTTCACCGAAGGAGATACCTTCATCGCAACACACCTCCCTACATCACGCCCGTCTACATAAGTGTCAGAATCTCTGCCTCACCGTTGGTGATGGCTATCGTATGCTCGAAATGGCCCGTCAGCTTGCCATCGCGCGAAACCACGGTCCAATGGTCATCCAGCACCTTCACGCGGACATCCCCGGTCAACACCATCGGTTCCAGCGCCACGGTCATGCCCTTGCGCAGGGGCGCGCCTCGCCCTGGCTGGCCGTGGTTGGGCACCTGCGGGTCTTCGTGCATACTGCGCCCGATACCGTGCCCGGTGTATTCCCGCACGACGTTGTAACCACGGCTTTCTACGTAGGACTGGATGGCGGCCGAGATGTCGCCCGACCGGTTGCCTACCTTCGCAGCGGCGATCCCCTCGTAGAGCGCCCCTTCGGTCACTTCCAACAACCTCTGTGTCTCTGGGCTGATCTTGCCAACCGGCAGTGTAAGCGCCGCGTCACCGTGATAACCATCCAAGATAGCGCCGACATCTATGCTGATGATGTCCCCTTCCTGCAACACTCGTGGGCCGGGGATTCCGTGGACCAATTCCTCATTCACAGAGGCGCAGATACTAGCCGGGAAAGGATGTGCGCTGCCGGACGGGTATCCCTTGAACGACGGAATGGCGCCGTACCCATAGATTATGGATTCCGCCAACTCGTTCAGTTCCGCCGTCGCAACTCCCGGCGCGACGTGTTCCCTCATGCCCTCCAGCACCTCGGCCACGATCCGCCCGGCGCGGCGCATTTTATCAATCTCGGACGCAGATTTCAGAGTAATCAACGCTCGTCAGACCTCAATCTACCCAATGCTACTTGATGAACCCACCATAGTGGCGCATCAACAATTGCGCCTCCAACTGGCGCATCGTATCCAACACCACTCCAACCACGATCAGTATACCAGAAGAAGTGATGAGCAGGACATTTGTCTGCAAGAACAGATCCACGATAAATGGCAGCACTGCTACACCACCCAGGAACAGCGCGCCCACCAGCGTGATACGCCGATAGATTGAGTTAATATAGTCAGCCGTCCTCTTGCCAGGCCGGACACCCGGTATAAAGCCGCCCTGCCGTTGCAACGCTCCTGGCAGGTCTTGCTGCTGGATCATTATGTCGGTATAGAAATACGTAAAGCCCACGACCGCCAAAAAGTAGAGCAGGCCATACCAGGGACCCTGCGGAGTGAAGAAATTCCTCACCCCCTCGGCTACTTGAACTATGGTCGCGTTCTCGCTACCGACGAAGAAACTCGCAATCATCGCTGGGAAGGTGAGTATAGATTGAGCAAAGATCAGGGGGATCATGCCGGACGTATTGACCCGCAGCGGGATATGCGTGCTTCCACCCTGGTACATCTTGATGCCCCGTACTCGCTTGCCATATTGCACCGGAATACGACGCTCGCCTTCCTGCACCACCACCACGACGAACATCGTGATAGCCATAATAGCCAATACGATGCTCACGTTCAACACGCCTTGCCACGCGCCGCCCCCGGCCTGACCCTGGACCCAGACGCGCACCACGTTCTGCGGCACGCTCGCCACGATGCCGCCAAAAATTATCAACGACAGCCCGCTACCGATACCCTGCTCGGTGATCAACTCGCCCAACCAGACGGCGAACATCGTGCCGGCCGTCATAGCCACCAATACCGAAACGGTAGGCAGAATATTCTCCGGCGAGCCAAAGCCGAAATGGGGCAGAACGGGAGCTCCACCGGCATAGTTAAAGCCCGTAGCTTGACCAAATGCCTGCAACAGCGCCAGCGGGATGGTTATATAGTACTGCCACTGGTTGAGCTTCCGCCGGCCCGACTCCCCCTCCTCGGACAGCCGTTCCAAGCTTGGAAAGATCGGGGTCAGCAAGGTGAATATGATGTTGGCCGTGATGTACGGATACACGCCATTAGCCATGACCGAAAAGTTAGCCACCGCTCCGCCCGACAGGACGTTCAATAAATTGAAAAAGTCACTGGCGCCGCCGGTACCCGCCAACAGTTGCTGTAAAGCCCCCTGATCCACACCCGGCACCGGCACGTGCGCCGCCAGCCGATAGATAATCAGAACCAGCAGTGTATACAACAACTTGCGCCGCAAATCGGGCAAGGCCATTGCATTCCGTAGAGCCTGAATCATTGATCTATTCCTCTATGCTCGATGTATCCTCTGATATCTCGGGGCGAAGGTGGGCCAGACCTCTCAGTCGGCCGTTTGGACAGGCCAGAAAGCCTATCCCACCACCACTATCGCGTCCGACGACCGCCCCGCTGCCAGGACAATTCCTCCACCGCTCCCCCGGCCTCTTCGATCTTGGTCCGTGCACTGGCCGAAAACCGATGCGCCTTAACCGTGAGTGGCTTTTCCAGTTTGCCGCGTCCCAAGATCACGATCAATTCATCGGCGCGCTTGATGATGCCAGCCTCCACCAGTTTCTCCGGCGTGACCTCGGTTCCCTTCCGAAAACCAGCGAGCCGCTCCAGATTGACCGGTGTGAACCTGACACGCCACGGGTCGCGAAAGCCCACCCCTCGCGCAAACGGGAGCTTTCGCACGAGCGGCAATTGACCACCCTCGAAGTATGGCGGCAGGCTGCCTCCGCTGCGAGCTTTCTGGCCCTTCGTACCGCGTCCGGCAGTCTTACCTTGCCCGGCGGCGATGCCCCGCCCCACGCGTTTGCGTTTCTTCACTGCGCCCTCGGCGGGCTTCAAGTCGTGTAACTTCACCCCTCACCCCCTACCAAGCGGCTACTCCGATTCTATCGTCACCAGGTGACTCACCTTGGCGACCATTCCCCGGATAACCGGTGTATCCTCTCGTTCGACCGTCTGGTTCATCCTTCGCAGGCCCAGCGCCTGTATCGTCCGCTTTTGACGATAAGAGTATCCAATCGGGCTTTTGGTCAACGTAATACGCAGCACCTTGGCCCCTGCTCGCTTCTTGCTCCTACCCATCACTCTCGTCTCCAGAATGGCATCACTTGAACTTTGGGCACGCCCCGCTCGCGGGCCAGGTCCTCCACGCGGCGCAGACGCGACAAGCCATCCATAGTCGCCCGCACCACGTTGACGACGTTAGAGCTGCCCTGCGACTTGGTGAGCACGTCGCGCACACCGACGGCTTCCATCAAGGCGCGCACACCTCCGCCTGCAATCACCCCCGTGCCCGGGGCAGCCGGCTTGAGCAACACCCTCGCCCCACCACATCGCCCCACCACCTCGTGCGGGATCGTGGTCTGCACCAGCGCTATGGGCTGCATATCACGCCGCGCCCGTTCCGTTGCTTTGCGAATCGCATCAGGCACAGCGCGTGCCTTGCCGACCCCCACGCCAACCTGACCACGGTTGTCACCCACCACAGCCACCACACGGAAGCTAAAACGACGACCTCCCTTGACGACCGTTGCGACCCTCGTGATGTCTACGACGCGCTCGTCCAGTTCTTCTCGATCTTCAAAGACCCCGCGGTCTTGCCTACCACCTCTGGCCATCCTACCTCCGTTACACTGCGATGGTTTAATGCCGCTAGAATTCAAGCCCACCTTCACGGGCTGCATCCGCCAGGGCCTTCACCCGCCCGTGGTACTTGTACCCGCCGCGATCAAAGACAACTTTTTTGATACCCTGGTCCAACGCCCGCTCCGCCACCTTCTTGCCCACCACACTCGCTTGCTCCGTCTTTGTCATACCCTCGAGTTGCGCTGCTACCTCCGGCTCAACGGTCGAAACAGCGACCAGTGTGTGTCCCTGACTGTCATCTATCACCTGGGCGTAGATGTGGCGCAAACTGCGAAAAACACCCAAGCGGGGTCGTTCTGGCGTTCCAATGACGTGCTTACGCACGCGCCTATGTCTCCGCAAACGGGCTACTCGACGATCAACCTCTGGCATGTCTCAACCTCTCGATTTTCAGATGCGACGATTCAGGACCGACCTATAGTCCCACACTCGCCCATCACACCATCACACCACCAAATCCAGAATTCACCAATCTTGAATCAGGCAACTTTGCCGGCCTTGCCGGCTTTGCGGCGAACGTGCTCGCCGACGTAGCGAACACCTTTCCCCTTGTAGGGTTCCGGCGGCCGCCAGGCGCGAATTTCAGCAGTCACTTGCCCGACCACCTCTTTATCTATCCCGCTTACCGTGATCACCTTGGAACGGGATTCTACCTCAAACTCGATTCCCTCAGGCGGAGTGATGCGCACGGGATGGGAAAAACCCAATTGTAACATCAGACTACCATCCCCCTGCAAATCCACCCGGTATCCAACGCCGTGAACTTGCAACTGTTTCTGAAAGCCCTGTGTGACGCCTACCACCATATTGTTGAGCAACGCCCGCGTCAGACCGTGCAGCGCCCTGTGATGACGCTGGTCGGTCGGACGGCGCACGACCAGGCGACCCTCCTCCAACGCGACCTTCATGTCCGGGTGAAACTCGCGGGAAAGACTCCCCTTGGCCCCCGTCACTGTCACGTGGTTACCTTTGATATCCACCTTTACCCCTTCGGACAAAGGAATGGGCATACGACCAATTCGCGACACTGCTTGCCTCCCTCTACCACACGTAACACAAAACCTCACCGCCTACACCCAGACGGCGAGCCTGCTGCCCCGTCAACACCCCCTTGGGCGTCGAGAGGATGGCGATACCCATGCCACTCCGCACCCACGGAATTTCGGATGCGCGCGTGTAGATGCGCCGTCCCGGCTTGCTCACACGCCTCAATCCCGTGATGACCGGATGGCGCTCCTTCCTCTCGCCCACATACTTGAGCTTGATGGCTAGTTGCGGCTGCGGGCGCTCCTGCGTCACGCGATAATCCTCAATGAATCCTTCTTCTCTCAAGATCTTGGCAATCGCTACCTTGACCTTGGACGAAGGCACACGTATACCCGTATGCCTCACCATCTGGGCATTGCGGATGCGCGTCAACATATCGGCTATTGGATCGGACATTGTCATTAGATGAGACCTCGTTCCTGTTTACTCACCAACTCGACTTGACAACACCGGGAATCTCTCCTCGCAGGGCCAATTCCCGAAAACAGATACGACACAACTGAAACCGCCGGATGTACCCTCGCGGGCGTCCACACAGCCGGCAGCGATTTCGTACCTGCGTCTTGTGCTTACGGCGCGTCTCTCGAATTGGTAAACACTTTCTTGCCATACTCGCTTCTCCAGTTCAAATCACTTGTTACTGACCCCGGCGGCGGAACGGCATTCCCAATAGCTCCAGCAGTCGTCGCCCCTCTTCGTCGGTCCGAGCCGTGGTCACAAAACTGACTTCCATCCCGCGGAGCTTGTCAATCGAATCATAGTCCACCTCGGGAAACATCAGTTGCTCGCGCAGACCCAGTGTATAATTACCATGTCCATCCAGGGTGTCGGGGACGCCTCGAAAGTCTCGCTGGCGCGGCAGCGCCACGTTGCACAGGCGGTCCATAAACGCCCACATACGCCCGCTGCGCAGTGTCACCTTGACCCCGATGGCGCGACCTTCTCGCAGTTTGAATACCGCGATAGACTTGCGCGCCCGAGTGATCACGGGCTGCTGTCCGGTGATCGTCACAATGTCTCGCACTGCGTGATCCAGCGCCTTGGCATTCTCCAACGCCTCGCCCAGCCCTACATTTACCACGATCTTTTGCAGACGCGGCGCTTCCATGACGTTGCTGTACCCAAACTCTTTCATCAGAGCGGGTCGTACCTCTTCACGGTAAATCTCTTGCAAACGCTGCATTAGTCGCCTTCCTGCCCTTGCCCCTAGTCAATCATCTCGTTACACTGCTTACACACGCGCACCTTGCTGCCATCCTCCCGTCGGACGAAACTCACGCGCGTGCGCTGATTGCAGCGTGGACACACCAACATGATGTTGGACATGTGGATGGGGGCCTCAAACTCGATGATACCAGGCTGAACTTGAGCACGCCCAGCACGCATAGGGCGCTGGTGCTTTTTGACGATGTTGATCCCAGAGACGATAACACGCTCTTCCTTGGGATACACCCACTGCACCGTTCCCCGAAGCCCACGGTCGTCACCAGAGATGATCTCTACTGTATTCCCTTTCTTGATTCTGTTACTCACCTGCACACCCCTATTGAGCCGCCTCTAAAGCACTTCAGGAGCCAACGAGACGATTTTCATAAAGCCTTCTTCTCGCAACTCGCGGGCCACCGGCCCGAAAATACGCGTACCTTTCGGATTCATGCTCTCCCCATCCAGGATCACCGCTGCATTATCGTCGAAACGAATGCTAGAGCCATCCGGGCGGCGATACTCCTTCGCCGTGCGCACGATCACCGCTCGCACGATCTCGCCCTTCTTCACCTGCCCTCTTGGGGCACCTTGCTTCACGGACGCCACGACGAGATCGCCCACCCCGCCATACTTGCGCCGGGAGCCGCCCAGCACGCGGATGACGTTGATCTCCCGCGCCCCGGTATTGTCGGCCACCCGCATACGGCTTTCTTGCTGGATCATTGTACGACCTCCGACGCTACTTGCACAACAGCCTCGGAAGTACTCAGTATCTCTTCCACTCTCCAGCGCTTCTCGCGGCTCAACGGGCGGGATTCGACGATGCGCACCGTATCGTTTACACTGCAAGCATTCTCCTCATCGTGGGCCTTGTACTTTTTCACCCGGCGCAACACCTTGCCATATCGCGGGTGGCGTACCAGCCGTTCGACCTGCACCACCACGGTCTTGTCCATCTTGTCGCTCAATACGCGACCGACCAACCGCTTCTTCTGAGAAACATCCCGTTCTGCCATCACTGTGCCTCGCTTCTCTCGAGCAATTCGGCGCTCAACTCGCGCTCACGAAGAATCGTCTTCATGCGGGCGACGTCACGCCTCACGGCCCTGATCCTGCTATGATCTTCCAGGCGCATCGAAGTCTTTTCACAACGCAGGGCAAAGAGCGCCCGGCTTGCGTCCTCCAGTCGTCCCGCTATCTCTTCATCAGTCCAAGTGCGAATCTCACTTGCTTGCATCCGACCTATCCCCCAACGCTTCCTTCACGCTTTACGAACTGGCACTTGATAGGCAATTTGTGAGCGGCCAAGCGCATCGCCTCACGTGCCATCTCTTCCGACACACCACTCAATTCGAACATCACGCGGCCCGGCTTGACCACGGCCACATAGTGATCCACAGCTCCCTTACCTTTGCCCATACGTGTCTCGGCCGGTTTCGCCGTGACCGGTTTATCGGGAAAGATACGAACCCAATACATCCCCCGCCGCCGCACGTGACGCACGATCGCCCGCCGTGCCGCTTCGATCTGGCGCGAAGTGATCCACGCGGGTTCCAGAGCCTGCAATCCATAGTCTCCAAACGAGACCTCGGCCCCGCGCCTGGCTTTACCTTTCATCCGGCCACGCATCTGCTTGCGATACTTGGCCCGCTTTGGCATCAACATCTCTGCACTCTCCTAACAGCCTCGACCCCGCACCCGCCCTAGACGACAAAGGGTTCTTCCTGCCCCTCTACCGCCGGCAATATCTCACCCTTGTAGATCCAAACCTTTACTCCCAGGCGGCCATAAGTGGTGTGCGCCTCTTCCTGAGCGTAATCAATGTCAGCGCGCAAAGTGTGCAACGGCACCCGTCCCTCGCGCTGCCACGCCTGACGCGACATCTCGGCCCCATACAAGCGACCTTTGCACATCACCTTGATCCCCTGCGCGCCGGCGCGCATCGCCGCCTGGACCGCTCGCTTCATCGCCCGGCCATGAGAAATGCGGCGCTCCAACTGATTCACGACGTTCTCCGCCACCAACTTGGCGTCCAACTCGGGCTGCTCTATCTCGTGCACATCCACGGAGACGCGCTTGCTCGTCACCTCTTCCAACTCTTTGCGCAGCGCCTTGACCGCAGATCCCTTGCGCCCGATGACAATGCCGGGTCTTCCCGTCCAAATCGCCACCGAAACTTGATTGGGGAAGCGCTCGATCTCAATATTCGAGATACCCGCATGCCCCACGCTATCCCTGATGAGCCGCCGAATCTCTAAATCTTCGTGCAACAAGTCGGCATAGTCGTCGCCCTCCGCGTACCAACGCGCCTTCCAATCTCGGATCACACCCAGTCTAAAACCATAAGGATGAACCTTGCGTCCCAAACTCTTCCTCCTTGGAAAAACAGCTACTCGTAATCCAGTTCCCGCTCTTCCAGCACCACTGTAATGTGCGAGGAACGCTTACGAATCGGGCGCCAGCGACCACGCCCACCAAAGCGACGCCGCCACCCCTTGCCGGGCATCACGCCCGGCCCGTCGTCGGCCGCGAGGCGCAATACGTACAGATCGTCACGCGGTATCCCAAAATTCTCTTCTGCGTTCGCGATGGCGGAGCGAATCAGCTTTGCTACCGGCTGCGCCGCAGCGTGAGGCAAAAAGTTTAGAACGTCCAAAGCCTCATCCACGTCCAGGCCACGCACCTGGTCAATCACTCGTCGGACCTTTTGCGCCGACATCGGTACGTGCTTTACCCGGGCCGTTACTTCTGTGCCCATATCTCACTCACTCCCCACGCTCGCACTCCGCACCCGACCCTTCCGCTCCTTCGCGATGTGACCCCGGAAGGTGCGGGTGGGGGCAAACTCGCCCAGTTTGTGTCCCACCATATCCTCGGTGATGTAAATCGGCACGTGCCGCCGACCATCGTGCACGGCGATGGTATGCCCAATCATATGTGGGAAAATCGTCGAGGCCCGAGACCAGGTGCGGATCAGCCGCTTCTCTCCCATCTGGTTCAACCGCTCGATCTTGCGTAACAGCTTTGGGTTCACGTATGGTATCGGTCTCTTCAACGGCGACCGTGACATAATTATCCCCCTTCTTACTTATTCCTCAAACCACACCGGCTCTACCGTCGCTTCTTGCCGCGCCGGCGCACGATGTACTTTTCGGTGGCCTTGTTGCGTCGCGTCTTCTTGCCAAGCGTTTTCTTTCCCCAGGGCGACTTGGGACTCGGCATACCGATCGGGGAGCGGCCCTCGCCGCCGCCGTGAGGGTGGTCGCGCGGAGTCATAGCCGAACCGCGCACCGCCGGACGGTACCCTCGCCAGCGTTTCCGGCCGGCCTTGCCCAGCTTGATGTTGCCGTGATCCACGTTGCCCACTTGACCAATGGTAGCCATACACTCTTGGCGCACCAAGCGCACCTCACCGCTAGGAAGACGCAACGTCACGTGCTCTCCCTCTTTGGCCAGCACCTGCGCCGACGTACCGGCCGAGCGCACCATCTGCCCGCCGCGCCCCGCGCGCAACTCGATGTTGTGCACCAACGTGCCCAGCGGGATACGTTCCAACGGGAGCGCATTCCCCACGCGAATCTCCGCACTCGCGCCGCTCGTCAGCGTATCCCCCACCTGCAACCCCAAAGGAGCAATGATGTACCGCTTCTCGCCATCGGCATAGACCAACAGAGCAATGCGGGCCGAGCGATTAGGGTCATACTCGATGCTCTTCACCCGGGCAGGGACATCTATCTTGTCACGCTTGAAATCAATCAAACGGTAGAGGCGCTTATGACCACCACCCCGGTGGCGCACCGTGATACGCCCATACACGTTGCGGCCGGCCCTCTTGCGCAGCGGTCGCAGCAAACTGCGTTCTGGCCCTGTGCTCGTGATCTCCTCAAAGGTCGAACCCGTCATCCCGCGCCGGCCGGGGGAGGTCGGCTTGTACGTCTTTACCGGCATTACTATACCCCTTCAAACACGTCCAGCCGCTGATCCTCTGCCAAAGTGACTATAGCCTTCTTCCATCCAGAGCGATGGATCACTCGGCGGCGACCGGAGCGCCTGCTAATCTTGGCTGGCATAACAATTGTGTTGACTTTGGCAACTTTTACGTCATAGATCGCTTCGATCGCCCGCTTCACCTCGATCTTGTTGGCGCCTGGGTGCACCTCAAAGGTGTACTGTCCCAGCTCTGCGATCTGATAGCGTACCTTCTCCGTATCAACCGGTCGGATGATTATCTCGTAAGGATTCATCGCCGTTACCCCAGGATTCCCTCTATCACCGACAATGCGCCCGCCGGCATCAACACGTGATCGTATTTCAACAAATCACGAACGTTCAAATAGTCGGCCAGCAATGTCTTTACTTGCGGCAGGTTACGCACCGACTTTTCCATCACTTTGTCCTGCTCGGGCAGTAAAATCAACACTCGCCGCTCCAGGCCCAGGTTTTTCAACACCCGGGACATCTCTCTAGTCTTGGGCGCTTCCATCGCCAGTGCGTCCACCACGACGATTTGATCATCCGCCGCCTTGGCCGACAACGCCGAGCGTAATGCCGCGCGTCGCATCTTGCGCGGCATCTTTTTGGTATACTTGTGCGGATTTGGCCCGTGTGCGACCCCACCACCGACGAACAGGTTGGCGTTGCGGCTACCGTGACGCGCCCGCCCGGTTCCCTTCTGCCGATACCACTTGGCCTTGGTGCGATTCACCTCGCCGCGCGACTTGGCCTTGTGCGTCCCCAGACGAGCGTTCGCCAACTGGCGCGTCAATGCTTGGTGCATCAACGGCACGTTGATAGAAACCTCAAAGATGTCGGAGCGCAGTTCGACCTCGCCGACCGTTTTCCCCTCAGTGTTATAAATCGGAACAAGCATTGCTCTCCTCACAGGCTATTCGCCCCGCCGCTTTGCCAGCTCAGTGGATTTGCGAGCCTGCTTAACCACCAGCAACCCACCTCTAGCTCCCGGGACGCTGCCGCGCACCGCCAACAAGTTTCGCTCCGGATCCACCAACTCGACACGCAAATTCTGAGCCGTCACGCGCACGCCGCCCATACGACCGGGCATCCGCTTCCCCTTCCACACCCGGCCCGGATAGGCGCAAGCGCCGATGGAGCCCGGCGCGCGGTGCCGGTCAGACTGCCCGTGAGTCTTGGGACCACCCCTGAACCCATGCCGTTTGACCACGCCGGCAAAGCCACGCCCTTTCGAGGTGCCGACCACGTCCACCCAGTCCCCTACCTCGAAAACGTCCACCAGGACCCGTTGACCTTCTTCGATTTCTTCGTCTCGCAGGCGGAACTCTCGCAAGTGACGCAACGTAGGCAAGTCGTTGTGCGCCAAGTGTCCCCTCTCGCCGCCGCTCAACCGCTGGGGCTTTGCCTCTTCAAAGCCCAGTTGAACAGCGCTGTATTTGTCTCGCTCGAGCGTCCTCACCTGAGTTACGTAGCACGGCCCGGCCTCGATCACTGTTACCGGGATAGCCTCACCATCCTCGTTGAATACCTGAGTCATCCCGACTTTTTTACCCAAGATTGTCTTCACGCCAAAACACCTCCGGGGACTGCCGGCGCCAAACGTTGGCCGCATCATCCCCATAGCCAGAGGCACAATTGGGGAGGAGAGAGCATACCCCCTTCTCCCTCCTCCGTAAACTCAAACCCGTCTCCGACCTTACAACTTTATTTCGATGTCTACGCCGGCCGGCAGATTCAACCGCATCAGCGAATCAATGGTTTTGTTATCCGGCTCGACTACGTCAATCAGCCGCTTGTGGGTACGGATCTCAAAGTGCTCGTGCGAATCCTTGTCTATAAAAGTCGAGCGCCGCACGGTAAACCGCTCGATCCTGGTAGGTAGAGGCACAGGCCCCACCACTGTAGCGCCCGTGCGCTCTGCCGTTTCCACTATGCGCTTGGCTGAATCATCGAGCACGCGATGATCGTAAGCCTTCAACCGGATGCGGATCTTCTGCTTAGCCATACCGCGTTACCTAATCCAAAATCTCTGTGATGACGCCTTGACCAACGGTCAAACCACCCTCACGAATGGCGAAACGGGAGCCTTGCTCGACGGCGACCGGCTCGATCAACTCGACTTCCAGGTTGACGTTGTCGCCCGGCATCACCATCTCGACCCCCTCCGGCAAGGCGATCGCTCCCGTAACGTCCATCGTGCGAATGTAGAACTGTGGGCGGTAGCCGGTGAAAAAAGCCTTGTGGCGACCTCCCTCGTCCTTGCGCAACACGTACACCTCGCTCATAAAGCGTCGGTGCGGCTGAATGCTGCCGGGGATCGCCACGACCTGCCCGCGCTCCACCTCGTCCCGATTCACGCCCCGCAGCAACAATCCCGCGTTGTCGCCCGCTTTGACCACCTCGAGCACCTTGTGGAACATCTCCATCGAGGTCACCACCGTCTTGCGCGACTCTTCCTTCAGGCCCACGATTTCGACTTCGGTCATCGGCTTCATGGTGCCGCGCGTCACACGACCAGTGACGACCGTACCGCGCCCTTTGATCGAGAAAACATCCTCGATGGGCATCATAAATGGCTTGTCCTCGTCACGCTCCGGGGTGGGGATGTAATCGTCAACCACGCGCATCAACTCCCAGATGGACTGGTACTCATCTGCATCCGGGTCGGTGCTCTCACTCTGCAAGGCTTTCAGCGCGCTTCCGCGCACGATCGGCGTCTCGTCGCCGGGGAAGCCATAACCGTCGAGCAACTCCCGCAGCTCCAACTCGACCAACTCTAACAACTCTGGATCGTCCATCAGATCCACCTTGTTCAGGTAGACCACGATGGCCGGCACGTTCACCTGGCGGGCCAGGAGCACGTGCTCTCGTGTCTGGGGCATCGGGCCGTCCGCTGCCGAGACGACCAGGATCGCACCATCCATCTGCGCCGCACCGGTGATCATGTTCTTGATATAGTCCCGGTGACCGGGGCAGTCAATGTGCGCATAATGCCGATTTTCCGTCTCGTATTCGACGTGCGCAATAGCCACAGTCAAGATCTTGGTTGCATCACGGCGGAACATCTTTGCGTCCGCCTTGGCCACCTCGTCGTAGGCCTGGGCCTCGGCAAACCCCTTCATAGCGAGCACCTTGGTCAACGCTGCTGTGAGCGTTGTCTTCCCATGATCAATGTGCCCAATGGTACCGACGTTGACGTGCGGCTTTGTACGTTCAAATTTTTCTTTTGCCATTTTTCGCTCCTTTTCGGATGATTTAACTGTGTGCAACCACCGTGGTCGCCTCCTACCAACCTCCGCCATACACGATGGCGTCCATCCGTCGTTGATCTACCTTTGCGTAATGATCGAATTCCATCGTAAAACTGCACCGTCCCTGCGTCAAGCTGCGCAAGTCAGTAGCATACCCAAACATCTTTGCCAGCGGGACAAAGGCGCGTACAGCCCTCACTCCACCGGCCCGAGACGTTGCCTCTTTGATCTCGGCTCCCCGGGCGTTCAAATCGCCCATTACCTCGCCGATGTACTCGTCGGGCACAACCGTCTCCAAGTCCATCACCGGCTCCAACAAGACCGGGTTGGCCTTCTCCACCGCCTGTCCGAAAGCCATCGTCCCAGCTACCTTGAAGGACATCTCCGAAGACGCCTCTTCGTCCAGTTCCGCGTCGAGCAAGCGAACCTTCACGTCTACCAGTCGGTAACCGGCCAACACACCGCTCTCCATAGCCTCGTGGCAACCCCGCTCGACCGCCTCGGCAAATTCCTGAGGCAAAGTTCGGCCCAGCGTGACGTCCTCGAAAAGGAATCCCCCGCCAGTAGGCAAAGGCTCCACTTCCAGCCACACGTGACCAAAATGCATCCGTCCGCCAGCCTGGCGCTCGAACAATCCCTCACCCTCGGCTCGCTGCGTGATCGTCTCGCGGAAACTCACCCTCGGACGGCTTACCCGCCCTTCGATGCCAAACTCACGTATCAGCCGATCGGTCAGGATCTCCAGGTGCAACTCGCCCATTCCAGAGATGAGCGTCTGGCCGGTGTTCTCGTCAACCCGCACCACAAAGGTGGGGTCCTCCTCGGCCAGTCTCTGCAACCCCTCGGTCAATCGTTCCTGATCGTCCGCCGTCCTCGGCTCAATCGCCACCGAGATGACAGGCTCTGGGAAGGAGATAGACTCCAAAACGATCGGGCCATTGGGCGCGCACAACGTCTCGCCGGTAAAGGTATCCTTCAGCCCCAACGTCGCGCCGATGTCTCCCGCGCCCAACTCCTTAATTTCCTCCCGGCGGTCGGCAAACATACGCAGCAACTTGCTGATGCGCTCCTTACGCCGCTTGGCGACGTTGCTCACCCTTGAGCCCACTTTCACCTTTCCAGAGTAGACTCGGAAATAGGCCAACCGGCCTACGTAAGGATCGCTCGCTATTTTAAAGACCAATGCAGCAAACGGCTCGTTCGGATCGGCGGAACGGGTCTCCACATTCTGGGTGTAGGGGTTGGTTCCCTCCACGGGTGGAACGTCCAGCGGCGATGGCAAGTAATCTACCACTGCATCCAACAAAGGCTGGATACCTCTATTCCGCAGCGCTGAACCGCACAGGACCGGATTCAACTGCCCAGACAAGGTCGCGCGCCGGAGCGCCTGCGCCAACTGAGCCGCCGAGATTTCCTGCCCATCCAGGTAGAGCATCGTCAACTCGTCATCGGTCTCGACGATCTGCTCCACAGCTCGCTCGCGCGCCTCGAATGCCGGCTCACGCAACTCTGGCGGTATCTCGACGACTTGAGGCGACGTCCCCAAATCATCCGTCCAAACGACGGCCCGCATCTCGAGCAAGTCCACCACTCCTCGAAAATCAGACTCGCTGCCGATGGGCAATTGAATGGGGACCGGATTGGCGGACAGTCGCCCGCGGATCGTTTCGACCGCGTGAGCGAAATCAGCGCCCAGCTTGTCCATTTTGTTAATAAAGGCGACCAGAGGCACGCCGAATTGTCGCGCCTGCCGCCACACCGTCTCCGACTGTGGTTCCACTCCGGCCACTGCGTCAAAGACGACAATTCCGCCATCGAGGACACGCAAACTGCGTTGTACCTCAGCCGTAAAATCAATGTGCCCTGGTGTATCTACGATGTTAATCTGCCGTTCCCGCCAGAAGCAGGTCACTGCCGCTGCAGTGATCGTGATGCCTCGCTCCCGCTCCTGAGCCATCCAGTCCGTGACCGTCGTTCCATCGTCCACACTGCCAATGCGATGGGTGCGTCCTGTGTAAAACAGAACACGCTCAGTTGTCGTAGTTTTACCCGCATCAATGTGAGCGATAATGCCGATATTCCGAATACGATCCAGCGGGTTCTGCCTGCTCATCGTCCAATCTTGGATTTAGTGATATCAGATTTGTAGATTGTCAAATCCGCAAATCTTGATTCCCTACCACCGATAGTGAGCAAAGGCACGGTTGGCCTCAGCCATACGATGTGTGTCTTCTCTCTTTTTAACTGCCGCCCCGGTTCCACGCGCTGCGTCCATCAACTCACTGGCTAGTTTTTGGGACATGGTTTTATCGGAGCGATTGCGAGCAGCGGTCAGTATCCAACGCATCGCCAAGCTATCCCGACGATGGGGTGGCACTTCGACCGGGATCTGATACGTAGAGCCTCCCACACGACGAGGCTTGACCTCCAACACCGGAGCGACGTTCCCCATCGCATCTTCCAGCACCTCCAAAGGAGGTTTTTTCATCTGCTCCCCAACAATATCCAGCGCATCGTACATAATACGAGTCGCTACGCTCTTCTTCCCGTACTTCATGATCCTATTGATGAGCCGTGCCACTGTCACGCTGCCATAGCGAACATCAGGTTCAACTTTTCGTCTAGGAGGACGATACCGTCGCGGCATAATTCACCTCTCCTAATCTTGTTACTTGGGGCGTTTGGCCCCATACTTGGAACGCCCCCGAGAGCGCCCATCCACGCCCGTTGCATCAATAGCACCGCGAACCAGGTGATAACGCACGCCAGGCAAGTCCTTGACACGCCCTCCGCGCACCAACACGACCGAGTGCTCTTGCAACATGTGTCCCTCGCCTGGGATGTAAGCAGTCACCTCAATGCCATTGCTCAACCGCACACGGGCAATCTTTCGCAAGGCAGAGTTGGGCTTTTTGGGCGTCATGGTGCGCACCTGCGTGCATACACCGCGCTTCTGCGGCGACCCTTTCGCGCTCGCAGAGCGTCTCTGCTTGAAGGAATTAAAGGTGTACTGCAGAGCCGGCGCTTTGGACTTGCGCGGTTTCGGTTTTCTTCCCTTGCGAACCAACTGATTGATGGTGGGCACGTCTCCTACCTCCACAAACTCAGTGAAGAAGGCCATCCACCCGTACCGATGGCCTCCCCAAAAACGAATCTCTCCAGTTGTCAATCGAATAGCAGGGTCTCTAGCTGCCACTCATCAACGCATTTTACCACGAATTTTTAAAAAGTCAAAAGAGTTACAGCACCCCTCTCGACGGGCGAATAGGGAATCCGCCCCCACCCGGCGTATCTTCTCAGGTGAGAAGTTTGCCCCGACTGCGCTAACTTCTCTGCCCAAAGCTCAAGAGACCCATACCCAATCTAGGAGGTTTGGCCTTGTCCTCGCCCTTGCCAAAGCTCAATACTTCACCATCCTGGGTCACGGCTTCCACAGCCAACCCCAGGCTCTGCAATTCTTTCACCAACACCTTGAAGGAAGCCGGAACCCCAGGTTCCTGAACAGGATCTCCCTTAACTATGGCCTCGTAAGCCTTGACGCGCCCTTGTACGTCGTCCGACTTGATCGTGAGCATCTCTTGAAGCACGTGGGCAGCCCCGTAAGCTTCCAAGGCCCACACCTCCATCTCGCCAAAACGCTGCCCACCGAACTGGGCTTTGCCGCCCAACGGCTGCTGTGTCACCAAGCTATAGGGCCCCGTGGAGCGCGCATGCACCTTGTCCTCGACCAGGTGGTGCAACTTCATCATATAAATCACGCCTACCGTCACCGGACGATCGAACGGTTCACCTGTCTTGCCGTCATAGAGAATCGTCTTGCCCAATGTGGGCAATGGTTCAGAGGTTTCCACACTCACCTGCACGGCCAGCGCCTCTACAGCTTTGTCATCCAGATCACTTACTTCCTGGCCGCGATCTTCCAACCAAATGCGCAAGCAAGCTATCCTTGCCTTCTGATCCGCTACAGCCCGCTCGGCCAAGGTGCGCGCGTCACCCTCAAAAGAAAGTATCGCATCTGGCTCATAGCCCCTCTCGCGCAGCCATTCCCGCAACACCGACCGCCGGGCATAGATATGCTCTGTGATCAACCGGTCTGTATCGTAACCGTGTTCCGTCAGCCAGGCGACTATGTACAGACGACGCATCTCCTCGTCGTCCCATAGAGTTTCGAGGGGGTAATCCTGTGCCTTGAGCCAAGCCCACGCGCGCTCGGTGATCTCATCCCAGGCGCGATCAATGAGCCACGCTCGCGCCAACTCCGCCTCGACCTGTGACTCGTTGGCGCCGTCGAACACCGGAGTGACTGCGCGAAAACCAAGCCTATGGGCCGCCCAGCCCAAATGGGTCTCTAGAATCTGCCCAATGTTCATCCGCCCTGGCACGCCCAGGGGATTCAGTATCAAATCAATCGGGGTGCCATCAGCCAGAAAAGGCATATCCTCTACAGGTACAACTTTGGAGATGACTCCTTTGTTGCCATGTCGTCCCGCCATCTTGTCACCCTCGGTGATCTTTCGCACCTGGGCCACGCTGACGCGCACCATCTGTTCTACGCCAGTCTTGAGGTCTTGGTATTCTTCCCGGTCAAATATCTTGACGTCCACCACTTTGCCTCGTTCCCCGTGAGGCAAGCGCAAACTAGAATCCTTCACCTCGCGGGCTTTTTCGCCAAAGATGGCGCGCAACAATTTCTCTTCGGGACTCAATTCCTTCTCGCCCTTGGGCGTGATCTTGCCCACGAGGATATCCAGAGGGCCTACCTCAGCTCCAATGCGGATGACGCCTCCCTCGTCCAGGTCTTTTAACGCCTCGTCGCCCACGTTGGGGATATCACGAGTGATCTCTTCTGGACCAAGTTTGGTGTCTCGGGCCTCGACCTCGTGTTTCTCGATGTGGATGGAGGTAAATCTATCCTCGCCCACCATCCGATCACTAATGAGGATAGCATCCTCAAAGTTACCTCCCTCCCAAGACATAAAGGCGCACACCACATTCTGCCCTAGCGCCAGTTTCCCCTCCTCAGTCGAGGAACTATCTACAAGTACTTGTCCTTCGTGCACCCGATGGCCTTTGTAGACCACGGGCCGTTGATTGATACAAGTGCTTTGGTTTGAACGCTGATACTTGCGGAGGTTATAGGTGCGTAAAGCATCGGCATAGCGTACCACGACCTTATCGCTCGTAACGCCGACAACTTCTCCTTCTTCTTCCGCCAACGCGACCTGGCCCGAATCGAGCGCCGCCCGCCATTCCATCCCAGTGGAGACGAGGGGCGCATCAGGTTTGATGAGTGGCACCGTCTGGCGCTGCATATTGGAGCCCATCAGCGCTCGGTTGGCATCATCGTGTTCCAGGAAAGGAATGAGGGCAGCCGAAACTCCTACGATTTGGCAAGGAGCGACATCAATATAATCAATCCTCTCCGGTGAGGCAAACAAGAACTTTTCAGCACGGCGGGCCGAGATACGCGAGCGCACAAAATGCCCCTTCTCGTCCAACTCGGCGTTAGCCTGTGCAATCGTATAATGCTCTTCCTTGTCGGCCGAAAGATAAACGATTTCACCGCTCACTGTTGGCACCACGGGAATTTCGTCCACGAGTCCCAACGCAACAATCCGCTCTCCTATTTCAGGCGTCACTTCCACCCCCGCTTCAGCCACTACCTCACCGTTCTCAGGATCTACCACGTCCTCTCGCAATGTATGGCCGGCGAGCAACTCGACGGTAGTCTCCACCGTACGGATAACCTTACGATAGGAGGTCTCAATGAAACCCAAAGGGTTGACCCGAGCGTGGGTAGCTAGGCGACCGATCAACCCGATGTTGGGTCCCTCGGGGGTCTCGATGGGGCAAATACGACCATAGTGGCTGTAGTGGACATCCCGCACGTCAAAACCAGCACGTTCGCGCCGCAACCCGCCTGGCCCCAGCGCCGAGAGAGTGCGTTTGTGGGTCAGTTCTGCCAGTGGATTGGTTTGCTCCATAAATTGCGAGAGTTGGCTGGAGCCAAAGAATTGACGAATGGCTGCAACGACGGGGCGGATATTGATCAGGTTGACCGGGGTCAACGATTCTGATTCACGGATGGACATGCGCTCCACCACCACTCGCTCCATCCGACGCAAGCCAACCCGCAGGTTGTTCTGGACCAACTCGCCCACTGTCTTGATGCGGCGGTTGCCCAAATGGTCAATGTCGTCGGCATCTTCGATACCGTTGTTGATGCGGATCATGCGCTCCACCACAGCTATCAAGTCCTGCTTGGTGACGGTGCGATGATCAAGGTCTATGTCAAAGCCGAGGCGCTGGTTCAGTTTGTAACGCCCCACCCTCTTCAAACTATAGCGGCGCGGATCAAAGAGTTGTTGTTCCATATACTCGCGCGCCTTGTCCAATTTAGCCGGGTCGCCAGGACGCATACGGCGGTAGAACTCGATCAGCGCCTCCTCAGCCAACGTACGCCCACTTTTGAGCTGCCAATCTGGCTCCTGACGAATAGTCGTGGGGATATACGGATGTTTGGGATTAGCGTCAGCATCCTGGAACAGCGCCAACAACTCCTCATCGCTCCCCTCACCGAGGAGGTTGGTTCCTGTCTGGTCATCTACCGCTGCCAGGGCCCGCAAAAGGATAGTGACGGGTATTTTGCGCTTGCGGTTGAACTTGACGTTGATATAGTCAGATTTGCGGGTTTCGAACTCTAGCCAAGCCCCACGATCAGGAATCATCTTGGCTGAGCAAAGCCGCCGGCCAGTCTTCCGATCCTCCTCGACATCGAAATAAACCCCAGGGGAGCGGATCAATTGACTGACGACAACCCGTTCTGTACCGTTGATGATAAAAGTACCATCCTCCGTCATCAACGGAAAGTCGCCGAGAAAGATCTCCGATTCGACGATCTCTCCCGTCTCCCGGTTATCGAGCACCACTTGAACATACAGTGGAACCGCATAAGTGATGTCTCGTTCGAGACATTCTTCCGCCGAGTATTTGGGATCACCAAAGCGATAATCAATGTCAAAGTGAGCTTCTCTGGCCTTGGAGCCGGGAAAGTAGAGGTTTAGATTGGCGTTAAAACTTTCAATAGGGGAGATTTCATCGAAGAGTTGCGCCAGCCCCTCTTCCTTAAGCCAACGAAACGATTCGAGTTGAACTTCGATCAACCGTGGCAATCTCTCCGCGCCAACGATGCGCGCATAAGATTTACTACCTAGATAAGTCATTCCCCATCTTTCCTCATGATGTATGCAAAACAACCCGTCTCATTACAAAACCAGTAATTCCCGTTATGGGTGAAAAATCGCGGCTACAAAACGGGAATTGCTGTTACAAAACTGAGATCTGACGAAAATCCAGTTCTTTGAACCTCGTTCTCTAGAGCCAGACCCGGCAGAGCCCGATACAAAAAAAGAGAATGGTAATTATAACACGAAAATTACATCTGTCAAAAGACGCGAACACTCTCTGGTAGTTGCTCACAAGAAGGTATGCTACCTCCTGGGAGGGCAAGGTGCGAGCTTGCCAAGGTTACTGAGGAGCTACTCATCCTACTCATCCTGGCTAGTGTATAGACCGTTTCTCAGGCTCCCAGCCCCCGAGACAGGGGCGTCTAGGCCAAAAAGACACGCGAAAAAGCAGCGTTCTCTTGCATAGGACTTCCCCGGGACGGGGACTTGGAGCTTGGGCTGAGCAGTAGTAACAGCCAAGGTTACTACTCAGGTCAAGACCTCCGAGGTCTGCGACAGGCATTCTGCCCACTGCGACCGTCGAAAAAGGCCGGGATTTCACGCCTGAACGGGTTTTGCAAGACCTCGGAGGTCTGAGCGC
>Ga0180432_10002468_pt1 | contig 27641 bp, 24 predicted proteins | sample SS_ome_10_FD_132414 | JGI IMG/M metagenome (GOLD analysis project Ga0180432, IMG submission 132414) | Hypersaline lake sediment archaeal communities from the Salton Sea, California, USA - SS_1_MS_2 metaG | ecosystem: Environmental > Aquatic > Non-marine Saline and Alkaline > Hypersaline >... | reverse complement strand
TCTATGGTCACCGTTTGTTTGAGAGACTCTTCGTAATCGACGGTTTTGAATTCTCTAGCCATGCTCGCCATTTTACCACTGTATTAGCCGACTGAACAGAGTTTCACTCCGACAAACTGCTAGAGAATTCCTAAAATCACCTGCGGAGAGAAACGCTGACTTGACAAGTGTGTGTGCTTTCTGGTATACTATGCCCACAATTGCTGTATGCCATGATGCGTTCCTACCACGGGCTGCACTCCCCAGCAGATCGATGCGAAAGGAGGGAGAAGCCGCTTCCCCCGTTGGAATGCGGGCGGGAAACCGACTCACCACAACTTGAGTTCCGACAAGGCCCATCTCCCGTGGCCGGCACCACGGAGAACGCAGGTACCAGGTGGCGGAGCACCTCGTTCAGTCCGGTCTCAACACTTGGAGACACTATTGTCCCATTGCTGAAGGCCCCGACAAGGTACTCACACAGCCGAGCCTTGCGCGACAACCACACGGGCTCACGAGGGGTGTTCCCTTCGTGAGCCTTGTTTGTTACATCTCTAGCTCGTTTCCAGGATTTGCCTCACCGAAAACTTACGAACGCGCCCTACAATGAGTCCACGGTCAATGGTTTCACAATCGCGTTTCTCAGGGTGATCTGCTTCCTAGTTCATCAGGGCGGGCCTCACCGGCACAAAGAGTGGCCGGGCTACGCATGGCACCCAAGGGCGAAGGCTTCGGGCGAGGTGTAAGGGCACCCTCCAGGCTTGCGATCTCACATCTTGCCGGTCAACGTGAGATCAAGAGGTCAAGTCAATGGAAATCCGCAGTTACATCGGTATTCTTTGGCGTCGCAAGTGGGTGATTGTCGCTACCGCGATAGTGACGGTGACCGTCGTGGTCATAGGTATGCTCATAATGACGCCCGTGTATGCAGCATCAGCCATGTTGCGCGTGCTGACGCCCTCCGGCGGCACTTCCGATTGGATAGAATACAACACGATGTACGCCGAACGGCTCACGAACACCTATGCTAAGATCGCCACGACCCGCCCCGTCCTTCAAGAGCTGGCGCAGAGACTGGGTCTCGATCAGCTTCCCAAGATCGAGGTGGAGACTCTGGCAGATACGGAATTGCTGCTCATCACAGCTGAGGCCACTGATCCAACGCTGGCTCGGGACGCGGCCAACGGCCTCGCGGAGATTCTCCTGGAGCAGTATGAGCTAGCCCGGGTCAGGGAGGGAATGCCCGCCAACATGCTCTCCGTCGTGGAGCCGGCTATTGCCCCCAAGACTCCGTCCAGACCGCGCAAGATGCTGAACCTTGCCCTGGCGTGCATGGTCGGGTTGGGGGGTGGCACGGGTCTGGCCTTCGCGTTCGAGATCCTGGACACTACGCTGCACACGGCGAAGCAGATTGAGACAACGACTGGACTGAGCGCGTTGGGAAAGATCCCCTCTGCCAGACGGCGGCGGGCCGGGTTTTTCAACGGCAATTCGCCCCAGGCCGAGGCATTCCGCCATCTCCGCACCAAGGTCTTCGCCCTCGACACCGAGACCCCTTTTCGCACTCTACTGGTGACCAGCGCCGAACCCCGGGAGGGCAAGTCGACCATCGTGGCCAACCTGGCCTCCGCCATCGCTCAGTCCGGGCGCAGGGTCGTCGTCGTGGACGGTGACATGCGACTGCCGACCTTGCACAAGGTCTTCGACCTGCCCAACGAGATAGGTCTTAGCACCGTACTCCAAGAAGAAGTGCCTCTCGACGAAGCCCTGCAAAGCAGCGACATCCCTGGCGTGTGGGTGCTCACGAGTGGGCCACCAACGCCCAACGCGGCCGAGTTGCTCGCGTTGCCGCCAATGCGCGCCTCAGTCGAGCAACTGGCACAGCAGTTCGACATCGTATTACTAGACGCGCCATCCATCCTGACGGTGACCGACGCGGCCCTGCTAGCTCTGGTCGCTGACGGTGTGATACTGGTTGTAGCGCGTGCTCAAGCACGGGAAGAGGCCGTGCAAGCCGCTTGCCAGCAACTGTCCGATATCAAGGCTCGGTCAATCGGCGTCGTGGTGAACCGTGCCAAGCCAGACAGCACCTATGCATATTACCGTCACCGACCACGTTGGCGCAGCTAGTGTGCAACAACGGAACGTATAGTGGACAGGCAGTCACGAGAATAGGCGAAGCCGGTGTATCAGCAGATTGCGCAACGACAAGACATATATAGCCAAGCCGCGCGCCAGCAGGTCAGTGTAGACCTGGTGCGACGCTTTGACCCTGACGCCGTCAGTCCCTTGACCAGCGATCGCGCCACGTACTATTTCCTCAAGCGCCTACTGGATGTAGCCGTGGCCGCGCTTGCCCTGGTGATGCTATCGCCGGTGATGGCCCTGATCGCCGTGTTGATCGTGCTGGACTCTGGATGGCCGGTGTTTTTCAGCCAGGAACGGGTCGGCGCACGACGCTGGACCCGCGGTGGATTCGCCTACTGGCAACGCACCACCTTCACCTGTCACAAATTCCGCACTATGTACAAGGACGCGACGCCTGACCTCCATTGCGCGTTCATCAAGGCCTTCATCCGCAATGACGAGGAAGGCATGGCTGCGGTGCGCCGCACGTGCAAAGACCGTGATGGACAAGACACTCGACCTCGCAGTAGGTTCTTTCAGGCCTTCGTCCGTAGGGAGAACGAAAGCAAGAATGCGGTGGAGGCCAAGGACACTCAGGTCTACAAGTTGGTGGATGACCCCCGGGTGACGTCAGTCGGAGAGATCCTGCGCAAGACCAGCCTGGATGAGCTGCCCCAGCTATGGAACGTGCTGAAGGGAGAGATGAGCATTGTAGGCCCGCGTCCGGATCTGCCGTATTCCGTTGCGGACTATGAACCGTGGCACTTCGAGCGCCTGGCAGCCCAGGCAGGGCTCACCGGACTGTGGCAGATAGGCGGACGCTCTCAAGTTGCGTTCGAGGATTTCGTTCACATAGACATCGAATACGCCCGCAGCCAGTCACTGTGGCTGGATCTCAAGATCCTGCTTCTGACGATCCCCGCGGTTCTGGCTCGACGAGGTGCCGCGTAGGGGGCGCTGTTGTAGAAACAAGAACTGGCAAGTGCCCGGCAGCATCGCGGGGTAGATGTTGAAGGAGACAACAACCTATGAGGCTGAGAAACAAGCGAGTCGTTGTGACCGGCGGCGCAGGGTTCATCGGTAGTCACATTGTCGATCAACTCGTGTCTACTGACAATGAGGTCATTATCATAGACAATTTCTCAACCGGCAAATGGGAACACATTGACCAGCATCGAGCGGACGAGTCGGTCCGTGTAGAGCAAGCAGATGTGCGGGATCTGGATGCAATGATCCGCCTGACTGAAGGCGCGGACGTTGTATTCCACATGGCCGTTGCCTGCGTGCGGGCTTCCCTTGGGCACCCCATTTCCTGTCATGACATCAATGCCACAGGCACCCTGGCTATGTGCCAGGCCAGCCTGGAAGCTGGCGTGGAGAGATTCATATACACCTCTTCTTCTGAAGTCTATGGCAGCGCGCTGCGTATACCCATGAATGAGGAACACCCCCTGAATCCAACCAACGCGTACGGTGCGAGTAAGGCCGCCGGCGAGCATTACGCCCTAGCGTACTGGCGCGCGTATGGCCTTCCTGCGGCAGTGGTCAGGCTGTTCAATACCTACGGGCCGCGAGAGCCTGTGGAGGGTACCCGCGCTGAGGTCATACCCAAGTTTGTCATGCGCACGATGGCCGGGCTGCAGCCCGTGATCTTCGGCACCGGTGCCCAGACGCGTGACTTCACCTGGGTAGAGGACATCACCCGTGGCATCATTCTGGCAGCTCAATGTGATGCGCTCGTTGGAGACTGCGTGCACCTGGCACGGGGTCAGGGGGTCAGTGTCTCGAGAGTGTGCGAGCTCGTACTGGAGAAGCTGGGACGCCAGGACCTCCAACCTATCTATTCCGAGGACGGCCGGCCAGGAGATATTGAACGCCACCAAGCTGATATCAGCAAGGCCAAGAGGCTATTTGGCTTCTCGCCAGCCGTCGATATCGAATCGGGCGTAGAGCGGTACATCCAGTGGGTTCAAGAGCAAGGCCCCGACCTGGAGAAGTGGGTGAAACAGGAGAGAGTTCAGAATTGGTGACCGTCGGACCCACGGCACCGTGGGCAGAGTTCACAACAAGCGCCGGTAGACTTGGGGAGAGAGCAGTTGATCAAAGTCTGATTTCGTAGAGGAACGTGTGGACGAGGCCTGATCTCTCGTCGGCATTCGGGCGCAATGGAGGGAACTATGAACAGCTTGCAAGTAGGCGTAATCGGTTGCGGCTACTGGGGCCCCAATCTGATCCGCAACTTCGTCGAGATGCCCGCATCGAATGTCAGAGCCGTTGCGGACCTTGACGGGGACCGTCTGGCTCACATCAAGTCTCGTTTTCCTACAGTCACGCCTGCGAAGGATTATCGAGACCTCTTCGATATGTCACTGGATGCCGTTGTGGTTGCAACACCGCCGGCGACTCACTTCCCGATCGCATTGGACTGCCTACAACATGATCTCCACGTGCTGATCGAGAAACCCCTGACGCTAGACTGCCGGCATGCCCAAGAGCTTATTGAGACGGCCGATACACGAGGGCTGACCCTGATGGCAGGACATACCTTTGAATACAATCCGGCTGTGCGGGCACTCAAGGACATCATCGATGGTGGCGAATTGGGCCGAATCTACTACATTGACGCGGTGCGGGCTAGTCTGGGGCTGTTTCAAGCCGACCTGAACGTAGTATGGGATCTGGCTCCGCACGACATATCCATCCTCTTGTATCTTCTCGGTTGCGAACCGATCAAGGTCATAGCCCAGGGCGCGGCCAACGTTTTCAAAGGCAAGCATGACATTGCCTATTTGACTTTGTTCTTCCCAGACGATATCATGGCTCACGTTCGCGTGAGCTGGCTCGATCCCCGCAAGGTGCGGCGTATTACCGTCGTCGGCAGCCGCAAGATGCTGGTCTACGATGACGTGGAGACTCTGGAGAAGATCAAGATCTACGACAAAGGCGTCGAGGCGCTTCCTTACACGGAGACTTTCGGTGAGTTCCAATGCAGTTACCGTTACGGTGACGTGGTGATTCCCAACATCCGCTTCGTCGAACCACTGCGACTGGAATGCCAGCACTTTATGGAGTGCATAGAGAACGGCACGGAACCCCAAAGCAGTGGCCGAGTTGGCTTGAAAGTGGTCAAAGTCCTGGAAGAGGCTGAACGGTCGCTGCAGAACGGTGGGGAGTGGACCACAATCTCCCCTGATAACACGGATCGAGTACATAATCATCTAGTAACATAGAAGGGAAGCTGCCTGATGGTGAATGGCGACTTTGTGCGCATCGCTCCCGACGTGAAACTGGGACAGGATGTGAGAATCTACGCCTTCGTCAACCTGTATGGCTGTGAGATTGGCGACGAAAGCAAGATTGGCACCTTCGTGGAGATCCAGAAAGGAGCTGCGATAGGGCGGCGGGTCAAGGTATCCAGCCACTCCTTCATCTGTGAAGGAGTGACGATCGAGGATGAAGTTTTCATCGGTCACGGTGTGATGTTCATCAACGACCGGTACCCGCGAGCTACCACTGGCGACGGAGAACTGCAGGCCGACGCCGATTGGGTATGCATTCCCACCTTGGTGAAACGGAGGGCTTCTATTGGTAGCAACGCCACGATTATGTGTGGTGTGACCATAGGTGAAGGCGCGATGGTGGGCGCGGGCAGCGTTGTCACCCACAATGTGCCGGATGGTGCAGTCGTGGCCGGTGTTCCGGCGCGGGTTCTGGAGAGAAGGAGCGCATAGATGAAAGTCCCTTTCGTAGATCTGCGGGAGGCGCATCGCATCATTCGAGATGAACTGGATCAGGCCATCCAGCGAGTGATGGAGCGATGCGACTTCGCCTTGGGTGAGGACGTCACCCATTTCGAAGAGGAATTCGCGGCATTCTGCAGCACACGGTACGCAGTAGGCGTGGACAGTGGGCTATCCGCCTTAGAGCTAGGCCTGCGTGCGCACGCCATCGGCCCAGGCGACGAGGTGATCGTGCCCGCGCACACGTTCATCGCCACAGCGGCGGCTGTCACCTTTGTTGGAGCGGACCCGGTTCTGGTGGATGTCGATCCGAGCACGTACAACATCGACGTCTCACAGATTGAGGCCGCGATCACACCGCGCACTCGAGCGATCATCCCGGTGCATCTGTATGGTCTGCCAGCCGATATGGACCCGATCCTGAACCTGGCCGATCAGCACAACTTGGTCGTCATCGAGGATGCCTGCCAGGCCCACGGCGCGCTCTACAAGGGTCGGCGGGCCGGGTCATTGGGCCACGCGGCCGCTTTCAGCTTCTATCCGACCAAGAACCTGGGGGGCTGCGGCGATGGCGGCATGTTGGTGACGGACGATGAGGAAGTCGCCGAACAGGTACGCGCGATGCGCAATTGTGGTCAAAGGGAGAAATACCGCCACGAGCTGGCGCCCTTCAACCACCGCCTGGACACGTTACAGGCCGCGATCTTGCGCGTCAAGCTGCGCTACCTGGAGGATTGGACACAAGCACGCCGTCGAAACGCAGCCCTGTACACCGAGCTCCTGCCGAGAAACAGCGTTGTCACACCGGTCGAATCCCCGGATTCAACGCACGTGTACCATCTCTACGTCGTGCGGACGGCCCGGCGAGATGAACTGCGTGCCTATCTCTGGGAGCACGGTATCGGCACGGGGATTCACTACCCCATACCGATTCACCTGCAGCCTTTTTACGAGGAGAGTGGGTTTCGACGCGGGCAGTTCCCCGCGGCAGAGGACTTAGCCGACAAGGTCCTCTCTCTACCGATGTTCCCAGGATTGACGGTAGAGCAAGTTGAGTACGTGGTTACGCAGATGGTCGGATTCTCACAGGGGTAGGTTTCCGCCTTTAGTAGATGACGACTGTGTGCCCCATTGCGTGCACCCCGGGCGGATACATCTATGACGAAGATGGATTCTCATAGTTACAACCTCCCACGAGAGAGCCAGACGAGAAGAAAGGAAGGGCACATCAATGTCAGAACAGGTGCGGGTTCTAGTCACAGGCGCTGGGGGCTTCATCGGTCACCATCTAGTCACATTCCTGAAGAAGAAGGAGTATTGGGTTCGTGGCGTGGACATCAAGTACCCAGAGTTCAGCCCAACTGACGCCGACGAGTTCGAACTACTGGATCTACGACAATGGGACAACTGTCTCCAGGTAACTCGCGGCGTGGATGAGGTCTATGCCCTGGCTGCAGACATGGGTGGTATGGGTTTCATCTCATCCAACCACTCGCGAATCTTGCACAACAACCTGCTCATCAACGTCCACACCCTGGATGCAGCCCACAAGAACGGCGTCAAGCGTTACTTGTTTACGTCTTCAGCCTGCGTCTATCCTGAGTACCTGCAGAAGGAAGCCAATGTCACGCCACTCAGGGAAGAAGACGCCTATCCTGCAGAGCCCCAGGACGCCTACGGATGGGAGAAATTGATCATCGAGCGACTGTGCACACACTATAGGCAAGATCTTGGCATTGAGACTCGCATCGTGCGCTTTCATAACATATACGGCCCCTTGGGCACCTGGGATGGCGGGCGGGAGAAGGCGCCCGCGGCCTTCTGTCGCAAGGTGGCGATTGCCAGATTGACCGGTGACCCCGAGATAGAGATCTGGGGAGACGGGAAACAGACCCGCTCGTTCTGCTACATTGATGATTGTTTGGTCGGCATCTACAAGCTAATGCGGTCTGATTATCACGCGCCACTGAACCTGGGGCGGGATCGTATGGTCACGATTAACCAACTGGCGAACATCATCGCTGGCATCGCAGGTATTGAAATCGTTCCGAAACACGTGCCCGGTCCCGAGGGCGTACGGGGGCGCAACTCCGACAACACGCGCCTGCGGGAGGTGTTGGAATGGGCACCGGAGATATCGCTGGAAGAAGGGCTGGTGCATACTTACGGCTGGATTGAGGAACAGGTCAGAGCTAAGTTGGATGCGGCTTCAGATAGGAGAGCGGCAGCAACAGCGATGGCGTATAGCCAGGTATCGCGAAGCTCGGCGTGAGCCGATGTTCGCTTCTGAGCAAGGAAGGGCTCGTGAGTGACGGAGGTCAAGAAGGCCTTGCGTGCTGGGAGAGCATCCAGCGTCGATGCATACTGGATGCTTCTCCTTGGATCCGGATTTGGATTGAGACAGTTCGTTTGCCAGACGGGCGCTTGGTGAACGACTTCTACCAGCTAGAGCAACCAGACTACGTGATGGTCCTTGCCTTGACCAACGCAAATGAGGTGCTCGGCATCTGGCACTACAAACATGGGCCACGAAACATCAACCTAGGGCTCCCGGCCGGATACGTGATGCCAAGTGAGTCTCCCACAGAAGCTGCGCAGCGAGAACTACTGGAAGAGACGGGATGCACAGCCGATATCTGGCAACACTTGGGTTCGTACACAGTGGATGGCAACCGCGGCTGCGGACAAGCACATATCTACCTCGCCCGGGGGTTGCATGTGGTAGCAGAACCAGACGCCGACGACCTAGAAGAGATCAGACTTGATATGATGAGCCTGGAGGATCTGGAGCAGCACTTGCGATCAGGCAAGGTTGCAACGCTTGGTGCTGCGGCAGCAATTGGCCTCGGTCTGCTTGTCCTGAGGGAGGGAAGCTGCCAGGGTGCTCCTGAGCTCGCTATGGAACGGAATGGCACAAGGAGGTAGCCTCAATGGAGGTAACAACCTTTTCGGTAGTAGGGCTCGGTAAGCTGGGCGCCAGCATGGCAGCCGCCATCGCCAGTCGAGGCTTCGACGTGATCGGCGTAGACATCAACCAACGCGTCGTAGACCTGCTGAATGCTGGTCACGCGCCGGTACAGGAAACGAACCTGGAGAACACGATTGCGACCCATCGAGAACGATTGCGAGCCACGCTGAGCCACCGTGAAGCCATATTGAAGTCAGATGTGACATTCGTTATCGTGCCCACACCAAGTGATGACGAGGGGGCGTTCTCGCTGCAATATGCGAAGTGGGCTTTTGGCGAGATCGGTCGCGCTTTAGCCGAAAAGAACCGTTATCACGTCGTCGTTCTGACTAGCACGGTCCTTCCTGGCTCAACGCGCTATGGGCTGCTGCCGGTTCTGGAGCGGGAATCGGGGAAGGTCTGTGGGCGGGATTTCGGGCTGTGCTACAGCCCGGAGTTCATCGCCCTGGGCAGCGTAATCCACGACTTCCTCAATCCCGATTTCACGTTGATCGGAGAATTCGATGAGCGGGCAGGCAGCCAACTCGAAACTTGCTATGCCAGAATCATGGAAAACGGTCCCCCTTGCCAGCGTATGAGCCTCGAGAACGCGGAACTCACCAAGATCGCGGTCAACACCTTTGTCACCACCAAGATCACTTTCGCCAACATGCTGGCTGACCTGTGTGAACGTATTCCAGGAGGCAACACAGATGTGATCAGCGACGCCTTGGGGTTGGATACACGGATCGGCCGCAAATACCTGACCGGCGCTTTGGGTTACGGGGGCCCCTGTTTTCCTCGTGATAATGTGGCGTTGAGCTTCATCGCGCGCGCTCTGGGGACCGAAGCGCCTCTGGCTGAGACGACGGATCGGCTGAACCGTTCTTTAGCAGGTAAGATCACAGAATACCTGCTGTCGCTTGTCGAGCCCCGGGATACCGTAGCCGTGCTAGGGCTGGCCTACAAGCCGCATTCCCACGTGGTAGAAGAGTCTCAAGCCCTGTACCTTGCTCGTGCGCTGGCAGCCGCGGGCGTTCGCGTTGTGGGGTACGACCCCTTGGCGAACGAGATGGCTCGCCACGACTTGACCGACAAGGTGGTTATCCTAGAGGATTTGGCTTCGTGCCTGCAACAGGCAGATGCCGTCGTGATCACCACACCGGACCCTCAGTTCGGCGACCTCCAGGCGGCCGACTTCCCACAGAAAAGCCCACCGGTAGTGGTGTATGACTGCTGGCGCATCTTGCGCGAGAAGTTGGAGTCTGCGGATCACCTGCGCTATGTTGCGCTTGGCGTCGGGGCTGATGAACCAAGCCATCGCACTCGACTGCAGGAACTTTGGAGCGAGAATGCTGCATCGTCGTGGGAGCACCGGTCGGACTATGGTGACCAAGCAACAAGCCAAGATGCGAAAGGATAGGAACATGCGATGGGAGAATCTCAGAGAGGCAGTCTAAAGGAAAGAGTCAGACAATACTGGCAGGACAATCCATGTGGCGTGGAGTATAGCGGCAAACCGCAAGGCAGCATAGAGTGGTCCGAGGAAATCGAAGAGAGTCGCTATGACCAGGAACCGTTTGTGCATGCCTTCGCCCAATTCACACGCTGGCGGGGCAAGAGAGTGCTGGAAATTGGTTGCGGCCCGGGTACTGACTGCTTGCAGTTCGCACGCTCCGGGGCCAATGTATGCTGTATAGACCTCACAGAACGTGCCGTGGAGATCACGCGCCAGAGACTTGGCATTAATGGATTGTTTGCAAATGCTGAGGTGGGTGATGCAGAAGGATTGCCGTTTCGCAACAACCTGTTTGACTTGGTCTATTCGTGGGGAGTCCTGCACCATACACCAAATACAGACAAGGCCATTGCGGAGGCATATCGCGTCCTGAAGCCAGGGGGGCGGATTCTGATCATGCTCTACCACAGGCGATCAATCATTGCCTTTCGATTCTACCTGCACTATGGCCTACGAGCCGGCCGGCCCTTCAGGAAGGTAACGGACATATTGTCGGACCATATGGAGAGCGCTGGAACTAAAGCCTACACCCTGCGCGAGCTGCGACAGATGTTTTGCCAGTTCAATGATCTGGTCCTGCAACCCGTGCTGACTCCATACGATGTTGAACGGTTTCCGGAATGGGCTCGCAGTTGGTTTCCGGCTGCCTGCGGTTGGTTTGTCGTGATCAGGGGCCGCAAACCAGGCATTGGAGCCCCGGCAGTGATCCCTGGCTCGAACCATCAGTGCAGACCTTGAGGAGGCGGGGAGGTCGTCAATCGCGTGCCCAACCATAGCACGCCGCAATCACCTGTACTGCTGGCACGTGATGATCCTCCTGACAGTGTCGCTAGAGGCGTCTCTTGAGAGCTTGGTACGCACGCACTAACATTTCTCGGGTATCTTGATGCGCAGTAAGATAATGATGAGGAAGATAATTCACTTTGCTATGTGTCTCTCCGTGGGCGTATTCGGCGGGGGGATTCTGCTACTTGACTTGCCGCTCAAATGGAAGATGGTTTTCTTAGCGACACTGGGAATCACAGGGTTGATGTTGATAGCCCGAAACCCCAGGCGAATTCTCACCTTTACGCTAGCTCTCACTATACCCACCTACTTAGGCAAGGGCTTGATCGATCGTTCCGGGTCTTTCAGCCTGGCAAACGGGGTGGCCATCAACCTTTCTGATGTGCTGGCCGTAGCATTACTCCTTATCTTTGTGGCCAAGCTGGCGATCCGGCAAGCCGAAGTTCACCTTTTTCCTCTGAGCACGACATCTGCACTCGTTTGGTTGCTTGCTTCCTCGCTCTCACTTTTCACCGCCAGGGACACTGAACTGGCCATGTTTCAACTGGTAAACATGAGCAAGCTCTTATTGCTCTATTGGATAGTTGCCAACAGCGTCAGCCATGAGACTGATGTGAGCTGGGTGATTGCGGGACTGATGTTAGGCATGGCATTCCAGGCTCTGGTAGGTATCTACCAGGGAGTCACGGGACAGCCTGTCGGTCTCTACATCCTGGACGAAACTACGACTGTAAAACAGCAGCAAATGAGTGAAGGTGTGGTTAGTCGTGTTCAGGGTACGATTGGTCATCCCAATTCCTACGCTATGTACGTAACAACCGTGATACCCTTTGCGCTGACCGTGTTGTTCTCCAGAGCAAGAGCCTTGTATAAGGTTCTGACAGGCATCGCGGTGGGTCTTGGTTGTCTGGCATTGGTATACAGTCTCTCGCGCGGTGCGTGGGTCAGCCTGCTGGCGACTGTCAGCATCATCCTTGCGCTGGCTGTTCAGCGGAAACGGATCAGTCCACAGGCTGCAGTACTGATTGCTGTCACATGCTCATTGATCTTGTTAGGTATTACGCTCCATGGCCCAGACATCATCTTATCTCGCCTTACGAGTGACGACCAAGGGTCGGCACATAGCAGGGTCACAATGGCCCAGACTGCCCTGGCCATCATTGAAGATCATCCATGGCTAGGTGTGGGGCTGAACAACTACACACTGGTTAGCCCTCAGTACGATACAACCACTCTCGTGAACCAGGCAGTTGTTCACAACGCGTACCTATTCATCGCTGCGGAGACAGGTCTTGTCGGACTGACCGCATTCCTGGGTCTCCTGGCAACCTTATTGACCCAAGCATGGTGGGTTATCAACCGGGCAAATGACGACACAGTGTGGGTGGCCAGTGTAGGGGGCTTCTGTGCCTTTATTGCCATGGCCTTGCATAGCACAGTTGACTACGGTCTATTTGGCAGCAGTCAGACAATCGCTCAGTTCTGGCTTCTCGCAGGACTATCTGCTGCCTTAGTCCAGCGTCTCTGTTGTGAACAACAGGAAATCGGGCGTGTTTCGTACGGATCGAATATGCTACCCCGCGGCTTCCATTCATACTAGTAGACGGGACACGGCGAATGGCTGAAGAGCTTCAGGCAATTCCAACACACGCTGCCGAGAGCGCCTCCTTGACACAGGGGCTGGCGCGAAACACGATATTCAACCTGCTTGGCTGGGCTTGGCCGGCTGGATTGGCCATTGTGTCGGTCCCTTACATTGTCACAGAGCTGGGCACCGATGCCTACGGCGTCTTCTCCATCGTGTCGATCGTCGCTGGGTATCTTGGTATGCTCAGCAGTCCAGTGGCGATGGGTAACGTGCGCTTCATGGCTGAAGCTTACGCTCACGGGGAGTGGTCAAAACTGCGCGGGGCGGCGCTGGGTGGACTCGTGATCAACCTGGCCTTGTCAGCGCTGGGGGGCCTCATTATGTTCCTGGCTGCGGATTGGCTGGCCAGGAACGTTTTTGCTATTCCTGCTGCTCTTGTTGGAACGGCAGTGATTGTATTCCGTCTGGCCGCTTTTGGCTTCGTTCTGAATGGAGCAGTCGGCGCCCTAGAAAGCATCCCTATGGCGATGAGGCGCTACGATATCTCGAATCAAGCCCGCGTGATTGTCGGAACGCTGAACACAGTGGCAATCGTCCTCGCGCTATGGTGGGGCCGGGGATTGCTAGGAGCAGTAGTGGCGCAGGTTATCTCAAGCGCCTTGGGATTGGCTCTTTTCACCGCCGTCGCCTGGCGGCTGCTTCGCAGATTTCCAGGTTCCACACGTAAGCCACTCGTGAATGTGGCTTCTGTGAGGCGCCTGGTTTCGTTTTCATCCCTCCTGTTTGTTGCGCAGGTAATCAGCCAGATTGGGCTCCAAGTTGATCGAACGTTGATCGGCATACTGGTCAGCACATCAGCCCTGACGTTTTACACGGTCCCCGCCAAGATCACAGACAGGATTCCAAGCATGATGTACGCCTTCGCTATCGCGCTCTATCCATTGAGCTCTGAGGCCGTGGCGACCGATAAGGTAGACGAATTACGCCGATTGTATCACGAGATGGTCAGAATCCTGCTTTGGGTGACCGCATTCATTGCTACGCTGCTGATCACCTTGTCAAAGGATCTCTTGGAATTGTGGATTGGGCACGATTTCATGGTCAACTCTTGGCTCGTGCTCGCTCTGCTCGCTGCCAGTGTCGTATGGCGCTCGTCTGGTTCGGTTGCCTATCAGGTCTGCACCGGGATGGGGAGAGCGGACGTCAATTTGATCGCGTCCATCGGGACAGCGGTTTCCATGACGGTGCCAGTCCTCATCATGGCCCCCAAGTGGGGAGCGCCCGGGGTTGCCTTTGGTGTGTTTCTCGGTCTCTTTGTCAGCAATCTCGCGTATGACGTGTTCACACAGAGAAAGCTGCTCGGCAGCAAGAGCTGGAAAGAAAACCTGGCTCCGTACATCCGAGTAGTTCTGGCTCAAGTTGCCGCCATCCTGTCCTATCATTTGCTATCCGTGCAACTCGCCGGATGGGCTGGTCTTTTCATCAACGCGTGTCTGGTTTCGTGCTTCTATCTGGGATGGAGCTTGTTGGCTGGTGCATTGGCTGTGCGTGATGTCAGGGTTATCGTGGCGAAAGTCAATCACGCGTTCCATACCATTCGATGATGGAGATCGCCTCGATGAACACCGAGAACCCACTGGTATCCGTTGTCATCCCTTCCCTAAACCGGGCTCACTACCTGGTCCCTACCATCGAGAGCGTATTGTCCCAGGACTATCACCCCATCGAGTGTATCGTTGTGGATGGTGGCTCAACCGACGGCACCGTCGAGATTCTTCGGCAGTATGTGAATCGGATCAAGTGGGTGTCCGAACCAGACAAGGGCCACGCGGATGCCGTCAACAAAGGCTGGCATATGAGTCGGGGTGACATCCTGGCCTGGCTGAATGCGGATGACCTATATGTAGTGCCCAAGGCCGTCAGCAAGATGGTAGCATATCTGCAGAGGAACCAACAGGTGGACGTAGTCTATGGCGATTACACGGAGATTTCTGAGGATGGGGAGGTTGTCTCCGATGTGATCAAGCCGCGTGAGTGGGATCTGGCATCTGCTGTCAAGTACTGCCACTACACCATTCCGCAAGCGACCTCCTTCATGCGCCGCTCGATTCTAGAGAAAGTCGGCTGGCTTGATGCTGAGTTCGGCAATGGCAAGGACCACGAGTTATGGCTGCGTATCGGGATGGTCGGGACGATCGAATATGCGCCTTTCCACATAGCTCGTATCCGGAATTGCCCAGGTTTGAGCCAACGGCTAGATATGGGACAGGCAAAAGTGCGAGTAACGGAGAAGTTCTTCTGCCAGCCGGATCTACCTGCCCCCTTTAACTCAGGACAGTTCAAGCGGAGGGCAATGAGCAATTCTTACCTGGTAGGTGGAATGTATATCTGGGTCGGAACCAGGCAACTCCGACCGACTCTGCAGTACCTGGTACGCGCTCTTGTTGCTGACCCTTTGAACTGCCCGTACATTCTGAAACAGCTCCTGAGCCGGTTCGCAAGATCTGTCTTCTCCCTGCTGCCGCTTCAATGGCGCAGGAGAATCAAGCAAGTTGCTCAACGCACGGGTCTCAGTCTCAGTCGATCTAGTTCGCATTAGGCGTGCCGCGGGTGAAACCCGGAAGAACTGGCCACGGTCCTCTTGTTTGAAGCCTGCCAGTTAGTGGCGTTACCGGCGCAACAGCAGTAGAGGGAGATCAACCAATGATCACGTTGTTTGCGTGTCCCAAACATTTCATTGGACACATTGATGTCATTCAAAGGAATGCGATCCAGAGTTGGAGTCGCCTGAAACCAAAGCCTGAGATCATTCTTCTGGGTAACGACAAGGGAGTAGCAGAGATTTGCAAGGAACTTGGCCTGATTCACGCGGCGGAGATCGACACGAACGAGTATGGAACTCCATTGGTCAATTCGGTCTTTCAGGTCGGTCAGGCGAGAGCAAGCTTCCCCATTGTCTGTTATATCAACAGCGACATCATGTTGATGAGTGATTTCGGTCAAGCGGTGAAGAGCGTTTCCACGCGGATGCCCACGTTTCTTATGATAGGCCAGAGGTGGGATATCGATATCAAGGAAGCCTGGAACTTCGATTCAGACAATTGGGAAGATGATTTGCGGGCACTCCTGGCACAAAACGGCAAACTGCACGCGCAGACAGCTATGGATTACTTCGTTTTCCCACGGGGTATGTACACGGATATACCGCCTTTTGCGATTGGCCGCCTGAGCTGGGACAATTGGCTGGTATGGCGAGCCAGAACTGAGAATGTGCCAATCGTCGATGCTACCCCTGCTGCCAAAATCGCACATCAGAACCATGACTACTCTCCTGGCATGTTGAGAAAACTTGACGAAAGAGAAAGTCGGGTACAGTCTCGCGGAGACAACTCAGCTCCAATAGTGACCTTCGATGGAAACATGGTCGCGTTAGGACCTGAGGCGCAGCGAAACTATGCCTTATGCCCAGATGTTAAGAGCCTGAATATCTGGGCTGCAACCTGGATGATAGATCCGCAAGGTGTACTTAAGCGGTGGCCCCTGAGTATCAGATTTTTGTATTACCAAGTCAGACTGATACTACCGTTGTATTGGCCAGCATTCGGTCGACTCATCCACTGGATGCTGAAGTTCAAGAGATTCTTGCTGACCGACATCCGCCAGGGGTTGAAGCCTCGATACCGTTGAAGACAAAACTTCGATTAGTCGACGACAATCGCAAGGCAGAGTAGCCATTGTCCACTCGTGTGGCATGTTGAATGCATAGCAGGGGGCATCTTGACCAGAAAGCCACTTATAGAGCGAATTGATAGAGTTGATGCCTTGGAAGCAGTCAGAGAGGACTGGAATACCCTGCTTGAGACGAATGAAACAAGGACGGTCGAGCTCACCTATGAGTGGCAGATGACACATTGGAAGCACTTCCATGCTGATGCCAAGCTGTTTGTCCTCGTTGTAAGGGAAGCCGGTTCCATTGTGGCCATTGCCCCATTGAAGCTCAGGCGCACGGGGGTCCCAGGAATAGGGGGCCGCCGTCTCGAATTCATTGCTGCCGAGGAGTCCAATTATCAGGACTTCATTATAGGAGACAGGAGAGAAGAGATCCTTGAATGCATCCTGGACTACCTGGCGAGCCACAGAATGCTGTGGGACGTCTTGAGTCTACGACACGTTCCGGAGACATCCACGACCGCCCGCTTCCTGCTAGACAGACTCGATAGTCGTCTCCTGCGCAGGGTGGAGACAGACCGGTGCATTCTCTTGACACTTGACAAGACCTGGGAGGAATACGCCGCAAGCTCGGAGAAAGCGAGGAAGAAGGTAGCCTATCGCACGAGGAAGTTGGAAAGACTTGGAGGGGAACTCACTTACTTTCACTGTTCAAGTGAGGAGTTGTTCCAATCAACCCTGCGCGAATTCTTCGCTCTGCATCGTAAACGGTGGACCCAGACAGACACCCCGAGCCAATTCAACGATAGTAGATACTGCGAGTTCTATCTTGAGGTAACCCCACAACTGCTACCCGACGGGCATATTGATCTGTTTGTCCTGAGAGCAGGAGGCCGTCCAGTTGCACTTCTCTATTGCCTGGTGTTCGGCCAGCAATATACTCAGCAACTGACGGCCTACGATCCAGAATACGCGAGGGGCTCGCCCTCTCTGGTTATGCATGAGTTTTTCGTGAGGGAGGCATTTGCCAGGGATGTCGAGGTATTCGATTTCGGTCACTACTATCCATACAAGGAACTGTGGGCAGATCGCCTCAAGACCAGGATGAACTTCGAAATATACCCAAAAGCGGCATTTCCCTACCTCATCTATGCTCTTGCAACGGTGTACGGGCTACTGCGACCCAGTTTGAGACAGATTACTCCCTTGTTAAAATGCGTGAGATATCTGCGTGGGAGAGCTAGATCGTCGTCCGAGCCTATCGGCGAGACGCCAGACGACAGCGCTTCATCTTGATGATTGAGGTTGCCCTATGGACATCCAATTTTCGAATCGCAACAGGCTTGAGGGGCAAAGATCGCCTGATGTGGGTACCCCGATACTTGTCTATCACCGTATCATCCAAGACAATGCTCCCAAGGACTCCCCGGGCAACGCCGTGCGAGTGACCCAGTTTGAGCGCCAAATGCACTACCTTCACGACCACGGATACCGTTGCCTTTCTCTATCTGAACTCTTGCAGCCTTTCGGGGAGAAGGGAATACCTCGGCGGACAAGGGCCTTGGCGCTGACATTCGACGATGGATACGGGGGTTTCTTCACACTGGCTTATCCGATCCTTCGCCACTACGGATTCACGGCCACCGTCTTCCTGGTCACGGACCGCATTGGAGAACAGAGTCATTGGGAAGGAGCAAGAGGGGTGCATCTGCTAACCTGGGAAGAGATCGGGGTTCTACACGAGAGTGGTATCCACTTCGGAAGCCACACCTGTACACATCGTCACCTGGCCCTCTTGTCTAGTGAGCAGATTCGGCACGAACTGACCGCGTCGAAGGAGCGCCTCGAAGCTAGACTGGGCCAGGAGGTACCGTTCCTGGCCTATCCCTACGGAGAGTCAAACCCGGAGATTCGGAATATGGCCAGGCAAGCCGGCTACAAGGCTGCCTTCGGGGTGATCACAGGGGAGAGCGGGCACTACAACCTGTGGCGCCGCCCCTGCGGATCGCGTGACACACCATTGACCTTTGCCTTCAAGTTGTCCCATTGGTGTGGCTATGTGATATGGTTACGCAGGTGGCTACGAGAGGCAACGCGTATGGGGCAGTTTCTCCGGCGGGTCAAACATGGCTGGTTTCCTCACGGAGAGAGTTCAATTCAGAGGCTTTCGGTGCCACGTGGGCTGCGCAAGCTCGACGACAAGCGATCGCAGGACGGGAGATGATAGAGCACACTCAGGATCCTCCAAGCCGGTTGCAGGCCTGGAATAAGCAGCGCACGTCTCAGACACAAGTGAGTGATACGGAACTTCCTCTCGTGAGCGTTCTCATCGTGACCTGGAACCGCAGAGAAGATGTCCTGGAGACAGTCCAGTCCGTTTACGACCAGGCCTACCCGAGCTTTGAGGTCATCGTGGTAGACAATGGTTCCACCGACGGCACAGTAGAAGCCGTGCGTCAAGCCTTCTCTGCAGTCAGGCTTGTTGCTCTGGACAGAAATATGGGCATCAGCAGCGGACGCAACGCCGGAATAAGGGTCGCCAGGGGGGACTTCATTTTCTGCCTGGACAGCGATGCCAGCCCAGATCCCGACGCGATATCCAACCTGGTGCGCAAGTTCCAGGCTGAGCCACAGGTCGGCGTGATCAACAGCAAGATCGTCAACGCCTACACCAACACACTGGACAACGGTCCGGGCTGGGTATATACAGAGAAGCAAAAGGCCAAACAGGATACAGAGTTCCTTAGTTTCAACTTCTCGGAGGGAGGAGCCGCGGTCCGCAAAGCGGTCTTTGACCAGGTCGGCCCGTTCTGGGACTTACTCTTCTTCGGCTGCGAGGGACAGGAACTCAGCCTGCGAGTCTGGGATGCTGGATACAAAGTGCTCTACTATCCCAAGGCCATTGTCTATCACCGCGCTTCGCCACAAGCCCGTGTGGCCGATGCTGAGCGAGACTACCTTTTCTTCAGGAACTCGCTCTACATCTACATAGCGCGCTATCCCTGGTGGGTGCTGCTCTGGTACGCGCCCTTGAAGACGGCGGTCGCCTTGGTCAGAAGCTCCAAACGCGGTTACCTGAGACGGATCCTGCGGGCCTTGCTTGACGTCTTGCGGCAGTTGCCCGTTCTGTTGGAAGAGAGACGCCCCATCCGCAGCGAGACTGCGCGCCTGATCCTCAAAATGCAGCGGCAACATGGCCCGTTGAGTTGGGACCTGGTCTCGTGGTTCAAGTACAAGGCATGAGCGGCTGCCGTTTGGATGAATAGCGTGACGGCACAGGTGGACGAAGAGAGACACAGTGGCCTGGAATATGAAACCGGAGTGTAAGGCGTGATCAGCGTTCTATGCAACGAGGGCGAGAGGGAAATCGCTAGAGAGTTCTTCGAACTCTTCAAAACGCCATGGGAGTTCTTTGTGCCGGGACGGACCTACCCGGTGATCATCTCGACGCGGCCCGAGACTCCGGAATTGGAGGCCAGGTTGCTGATTGTCTTCTCATCAAAGCCGACGACGTTCGACGATCGCGAGGGTATACTCGTAGGTCCGGCTGCCTCTGATCACCTACTCATCAAGCCCTCAACCCGAATCCCGATCTATGGAAACCTGGCAAGCTTCAGGGAACAAGGGCAACCTGCGACTTGCGACTCAGGAGATTCCGACACGGTCGCCCTGAAAGTGACCGAGCCTCACGCGAATGTCTTGAGAGTCGGGTACGATCTCTTTGGCGAGGTTGCCTTCTTGCTCTCGGAGGGTCAACCCGCCGAAAACGCTCCTATCCCTACACTGGAGCACCATATCTCACTGCTGCGCAATTGGATCCTGGATGCCGGGATTCCGGTGGTGGAGATTCCCCCGATTCCCCAGGGGCACACGTTCATCGCTTGTCTGACACACGACGTGGACTTCGTAGGGGTCCGCCGGCACAGATTGGATCGCACCTTTTGGGGCTTCGTCTATCGTGCGCTCGTCGGTTCGGCAGTGGGATACCTTAGCGGCCGAAGTTCCCTGCGCCGGCTGGCGAAGAACTGGACAGCGATTGCATCGCTTCCGCTCGTTTACCTGGGACTGATCGAGGATTTCTGGGATCAGTTTGAGACATACGCCGAACTAGATCAGCGCTTCTCCTCCACGTTCTTCCTGATCCCGTTCAAGAACAGAGTCGGGACAAACCTGCACGCGCCGTTTCCGCGCCGGAGAGCCGTACACTATGACATCTGCGACGTGCGCGAAAAAGTGGATATGCTGACTCAGCTAGGTTACGAGATCGGCCTGCATGGGATTGACGCCTGGCACAGTGCAGAGGAGGGCCGACAGGAACTGGCTCGAATCCGCGAGGTCACAGGGCAAACAGACATCGGCGTCCGTGTGCACTGGCTGTGTTTCGACCGCCACTCCCCCGAAGCTCTCGCGCAGGCAGGGTTCTGCTATGACTCGTCTTTCGGATATAACGAGACGGTCGGGTTCAAGGGCGGAACAACGCAAGCTTTCCGGCCGCTTGGGCTGACCCGATTGCTTGAGCTGCCACTTCACATTCAAGACACGGCCCTCTTCTTCCCAGGCAGGCTGGGACTGACCGACACCCAGGCATGGGATCTGTGCGCGCCTGTGATCGATGCAACTGTCCAGCGTGGGGGTGTCCTGACGATCCTGTGGCATATGCGGAGCCTCGCACCAGAGAGGTTATGGGGGGATTTCTACCTCCAGCTGCAACAGGATCTACAGAACCGTGGCGCGTGGTTTGGCACAGCGAGACAGGTCGTCCAATGGTTTCGCAGGAGACGCGCGGTGGTATTCGAAGATTGCCATGTTGATGAAGACACGGTGCGTCTGCGCCTTGAGAACGGAGGGTGCGGACCCGAGGCGCGCCTGTTCCTACGGGTTCACAGGCCCCGAAAGATTGAACCCGCCAGTGGCCATGCCGCGCCGGCCTACTTCGACGTGCCGTGGGATGGGCAGCCTTCCTTGGAGATCTCATTGAGATGATCGGGAGTTGACCTGATGGCACGAGTCTGTATGGTTGCTTACGCACCCTATCCGGGGGACACGAGAATCCGCAGAGAGGCCGAGGCTCTCGCGGATCGCGGGGACGCAGTAGACGTGATTTGCCTGAAGGAAGAAGGATGGGAAGACGCCCAGACGTTCAATGGCGTCAGGTTCTTCCAACTGTCGATAGGCAGGTATCGTGGGGCGAGCGCCGCCAGGTATCTGCTTCAATACGCGCTCTTCTTCCTAGCCGCCTCTCTGCGGCTGACCAGTCGCCACCTCAGGCAGCGCTACCAGGTCATCCAGGTCCACACTATGCCGGATTTCATGGTGTTCGTCGCGCTCGTACCCAGGCTTCTTGGCGCGAAGGTGGTCTTGGATGTCCACGATCTGATGCCAGAGCTCTATCAGACGAAGTTCTCACTCCGCGAATCCCATTGGCTGATTCGATTTATTACCTGGATGGAGCGACGCAGCGTGGGCTTTGCCCACAGAGCAATCGCCGTCCACAGACCACATCTGGATGCTTTGGTTCGACATGGGAACCCTGAACACAAGTTCATTATCTTGGTCAATCTACCCGACCCCAAGCTAGTCTCGAGGCAAGCCGCAGTTCGCTCGCCAAAGGCGCATGGTTTCAGGCTGATATACCATGGCACGATGGCGCCGCGCAACGGGCTCAGGGTGGCGCTGCGTGCACTTTCGCGCCTGAGGACAGAAGTTGATGATCTGGAGTTACAGGTCTATGGAGAAGGCGAGGACATCCCCTACCTGATTGAGCTGGCCAAAGACCTGGGTCTGAGTGATCGCTTCAGCGTTCACGAAGGTTGGCGACCGATAGAGGAACTGGTACCGATCATCCTGGACGCAGACGCCGGAATCGTGCCGATTCTGTACGACGACTTCACCAGGTATATGCTGCCCGGCAAGCTGCTGGAATATGTCAGGCTGGGGATCCCGGTTATCTGCTCAAGGACGAAAACCATCGAGTCCTACTTCGATGATTCGATGATTCAGTACTGCGTGCCGGGGGATGTCGATGACCTTGCCCACAAGATACTAGAACTATATCGCCACCCAGAGAAGAGAGAAAGCCTGAGAGCAAACGCAGACAGCTTCAATCGGGAGCACAGCTGGGAACAACAGAAAGAGATCTACTATCAGTTGATAGACGATCTGGCAGGTCACGCCGGCTTGTAAACGTAGCTCAGGTTGCCCTCCACAGCCCGAATTCTCAACAGAGGCAAGCCTGTCAAAGCAGGATTCACGCAAAGGACGGAGATGTCCAGAAGGAGTCAAACCTCAATGAAAGGTTCAATACTCGTCATAGGCATGGGGGAAGTCGGAAGCCCGCTTCTGGAAGTGATTCGCGAGCAGTACAGTGCCGTAGGCATCGACATTGAGCCAGTCGATATCCAGGGCGATTGCGATATCATGCATATCTGCTATCCCTTTGAGATTGACGACTTCGTAGGTGAGAGTGCCAGGTACATAGAGAAATACAGTCCCCAGTTGACCATCGTCAACAGCACAGTGGTTCCAGGCACTACCCGGGCCATCTACCAAGCAACTGGTGCGCCGATCGTCCATAGCCCGGTACGCGGTAAGCATTTCAAGATGAACCGAGAGCTTACCCACTACGTCAAGTTCATCGGCGGCATCGAGGAAACGTGGAGCCAGCGTGCCGCGGAGCATTTCCAATCTGTGGGAATGAAAACAAGCATACTCTCTTCCCCTGAAGCCACAGAACTAGCCAAGCTCACCGAAACGACGTATTTCGGGCTGATCATTGCCTGGGCCCAGGAAGTTGAGAGATACTGTGACAGGTTATCGCTGAACTACGATGAGATCGTCTCATTCTACGACGAAATCGGCTTCCTTCCGCCCGTGCGGTATTTCCCTGGCGTGATCGGCGGGCACTGTATCATGCCCAATATCAGGATCCTGAAGACAGCATGCGATTCCGAGATCCTGGATGCAATAGAGCATTCGAATGAGTTGAAGATCCAGAGGGAGGCGGAACAGAGTGCGTGAGAGACGCAGCGTAGCGGCCTCCAGTTCTCTGAGGTGCACGCAATCCGAATGGGAAGGAGGACAACAAAAGTGAATACTGCCAGGTGTCAAACCCAGTGCTGGCCGGCCATGTCTGAAGGGGTCGTTGATAACGAGCCACAGTCTCTGCAAAAGCGTGCCAAGATGATGCTCAAGAGACGACTTAGCCACAGGACGAAGCGCAGACTCAAGGTCTATGCAAACCGCCTCATCAACTGGTTTGCCAAGCTCGGCGGCAAGAGCAAGGCGTCACCTGTTACAGCAACTGACTCCAAGGCGAGTAGGCTGAGAGCAGGAGACCTGGTACGAGTACGGCCCCGGGAGGAGATAGAAGCTACTCTTGACGCCTTCAATGAGCTGAGAGGATGCATGTTTATGGAGGCTATGTGGCCGTATTGCGGTACTACGCAGCGCGTCCTGAAAACGGTGGAAAGATTCGTAGATGAGCGCGACTACCGGGTCAAGAGAGCCAGAGGACTGATTCTTCTGGAAGGACTGATCTGCGAGGGCACCCCGGACTATGGACGCTGCGACCGCGCTTGTTTCTACTTCTGGAGAGAAGAATGGCTGGAGAAGATCGATGAGCCGTGAGATGACCCGGCTGTCAGCTCGCAGGTTCGCTGGCTGGCATAGCGACAATCTAGGGCCATGAGGTAGCGTGTATGGTTATAAGTTCTATCGTAAAGGCTATCGGCAACACGCCAATGGTCCAATTGCGAAAGCTATCCTCCGGGAACGTGTTTGTCAAGGCCGAGTTCATGAATCCCGGTGGGAGCATCAAGGACCGCGTGGCCAAACACATCATCGAGTCTGCGCAGGAGGCGGGCACACTGAAACCCGGAATGGCTATCATAGAGGCTACCTCCGGGAACACAGGGATCGGGTTGAGCCTGATAGGCGTGCAAAGCGGGTATCGCGTCGTCTGTGTGATGCCTGAGAGTGCCAGTGAGGAACGCAGGAAGATCATTCAAGCCTTCGGGGGGGAGACGATCTTCACTCCCGCTGAGCAGGGCTTGTCGGGGAGCCTGGAAGAGATGGAGCGCATCACCAATGCAGAACCAGAGAGGTACTTCGTGGTCAACCAATTCGTGAACCCGCACAACCCAGAAATCCACTATCAACAGACCGGTCCGGAAATCTGGCAGGAAATGGAAGGAGATGTCAGCGTTTTTGTCGCTGGGGTAGGCAGTGGGGGCACGCTCCAGGGAATTGGAAAGTACTTGAAGGAAAGGAAACCCGACGTCAAGATCGTTGCAGTCGAACCCAAGAACAGCGCCTCACTGCTAGGAAGAGAACCGGGTCTTCACCAGATCCAGGGCATCGGCGACGGCTTCGTTCCTGACGTTCTGGACGTCAACCTTGTCGACATGGTGTTCACCGTTTCTGATGAAGAGGCCATCGAAACCACGCGCAGACTCTCCCAGGAAGAAGGCCTGCTGGTGGGCACCTCTTCTGGCGCGAACGTGTTTGCCGCTCTTCATATGGACAACGGGCGCAATCGGATAGTCACCGTGTTGCCGGACCGGGCCGAGAGATACTTCAGCACGGCCCTCCTCTGACTTCTCGGACTATATGCACGAAGCGCTGGTACCCGAGGTGCGCTGGGCGAACCAAGCCCCTCTTTGCAGGCTGCTCACCTCCGGTGTTTGCGCTGCCTCGTGGGATTCGCGGCAAACGTTCCCATCTAGTCCCGGTCTGTCCAAGCTAGGAGATAAGCGATGGATGTCAAATCCTCCGATTCTCAGGTCGCTCCCGTTCTTCTGGACCCATCAGACGAGCGATGGGTCGCCTTTGTGGCATCCAAGCCCGAAGCCAGTATCTTTCATCATCCCGCCTGGATGAACCTCCTGCATAAATGCTACCACTATCGCCCTTTCGTCATCACCGTATGCAACACCGATGGCAGAGTAGCAGCCGGTTTGCCCATGATGGAGGTCAATAGCTGGTTGACCGGGCGAAGGTGGGTATCACTGCCATTTTCCGACTACTGCGCTCCCTTGTACGACGACAGCAAGGCCCTCAATCAGCTAACCGGAGCGTTGGCTTCACTGTATCGAGATAGCAAGTCACCCAGAATCGAAGTACGGTGGAGCTTACCGGGTCGCCCCGACATTCATTCGTCTTCCAACTACGTCCTACACACCGTGGGTCTTGGTTCGGACGTAGACCTGGTGGCTAAGGGTTTCAAGCGCACACATCGGCAGAACATCAGAACGGCAAAGAAGAGGGGTGTCTGCATCAAGTGGGGAGATCAGCCAGAGGATCTTCGCCTCTTCTACCGCCTCCACCTGGAAACTCGACGCCGTCACGGCGTCCCAGTCCAACCCTGGAGGTTCTTTGAGCTACTGGGAAGAGGGATCATCGAACAAGGACTCGGATTTCTTCTGCTCGCGTATGGGGACAGCCAGTGTTTGGCGGCAGGGCTTTTCCTGCATTGGCAGCGGACACTGACGTACAAATACGCAGCCTCCAGTGACGGCAGCCAAGTATACCGGCCCAACAACCTGCTCACCTGGGAAGCGATGCGCTGGGGATGTGAGAACGGGTATACTCAACTTGATCTAGGTAGGGCTGATCTCAGCAATGCCGGGTTGCGGCGATTCAAGCGGGGATGGGGAGCGGAGGAATCGCCGCTTACCTATTCGACACTATCTGCCAAACCTCCACGATCTACAGACGGCAGGCTGATGAGCATCATGCAAGCCACAATCCTAAAGTCTCCGGTTTGGGTATGTCGCGCAGCGGGTGAGTTGTTGTACAGGCATTTCGGATGATGGAGAACCTGTGGAGCGCCAATACGCCGGCACGCTTCTGGCAGTGCCATGTTGACGTGCCGAAGGACGAGTGGCAGGTTGCCATCCAGAATGCGACTCCCGTTCTGGGGTCATCCTTCGCGCCCAGCGATACCGACGAACTGCTGGCGCTCGTCTTGGGGGAAGCCCAGTTCGGCCCAGGCCATTGGCGACTCAGTCCAGCCAAGCGCTTGTACTACACGTGCAAGCCCGTATTGCCGCGCGCACTCACCTACTTCTTGCGCAGGATCCATCGCCTCCATGCACAAGCAGATTCTCGACTCGGTTGGCCAGTCGAGGACAGATACGCCCGCTTCCTATGGGAAGTGATACGCCAGTTGCTGATCACCACAGGTCGAGATTCCCTGTCCTTCACACACTTCTGGCCGAAGCGCAGGCAGTTTGCGTTCGTTCTCACTCACGACGTTGAAACAGACAAAGGACAGGCATACGTTCGGGCCGTCGCAGATCTGGACGAAAGCTCGGGGTTTAGATCCTCGTTCAACTTCGTGCCGGAACGCTATTCTCTTGATACTGGCCTGATAGAAGAGTTGCGCCAACGCGGCTTTGAAGTAGGGGTACACGGTCTCAACCACGACGGGAAGCTTTTCAGTTCACACACTGAATTCAAGCGCCGGGCTGAGCGCATCAATCATCACCTGCGAGCCCTCGGGGCGGTTGGTTTCCGTTCACCTCTCACTCACCGCCACCCCGAGTGGATGCAGGCCCTGGACATTGAATACGATCTCTCGTTCTTCGATACGGACCCTTTAGAAGCGATGCCAGGTGGCGTGATGAGTATTTGGCCGTTCACCATTGGCCAGTTTGTGGAACTGCCCTATACGCTCGCTCAGGATTGCACGCTGGCCGTCATCCTTCGCGAGGCGACGCCAAGGCTTTGGCTGCAGAAAGTGGATTTCGTCAGAAGATACCACGGGATGGCGCTTGTCAACACACATCCAGACTATCTGAGGGATCCAGCGACCTGGACCGTCTACGCCGATTTTCTCCAGGTCATGAAAAGCCAAGAGGAATACTGGCATGCCTTGCCGCGAGATGTCGCTCGCTGGTGGAACGCTCGTGCCCATACAACGGACATCGAGTCTCTGCCTGATGCGGTTCGGTCCAGGGCCAGATTGGACACGGAAGGCGAGATCGTCTTGGAGTTGGAATAGGCCGCGGGCGTCGAACTCACCGGATCGCAAACGGCAGATAGACGGAGGGCAACAGGCTCAGAGGTCCCGCGTAGACGACCCTGACCGCATCGGCAACGATATCTCCTCCCGACGACACGTCGTCAGAAGCCTCAACTGAACCCTGTACGGCAAAGCCAAAGGTGCCCAAGAGGTTCCACTGGCCCCCATCCGTCTGTTGGTTAACCGTGATCACAGTCGAACCGGCAAGATGCACCACCGTGAAGGGAACATCCGTTGGTCTCCCATCCCCCGCATACCACCAG
>Ga0180432_10002467_pt1 | contig 27642 bp, 16 predicted proteins | sample SS_ome_10_FD_132414 | JGI IMG/M metagenome (GOLD analysis project Ga0180432, IMG submission 132414) | Hypersaline lake sediment archaeal communities from the Salton Sea, California, USA - SS_1_MS_2 metaG | ecosystem: Environmental > Aquatic > Non-marine Saline and Alkaline > Hypersaline >... | reverse complement strand
TAGCGCAGACGGCTAGCGCGCTGCGTTTGGGACGCAGAGGTCGCCGGTTCAAGTCCGGCCGCCCCGACTGCGGGCGTTGCAAAATGGTATTGCCGCAGCCTTCCAAGCTGCTGTTACGGGTTCAATCCCCGTCGCCCGCTCTGAATCGTCTCTCGTGCATAGGGGCCCATAGCTCAGCGGTCAGAGCAGCCGGCTCATAACCGGTCGGTCCGTGGTTCGAATCCACGTGGGCCCATTCCGTTTGTCCCCAGGGTGACGCTTGACCCAAGCCCACGTCACCCACGTGCGGGCGAGCCCACCGCACCGGTTGCCCCGAACACCTGTCGCTCTTGGACAGAATCTACAGGATTCACAAGATTCTGACCCAAGATCATCCCGCACATCTTGACAACCCCGTCCGTTGAACGTCAACGCAATTGCCCTGGCAGCGCGCCAAAAACCATTGACTCGGGCGTGAACCTCGGCTATAATGCTCAGTAACAGGCAGAGCGAAACGCCCCCTTAGGCGCATTTCAAGACCAGACGGGTCTTGAGTACTGGTTATTGGCGTGAATATGTCTCAATACGCTAAGCTGGTTCATCCGAGAGACGTTGATGAAAACCTATCAGGCCTGGCAGCGCGGAGAACGCCCACTGTGAAGGAATAAGTGGGCGTTTTGTGTTTGGTGGGGCGGATTTCCCTCGAATCGCGGCGTCCGGCGGCGCCGCACGGCGGCTGAGCGGAAGCGCGCCCATCCAGGATGCCGCGCGGAGTTCCAGACCGACGAAGGGTAGCAAGCAAGCAGGCAAAGGAGGTCAAGGATGAGAACTCACGCTCGTTTCCACGTCATAACATGTGCCCTGGTGCTGACGGCGGTACTGCTGCCTCAAGGCGCAGTCGGTCCACCACCACGAGCGCTGGCCAGCGGGGACAGCCCACCGGAACCGATGCCGGACGCCACGACCGGCGCTTGGGCTGTACGCAACCCACCGCCCGGCCTTGGGGCGCGGGACGAGGCTGTGGCATTGGTATTGGACGATGGCGGCGCCGAATCGAACATCGGCGTCCTGCTCGGTCAGGAGGGCCCTTCCATTCAGTTCATCTGGCTCAACCGCTTCACGCCCGACCCCTCCGCGTATCCGTTGGTTCTGAACCAGATCCAGGTGCTCTTCGACGAAACGGAAAACACCGGCACGAGCGTCGGCAACGCCATTGATCTGGTGGTCTACGCGGACCCGGACGGCAATCCAGCCAACGGAGCTGTCCTATTGGCCACTCTTCACGAGACGGTGCGCGTGGCCGATGGTGACACTTGGTCGGTGTACGACCTGGCCACGCCGGTGTCAATCGAGAATCCCGGCGACGTGCTCCTGGGCGTGATCAACCGCTTCGTCACCACGGGGGTCACGCCGACGACGTATCCGGCCAGACAGGACACCACCAGCAGCCGTGGCCGTTCGTGGCTCGGCTGGTGGAGCGGCGACCCGCCCGACCCGGCCACCTTGCCAACGGACAGCACCCTTGACGTGGCTGACAACATGGGCCTGCCCGGCAACTGGATGATCCGCGGCTACGGAGCCGTGGCAGCTCCGGACAACTGGTTAATGTATCTCCCTGTGGTGTCAGAGAACGCCGGACCACCAGCGTCACCTCCAGTACTCGATGGGATTTCCAATCCAGACGGCGACGGCACCTACAGCGTCAGTTGGAGCGCAGTGAGCAGGGCGAGCAGCTACACGCTGGAAGAAGACACAGACGCTGCCTTTTCCACCCCCCGTGCTGCCTATTCTGGGTCTGATACATCGGAGACCATAACCGGCCAGGAAGTTGGGACATACTACTACCGCGTCAGAGCGTCGAATGCCTGGGGCACTAGCGGTTGGAGCAACGTCGAATCGGTGAACGTCAGTGTCCCACCACCGGCCTCCCCGGAGGCGGGCTCATGGTCTGGAACCACCGACGAAGGGTACCCGATTTCGTTCACCGTGGTCGAATCAGCGGGCTACCAGGTACAGCCTCTGAAAATAAAGTATAGCACCAACTGTTTTGCTGCAGAAACGACGTTTCGCAATTCCATACCCATTTCAGACAACCACTTCGACACCGGTGGCAGTACCCCAAGAGTGATCGGCGATTTCACCACCGGGGACGCATCAAGTGGAACCTGGAGCTATTCGGCCCCCAATCCCAACGGGCCGGGATGGTGCAGTGGCTCCGGTACCTGGACGGCCAGTTACAGTCCCCCTACCCCACCCGATGACGCAGACCTGCCGTGTCTCTTCGCCGTCAACTGGTGGAGACGCACCTCACCCCCCTACGACCTCATCAGTTCCACCTACACCCCTGCCTGCCTGGCGGCGACTGACGTGACCTGGGAGCCGGTCATTGGCGGCAATGGCAGCTGGACAGGCTACCATGCTACGGTCACGCGGCAGGACAAGCAGAACTTCGACATGGATGCCACCTACACCCTGAATTCTGGCGGCGGCGTCGAAGGAGCCGATGTGGTCAAGAACTATGCCGAGGGCTCGCAGTATCAGATGGAGATCGTGCAGTTCTGTCCCACGGTAGGGGAGCTGAGAGGTTACAGGGTGCGCGTGGACGGTCAATTGACGACCGTCGGCATCTGTCCATGAGGGAGATACGCCGACGGACGAGATGGACAGAGACTTCTGGAACGACGCGTTTCGCGAGGATCCACGCTTCTTGGACGTCGTGGATCAGTTCCTGGATTCCGAGATCGAGAACCTGGCACCCGGCACGGCGCTGGACCTGGGGTGTGGCGCGGGCACGAACGCGCTGAAGCTCGCCCGGCGCGGCTGGTCCGTCACCGGCGTGGACTGGGCCGAACGCGCGATCAAGCTGGCGACGAAGGCCGCCACAGATCAGGGGCTGGATGCCACCTTCGTCGTCGCTGACACGACGCGGTGGCGACCGTCGCGGCGCTTCGATCTGGTGATCAGCACCTACGCGCTGCCCGGCGGCGCGCGCAGCCGCCGCGTCCTCGAGACCGCGTTGGCGGCACTGGCGGAGGGCGGGACGCTGATCGTGGCCGAGTGGGATCGGTCGATGAGCCAGGTCGGGGGGTTCGAGGAAGATGAGCTGATGAGCCCTGAACAGATCGCCGCCCTGTTGCCTGGGTTGGAGATCCAAAAGGCCGAGGTGCGGCACGTGGAGGACGCCTTCCCAGCGCCCGGTGACCCCAGGGGGCGGCAGGGTCGCGCAGCGGAGGTCGCCTTCGTGCGCGCGCGCAAGCCGGGGCCGTGAGCAGGGAAAAGCGAAGACCCTAAAGGTTTTGAAAACCTTTAGGGTCTCTTGCGGTACGTGCCGGGCGGTGAAACGCGCGCCGATTGAGGATTGGAAGCTGGGGTGCCGGCAGGATGCCGGCGGTCCGTCGGAGGGTGGAGGTGGGGCATGAACCACGTGCTCAGGTGCTCGGGCTACGAACTGGTCAAGACGGATATCGTGCGGGGGAGCGGTTGCTACCTGTATGACGCTCAGGGGAAGCGATACGTCGACCTGGAGGCGGGAGTGTGGTGCACGGCCCTGGGGCATAACCATCCCCGGGTCAACCAGGCGATCCGCGCGCAGCTTGAGCGTGTCGCCCACATCGCCTACCGTTACACCAACGACCTCGTCGAGGCGGCGGCGGTGGCGGTCCTGGGCACGGTGGGGCTCGCCGACGGGACGTGCGTGTTCCTCAGCTCGGGCAGCGAGGCGGTCGAGTTCGGGGTGCAGATCGCGAAGCGCATCACCGGGCAGCCGCTGCTGCTCACGCTGGAGGATTCGTACCTGGCGGCCTACGGCTCGGCGGGCAGGGCAGGCAGGAAGGAGGCAGCGGAATGGCACCGCTTCGATTGGAGCGCCTGCGCGGCCTGTCCCCACACCGAGGCGTGCGATCCGGAGTGCAAGCACCTGAGGCGTGTGCCCTTCGAGCGCATCGGCGCGTTCGTGTTCGAGCCCGGCAGCTCGTCGGGCCTGGTCAGGTTCCCACCCAGGCAACTGGTGCAGGCGCTCGCGGGCCGGGTCGAGCGCCAGGGGGGCCTGCTCGTCGTGGACGAGGTGACCACGGGATTGGGGCGCACGGGGGCGTGGTACGGCTTCGAGCACTACGGCCTGCGCCCCGACGTCGTCGCGCTGGGCAAAGGGCTGGGCAACGGGTACCCGGTGAGCGCGGTCGCGATGGCGCCGGGCATCGCCGAGCGGCTGTTGAGCAGCGGCTTTCACTACGCCCAGTCGCATCAGAACGACCCGCTGGCCTGCGCCGTCGCCCGGGAGGTGGTGGCGGTGATGGCCGAGGGCGGCCTGGTGGCGCGCAGCGCCCGGGTCGGGACGGACTTCCTGCGCCAACTGGAAGGGCTTGGCGCGCGGCACGCCAGCGTGAAGGACGTGCGCGGCAGGGGATTGATGATCGCCGTGGAGTTCGAGCCGGCCGAGGAGCGCCCGTCGCTGGCGTCCGTGTACCGCGAGTTGGTGGACCGGGGCTTCCTGGCGGGCTACAAACCGGCGGCCAACCTGCTGCGCTTCTACCCGCCGTTGACCATCGCGGAGGCGGACGTCGCCAGGCTGGTGGAGAGCCTGGACGAGATTCTGAAAGGTGGCACACTATGCCCGTAGACAGCTTCAAGTATCTGCCCCGCATCATCGGCGCGTTCTACCAGGCGAGCGCCGGCCGCCCGGAGCTGCCCATCCCCTGGACGCCGCTGCCCGGCCCTGTGAGTGGGTGCACCTTCGGGTTGGTCACCTCCGGCGGGCTGTACCAGCGCGGCGTCGAGCCACCCTTCGACGTGGAGCGGGAGCGAAGAGAGCCGACCTGGGGCGACCCAAGCTATCGCACCATCGCCGCCGACGTGCAGTTGGGGGACGTGGGCGCCAGCCACCTGCACCTGAACACGCGCGATATGGTCGAGGATTTCAATATCCTGCTGCCCATCCACCGCTTCCGGAAACTGGTTGCGGAGGGACGCGTGGGAGGGCTGGCGCGGCGGGCCTACTCCTTCATGGGCTACCAGGGCTTTCCGCCAGACACGCGCGCCTGGCAGGAGACCTACGGGCCGGAGGTGACGGGGAAGCTCAAGGCCGAGGGCGTGAGCTGCGTGCTGCTGACGCCCGCCTGACCGGACTGCGCCAGAAACGTGCCCGTGTTGGCACGGACGCTGGAGGCGGCGGGGCTCTCGACGATCCTGGTGAGCAACATGCCCTTCTGGGCGGAGGCGGTGGGCGTGCCGCGCACGCTGGCGGTCGAGTTCCCCTTCGGCCACACGTTGGGCCAGCCTCACGCCGTGGACCAGCAACGGCGGGTCATCGAAGAGGCGTTGGTGGCGCTGGAAGAGGCACAGGCCCCCGGCGCCATCCTTCACTCGCGGGAGGCGTGGCCCGAGCCGCCGGACAAGGCGCTGAAAGACTGGCAGCCAGAGGAGCCATCCCCGGTGATGGCGGTGATACGGCCGCGCGTGATGGAGCTGATGAGGCAGCGACGACGGAGTCCGTCCCAGGAGTGAGGTGCAGCACCCTTGCCTTAGCCCCAATGTCTGGTGGGAGAGCCTGCCGGCAGCATTGATGCGATTGGCCTATGGGGCATCATACCTGGTCTTGACCGCTGGCGCAGTAGATTCGTAATAGGCTGTGTCTAAGACACAGCCTATTACGGAATGGCGACCTTATCCCCCTGTCCCCTTGTCCCCCTGTCTCCTTGTCTCCTTGCCTCCCTCCCGCTTCCACTTCAGCGTGACCGTGTAGCTGGCCTCGGTGCCCACCTTGGCGACGGCGAAGTTGCCCACCTCGCCGGTGGCCAGGAGCCCGAAGGTGACCTCCACCTCGTCGGGCGGATCGGGCAGCTCCCGCACCTTCGTGATAAACGCCTTGGCGTTGTGGCGGATCACCTCCAGCCCCGTCTCGAAGCTGGCCTTCGCCTGGGCGATGGCCTCCTCCGTCTTCTCCCGCAGGCCGGCCTTGACCACGCCCGACTGGGGCATATCGGCCTCGGCGGCGGCCTCCACCAGGATGGTCGCGCCGTCGTCGGTTGTGAATTGGATGTAGTGTGTCATTGTCTATCCTCCCGTGATTGTAGGGTAGTCTCGGATATGCGTCAGGTCAGACTCTTAAGGATTTCATCAGTATCGCCAGGAAGATCGGGCTTGTACTCGGCGTTCTCCAGCAGGTCGAAGGCGGGTTCCAACCCTTCGATACCCGCCGCCCGGATCAACTCCAGGTCGCGGATGGCGTCCTGGACGACGCCGGGGGCGGCGGTGATGCCTAACGCGCGGCGGTATTCGGCCAGGGCTGAGGCGAGGAGTTCGGGGCGTTGGCTCTCATCGGCCCACCGCGTGTCGCAGATGGCTTGACCGATCAGAGCGGTTGCCAGAGAGAAACTGGGTTGATATAAGTCAGAGGTCTCATCCAGTCTCTTTCTACATTGCTCGGCCGCATCCAAAAAGGCGCTTATCGCTTCTTCGTTACGCTGGTGGAGAAGGACAATTCCCAGCACCAGCAAAGTTTGGTAAGTGGTATCCAGCGTTCTCAGAGCCAGGGATTCCTGACAATTCCTATGAGCTTGGGCGTATTCTCCGATAATCAAGAAGGTCTTACCTAATCCCAGATATTGGTGGCTCTTGCCCCGATGATAGTTAAGTTCGTGGGCGATGCCAAGGGCTTCTTCGTAGAATTCTATAGCGCGCTCAAACTCCCCCAAATCGCGGTATACACTACCCAAGCGGCTAAGCCAAATCACCTCGTTCCTACGGTACCCAATCTCGCGAGCTATTTTCAAGGCTTCTTCGCAGAGGACGATGAACCGCTTAGTCTGCCCTAGATTGCGGTGGGCGAGACTTAAGTACCCCATTTGAAGGCCTTCCCTCCGACGGTCACTGATCTCACGGGCAATAGTCAACCCTTCCCTATAAAGTTTTATAGCTGACTCGAATCTTCCGAGAGAACTGTAAGCGCGGCCCAGGCGATTAAGGCAGATGCCCTCATTCCGACGATCACCAATGTCGCGGTCGCGGGCAATAGCTAAGGCTTCATTATAGCATCGGATAGCTTGTCTGAACTGCCCCAGATTAGAATAAGCCGAACCTAGATGCATAAGCCAGATGCTTGCGTTCTTACGATCTCCAATCTCACGAGTGATGCCTAAGGCCTGTTCGTACTGCTCAATTGCCCATATGACACTGTCGGTTCTACCTGAACTACAGATATTGCCCAGTCTACCAAGATTTTCTGCCTGTAGACCTGGATCTTCTAGGTGATCCAACAGCTTCTTGCGCATTTCAATCAGACGGGCATAGCGTCCCCACAAGAATAAGTAATCGTAATCGATTTGTGACAGTACTCGACCGGCGTCATCATAATCCCCAGCCCGGACCCGGTGCTCGAACTCCGCCAGTTGCGGCTCCAGGTCGTCTATCGTCTTCCACTCACCCTCAGGCTTGCGGATACTGGCGTAGAAATCGGCGGCCCGCAACTCCAGGTTGCGCCGGTTGTACGCACCCGGTTCTTCGTCGGCCGTATCGGGGATCCGGCGATACGCATATTCGCGGTCGAGAGGATGGAGGCTATACCTACTCGTAACACGGCTGACGCTCACGAAGTAGCCCCTGACCAGGCGGCGGAGGCTGGCGTGGGCGTCCAGGCCAGGCCACCAGGGATGCAGCAGGTAGGCAACGGCCGTCTCCTCCACGGGCCGGTCGAAGACGGCCAGCGCCTCCATCACCCGTCGCTCGGCCTCTCCCAGGCGGCTGTAGCCAGCGGCGACCAGTTGCTCGACCACCTGCTCGCCGAAAAGCCCCTCATCGGCCAGCAATCGGGGCAGGCTGGCCGTGGGATCCTCGTGCAGGATGCCGGCCAGGATCTCCAGGGCGCGGGGAATACCTCGCGTGAGCCGGGCGGCGCGCCGCAGGTCCTCCTCCGGCGTGTCGCGCAGGCCGAGCGTCCCCTGCGGGTCCAGATCGCGCAACAGGGCCACCGCTTCCTCCTCGGGCAAGCCTTTGCGCAGTGGGATGCTGCGTGTGCTGTGCAGCGCGGCGGCAGAGGTTTTGACCTGCTCCCGCGAGGTAGCGATCAGCCGCACGCCGCCGGGTTGGATCAGGCAGCGCTCGACGAAGAGGCGCAGCCCATCCTTAGTAATCGTGCCGTCCCCCGCCATCACGCTCTCCAGGTTGTCCAAAAGGATGAGGTACAGCCCATCCTGCATTGCCTCCAGAAGGTATTCGACCTTGACGCTCAGCGGTATATCCCCATCGGCCCAACGGGCCTCCAGCCGGCCGGCAACCGGCTCGCCCAGCATGCGTCCCGCGTCGGCGTAGATCCGCTCCATGCCTAGACCAGTGCTGCGGGCGCTGAGATACAGGATGCCATCCACCTGCAAGACCTTTGAGGTTTCGGAAACCTCAAAGGTCTCTGGGGCGCTTTCCAGCTCGCCTAGGACGCGGCTGACGAGGGCCGTCTTGCCCATCCCGCCCCGCCCCACCACGCTCACCAGACGCACACTGCTGTCGGCCAGGTGCTCGCACAGGGCCTGCACCTCGCGGACCCGATCTTTGAAGGTGTGGGTCACGTCCAACGGACGCAGGTTGACCACGCGTTGGCGTGCGCGCACCTCGCGGCGGGCCTCGTCGGCCCGGTCGCGCCTGGTCCGCAGCCGATCCACGTCGGCGTCCAACTGGACCTGTGCCCACTCGGCGTAGGCGTGGACCAGGTCGGGCAAGGCATCCGCCAGAACGTCGGCAGGGATGAGAAAGGCGGCCTTGACCCTCTCGTCAGTGTCGGCGGCGACGATCACACCGACCACGCCGTCGAGGGCGTCGTCCCAGACCGGCGCACCGCTAAATCCAGGGGCGATGAGGTAACCGGTCTCCTTGGTGTCCTCGATCTGCAGCCAGCCGTCGGCCTGCCGCCCCCGCAAGACGCCGGAGGCCCACACGCCCTGCTCGTAACCGGCGGGGAAGCCGAGGGCGCGGAACGAATGGCCCCACAGGTCATCGGCCGTGACCAGGCGCACGGGCTTGCTCCCGGCAGGGGGACCTCCGGCCAGTTCCAGCACGGCGACGTCTATGGCAGGCCGCCAGTGGCTGACGCTGGCGATCAGGGTTGACTCGGGAGCCAGCAGGGGGAAGTCGAGGTGTACTCGAAACCGGGTTTTTTCTGGAAAACCCGGTTTCTCGACCTGCGCGTCCCCAGGCAAGCCGAGCGCGCCGGTGACGACGTGGGCGCAGGTGAGCACGTGGCAACCGGTCACCAGGAAGCCCGTGCCGACAACGGTGCTAGCGGCCGCGCCGTGAGCAGTATGAATGCGAACGATGGCGGATTTAAGGTATATTGTCATAGGCAATCATCTTCCCACTGGATGCAGTTTCAGCCAGCCGCCCATCGTCGCTGATGACGAAACCGGCATCTGATTCTTGGCCTTAAGCATCACAAACGCAGACTGCAGAAACTAGCAGGTCGGTTGATACGTCCTCGTGTCTCGCCCAGCCTGTACTGCTTCAACGCCGTCCCACTTCACAAGGGGATTTCAAGATGCACAATGGTACCGACCCCGGGTTGGGATTGAATCGAGCAGGTACCTCCTATCCACTGGATACGTTTCTCCATATTTGTAAAGGCTAGCAATCCTATGTCATTAACGGCCTCAAGTCGCTCCTGAACCATCTCTAAGTCGAAGCCAATTCCATCATCCTGTATCTCGGCTGTGAAGACAGGTCCCTCCACTCGCAATCGCACGCAGACCTGCTTGGCACGAGCGTGCTTCTTGGCGTTGTCTACTGCTTCCTCTATTATCGAAAGCACCACACTTTCCGCCTCTCTGCCAAGTTGACCCTCGTAGCCTTCGAAGTCTACCTCTATCTGAGAGGCATCCATCTGGCGCATCCGGGCAACATATTGATTCAGCGAACCAGCCAGGCCCTGAGTTTCCAAAACCACTGTTGGCACCATATATAGAGCCCTCATAAATCCTTGCAAGGCCCCCCTAGCCAATTCGCCAGACTCTAGCAGCTCTTTCTCAACCTCATCAATGGTGTGCTCTTTCTGAAGCAGAGCCCGTATGATCTCAAGACGCAGTAAGACTGCCGCCAGTTTCCCACCGGCTCTGTCGTGCAGCTCGCGCGCCAACTCACGCCGGGCCACAAGCTCCTTTTCCAAGAATTGCCGCAGCTCGCGCTCTTGCTCCAACTCACGCTGCCGCCTCTGCTCCTCTTCGGCCAGTTCACGCCCCCGCAACGCTACCCCTTCTTGTATGTAGGCTCGTTCATCCGCGCTTAGGTCACTAGGCCGCTCAGTTAGCCACTGCGCCGCCTCGACTAACAGCACACCGCGCAAGAGTGCCCCCTCATCCCGTCCCTTCTCCTCCCACTCCTGTAACCGCTCATCCAGCCGCTGCCGCCACAGGTAGAACTCCCGCTGCTCCGCCGTCCAGTGCTTCAGGCGCCCCCACTGCTGCAACAGCGCATCGTGGATGATCTCCACCGTCCCGGCAACTGGATCCCCGCCCGTGACCAGCAGCCGGGCGTTCGCCAGTCGCCGCACCAGTCGGTGCAGCGGCTCCAGTTCTTCCGGCCGGGTCACCAACTCTGGCAACGACTGCTGCTGTCGCGTGTCGGCCACCTCTCCCTCACCGTAGCGCACCAGCCGGGTGAAGACCCGCCGCGCCAATGGCCGCTCCTCTGGAGCCAGCTTGGTGTAGGTGTCCTCAGCCCACCGGCCGATGGCTCCCGCCACCCGCCCCACGGCCTGGTAGGCCGCGTGTGTCAGGGTGCCGTCCTCTCGTTTCTCCCACAGTTGGGTCAGCGCCGATTCCAGCAGCGGCAGGGGGTATTCCGCCTGGCCTGCTTCCTCCACGATGGTCTCGACCAGCCCCGGCTCAAAGCTCAGGCCCAACCTCAGGGCTGGCTCCTCCACGGCAGCCCGCAGTTCCTCCGGCCCCATCGGCGGCACGTTGACCTGGCCGATCTTGAGCCATTCCACCAGGGGGCGATAGCGCAGGAGGTGGCCGTAGAAATCGGCGCGCAGGGTCAGAACGAGCGTCACGGACGGGTTGCCCTCCAGCAGGGCCGCCAGTTGGCGCAGAAACTGCTCCTGTACCGGTGGGGGGCAGAGGGTGAAGAGTTCCTCGAACTGGTCGGCAAGGAGCACCAGGCGCTTCACCTGCGGGTGAGTCTCCAGGAAGGCACAAATGGCGGCCGGCAAGTCGCCCTCCTGGGGTACGTCCAGCCCGGCGGTGGTCAGGGCGGCGAAGGGATCGGCTCCGGGGCGAAATGAGAGCAGATGCCACTCCTCGCTGCCCGGAACCTCCCCGCGATGCAAGGCGGGAAAGAGACCAGCCTGCACGACCGATGACTTGCCGCTGCCCGAAGGACCGACGACTGCCAGGAAGCGGGGACTACCTCGCAAGTGATCTACCAGGTCGGCCACCAGCTTGTCGCGGCCAAAGAAGAACTCGGCGTGGTCTTCGGTGAAGGCAGCCAGACCCTGGTAGGGGCAGAGATCGGAGAGTTGCAGCTTGGGACAGACCGCCCGCAGGGTCTCGACCGGGGTGACGAACGCGGTCTCGGACAGCCGCCCGTACTGGTCGGGAACGGTGATAGCGGTGACCATCCCCACCACGCGGCGGGCGACGGTATCAAGCACCGGCGCGCCGCTGAAGCCGGGCGTCACCTCGCTGGAGCGCAGTTGCAGGACGGGGAAACCCCTCTCCGTGGTACGTCCAACGACCTCGCACTTGCCCGCCATCCCCTCCACGGGCTTGGCATGGGGGAAGCCGAAGGTAGCAAGCGCGTGGCCCTCCACGCCAGCGGAACTGCCCATCAGCAGGGGCGTCACCCCGTCTGGTAGCGGCCCATCCAGCCGCACGAAGGCGACATCCTCTGCCTCGGGGGCGCGCCACCAGGCCGTTTCTACCAGGGCCTCGCACACCTCACCGGTGGCGTGGAAGGCGACACGCACGGTGTCGCCCGGCCCGGCACCCGCACCCTGCACCACGTGGGCGCAGGTGGCGATCAATCCCTCGTCACTGACGACGAAGCCCGTGCCGGCGGTCTCGCCGTCCGGTCTCGTCACGCGTACGATGCCGGCCCTCAGGTCACCGTCCATTCCGCTCCTTCGGCGCTCGCTCTTCCGTGCCCGCTTCTCCTGCCCGCGCCCTGACCTTGCGCACGATGCGGCCGATCCACCCGGACACGTCCCGCCAACCCGGCAGCGAGGGCACCTCCGGCGGCCAGTCGAAGGTCACCACCGCCGGCTGCCATCCCTGGCTGGTCACAAAGCGCGTGCCTGCCTTGTCGCCCACGCGCATCTCGGCCTGGATGGACGCGGCCCCGCGCGCCTGCAAGCGCGTGCGCAGCACGTCCACCAGCTCGCTGCCCCAATACCGCCTGCGCCACGGCGGCGCGACGTAGACCGCCAACACGTGACCCTCCGTCCCGGCCTGGTCCACGATCCGCCCGGCCGCCGCCCCCACGATCTCGCCGCCCGCCTGCAGGCACAGCACCACCGCCTGCGGGTCGTCCAGGAGCGCGCCCCAGTCCGGCCCCGCCACGGGCAGCGCCGCCAGGGCCTCCAGGTCGGCGGGCTCCCCCGGCCTGATCCAGGGGGCCATGACGTCTCGCCCCCCGCCGCGCAGCCGGCGCCGGATCTCCTGCACCGCGTAGGGCATCAGCGGGGCCAGCATGGTCGCCACGATCACCAGCCCCGACGCCACGAAGTAGGGCTCCCCGGAGCGCAACAGGGGCAGTGCCCCCAGGCCGGCGTTGAAAACGAAGTGAGCCACGATGGTCGTCGCCAGGTCGAATCGGAGGAAGAATAGCCCCTCCAGCAGCACCGCCGCCAGCGTCAACTCGATCCCGCGCAGGTAGAAGGGATCGCGGATGTAGCTCAGGTGGGCGAACCCCCACAGCGCGCCCGGCACCAGCAGCGCCAGAAACCGGCACGCGGGCTCGGGCAGCCGGGTGAACGAGCGGGTCAGCCAGAGCACGGCCGAGATGCCCAGCAGGCGGAACATCAACTCCTCCCACGTCGCCGGCAACAGGCCCGTCTCCAGCGCACCCAGGAAGGGCAGGGGCGTGGCGTAGGCGCTGGAGTAGTCGGGCGACATCGGCGTCCACCCGCCCAAGAGCTGCGTCGTCACCAGGTAGAAGAGCACGACGTAGCCGGCCATCATCAGCCCCAGCATCAGGCCGCGCCAGCCGGAGCGAGCCAGCCGGCGCCGCCGGTCTCCCCGGCGGGGCAGGATCCTGTCCTGCCGGGGCCAGACCCGTTTGCCCATCCACCGCCCCAGGTGCCATAGCACGAACACGAACGCGCCGTTGTACACCGCGCCGAATACGATGCCGTACACGCGGTTCAGCCAGAAGAGCGCGTACTCCTGGGTGGTGCTGTACCACGCCTTGGCCAGCGGCAGCTCGTTCAGGCTGGCCAGCAACGAGACCGCGCTCACCGCCAGCGCCGGGCCGAGCGCCGCGGAGAAGGACTTGGGTATCTGCCATCGCGCTTTCCACAGCGCCAGGAGGAGGATCAGCCCCATCAGCCCGAAACTCACGTCGAAGCTCAGGCCATTGACGAACCCGGCGACGCTCTGCTCCTGGGCGAACTCGCGCTGGAAGACCTCCGGCACCTTGAGCCAGTAGTCGTAGCCGCCCACCGCGTCGCCCTGCACGGTCACCGCCAGCCGCAGTTCGCTCTCGCCCACGTCCCAGTCGCGCCGCTTCCACCGGAAGCTGTGGTCGGTGCGCCCGCCGGGACGCTCCTCGCTGGAGGCGGAGATCTCCTCCCAATCCGCCAGGTCCCAGCCGCGATCCTGGCGCAGGTAGTCCTGCGCCAGCGTCCGGGCGCGTTCTTGGGAGAGACTGGCCCCCGGCGCATCCTCCAGCAGCGTGTGAGCCAGCGCGACCACCTGGCCATCGGGTGCCAGGTAGACCTGGAATTCCTCCTTCTGCAAAGGCCGGAACCAGCGGGCGCGCCAGTACCACACGGGCACCTGGGTCTCCCGGATGAGCCGGTTGGTCTCCGGGATGCCCAGGGTAAGCTGGAGGTAGATCGACGCCCAGTAATCACCCGTGAACGTAATGGCAGACCGGTAGTCGTCGACCTCGTGGCTCCGGGCCTCCAGGTAGTCCTGCGCGCGCTGCTTGATCTCGACGCGGGACAGGTCCAGGTCAAGCGCGGCTGTGGGGAACGCCCGGTCGTAGAAGACCAGGAACAGCGCCAGCCCGAGCAAACCGAGCAGCGTGATGAGGCGCTCCAGCCGCCGCGAGGCGGGTTGTGTGCGCGCGACGGGACGCGATTTGGTTGATTCAGAGTTCTCTTTGGTCATCTCACCCAGTCCCCTTGTCCCCCGGTCCCTTCCCCCGCCCGCTTCCACTTCGACGTGAAGGTGTAGGACGCCTCAGCCTCCCACACTCACCGCTGATGGCGCTCCATCACCCTCTAGAGGCGCCATTCTGATGGCGCTCCATTACCCTCTAGAGGCGCCATTCTGATGGCGCTCCATCCGCCAGAGCGCGGTCTTCATCTTCGCCTGGAAGGCACGGTGACGGGGAAAACGGCTGCGCACATCGTTCACTACCGCGTCAGCCGCTGCTTGATCCCCCCGCAGCCGCAACACCTCGGCGCAGGCCACGGCCAGCACGGCGGCTTTGTCGTAACTGCCGCGATGCTGGTTGCCTACGATAGCGTCCACCCTCCGCTGCGCCACGTCCAGACACCAGGATAGAAATCGCTCCTGCCGGTCAGTGCTCAACGCAGCCGCGGCGAATTGCTCCGCGTAGGCGCGCATCAGCCGCTCGTGTACAGGGTCTTCCTCCCCGTACCTCCAACGCCAGCCGTGGACGCTGTGTTGCACGCCCCATTCCCAAACCTGCGCCAGATTCGAGGGCAGCGCTCCCAGGGTCTCGCCCGAAAGCAACACCAGGAAGGCCGCCACGACCAGTCCCTGGTGGCTTTCTCTGCTGCTCCAGCCCAGCACTTTTCCCTGGGCAGCGAGGTGGTGCGCCGCGTCCCAGTCACTGGCGAGCAGGCAGGCGTGGGCGAGGACGGACGGGCCAATCCACGCCGACCTTTCGAGTCCGTCATCACCCCGCATCATCTCATCCCGGGAGGCGGGCGGACGAGCCAGGTATTCTCGAATGTGCCCAACGGCCCGCTGCATCAGCGCCGTCCGTTCTGCCACGTCTACGGCGTCTCCCCACAGGTCCAGGATGCGCGACAGGGTTGGTTCGGCGACGAACGCCTCCCAGCGCCCCAGGCGCAGGGCCTCCGCCTCGTTCAACCGGGCAGCGGCGGCGCACAGGTGATCGGCGATGGCGGCGCGGATGGGAAGCCGGGCCGGCAGCGCTTGCAGAGCCTCCTGGGTCGCCGCCAGCACCTCCCGATGCCTGCCCTCCTGTTCCAGCGCCGCGAACCAGTCCAGGTAGGCGCGGGGGCGCGTCTGCCCCTCGGCCCGCGCCAGCGCCTCCAATCCCGGCATGCCCTGGGCCAGCCACACCGCCTCCCGCAGCCAGGCATCCACGTCGCTGCCGCTCGGCGCACTCTGCGTGCGCAGGAAGGCGATCCAGTCCGTCAGGAACTGCTCCCGGTCGGGCAGCGGGCGGGGGGAAATCTGCACCAGGTCTTCCAGCATCGGGCGCGGGCCGAACAGCCATCCCGGTACCTGCCGCATCTGCTCACACAGTGCCTGGGGACGGCGCTCCGGCGGCTCGGTCTCGTAGACTGCACGAAGGTAACGGGCGACGGCCTCGCCAAGGTCCGCGCCGCTCAGGTCGGCAGCGCTCACCCCGCGCCCATAGCCGTCCTCGATTCTCAGCAGATCGAACAGCCTCTGGTACGCAGCGCGGGCCAGGGAAATCTCGCCATAGTCAAAGGCCGCTTCTGCCCGGTCGAATAGCTCGACCAACGGCTCCACGAATTCTTCGTAGGGTCCCAGGCTGTCTTCCTCGTCGTAGTGCCCACCCCACTCGTACCGTTCCTCCCACGGCTCGGCGTGTTCCATCGCCACATCGAGTTCCTGGGCGAGGTCTTCAATGTCGGCCAACAAGCCCTCCTGCTGGATCACATGAGACGCGGCGAGCGCTGCCCCCTCGACCGGTTCGAGTCTGGCCAGGAAAGCTCGCCGCCCGGACGGTGACGTACCCTGGGCCATTGCCCGCAGGATGGCGCGGAGTTCGTCGGCAGAATACGTCGCCAGCCGTTGCTCCACGGCCTCCCAGAAGGCTTTCAGGGTAATCTTGTCAGTGCGATCCATTCGGCCATCTCCTCCGTGCAGGGGATGCTTCGCTCGCCCCAGTAGTGGAAGCGCAGGTGGCGGCGACCGGATTCGCCGGTCAAGGTTTCCACGGCCTCTCGCTGCTCTGGCGTCAACCGATTGCGGGCGAAAAACTCGTAGGTTGAAGAGCTGTGGTCGGCCTCGAAATTCCGTCGCGAACTCAGGATACGCATCATAACCCCCTCAGCACAAGCGGCAAAAAAACGCGCGACCGGTACACGAGCACCCACGCGCTGGCCTCCAATACCTGGGTGCCGGACAGGGTGGCCATGTTGGTCACGTAACCCACACCGGCAGCCTGGGCCGCGATAGTCAGGGTCACCACCTCCCCCGCGTCCACCGCCACCGTCCAGCCGACCGTCTGCCCGGCCACCGATGGGGCCGGCGACTTGCTCCCCGTCGCGGTGAGCACCGTGGTCGCCGCGGGGACGTCGTCGGTGATCACGACCGTGTGCGCCACGTCGCCGGCGCGATAGGCCAGGGTGTAGGTCAGCGGCTCGCCCGCGCCGACGGCGGAGGGACGCGCCGTCTTGCTGGCGCTCGGTGGCGGGGGCGCGGTGAGCCGCTCCGCGATGGCCTCCCGCGCCGCGTACAGGTCGGTGGGCACACGGCTGAACAGCGTGCGCGACGCGATGAACTGCCCGGCCAGCACATCGGCATCGTTGGTCACCCCAATCTGCGGGTCCCCGCCGTTGAGCAGCCACAGATACTCGTAGTCCTCCATCCCCTCCCGCAGCAGCTCCCAGCGGACGGAGGTCACCAGCCGGTTGCTCTGCGGCTCGCAGGGGTCGTAGGCCACCGTCCCATCCTGCGGCGGGTAGAAGAGGAAGCCATCGCCGTTGCCGTCGTTGATCCACGGGTCGGTCCAGGGGCTCGGATCCCAATCGGTGATCGAGTAGTAGAGCAACCCCTCCACCCGCTCCCGCCAGGCCAGCCAGGGCGTGATCCGCGCCTCGATGCCCGGCCGGTCCATCACCGTCGGGTTGGGCAGCGGCGGGCGGTCACCGTAGAGAAAGTACCACCACACGCTCTCGCCGTGGTTCTGCTGCCGGTCGTGGGCGCGGGTCACCTGGTAGTTGCTGATGGTCGGCATCCAGACGTCGATCTGGGCGCCGGGATAGGTGGCGTTGTCGTAGATGTACGGCTCCACCTGCTCGCTGAGCAGGATGCGCACGTCGGGTGCGTGCGCCTTGGTCTGCTGGGCCAGGTAGGCCACGATATCGTAGTGCTCAAAGGTCTGCGGCTCGTTGACCACGTGGTAGTAGCCCTTGGCCGCGTAATCGGGGTTGTCGTCCAGGTAATCGCTGACGGCCGCCCAGTACTGGAACCACCTGGTGTTGTACCCGCTGTTGCCCGGCGGGTCAGTGCCCCGGCTCTCACCGCAGAAGGACGATGGGCGGCTGTCGGGCGGCCAGTTGCTGCTGGGACCTTCGATGAGGAATGACGGGAAACCGGTGCCGTTGTCCAGCGCGTCGCCCCGCAGGTACTTCTGGGCCAGGGTGTGGAAGTCCCAGTCGCCCCAGGCATCGGGATCGAGGTGGCCGTCACAGTCGTATGCCACGCCGCCGGGATAGTTGAGCCCGGCCGGCCAGCCCACGCCCTTGGGCGTCAGGCGATGGTCAGCAAAGTCCTCGTACAGCGCGTCGACCAGGTCCCAGTAGCAGGGCTGAACGCTGCCTTCGCTGGTGCCGCCGTACGTCTCCACCACGTCGCTCCAGCCGAAGCCCCACTCGCCCGCCAGGTGGATCTCCTGCGGCAGGGCGAAGTCCCACACCACCAGCTCCACCGGCAGCGTGGCCGGGCCGACGGTCACGGCGGCCGTGTAGACGCCGGGCGCGGCGTCGCGGGGGACGTGGACGGTGAACCAGAGCGGCTGGTTCTCCCCCGCCGGGAAAGCGACGCTGCTGCCCATCGCCAGGGGATACAGCGGGTCGGGCCAATCGCCCAGGCGGCCAAAGTGGTCGCTGCGCCGGTTGAGGGGCACGTAGTCCACGCGGTGGAGCGTGACGGCGCTGGCTGAGATAGTATCACCGCCGGTGGTGAGGGCGAAATCGGAGATGCTGGCGGGCAGCGACCGGGCGGTGGGGCTGCGCACGATGAGTTGGAACGGCTCGAACTCGTCCCGCGCGGCCTGGATGCGCAGCGGCGCTGTGGCGACGGGCGGTGTCTGTGCCCGGCCGATCTTCTCCACCGGCGGCGCGGCCCAGACGCTCAGGTCGCCCGTGGCCGCCCCCTCGACCTGGTGGAAGTAGCCGCCGCCCTCGGGAGCGCCCACATTGCCGCTCACCGTCGCCGCGCCCAGGTTGGCCAGGGTTGGCCTAGGGTGCCCCTCGTGGACCAGCGTGTCGAAGTAGACGTAGTACGTGCTCGTGCTGCCGTCGGCCTGCCACCGGATGGTGCCGCTGTCCTGATCGACCAGCCGCAGGTTGTCGAACCACAGGGTCAGTTGGTCGCCGTCGTCCCACATGCCGCCGTTGCCGTCGACCGTGGCGTTGTCGCGGGTGTGGAACTCCATGCGCGTGATTCCATCGAGCGTGGGCGTGGTGCACGTGTGGAGCGGGTCGAGGGAGACGCTGGCGTAGTTCCACCGGTCCAGCGCCAGCGGCGGCCCACCCTGGGCGATCGCGTCGCCGTCGCAGGCGTCGTACAGCTTGAACCGGTAGAGGTCCGGGGCCTGGTCGAGGGCGCTGGCGTTGACCTGGGGCCAGACGTCGTAGATGAGGGTCTCGTAGGCGCGCCAGTCGGTCAACGGCTCGCCGGCGGCGACGTGGAGTTCGACGCCGGGGTAGCCGTAACCGCCGGCCAGGTTGTCGATCACGGCCTTGAGGGAGCCGCTGCCCTGAGAGACGCGCGTCCCATCTGCCGATGCGGAGCCGTCGTTGACCGTCCAGTAGACACCGGAGCCGTGCCAGCCGATCTGCGGGCTGTCGGCGTCCTCCAACACCGTCGAATAGGTCTCCGCGTGGGCCACCGGCGCGCGGGGCACAGTCCCATCGTAGGGTACGACGCGCAGCGAGCGCAGGTCGAGCAGCGCGCCGTTCAGGCCCAGCGCCTCGGAGGCCGCCGTGAAGTCGACGGACACCTGGGCGACGCCGCTGCCGCCGACGGTGACGGGCAGCCGGTAGGGCCACGCCTCGTCCCACCAGGCGTCGGCGGCGTCGGCCTGGGCAGGCGTCGCGGCGGGGAACGAGGCCAGCAGGATGCAGCAAACCAGAAACAGATGGAGCGGGCGAAATGGTTTCACTTTGCCTCCCTTATTGTCCAGGCGTCTCCCCACCAGAGCCGCTGAAACACCGAGAGCTACAGCGTGCACCGGAAAGCCCCTCAGCGAGATCAGTGCCATCAGTGCTATCAGCGTTTCAGTGACTCAGTGGTTCAACGACTCATCCCCCTCCAGGCGCAGGAAGTGCAACCGCTCTCTCCCACGCGCGCGCACACGCACGATACCTGCTTCAGCTCCCTTCGCCCGCTGCCTGCAATTCGGCTTCGACCTCGGCCAACGCCGCCTCGTGGCCCTCCAGGTCCGGATGCTGCTGCTGGCGGTCCAGTTCAACCACCCGCTTCAATGCGCTGGCAGCCTCTGCCAGGCGACCTTGCTGCCGGTAGATCGTGGCCATGTCATAACGGATGCTGGTTTCTTTCTCAGCGTCTCCCATCTCAGCCCTCAAGGCAGCCGCGCGCCCAAAGGCATCCATGGCCTGTTCCCATTGTTCCAGTTCTTGGTGTGCCAGACCGATGTTGTCCAGAGAGGTCGCTATTTCCGTGCGGACCTCCAAATCCTCCCAGAGACGCAAGGCCTGCTCGTAGAACTCCAGCGCTTCCTGTGCCCGATCCGATTCAAAGTGAACCAGGCCGATGTTGTTGAAAACCAGGGCCAGGTGCTCCTGAACGCCTGCCTTCTCCAGGCAAGACTTGGCACGCTGGTAGTACGCCAGCGCTTCCTCCAGTTCACCCCAATCGCTGTAGACTGAGCCAATGCTGCGGAAGACGTTGCCCAACTCCTCCTGGTCGTCCAGCTCCTCAGCGATAGCCTGGGACCGCCGGTAGCAATCCAGCGCATCCTCGCCGTATTCCTGATCAGCATAGATAGCACCGATGTTGCACAGGAGCGCCGCAAGCGTCTTGCGCTTACCCAACTGCTCCAGGATGGGGCAAGCCCGCTCATAGCAGTCCAGCGCCCGTTCGTATTCGCCTCGGTCATGGTAGACCTTGCCGATGTTGTTGAGCGTGGTCGCCAGACCGGCCCGGTGATCGATCTCCTCCCGGATGTCCAGGGCGTCTTCGTAGTACTTGAGCGCTTCCTCCGGTTGGCCCAAAGCGTCGTAGAGCCACCCGATGTTGTTGAGCAAGGTGCCTTCGTTCTTGCGCCTTCCCTCGGCCCGGGCAACCTCCAGGCCGGCCTCCAGCCAGTCCAACCCCTCGCGCCACAAGCCCCGTCGCCTGTGGTACCGTTGCACCGCCCAGATCCAGTCCAGCCGCGAGGCATCGGAGGGCAGCGATTGCCAGGCCCATCGAATCTGCCCATACGCCGCCTCGATGCGCTGCCAATTGTCGCGATCGCCGTTTGCCAGCTCCAGATAGTAGCGCCGATGGCGGTCCCTGGCCGATGCGTCGAACCGGGTGCGGGCCACGTCGGCCAGGGTCTGTTGGATCGTGAGGTCTCCGTCCTCTATCTCGATCAGGTTGCGCGCGGCGAGCAATGCCAGCGTGGCGGCGTCGGTCTGAGCCACGACCTCGGCCGCCTGCCGGCTGAAGCGCTCCGGCTTGGGGGCAAAGACACCCAGCGCATAGAAGGCCTCTTCCGCCTCGTGGGGCAAGTCGTGCAGGCTCAGGGTGATCGTGTCCTGCAACGTTAGCTTGTCGCCCTGTCTCCCCAGGCGATTCAGCGGCAGCGCCAGCCGGCGTTTGGGGTCGGACATCTTGTCCAGGGCGTCTGCGCTCAGGTCGGGGAAATAGCTGTACTCTGGCGTGGCCAGATAACCGCCCACCAACTCCAGGGCGAGCGGCAGCCCACCCGTGGCCCGGGCCAGGGCCCTGGCTGCGGCGGGGTCGGCCTGACAGGCCTCGGGCGCGAGTTCTTGCAGCAGCCGGAAAGCGGGATCGCTATCCAGCTCGGGCACTGTGTGGACACAGGCTGGACCGGCAAAAGCTCGGGCGACGCTTTCGTCGCGAGTGGTGAGCAGGTGGCAGCAATTAGGCCCGCCGCAGCGCAGAGCCTCGGCCGCCTCGACCTCCCAGGCGTTGTCGATCACGAGCAAGAGGTGGCGCTGGCTAATGAGAGTCTTGACCACCTGCTGTCGCTCTTCCAGGCTGAGCAGGCGAGAGACGTCGTCCTCAAACGCGCTGGCCCAGGCACCCAGGGTGCGCATGGCATCCGCCTGGTCACCTGCCCCCAGGCTGGCCCACAGCACCCCGTCCTTGAAGTGAGTCAATACCGCCCGATGGCGCGCCAGCGCAACGGCCAGCGCCGTCTTACCCGAACCGGGCAGCCCTTCCAGGGCCAGTGCCCCGACCGCGCCGGATGCGAGACGGTTCGCAAGCTCAGCCGCCAATTCGTCGCGCCCGACGAAATGGGGGCGCACGCCGGGCACCCCGGCAAACACAGGCTTGGCCCCTTGGAGGATGAGATGGACATCACCTCCGGCGATGATCGAATTGTGGATGCCACCAGCAACGTCGCCAATATGGACGCCACTGGATCGCCCATCGGCGTCCAACGAACGAGGTGTGACCATTTTCCGCATCCTCCTGCCGCTCCAGGTGGATCACGTCCCACATACCCACCCGTGAACTGTGATCCACCCGGGCAATCCGCCAGCTCTTGAGCTTTTTTGTAACTGCTCAGGCTATTCTAGTCTGGACACAGAGGGCGCGGATAAACTACATCCGACTGAGAAGACACAGAGATTCACGGAGAATACAACAGAATGCTTTTTTCTCTGTGTTCCTCTGTGAAATGCTCTGTGAAACTCTGTGTAACAGCCCAGGCTAAGCAGTTGCCTTTTTTCACCCTAACAACAGAACCACAAGTGCAATACACAGCAGGCCGCCAGGTGAGGCGTCACGGGCGTCGCGAAATCCGGACGCAGCGAAGCCGGCAGCTCAAGCACGAGTCGCCCGCACTCCTCATCCGAGATCTCGCCCCACGCCGGCAGCACCACATCCGTGTCGACCGACCCGGTGCTTGCGCCGTCGCGCATGAGTTGGCCCAGCGACCTGCCTTCCAGCGCGTCCAGCGTGCTGTCCAGCATAAGCCGCACGATTTTGATCATCTCGTCCCTGACGGTCCGCAAGGACACCACGGTCAGGACGGGTCCCGATTCCAGCCGGCGGTCCAGGTGATCCTCGACGATCTGCTCTACCCGATCCGCCAGCTTCTTGACTCTGGGATCGTCGCTTCCGTACAGGTACCTGAAGGTCTCCAGGTGAACGTACGGGCGGATGAGGGCCACCGGGTGTTCCGCATCGCTCACGCCAATGGTCTCGTCCGGCGACACGGAGATCCACAACGCGCTTTCGCCGAAGTCCGGACCGGCCAGCATCGCCCCGAGCGCGTCGGGGACCATCTCCGGCAACCAGCCCAGGATCATCTCGTGCAGAACTTTCTGCTGTGGATCGGGCTGGGTACTGGCCAGCGAATCCTCGACCCGGCGCCTCAGTTCAGGGAACAGGCCGGGTATCTCGCTGCCGAAGGCGTGGCTGACTTCGTGCGGCACGGCGAGCGCGGTCTGCTCGCTATACGGCGCGCCGAAGGGCACCGTAACCACCTTGGGCGCTCTGCGGCTGAAGAGCGTGATTTCCGCCAGGCGTCCCAGGTAGATCAGGGGCGGGCACAGCGGCAGGTGTCCACGCACCCCCTCCGGCGAGATGTGGCGCAGCAGGTGGTAGTGCTTGGCCGCCTTCTGATCCAGGTCCTCCAGTTGCTTGTGATATGGGCTGCCCGCCAGGCGTTGGTGAGCCACCTGGCGCAGTTGCATCCACTGCGAGGTGAAGACGCCGGTCACCAGCGAGCTGAACGTGACCCGCTCGTCCGCCGTCGCCCCTCCCCGATTGTCGTAAGCCTGCATCAGGCATCCGTACGCCCGCTGGCTGAACTGGCCAAACTGGGCCACGTGATGCCTGATCGCCGTGCCCTCGGGCAAGCTAGTTCGCCAGCTCTCGACATCCCTGGCGAGACCGTCTAGAGCGGCGTTGACGCGGTTTTCGTAGAGCATGAATCGACTCGATCCCGGAATCATTTCGCCCTCCTTTGGATTCCGCACGTGCTGTGCGATTCCCCGTACGCGTGTTGGCCGTGCCGAGACAGCAATCACCAAGAGTCATCTATGCGGCCAAATCCTCCAAGCGCGAGAGTACATGCATACACTGCCTCCTATACCGGTTTCGCAAAGCCGTGTACACCGGCCTGAAAGAGCCGGGGCTGGGATGCTTCTCCACTCACCCTCGCACCTAGCTCCGCCTGTTTACGGCGGTGCGGTACGCGTCGCTGGACCTAACTCTCCAGCGCCGCGAAATGCTCCAACAACAGCCGATGGACGAAGATGTACCCGCCGCCGACCTTGCGCAGGAAGACGCAATCCGTGGCACAGTCCAGGAAATCGGCCAGGTCCCAGGGGATGTGGCCACCGCGATAGAGGATGAAGCGTAGCAGGCTGTGCTGGATGCAGGCACATCCACCCACCGCCAACCCGGCGGTCAGCCCGATAGGCAGTCCGATGAACAGCCCGAAAGCCAGGCCATTTGACAGCGCGCCCTCCAGCACACCGATCGGCACGCCAAACAGCACACTCGCCAGGAGAGCGGTCACGCCCACCCAGATCGCATTGCGGGCCGAGCGCCGGATGCCTTGATTGGGACGCGTTCTCCGCTCCACGGCCTCGCTGCGGCTCAGCCCCAAAGCCAACATGAACGCCAGGCCGACCGGCAGCCCAAACGCCAGCTCGTCGGCCAGACTGACAACCTGCCCCACGACCCGTTCGAGGATCAGTCCACCGGCGAGACCGGCGGCCAGCCCGACGACGCCTCCCAAGATCGCTCGCGTCCACGACCAGCTCACCATCTCAGCGATCTCGATTCGATCCTCGTGCGCAACCCCCAATCCGGCCAGGCCGGCCGGCAGCCCAAAGAGAAGCCCGGCGATCAGTCCGCCGCCCGATCCTAGAAACACACCAACCAGCACGGCCATCAACCCGGCAGCCAGTGCAACGGCCACGCCGTCCGGCAGCCCAGCAGGCAACACGCTGGGCAGAACAAAGGCCAATCCGGCGGCCAGCCCAAACGCCAGTCCGACCAGCACCACGCCAACCGTTTCGCCCGTCAGCGCACAGGCCAGCACGCTGCCCACCGCATACGCCAGCACAAACGCCGCTGCTCCGATGAGCCTGATGCCGACGTTGTACAGCCGGCGCTGCGAACGCGACGGCAGCCAAGAGGGCTGTAGCCCCTCGAGGAAGAACTCCGCCTGGGCGCGTCGCGACATCTGGCGGGCCAACCACGCCAGCCAGTGGACGGCTTGCTGTGATGGATAACGCTTACCTGCGCCTCGCTGCTCCAACATGCGGTCGACGTATGCATCGAACAACCGCCTGCGGCGTTCCGGTTCGGATACAGGCGTCGCCTCGACCGGCAGCTCGCCGTATGCCAGGGCCATCACGCTGAGCATCAGCGGAGACTGGGCCAACTCCTGAAGCGCGGCATCGTGTCGAAACGTCCTGGACACCGCCATGGCCTCAGATTCTGCCCCCGCGAGATACTGGTCGATCTGCTCAGGCGTGAGAGGCCGCAAGAGAACTGCCCCCTGAAGCCTGAGACGGGTCGCCAGCGCTTCGTAATCGGCGGTGCGGCTGCACACGGCAATGGGGGCCAGTCCATGCTCCTGCCGGAAGCCGTTGATCGCCTCCGTGCAGGCCTCCCGGTACTCTGCCCTGACCTCGTCCAGCCCGTCCAGCAACAGCAGCAGGTCGTCGTTCTCGACCCAGGGCCGGGCGACGCGCCTGGGGATCTGATACTTCGCGTTCAGCTCCTCCACCAGCCACTCGGCGATAGGCTGCCGCCTCTCCGCCCACGAGGACAGGTTGAACACCACCGGGATCGGCTGTGTGGGATCCTCCTCGGCGCGGGCAATGGTGTCGCGCGCCAGTTCCAGCAGCGTCGTCGTCTTGCCCGACCCCGGCTCGCCCAGGATGAGCAGCGCGCGGTTCTGCGCGTCGAAGACGTCCCGGATCTGCGTGCCGGATGGCAGTCGCCGGTTGGGCCGCTCGGGCACGTGCAGCACCATGTCCCAGGGGCGCTCGACGACGCCGGCGCGCTCCTCCATCCCCAGCTCGATCATCGCCGCGCCGTGGAGCGATTGCTCCAGCACGCCCCTGACCCACGTGTTGCGCACCAACTCGAGCATCGCGCGGCGGTTGCGCTGGGCGCGCTGCTCGGCGGTGCTGCCGAGGATGACGTCGCGCCCGGCGATGATGGAGCCGCGTATGCCCCCGATGACGTCGCCGGCGGTCACGCCGCCGGTGCGCCTGTCGGGATCGTGGGAGTGCAGGTCACTGGTCATTGGCCCCCGCCCTCGTGCGTGTATGGACCGCTCAGCCCACCTCGAGCACGTCGTCCCAGGCGATATCCGGGCGCTGTACGCGCCCGACTTCGACGAGCGCAGACAGATCCTGACGGCGCTGGAAATACTCCACCAGCTCCCTCGCCTTGTCCGCCTTCCCTCGACCCGGCAGGCTGTCGTAGTCCACGCCCACGTCGAAGCACAGCGTGCGCAGCTCGCCCTCGCTGAAGCGCCCCGTGAGCACCTGGCGCAATTTCGTCAGACCGTCCCGCCCCGGCGACGGCTCCGCGACCGGGGGGCGCGGCTGGACGCCGGGGCCGCTCCCCACCGTGACGTCCCCACCAGCGATGATGCTGCCGGAGATGCCGCCCGAGACGTTGCCGATCGTGACGCCGCCGGACTGCCCGCTCTGCACCCCCGCACCGGCCACCGGGGCGCTCGCCGGTGCTGCGCGGTGGGCGCTTACCACGTCGGGCCATGCGTTCGCCAGGACACCGGCAGGGATGAGGAAGGCAGCCCTCACGCCCTCGCTGGTGTCGGCGGCGACGATCATGCCGACCACGCCTTCCAGGACATCGTCCCAGACCGGCCCCCCGCTGAAGCCGGGGGCGATGAGGTAGCCGGTCTCCTTGGCGTCCTCGATCTGCAACCAACCTTTCCCCTTCAAAAGGCGCCATTCCGATGGCGCGCCGTCAGCCTGCCGCCCCCGCAGCACGCCGGAGGCCCACACGCCCTGTTCATAGCCCGCAGGGAAGCCGAACGCGCGGAAAGAGTGGCCCCACAGGTCGTCGGCGGTGACCAGGCGGACGGGCGCTGCGCCGGGGGGCGCCCATCCACCCAGCGCCAACCCGGCGACGTCGATGCCCGGCTGCCAGTGGCAGACGCGCGCTTCCAGCATCTGGTCCGGGGCCAGCAGCGGGAAATCGAGCTGGAGCGTCACCTCGGGCTGCTCCGAAGCGCCGGCAGGGACATCGGCGGCGTAGGCGACGACGTGGGCACAGGTGAGGAGATGCCGGTCGTTCACCAGGAAGCCCGCGCCGGCGACGCCGGCCCCGGTGGCGCGGAGACGGACGATGGATGAATCAACGGTCATTGGCATACTCATACCCCCCAAGACTTCACCGTCACAGGAACCAATGGCCAGAGAGGACAAGAGAAGTGCAACCCAACACATTCTTGCCAAAACAGAGTATATCATCTTGAAAGGCTTGTGACAAATGGGGCATAGCTCCACCCCCTCAATCGTGAAGAAGAAAGAGCCACTCTGCCAGGACGGCAACGGCGGACAGCATCATCGCTTAGGCACGGGATGCACCCGCTCATGCCAAAGCCACCAAGGTGAGATCACACGATACCGGATAGCTGGAGCGGGATTGACGACTTGATGGTGGAATCCCATGGGATCGTTCCGGAACACAAGGAGGCATGACGACAACCCATTCACAAATGCCCCAGGCGACCCGCAGTGCCTGCAGGTGTGCAAGCAACGTGAGAGGAAGAGCGATCAACATACCCTACGCCGAATGTAGGAATCCTCCCTACATTTAGTGTAGGGATTCTCCCTACACACAATATAGGATAATCAAGCGTCTTCTTCAATATCCTATTGACAAACATGTTGATATTGTGGTACAATAGCCCTAAGCGACATCAACACAGCTAGCAGAACGATTCGATTCAGATTGAGTCAGTTGCCCATGGGCGGGGAGGGCGTTCAATCTTTCCCCTAAGGGTTCGTAAAAGAACAAGTTCCCGCACTTCACCCTGTTTCTCCAATCAGATGCGGGAGATGGTTCAGGAATGACTTGACACTTTCCCACACCCGCCCGGACATGAAGTGTCCGGTCTACGAAGCAG
>Ga0180432_10002466_pt1 | contig 27648 bp, 19 predicted proteins | sample SS_ome_10_FD_132414 | JGI IMG/M metagenome (GOLD analysis project Ga0180432, IMG submission 132414) | Hypersaline lake sediment archaeal communities from the Salton Sea, California, USA - SS_1_MS_2 metaG | ecosystem: Environmental > Aquatic > Non-marine Saline and Alkaline > Hypersaline >... | reverse complement strand
TCTACAAGGAAGCCATCCGGACAATCCAATCCCACGGCATCAGCGTCAACGGCTGCTTTATTCTTGGCCTCGACGGTCATGGGCCCCAGGTATTTGACCGGGTATTCGAATTCGTGAAGGAAGCAGAACTGCACGAGGTGCAGGTCACCCTTCAGACAGCCTTCCCCAATACCCCGCTTTACGAACGGTTGAACGGCCAAGGCAGAATCCTTGAGCCTGCCGCTTGGAACAAATGCACGCTCTTCGATGTGAACTTTGAGCCAAAGCAAATGACAGTCGAACAGCTGACACGGGGGTTCAGGAACCTCGTCGCACAGCTATACAGCGAAGAGTTCAGGCGATGGCGCCGGGAGCGTTTTCGGCAGCTCCTGCGAGCGCAACGAGAGGGAACGTCTCATGACAAAGCGTAGATGGGTCTCAGTGCTGTTCTATGCGGGCGCTGGATACGACGGCGTCTTGGGCATCGGCTTTCTGTTCTTTCCTCTGATGATCTTCGGCTGGTACAAGGTCACACCGCCCAATCACGTAGGGTACGTGCAGTTTCCTGGCGCGCTGCTCCTGGTCTTTGCCTTGATGTTCGCCAACATCGCCCGAAATCCTGTCCGATATCGCAGGCTGATTCCGTATGGGATATTACTCAAGGTATCCTACTGCGCGATCGTCTCTTGGCATTGGCTCCTTCACGGCATCCCGGACATGTGGAAGCCCATGGCCGTAATCGATGCCGGCTTCGGTCTGATGTTTCTGTGGGCCTACATCCGCTTGGCGCATGCAACGGACACGTGAACAGCCGAGTGTGCTTCTGCGCCCCTTGCCGCCCCGTTACATCGTCAAATCCGAGTGGTGCCCCGTCTCGACGTGCAGCGCGCTCGTCACCGTCACAGCCCGTTGAGCGTCGGCCCACGCGCGGCCCGAGGCGGAGGTGAAAGCCAACATCTTGGGAAACCGGCTGCGAGGCAGCTGCGGCCCAGTTTCTCCTTAAGGACGATTCGAAGTGGGGCTTGAGGCCCGGGGTGGGGCGAATGGTCCATGTGGAACATTCTGGGGCCGGCGGGGTGAAGCACGGCACCGGCCGGGCGAGAAGACGGCCTTTTCTCCTGCACCCTCGCGGCGCTGAGGCAGGGCCTGAAGTTTGGGGTTGACGGTGATGGGTGCCCGTCTAGAATAGCGTCGCAGCGGGCCCCGGGTTTCCCCACGAGAGCGCACCGGGGAAACTGTCCGCCGACTACGGGCGCCCTGCTGGGTCATCGAACGACAGCCGTTGAGCTGTGAGGCAAGTATCCGAGGGAATTCAGGTGTTGGGCCTATGAACCGCCAAGGCGCTGCGAATCCGAGTGACATGCCACCAACCCCAAAGACCACGCACTCGCCCAGCGTGATTCACACGCGCTACGAAGGCATCAGCCGCTCGTTCCTGCCGTTTCTGTCGCCCGGCAGGCTGGTGAGAAACCTCTGGGGCAACCGGGCGCTTCTACGGCAGTTGAGCAAGACGCGCTTCGCCGCCGGCCACAGGGAAGACATCCTGGGGATGGCCTGGCTGGTGCTCGAGCCGCTCGTGATGCTGGCCGTGTACTCGTTCGTGTTCATCTTCATTTTCGGCGTTCGATGGGAAGGGGTCCCGGGCAAACAACTCGGCACCGCGCTCACGCTGTACGCGGGCATTGTTACGTACCAGATCTTCGCGCAGTCGCTCGCGCATGCAGCGGGCGTCATCCGCGACTCGCCCAGCTACGTCAAGCAGATGGTGTTCCCGACGGAGGTGCTGCCCGCCAGCGTCGTCGGCGGGATGTTCGTGCCCACGTGCATCGGCTACACGCTGATCATCGTCGGGACGCTCGTCGGGCAGCTCCTGGGAATTGGCCTCCGTGTGCCGGTGACCGCGCTCCTGCTGCCCGTCGTGCTTATTCCGATGTACCTCATGATCGTGGGCTTCGCGTGGCTGGTGAGCGCGCTGTGTGTGTTCATACCCGACGTGCGTACGATCACGGGGCTCATCATCCATTTCGCGTTTTTCCTCACGCCGATTGTGTACCCGTTCCACAGCCAGCGAATCTCGGACCAGCTCCGCTCATTGCTCCTGCTGAACCCCATGACGACGATTGTGGAGAGCGTCCGGGCCGTGCTGATTTATGGGCGAACCCCGCCGTGGCTCGCCCTGGCCATCGTCACCGTTGCGTCGGCCCTGATCTGCCAACTCGGCTTTGCGTTTTTCATGAGATCCAAGAAGGCGTTTGCTGATGCCGTCTGAGAATCCATCGGACACGCCAGGCGACATCGCCATCCGGGTGGCCAACCTCAGCAAGCACTTCCGCGTGTACGAGCAACCGTTCGACCGCCTCAAGGAAGCGCTCTTGTTCAACCGTCGCAACTACCACATAGCCGTGAACGCGTTGACGGATATCTCCTTCACCGTGCGGCGCGGCGAGTCGCTCGGCGTGCTCGGCCCCAACGGAGCCGGCAAAACCTCGCTGCTCTCAATCCTGACGGGCATCCTCGCCCCGACGACGGGCTCGGTGGACGTGTACGGCCGGGTCGGCGCCATCCTGGGGCTCGGCATCGGCTTCCTGCCCGCCTACACGGGACGAGAGAACCTGCGCAACGGCCTGATCGCACGCGGCGTGCCGCTCCACGAGCTCGAGCGCGAGGAAGCGAAGATCATCGAGTTCTCGGAGCTTGGCGAGGCGATTGACAATCCGCTCAGGACGTACTCCGCCGGCATGAACATGCGCCTCGGCTTTTCGCTCGCCATCTCGATCGACCCGGACATCCTGGTCGTCGACGAGGCGCTGGCGGTCGGCGACGCTGCATTCCAGAATAAGTGCCAAAAAGAGATCCGCCGCTTTATGGAACAACGCAAGACGCTCGTGTTCGTCTCGCACAACATGGCGATCCTGGAAGCAACCTGCGAACGCGGCATTCTCCTCGACCGGGGACGCATCGCCTACGACGGCGACATCAAGGACGCGCTGCGACGATACGAATTTCGCTACTTCGGAGATGAGTTCTTGCTGTCTCAGCCCCACGACGGAAAAGACTGGGGCGATCCGAAGGCGCAGCTCGTGCGGGCCGAGGTGCTCAACGCCGTGCGCGCCCAGAAAAATGTCTTCGAAATGCATCAGGGCGATCTCGCACACCTTCGAGTCACCGTGCGGATCGGCCAGCCGATCGAGCGGCCAAGCCTCGGCGTCGTTGTCCGCACCGCCCTGGGCCGGGACGTGTGCGGGTATTCAACGAGCAGCGCGAGCGAGCCCGTCCCGCGCATCGAGGCCGGCGAGTTCTCGTTCGAGGTTCGCGTTCCGCTCAACGTGTCCGCCGGCATGTACACGTTCGAGATCGGCATTGCGGACATGGTCACCCATCCGCCGAGGCTCGTGCATATTTGGGAGGAAGTCTGCGCCGCGCGCGTCCTCCCGGCCGGCTACGCGATTCGCGGCCTGGTTGACCCGGGCATCGAGTTGGTCTTCAATGCGAAGGCCTATTCGCTTCGAGCCGAGAACGAGAAGAGGAGCGGCGTGTCGCCGGACTCTAACTAGCAGTCGCGCTTCGCCAGAGCGCGCGGTTTCCGTGTACGACGCTGGGAGTCCGACGCCGATATCCGGGAACAAATAGGGACTGGCACCTCTTTTTCTGCGCCACGGTGCATCAAATGTGTTCAGCACCCACAGAAGAATAGGTGCCTGTCCCTATTTTTTATTACACATTCCTCAGCGCTCCGCGTCGGCTCTCTGTGAGAAATGCGGGCTAGGCGCCCGCCATCCGCGGCATCCACACCGGCTCTTTGCCCATCTCCGCATGGAGGAACTTGAGCAACAGCCTGCTTTTCAGTGCCGCATGCGCCGGGCTGTTCCAAAGATTGTGAAGCTCGTGCGGGTCTTCGTCCAGATCGAACAACTCGCCGTAATCGCGATTATAATACACGGTGATTTTGTACCGCCGGTCCACGTACGTCTTCAGATGGATCGCCGTCGGCTGGTGATGGTTCTCCACGATGACGTGGTCGCGCACCTGCTCTTTCCGTCCGAATAAAACCTCCTTCTGGTCGCGGCCGGTCATCGTGCGCGGTACGCCTATCCCTGCAATGCTCAGAAACGTCGGTGCGAGATCAACCAGGGACAGCATCGCATCGCTCAGCCTGCCATCTGGTATCGTACCCGGCATCCTCGCGATGAACGGCACCTTGATCAGATCATTGTAATGGAAGGGGCCCTTCGCGATCAGCCCGTGATGCCCGTAGAAATGGCCATGATCGGTTGTGAAGACGACCAGCGTGTCTTCCGAGAGGCCCAGCTCGTCAAGCGTCCCGAGTATCCTGCCGATATACTTGTCCATCAGACTGGTCATTCCATAGTACACAGCGATGTCACGCGCCAATTCCGCTCGTTCATGAAGGTGCGAATGAAACCCGTGCATGGCGTTCCCGCCCGGCTCCTGCCACGCCGAGAAGTCCGGATTCTCTTGTTGTGTAAGCTGGAAATGCGGCGGGTTGTTGTCGTGCTCCCCCTCGACGACCGACGGGACCGTGAGTGCCTCCGGATCGTACATCGTGTCCCACGGCTCGGGGACCAGGTACGGCGGGTGCGGATCGAAAAAGCTCGCCCACACGAAAAAACTCTGATTCTCTTGCTTGTATTGCCGCAGCAGGGCGTTGGTCCGCTCGGCGATCCATACATCGTAATGGTACTGTTCCGGAATCAGCCATTTCCGTTTCTGGCTCGGGTTGTTGCCCGTAGGCGGCTGGAAATAATCGCGCCAGTTACGGCACCCTTTCTCTTCGAGCCAGAGGGCGTAGTGTTGCCCGATATGCGCCTCGTCCGTGTGGTTGCGCGCAAGCTCAACGTGGCCGAAGCCGTAGAAAGGGCCGTGGAACGTTTTCCAAAACTCGAGGTCCTGCATCACGGGATACGCTTCCAGAGACGAGAACTCGTCCGTCGTCGCGAGCGGCTGAAAGTGGGCCTTCCCGACGAGGGCGGTCGTGTATCCCGCTTCCATCAAGTCCTCGCCCACAGTGTGCTCGCTCTCGGGCAGCTTGGTGCCCAGCGACCACGCGCCGTGCTGGCTCGGGTACTTCCCGGTAATGATCGAAGAACGGCACGGCGTGCAGGTCGGATTCGCGCAGAAGGCCTGAGTGAACGTCGTGCCCTCGCGCGCAAGCCGGTCGAGGTTCGGCGTCTTGACCTCGGGGTTCATGCAGCCGAGCGTGTGCCAGTGCTGCTGGTCGCTGGTAATGAGCAATATGTTCGGTCGCGACCCACTCATCGTTCTTACTCGTCGGCGAACTCGCGCGGATGGCGGCGCTTGAGCTCCTCAATCGCGTGGCCGCGGCCCGTCGCCTCGAGTCGCTTGCAGTACTCGCGCAGATTGCCTTTGGCGTGGAACGGGCCGCCTTCACGCATCACGGCCCAGAGCGGGTCCGTATCATGCGGCATCGTCTTCATCATGTCGTCGTGCCATTGGTTCAGAATAGAAACGGCCTCCCTGCACAACTCAGGATGCAATTCCGCCACGTTGTGCTGCTCGTGCGGGTCTTCCTCAATGTTGAACAACATCTCGTCGGGGAACAGATGAAACCCGTCGTGGTAGGTACGCATGTAGAGCCACGGGCCGAACCGCACGGCGCGCTGGCACACATGAGCGCACTGGCTGATGACGAGGCTGTCGCGACCGCAGTCGCCGCCATTCGCAATCGCCGGCGCGAAGCTCCTTCCGTCCCACCTCGGTATCGGCGGCCGCTCGAAGAGCGCGGCCAGCGTCGGGGCCAGGTCGAGATTGTAGTGCAGTCCCGTGTCAACGTGCCCCGCCCGGCCCCCAGGCCAGCGCACGATCATAGGGATGCGGCAGGTAATGTAATCGGCCGTCGCGTGTTCCACATAAATGCCGAGTTCACCCATGTTCTCGGCGTGGTCGCCGCTGATGATGATCGCGAGGTCGTCCATGACGCCCTGCTTTTCGAGCGCGGCGAAGAGCTCCCCGATGTGATCGTCCATGTAGCGGATGCCGCAATCGTACCCGTCAATGAGCCGGCGGAGATCGGCCATGTCCTTGATTTCGCCCGGATAGCGCGGGTACTTCGGATTTGACTCGTTCGTGTACATCCCGATCTCACGCGCGCTGTGAGGGCCGACGTGCTTCCTGTGCTCGGCGAGCACGTCCGCCGTGAGCCACTCGGGCAGCGGGTCGTTCTCGAACGGATTGCCGAATTCCTTGGCCGCTCGGTACGGACCGTGCGGGTCCCAGTAGTTCACGTGCAAGAACCAGTTGTCGTTCGCCGCGTTCTGCTCGATCCACTTCAGCGCGATCGGCGTGACGTCCTCGGCGGATTCCATGCCGCCCTTGCCGGGATTGTACATTTCGGAAAATCCAGCGTAGAACCACCACGCCGAATGGCGCTCCGCATAAGGACTGATCGTCACGGTCTTCAGACCCGCTTTGCGCAGAAACGCCGCAAGGCTCTCGTCGGCGAGGCGATCGTGAAACCCTCTCGTCGGCCCGTCGATGCGCATGTCGGCGTTCGTGCCGCCGTGGTTGACCACCCCCGTGTGTATCCCGAAGCGGCCGGTCATCAAAGCGGCGCGCGACGGAAGGCACGGCGCGTCCGAGCAGTAATAGTTCGTAAACCGCACGCCGTCGTTCGCGATCCGGTCAACGTTCGGCGACGTATTCCGATGATACCCGTAACAGCCCAGGTGGTCCGGGCGCTGCGTGTCGAGGTCCAGATACAGAATTCGCATGTTCTTCTCCCCTATCTCACGCGCTTGCCGTTGAAGCGGGAGCCTCGCCCTACCACGGCCCGTCACGCACCAGCAACGGATCGACGGTCCAAGCCATGCGATCACACAGCCGGTTCATCATTGTCAGCTTCACGTTCCGATGTTCGGGCTCATCCCACCGGTTATGCGTTTCGTTCGGGTCGTCCTCAAGGTCGTACAGCTCCCCGCCGCCGGTGCCGTGACCGACGACCAGCTTGTGCCGATCTGACCGCACCATGGTGGCGTGCGCGGCAGTCTCGTAGTTCTGGTTCGCATTGTAGTACTCGCAATAGACATCGTCGCGATGGTAATCCGCGTCGGCGTCGCCGGTCAAGAGGCGCCATAATGAACGGCCCTGCATGCCCGGATGACGCGGCAGGCCGGCGGCGTCGAGAAGCGTCGGCGCAAGGTCTACGAGCTCGACGAGAGCACGGCTCCGACAGCCGCACCGGACCGTACCGGGCATCGAAACGACAAGCGGCACCCGCACAGCCGGCTCGTAGAAATAGCAGCCCTTCAGGTAAATCCCGTGGTCGCCAAGCATCTCGCCGTGATCTGACATGAAAATGACGATCGTGTCTTCGAGTTGTCTCGTTTCGTCAAGAACCTCCAACATGCGCCCCACTTGGTCGTCGATCAGGTCCACCATGGCCCAGTACGCGGCACGCAGGAGGCGGTGCTCTTCGCCGGTCATCTCCGCTGACACGTAACCGTGCCTCCCGCCATAGGCGCCCGCAGCATCAATGCGCTGCCAGACTGGCTTGTTGTCGAGCTCGCCGTCCACGTAGTTGGGGAGCGGGACCTCGTCAAGGCGGTCAAGATAACGCTGCAGGTACTCCATCGGTGGGTCGAAACTGTGGTGCGGGTCAAAGATATTGACCGAAAACAGCCACGGGCGGCCCGTTGAAGCATTCGCCTTCATGAACGCGATTGCTTTGTCGGCGCACCATGTTGTTTGGTGATGCTCTGCCCTGACGCCGACCTTCACGTGGGGGAAGCCACGGAACCGTGTGCGCGTGAGCTCCACGCCCCTGCCGTGCAGCCAGTCCATGTACTCATTGGTTGCCCACCCGGGGCCGGGATGATGCGACCAGTGGAAGTCGTTGTAGCCATCGTCAATACGGCGCTCCATTGTCGCACATACGTCAGGATGACAGGCCGAGATATGGAGCTTGCCCGATAGGCCGCAGGCGTAGCCGGCGTCGCGAAGCAGCCTTGTGACCAGCACCTCGTCGGCGGGAATGGACTGCCCGTTCTGGCGACAGCGCGTCGTGCGGGGATACCGTCCCGTGAGGAAACTTGCCCGGCTCGGCGTGCAGACGGTGCTTTGGGCGAAGGCGTGGAGGAACTGGACGCCCTTGCCAGCGAGGCGGTCGAGGTTCTCCGTGCGCACGAATCGGTTTCCGTAACAACCGAGCGTGTCGAACCGCTGCTGATCCGTGCAAATCCATAGAACATTGGGTCTCTTCATGCCACCGTCCTCGTCACTTCACTTTCCCCGTAACCGTGCGCGCCGCCATCGAGGAGACTTCGCCGGCGGCGTCGGCAACGCGCTTCGGCCTGCCCCTGCGCCGGACTTTCTTTGCACGCGTCGGTTTGAGGCACCAATCAGGAATATATTTGCGCTCGGCCTTGAACAATTCCTCAGCCATGCTCCGGATTTCCGCCAGCGAACACACCGCCGCCGACAGCGGATCGAGCATCATCGCGCGGACCACCGCTTCCCGGTCCTTGCCCAGCACGCCCTGCACGCCCAGCTCGTACACGGCCATGTGCGCCCGGCACAACGCCGCGCATTGCTCGGGAAGGTCGCCGAAGTATGTGGGAGAGAAGCCCTGCTTGTCGACGAGCACCGGCACCTCCACAACCCCGGCCTGCGGCAGGTTCGGAATGAGCCCGGTATTGAGAACCGAACCGTGGACAACGGTCGGACGATCGAACCGGTGCGCTTCAATGATGTCGGCGGCGTACTCGTGACCGCGCGTCAGCTTGATCTCCTCTTTCCCGGCGGCCATTTTCCTGCGTATCGCGTCCGTGCCCCGCCGCCAACCCGGCCAGTTGTCGGCGTAGAAGCTCGAACCGCCGCGATACCCGCGGCGGCAATACTCCCCCAGAAGATCTTTGCGCTTTCGGAAATAAGGCACGTACTCCGAAAAGTGCCCGCTCGATTCCGTCACGAAGTAGCCGAATTCCTTCATAACCTCGAAGCGCACAATATCCTGTTCGTATGTGACCTTGTCTTCCGCGGCGGCCCGGAGGACGGGGTACAGGTCATGGCCACGGTGCGTCAGTTCGGTGAACCAACTCATGTGGTTGATGCCCCCGCAGCGCCACACCATCTCCTCGTACGGCACACCGGCAAGATCCGCCAGATACCTCGACGTGCCCTGCACGGAATGGCACAGCCCAATCAGCGGATGGTGCGTCGAGCGGATCCCACCCAGCGTCATCATGGACATCGGGTTCGTATAGTTGATGATCAGCGCGCCGGGGCAATAGCGCTTAGCGTCGTCGAGGATCTCGAGGAACGGCGGCAGTGTGCGCAAGAGTTTCATGATCCCGCCGGGGCCGATTGTGTCGCCGATGCACTGGTCAATGCCGTACTTGAGCGGGATGTCGTTATCGTGACGAACGCACTGGACGCCGGACACCTCGATCGTGCTGATCAGGTAATCGGTCCCCTTCAGGACCTTCCTCCGGTCGGTGGAGGCGTCGATCTTCCATTTGGGCTTATCCATCAGTTCGAGGATGCGGCGCATCAGCTTCACGTTGACATCCAAACGCTTCTCGTCAATGTCAACCATGCCGAAGGTGCCCCGATCGAGGCCCTCGATGTTCAAGATGTCGGTGAACAGCGGCTGCGTGAAGCCGCTGCCCGCGCCGAGAAGCGTGACCTTGACCATTGCGTGATCTCCGTTCAGACGTGACTACTGCAGTATGACACCTTTCTGTCCGGCCTACTTCCTACACTGCGGGAATATCGTGATCCGAAGATGCGTGCACCCGTAGGGCACCAGGGTCACGTGCTCGAGCCGCTTGCCGAGCCGTGTGCGAAGCGTTGCGGGGTCCGGCAACTGCGGCGTGAGCCTGAAGTCGCCCTTGAACCGTCCCTGTACGTCTCGACCCTCCGTGGTGTATTCGCGCAGAACGGACGCCCGTTTCTCGATCCGCCATTCGCGCACTCGTCGAGCAGGCACCCGCAACTCGATCGGCGCGGCGTCGAGGCTCCACGGGTCCGGCGTGACGGGCTTGTGAACGATCTCCACGTCACGAGCCAGGCTCGTCTCGTCCACGGCCAGCGCATAATTCCACGGGCTCGCGGGATACAGGTTCCACGCCGGAAAGGCCTTTGTGCTCCTGCCGTCCTTCCGGTCCACGCGCCAGTCCTCCTCGATGCGTAGCGCATAAACTAACGGCCCGCGCTCGATCGCGACGCCGCCTCGCGGCCAGCGAGTGAGCTTGAGATGCATCGGCAGGATCACGGTGACGCGATCGTTATGGTGGAACGTGCGCCGGATTGTGACGAAACTCCCTGGCGTGAGCCGCCCCTTCAGCCGCTCCCCGTTCACCAGCACGCGCGCCTTCCGGCACCAGCCGGGAATGCGCACAGACAGCGCGAACGACACAGCCGCACCGGTTCGAATCTGGAAATCAACGCGCTCGGAAAACGGGTAGCTCGTCTCCTCAACGAGCGTGACCTCCTGCCGCGCTTTCCCGACGAGGGCGGTAATCCGGCTCGGCCCGTAGAGCGCTGCAACGAGGCCGTTCGCGCCGTCTCTGAGCCACATGCGTGCGGCGAAATTCGGCATGATCCGGTTGACCTCGCCGGGGCAGCATTCCGTGCCGGGACACGGGCGGTACGACATCCACCCGTAACCACGGCAATACAGGTTATGGTTCGACGCCCGGTCGGCAATGACCTGGTTCGGGCAGGAGAAATACTGAAGCGCCTTGAAGTCGCTCTTGACCGCGCCCGGCGCAGCGTTGAAGCATGCCCGCTCGATCTTGTCGGCGTACTCGGCCCGCCCGGTCGCGAGGAGCAGGGTGCCTGCGCCCCACGTGTAGTCGGCGATGTCACACGTCTCATGGCTGTCGAGCGGGTCTTTACCGCGCAGCCGTTCCGTCGAGCTGCACACGCCGTCAACGAGCATGTGGTATCGGTCAATCTTCCGGTACGCGTTGATGGTTGCCTCGAGGGTCTTCCTCTTCCCCGTGTAGATGTAGAGCACGGCGCCGAGCTTCCCGATCTCGTTGTACGTCACGCCGTGGTCGCGCGGCCGCTTTCGCGACAGCATGTTCTCCAACGTCGTGTCGTGCCCGGGGTGGAGCCGGTTGAATTCCTCATAGGCGGAAAGCGCGTGCTGCAGGAGCCGCCGATCCCCTGTCTGCGCGTACGTCCAGAGGATCGGCTCGATATTGCACACGTCGCGCTCGTCGCTGTGAGACGCCGAACCCGAGAGATAGTGCCTCGTGAGCGCAGGCACAATGCGCCCGTCGCTGGTTGCGGCGTGCAGCGCCATGAGAGCGCGAAAAAGCACCGCGTGCGGCCAGCGGTTCATGCCTTCCGCCTTCTTCATGAAGCGGGGACCAAGGTAGCCGTCGCGGTCCGCGTGCGCCAGCACGTGGTCTAGCTGTTTGCCCGCCTTCTCGACGAGGAACCGGTCTTCGAGCAGAAGGCCGGCGCGCATCATTCCGTCAATCCAGTAGCCCGTCTGCTCGTACGGCCACCAGCCGAGGCCCGTGGACACGGGGAGCTCCGACACCGCCCAGCCCTTTGTGTTGAACGGATACCCGGCGGCCTCGAGATGACCGGTGAGGCCGTCGCGTTGCTTTTCCAGATAACGCCGCAGCCATCCTTCCGGACGGATGGCGCTCAAGGAGATCTCATCGTACTTCGCGTACGTCCGGACCAAGGCTCGCCCCCTGATACCCACAATGTCGCCACAACGCCGGCGGTCCCGAGCCGACTTCCCGGGGGATTCGTTCGCCATAGTTTCGTCTGCGCAGGTCGAGGCGCGGCGGCTGGTGCGTCTTGTTGTATACGTACTCGGCGACTAGATCGCTCGGCTCGTCGATGCCGATCCCGTGCGCATGTTCGGGAACTCAGAGGGCTCCCGGCGATCGACACGCGCAGCTCAGTCACCCTGATCCGACCTTCTTTTCTCCGACTCATGACGAGCCGCTGCCGATCGGCCCCATGAAGGAGACTCCCATGAAACGTTGCTTGCGGACGTGATCTCTCGTACCAGCTCAGTCTCAATGTCATAGATGCCTATTCTATACTTGCCGCTGTATGCTCTTCCGAATTCGTGTGTGAAAGCAATGTAACGACCGTCTGGTGATACCGTCGGGTCCTCTATCGAGTACGCCCTCGCCAGAAGTAATCGCTCTTCGCTGCCATCCGGTCTCGACACATAGAGTTTCCATTGCTCATGGCTGGTCTTGACCGCGCAGTAGACAATGTGTGATCCATCAGGAAACCATGCCGGCCCGCCAACTGAGTGTGCGTCTATCGGGATCCTTGCCACCGTGCCTGAACCGACGTCCACACTCCACAGGCTGTGTGTGAGCATTCCGATTTCGCCGGGCTTATCGAACCGCTCAAGAATGATCGTCCCGCCGTTAGGCGACCAGGCAAGCCGAACAACAGAGAACGGCTCTCTGTCCAGCTTCGCTAAGAGCTTCTCCGAGTCCGGCTCCTCGCGATTGACCACCCAGATACGGTCAGCCCGTGACTCGTTCTGGTTGTCCAGCCTCTCGAAAGCAACCATCTTCGAGTCGGGACTCCAGCATGGATCCCTGTCGAACCCGCCGGCGGTCAGTCGCCGTTGCTCCCCCCGACCATCGGCAGAAGCAACATATATGCCCCACCCCTCGTACTGAGGATTACGAAGGCTGTAGGCAACCCATTTCCCGTCAGGTGAGAGGGCCACTTCGAACACGCATGCGAATTCCGTTCCCTTGCGGATGGCGGCAACATTCGTGATTTGTCGAAGCTCTTCGTCCTCGCCCAATACATACACCTCACCCCGTCCCGTCAAGTGGGATATGATGGCCATTCTGCCCACAGGAATTGCCCTTATCTGTCGTTCCGCTGGCAACATTGGGTCAGTCGGCTCGTAACAGCTCAAAATCGCCATACACAACAGAACGAGTGCACTGCCAATACGCAACGCGGCAGGGCCTTGTACCACCTGACGTGTACGTGAGCATCCTCGGGTGTCAGAAGGTCCCTTCAATCTTGATGAACCAAACCACATCGCCTGACCCTCCATAAGGATCCTCAGCATAATACGACTCGCCCGTATTCAAGTCAACTTGATCGATCTGATCCATGCAGGATGCGGCGTTTGCAGGGCAATTCTCACTCCCGATGTCTGTGACGGCCCGGCCGCACCGTCGAGACTGGCGGCATTGCCTTGACGTCCGACATGCACATGTAGCGTCGAGGAAGGCGCGCCGCTCACCGGGAGGATGCACCCGCGAGCGGCGCGATCGGTACGCTCAAACCGACGAGGCACATGTTCGTCGCCCACTCCTCCGCAGCCAGGCAGCCGGCGATGCGGACGGACCCTACCAGGGCGCAGTACACATAGGCGTCTTTCTCGCTCAGGTCGTACACCCGCGCGAGCAGCTCAGTCATGTCCTGCGTCGCGAGCTTGACGCTGTCGAAAAGCCCACCCCGACACGCCAGACAGATCAGGTTGTCGGGCGTCTCGACCAGCGGCCGCGCGCTGCGGTACTTCGTGTCCACGTCGAGCGTGACAGTGACGTCGGCGGCCGTCTCGCCGCCCTCGCCCAGGATTTCGCCGTCACCCTGCACCGCGTGAACGTCCCCCAGCACGAGCAGACCGCCGTCACGCTCGACGGGCAGGTAAAGCGTATTACCGGGGCGCACTTCCGTGAAGTCCATGTTGCCGCCGTGGTCGTAGTAAGGCGGATCGGCCGAAACCGGCGTCGTGTAGATGTCGCCGATCATCGGCGCCAGAGGCACCGCGATGCCCCCCGGCAGCTTGCACGCGCCGCCCTCGACGGGAAACGCCAACGGCCCCCGCGCATACCTCTCCGCCAGTATGCCACGACCGTGCGCGTGCGGCAGGCCAACGATATCGATATGCTCGATACGAACGGCAAGCATGTCGCCGGGATGGGCGCCCTCGACGGCGATGGGGCCGGTCTCCTCGCGCTCGCGGTACCCGGGTGAGCCGTGCGGATGCAGGTCCTCCTCGCTCCGCACGATCGGCGTCATATGGTTAATGGTCTCGACGACGATCGTCTCTCCCGGCTCGACGGTGATGACCGGCTCAAAGACGCGATAGCGTGACCCGAGCGGGACCGTGTGTTCTCGCGACAATCGCTTCACGGCAATTCCCCCTTAGCGCGCCTTCAGCTCAACGGCGCTGACCGACGCGGGCGGGAACGTCCACGCTGCGCCGGCCGGCAGCGCATGCTGCGTGGGCGAGAACGCGTCGGGCTGATACTCATGAATTTCGCGCATCGGATCGTCGGCGATCTGGAAGACTTTACCCGATATGATCTTCATGCCATCTATCCTCAGCGTTGCACGCACCGCCCTCGTCCTGTTCGTATTGACGACGTGCAGGAAAATCGTCTTGCCCGTCCGGCTTGCGGTGACGTCGAGGCCGTGCGGCACAGCAGCGACATCAACCGCTTTCCTGCCGATGTGCCGCCTGTAGAGCGACATCACGCGGGCCACGGGCATCATGTACGCCCGCCTGCGCGTGCCGCGTGGAACGGGAATCATTATCGCATTAACGTTCCAGCGCGTGCCGCAGAAGTCGGCGAGCGTGGCGATCTTCAGGATGTCGCCATTGCGATGATGCACGTTGAGGATTCGCGCATTGGCCACCCCGGCGGCCCACGTCGCGAGCACGTCGCAGCGGTTCCGGCCGGACAGCACGAAATGGCTCTCGGTCAGGGCCAGCTTGACGTTATATCCGGCGATCTGCTTCCGCATCTCGCCGATTGCGTTTTCAGTGGACGTATACGCATGCATCAGGTGCTTCCAGGTCCTCGCCGGGTGTGTCCGGTAGTCGTCCTGATTGAGCGGCGAACCGTCAAGGCCGGACGTAAAGTGATGGTGGAAGGCAATGTACTGAAGCTCCTCGCCCGCAACCTCAAGCAGCCGCGACGCCCAGCCGGAATCGCCCCAGCCGATCAGCTCGATCGTGGGGTCCGCCGTGCGCATCGCACGGGCGAAGGCGCGCGTCCGCTTCGCCGTCGTTTCGCAGTCGAAGCCGCGCGTGTCGTACGACGTCTCGTTCCCGATCTGCCACAGCCCGACGCCGAATGGCTTTCGCGCACCGTTTGCCCGGCGCGTCGCGTTGTGCGGATTATTGCAGTAATCAATCCACTCGGCGGCCTCTCTCGGCCCGGCGGACCGGACACCGCCGCCGGCAGGCCGCGCCCAGTGCCGTCTGCCGTCGGCCTCGAAGTTGACGGCGATCAGCGGCTCCGCGCCGACGAGCCTGCAGAAGTCAATGAACTCGTGCGTGCCGACCTGGTTCGACTCGACGCCGTCCCAGCACAGGTTAAGCATCGGCCTGCGCCGGTTGCGCGGGCCCACACCGTCTTTCCACCGGTAATACGAGCTCACACAGCCGCCCGGCCACCGGATCAGGCCCGGCGCAAGCTCACGCGTCACTTTGACCACGTCGTCCCGCCAGCAGTTTCGGTTGAAGTCCCACGCGGCCTCGACCGAGCCGTCGGTGGCGCCCAACGGCTCCATAAATTGCATGAACAGGTGCGGCGAGAGATCGAACCTCGGCTCAGGGTTGACGATGAGGGTGGTCTTCCCCTGTTGAGCGCTCGGCGGCATGTGTCCCCTTCCGTTCTTCGCACAGCGTCCGGCTTTTCGCACAGCGTCCGGCCGCGACACATACCCCGCGGAACGCGCCCCATTCAAGACAATTCTCGCACCCAGCGCCGGGGAAGCAGAACACGGCTTGCCCCCTACCCGCCCATGGTCATATAGTGAATCTGTCTTGAGCCGCGACGGCCGCCGCAGGGATTTCGGACGCGCGAAAGGTTCGTCGAGGCGGGCAACACAATCTTCGTGGAGTTGTAAACACCCGAAGGGATTCCAGACGATGAGACGGAAACAAGCGCATTGGTTCGCGGGGATCGTGGCCTTGGCCGCGTTACTGCTGAGCGGCTGCGGTGAGCTGCCGCAGCGCGTGGGCCTCGAATTCCCCGGCCCTGCCCCCGGCGAGGCACGCGGCGAGATCGCTGCCCACGCGTTCCTCCTGGAGAACGAGGTGATTGCGTGCCGGTGGCAAATCGCCGACGGCCGACTCAGGCCCACGACGGTAACGGACAAGCTATCAGACACGATGCTCGCGCTGTCAGGCGCCGAATGCTTCCTCATTATTCTCAGCGAGAATCACGAAATACCCGCCTCCGACTTGAAGATAGTGCGTGGGCCGAAGCTGGAAAGGCTGCACGCAAAGCGCAACGCATCGCGCAGCGCTGAACGACTCACAGGTAAACAAATCATGCTCGCACTCGCCTCGCCCGATGGCGATCTCGAAGTCGAATGGCGCGCGCTGCTCCGTGACGGCTCCAACTATATCCGGCAAGAGCTCACGTTTGTTGCAGAGAACGAACCAGTCGAAATAGCTGAGATCGTCCTGTCGGATGTCACGGCGCCGCAACCGCGCGTGATGGGCGTCGTGGACGGCTCACCCGTCGTAGCCGGCAATTTCTTCTTCGCCTACGAGCATCCCATGTCGAAGGCCACAATCACCGGCGAGGCAGACGAGCAGCGAGTGCGGTGCGGTTTGCTTCGGGGCGGCCCGGTCAAGCCCGGCGAGTCGGTCGTGCAGAGCTCGGTCATCGGCGTCGTGCCGGAAGGACAGTTGCGCCGGGGCTTTCTGCATTATCTCGAGCGGGAGCGGGCCCACCCGTACCGTCCGTTTCTGCATTATAATAGCTGGTTCGATATCGCGTGGCACGACCGGAAGATGACAGAAAAGGAATGTCTCGAAGCGATCGAGGCGTTCGGCGAAGAGTTGATCACAAAGCGCGGGGTGAAGCTCGATTCGCTCGTCTTCGACGACGGCTGGGACGACAACTCGACGCTGTGGGGCTTCAACGACGGCTTTCCCAACGGTTTTGCACCGCTGCGCGCGGCGGCCAGGAAGCACAGGTCCGCCGTCGGGACATGGATGTCACCGTGGGGCGGATGGAGCAGGGCGGGGAATGAACGGCGCAAGTACGGCCGCGAGCAGGGCTTCGAGATGGACGAGCGCGGGTTCACGCTGGCCGGCCCGAAGTACTATGCTCGGTTCCGTGACGTCTGCCTCGACATGATGCGGCGATACGGCGTGAATTACTTCAAATTCGACGGCATCGGCGCGCGCAGCGTCGGCAACATCGAAGGCATGCTCCGGCTGTCAAACGAGCTGCGCCGCGCCGACCAGGAGGTGTTCCTGAACATCACCAACGGGACATGGCCGTCGCCGTACTGGCTGTGGCACAGCGACACGACCTGGCGCGCTGGCGGTGACACCGGCGCCCACGGCAAGGGCTCAAAGCGCCAGCAGTGGATCACATACCGGGACTGGCAAACGTACAACAACGTCGTCAAGCGCGGACCGCTGTTCCCGCTCAACTCGATTATGCTCCACGGGATCGTCTTCGCGCGCCGCGGCGAGGCCGAGGTGATCGTCAGGCACGTTCCCGAGCTCCTCGACGAGATCCGGTCGTACTTCGGCTCGGGCACGCACCTTCAAGAGCTCTACATTACCGCCGCAATGATGACGCCCCAGGCGTGGGACACGCTCGCCGAGGCCGCGACGTGGGCCCGCGCCAACGCCGACGTGCTCGCGGACACGCACTGGGTCGGCGGCGATCCGGGCGAAGGCGAGGTCTATGGCTGGGCCTCGTGGTCGAGACGGAAGGGCATCCTCGTGCTGCGCAATCCGGACGATGCGCCGGCGCAGATCGAGCTCGACATCGGCGCGGCGTTCGAGCTGCCCGATGGCGCCGCGCAGACGTACTCGCTGAAGAGCCCATGGCAAAAGGACGCCGCGAACGCGGCGATCGTGGTGCAGGCCGGCACGAAGCACAGGTTCGAGCTGAGACCGTTCCAGGTAGTGCTCCTCGACGCGACGCCTGTTGAATGATCTGAGATACCGTGTTCGCAGCGTCGGTCGGGCCGCTCCCGGGCCATATTACGGGTTGAGCGGGCACGGCATGTGTGCTAGGCTCGATCGAGGTTGGGCCTCAAGCCCGGCCGAACGGACGCACAACAACGTCACACACGCCACGCGGGGGAAACCGTTGTGAAGACGACAATCCTTGTCCTGATCGCACTCGCTCTTGCAGCCTCAGCGCCGGCGATACCGCCGGAGTCCAAGATATGCGACCTCGACGTACTCTACATCAGCCGCGCGCCGAGGTGTCTTCGCTACAAGGTGCACTACCAGTTCCCGGGCCGGCCCAACGAGCCGTGGCTCATGGAGTACGGTCCGGACGACAAGCCGGTCCCGATGACCGAGGCAGACATCAAAGCAATGAAGCGGTGGCCCGACGAGGGCGAGACCGTCACCTTCACCGCCGTCGTCGAGAACAAGGGCAACGTCGCCTCGCGGCCGTTCGAGTACGCATGGTATCTCGACGGCAAGCGCGTGGCGGAGGGCACGACCGAGGCAGGCCTGCCGCCGGGCGAGCGCCAAACGTTCACCTTCAAGTGGCCGTGGAAGTTCGAGCGCCACACGGTGACGTTCTGGGCCGACCCGATGCGGCGTGTCGGGCAGTTTTCCTTTTCGAACGACACGCGAACGGTCTGGACGCACGCCAAGCTCCTCGTCTGCAGCGTCGACAGCGTGACGTACAAGTCGTTCAGCGAGAACCGCAATTTCCTGGGGACGTACAGCTTCGAAGACTGGTGCCAGGCGCACGCCGATTGGATGAATCACCTGTGGGCCGAATCGGTCTACCCGACGGCGCCCAACGGCATTCTCGAGCGCGTCTCCGTCGACGTCATCAACGTGTACGAGGATCTGAACGAGCAGCGGGAGCTCGGGCGGGCGCAGATGTGGACTTACGACGGCGGGTGGTGGTTCGGGCGCAACCCGGACTGCGCGCGGTGGGCGGCCAGGATGGACTGGGGCCTCATCCACGAATGGGGCCACCAGTTCGGCCTGACCGACCTGTACCAGCTCGACGCGGGCGGCTCGCACAACCTCGTGCAAGACGCCAGCGGATCGCCGCTGCTCACCAGCCACTCGAGCGTGTTTCGCGGCACGATGATGCACGGCCACGGCCCGGTGCTCTTCAGCGAGGACCAGGCAATCGCGCTCAACCACCAGCTCTGGCGCCGGCGGGGCTACTACGGCGACTACTACTACAACCTCGCCGAGAAAAACTACGTCCTCATCAAGGACTCGTCGGGCAGCCCCGTGCCCGGCGCGAGGCTCAGGTTCTGGCAGCGCGACATGCACAGGCACACGTTTGAAGGCGAGCCGACGTTCACCGGCACGACCGACAAGGATGGCCGCTTCCTGCTCCCGAACCGGAAAGCTCCGCACGTCGTGACCCACGGCGATTTCGATAGCGGCTACGAGCTGCGCGACAATCCCTTCGGCCTTATCCACGTGGTCGGGTTCAACGGCGTGATGCTCTTCGAGATCACGGCCCGCGGCCAGACCGATTACGAGTGGCTGGAAATCACGCAGCTCAACGTGGCCAAGGAGCGGGGCGACGGCAAGACGGCCACGGTGGTCTACGACACACAACTGCCCGTCAGAGGCGCGGCGGCCGCTCCGCCGACGCCGCACGTCGAGCTCGCCGGCAACCGCGCCCAGGTGACCCTCGAGGGCGCCACCGACTGGGTCGTGATGCGAGCGGACCCCGGCACGTGGAACTGGCAGCGGGTCGGCGATCCAAAGGGCGAAGTGTACGTCGATACGCTGCCGAGGGGCGGCCTGTACCGCTATGCCGCGTGCACCGAGGAGGCCGGCGTCCTGTCGGCCCGCTCCGCGCCCTTCGGCGTGGCGTCCATGCGCGAGCCCTGGGGCCTGGCGCTCGCGCCCGACGGCGTCCGCTTCGTCCGTGACCGCGGCAACGGCCGGACACTTATGCTCAGGCCCGACGGCAGCGCCGTCGGTTTCATCGGCAGCGTGCATTGGCACCTGGAGGGCTCCTACGATCACGCCACGGACAAGGACGGCGTTCTCTACGTGGCGAAGTGGCCCGACGGCTACGACCCCAAGCGGAGCTGGATCCGCCGCATCAACCCGCGGGTCAGTGCAAGTGAATGGGCAAGAAAGGACCTCGCGGGCGGCGACTTCGAAAGCAAGGAGCCCGGCCGCTTCCTCAAGCCGATGGGGATATGGGTTGATCCGCAAGACGGCACGATCGTCGTGGCCGACACCGGCAACGACCGCGTCCAGATCCTCGACGCCAACGGCAAGGTCGCCGAGCACGGCGTGGTCGAGGGCTTCACACAGCCGCACAAGGCGCTGCTGGCCGACGGCAAGCTCGTCGTGTGCGATACCGGCGCCAAGCGCGTCGCCGTTCTGGATCGCCAGGGTGATGGATGGAAAGAGATCGCGGCGTTCGACGGGTTCGAGCAGCCGACGTACTGCTGCATCGGCATGAACGAGCACGTCTGGATCGCCGACCGCGGCCTGGGCCGCATTTTCGCCTTGTATCTCCATGACGGACAATGGCGCAAGCTGGAATGGTCGTTTCCGGCGATGAAGCGACCCAAGCTCGACGACCTGCGCGGCATCGCCTATGACGACGAGGAAGGTGACCTGCTCTACATTGACGGCACGCTCAAGCGGCTGGTCCGAGTGCACATCCAGGACTGAATCCGCGTAGGGCGCGAGTCAAGAAGAAGACACCGAACGACGTTTGTGAGGAGACACGATGAAAACGACATATCTGTTTGGAGTTATCGCGCTCGCGGCGTGGCTGGCATGCACGACGCCGGCCGTGGCCTCGTCGGGCGCCGAGCCTTCCCCGACCGTCTCGACCATCCTGCGCGACGGCTCCGCCGGCACGTGGCACACCGGCGAGATCACGGAGAAGGCGTACGCGGGACGCTGGGGTTACGGCGCAACCGACCAGGGCCACATCAACGTGATCACGGCGGAGGAGACGGTCAGGCAGGTCGGCGACGCCTCGATCAAGTTCTACACGGAGACCGGGTTCGACGCGTGGGCCTATTTCCCGAACACAAAAGACCTCGACCTCGACTGCACCGCGGTCGGCTCGATCTCGTTCCTCCTTCATTCCGAAAACAAGAACCGCTGGGGCCCGGACGTCTGGATCATCCTCAAGGACATGAAAGGCCGCACCGCCAGGTACACGACAACGCATAACCGGATGCCGCTGACGCTGCACCAGTGGGTCCCGTACGGGCTGCCCGTCGGGCCGGATGCCGCGCGAAACGCTGCAGCCTTCGGCTGGAAGCTCGAGCTTGAAAAGGACTTCAACTGGAGGCACGTCGGCGTCATTGAGGTGCACGACGACACCGGCGGCTACGGGTTCGTGCTCTATCTCGACGACATGCGCTTCAACCCGCGCGGGGCCGAGCCCGTCCAGTGGTGGCTCAGCTCTCTCGACAAGCCGGACCTGACGGTCACCTACGCTGAGCGGCTGCCGCGCTACCGTCGCTACCTGCCCGACTACTCCAAGGTGTTCCCCCTAATCAAGCCCGAGCGGAAGGAGCTCAAGCGCTGGCCCGACGAGGGCGAGCCGGTGCGCTGGCTCGTCCACGTGCGCAACGAGGGGTTCGCCGCGTCCAAGCCGACGGACTTCGTCTGCACGATTGACGGCGTGCCCGTCAAGCAGGTGACACTCGACGCCATGAAGCCGAAATCGGAGACGATCGTCGAAGTGCCCTGGGCGTGGCAGAGCGGCGCACACGTGCTTGTGGCAAAGCTGGACACAGGGAACCGGCTCGACGAGATCTCGAAGAAGAACAACGACCTGACAATCCAGACGAACGCCTACACGCTCTTCGCCGTCGTCGAGAAAGGATGCGCGAGACGCGTCAGCGAGGTGAACAACGCGCTCGGCTCGTTCTCGTTCGAGGACTGGCTGCGCTCCCAGACGGTGGGCCGAATGAACTGGATGATGCGCAACTCCACCTACGACTTTGCCCCGAAAGGCACGCGGGTGCAGGGCCGGATTGACCTGATCGTCTATGTGGAGGACGTGAAAAACGTTCCGGCCGACAGGCAACCGGACGACCACATTGACGGCGGCTGGTACTATCCGGAGCGGAGCTGGATCGAGTACTGCAACCTGGCGAACGTCTACATGTGGGCGCTCTGCCACGAGCTGACGCACCAGTTCGGCATTATTGACAACTACCAGATGGATCTGCCGACCAAGCACAACATGGTCAACGGCAAACCGTTCGGCCAGCCCGACGGCGGCTCGATGGGCGGCGGCCGCACGTACGGTCGCGGGCGGACGCATTATTCCGACATGACGATTGCCGGCTACGAGGCGACCTATGGCAAGCGGCGCGGCTATTTCGGCGAGTACCTCTGGAATATCCCGGACAAGAATACGGTGCAGATAGTCCTCGACGGGCAGCCGCTCCGAAACACCGAACTGAGCGTGTACCAGAAAAAGTGGGAGGCGGGCGAAGGCCGCGATACGACCGGCAACGGCACGATCCCCAATGAGCCCGTCATGACCGGGAAGACGGACGATCAGGGCCGCTACACCTTCAAAGACCGGCCCGTGTACAAAGCCTACACGACCGCGACCGGCTGCACCCTCAAACCGAACCCGTTCGGCTATATCGACGTCGTCGGCCGAAACGGCCTGCTCATGCTGCGCGCGAACGTCAACGACACGTGGTACTACGGATTCATGGACATCGGGCTCTTCACCGTCGAGTACGCCCGCGGCCACAAGGAGCATGGAACCTACCGCCTCGAACTCAAGCCGGAAGAAGAGCCCAAAACGGAATAGCCCCTGCCTGGCGACCGCACGCTCGAACGGCGCTGCTTTTCCCGACCGTTCGGTGACGCGCGCTCGGCGCGCTTGACCCGCTACGCTGCCGGGGATAGACTTGCGCGCTGAACGTGACGAGAGCCGTCCTGTAACCGGAGGAGAAACGATGGCGCCCACCAAGGAAAGCCTGCTCAGAAAGATCCCCGCCGTGGACGTCCTTCTTCAGGACGAGGACGTCAAGCGGTTGGTCGAAGGAGTCCCGCGAAGGCTCGTCGTGGATGCGATCCGCGAGTCGGTCGAGGAGACGCGCCAGTTGATCCTCTCCGACACAACGGGCCGCTGCGACGAGGCGACGATTCGCGACTCGATCCTCTCGCGCGTCGAGGCCAAGGCGCGCGCCGCCATGGGGCCCCACTATCGCAAGGCGATCAACGCGACCGGCATCATCCTTCACACCGGACTGGGTCGCGCGGTGCTCGCCCCGCGGGCGCTGCGTCAGATCCAGGACGAGCTCTCAGGGTACTCCGTCCTCCAACTCAGCGTCGAGACCGGCAAGCGCTCCCAACGCGACGCGCGTATCGAGTGGTTGCTCCGGCAGTTGACCGGCTGCGAGGCCGCCACCGTCGTCAACAACAACGCGGCGGCCACCGCCCTGGTGCTCAACACCGTGGCCAAGGGCAAGGAGGTGATCGTTTCGCGCGGGCAGCTCGTCGAGATCGGCGGCTCGTACCGCCTGCCCGACGTCATGGCCGCGAGCGGCGTCACACTCGTCGAGGTGGGCACCACCAACAAGACGCACGCGCGCGACTACGAGCACGCCATCACCCAGGACACCGCGGCCATCCTGCGCGTACACCCGAGCAACTACAAAATCATGGGCTTCAGCGCCGAGGTCCCGCTCGACGAGATGATCGCCATCGCGCACGCGCACGACCTGCCCCTCATTGACGACGTCGGCGCCGGCGCCCTGACCGACTTCACCCAGTTCGGCTTTCACGACCAGGAGATGCTCCAGGCATCGGTCCGCGCCGGCTCGGACCTCACCACCTCGAGCGCGGACAAACTCATCAGCGCATCACAGGGCGGCATCATTCTCGGCAAGGCCAAGTGGATCGAGGCGGTCCGCAGGAACCCGCTCGCACGCGCCATGCGCATCGGCAAGCTCACCTTCGCCGCGCTCGAGGCGACGCTCACCCTCTTCCTCGACGAGGAACGCGTCCTCGAAGAGTTGCCTACATTGCGCATGCTCCGACGCGAGCTCCCGGACATCAAAGCACAAGCAGACCGGATCGCCGGCGCCGTCCGTCAGAGAGCTTCCGGAGCCGACGTCACGGTCATCGAGGGCGCGTCGCAGATGGGCAGCGGCTCCCTGCCGACGCAGAATATCCCGACGTGGCTTGTCGCCGTCAACGCCGCCGCGCTCGACGCCTCCGAGCTCGCTGCCCGCCTCCGGCGCTCCTCGCCGCCCGTCTTTACGCGCATCCAGAAAGATCAGGTGCTGATCGACCCCCGAACGCTCCAAGAAGGCGAGGAGCCGTTGCTCATCGAGATCCTCGTCGGGGTCCTCGGCGGACAAGGACGCTGAGCTCATGGAAGTCGAGCAGGCGAACATCACGCTCGGCACCGCCGGTCACATTGACCACGGCAAGACGGAGCTCGTCAAGCTCCTGACCGGCTGTGATACAGACCGCCTCAAGGAAGAAAAAGAGCGCGGTATGTCCATTGACCTCGGGTTTGCCCCGTGCGTCATTTCCGCCCTCGAGGTCGGCATCGTTGACGTGCCGGGCCACGAACGTTTCATCAAGACGATGGTGGCCGGTGCCAGCGGGATGGACGGCGTCATCCTCGTCGTCGCGGCGGACGACGGCGTCATGCCGCAGACGCGCGAGCACCTCGACATCCTGACGCTCCTCGGCATTGAGCACGGGATGGTGGCGCTGACGAAAATCGACCGTGTCGCCGCGGACCACGTCGAGCTCGTCCGCGACGACCTTGAAGAATACCTGAAAGGCACGTTTCTCCAAGGCGCGCCGATTGTCCCGATCTCCAGCATCACGGGCGACGGATTCGACCCGTTCTACAACGCCCTCGCCGCGCTCGTGCGCTCCATCACGCCGAAGCAAACCGGCGGTATCTTCCGGCTGCCAGTGGATCGCACGTTTTCCGTGAAGGGTTACGGGACCGTGGCGACGGGCATCCCCGTGGCCGGCTCGATCAAAGTCGGCGACGAGGTCGTGCTCTTGCCGCAGGATTCCATGGGACGCATCAGCGGCATTCAGGTCTATAACCGCACGGGTGACACCGCGCGCGCCGGCCAGTGCGCCGCGCTCAACGTGCGCCAATGGGAGCACGGGACCGTCACGCGAGGCGACACCGTCACGCTGCCCGGTTACTTCAAGCCGCAGAACTGGTATGCGTGCACGCTGCGCCTGCTCCCGCACGAAAAGGCGTTTCTGAAAAACGGAACGCACGCGAGGTTCCACACCGGCACCTCCGAGTCCCCGGCGACCCTGTACCTCATGAAGGGCGACCTGCTCCAGGGCGGCGAAGAGGGCATCGTGCAGGTCCGCTCGGACGAGCCCCTCGTTGCCGGCCCCGGCGACCGCTTCATTCTCCGCTCGCTCTCGCCCATGCTCACTATCGGCGGCGGCACGATTATCGAGGCCATCCCCGGCAAGCTCAAACGCACGCGCCCCGGCGTCCTCGAAGACGTCGAGCAACGCGCCCAAGCCATTCACGACGAGAAGACGTTCGTCGAGTACTGCGTCAAGACGGCCGATGAACACACCGCCGGCGCCGACGCGGTGTCCTTGCGCGCAAAGCTTCCCGTCAAGCGCGTACAGGAGATCCTCGACGAACTCACCCGCGAAGGGACCATTTTCGAGCTCCCCCCGCGCCTCTCCATGCACGCCGACACGGCCACGCGGCTCAGCGAACAAGTCCTCACTGCGCTCGACGAGTTTCACACGGCCTCACCGCAAAGCCCGGGCCTGACGCTCGACCAGTTGCGCGAAAGCACGGCACTGCCGAAGCACGCGCTCGACGCCGTCATCACACGCCTCAAGAACGAGGCACGCATTGCGGAACGACGCGGGCGGCTCGCCCTCGCAGGCCACGAGGAAGCGTTCTCAGATGAGGACCGCAAGGCCATGGACCGGATCGAAGCCGCCTTCCGCAAAAACGCCTTCGATCCCCCGGCGCCGGACCACGTCGCCGATGAAACCGGAATCTCGCCGGCCGACGTGCAGAAGACCATCCGTTTGCTCGTCGAGCATGGCCGTCTCGTCAAAGTCGCCGACAGGATGCTCTTTCACCGGGAGGCCGTCGAGAAGGCGAAGCAACTCCTCGTCGAGCACATCCGCAAGGAAGGCAAGCTCGAGAGCGTCAAGTTCAAGTACATGCTCGACACCACGCGCAAGTACGCGCTGCCGCTGCTCGACTACTTCGACCGGATCGGCGTGACCATGCGCGTCCACAACACGCGCTACCTCAAGACCCGGAAGGGCGAAGACCCTGGAACGTAAGCCCTGTCCCCCTCACCCCGTCGCGTTCGCAGCGTCAGGTGGTTGGGATGTGTCCGCGTTCTTCGGCCGGCTGAAGACGTTGGTGAAGGTCAGTGATCTGCAGCGCGTGCAGTCGAGACAGCGGTTGCACCGCGAGTCGTGAGGACGTTCGTCAGGCTTCACGTTGTAGCGGCAAATGTCGTGGCAGATCGAACAGTCCGTGCACTTGCTGCGGTCGAAGCGCAAGAAGAAGAACGAAATCCGGTTGAACAGGCCGAAGATCAGGCCCAGCGGGCAGAACAGCGTGCACCACGGCCTGTACTTGAAGAACATCGCAACAAGAATAAAGACGAGGATGGCGCTCTTCGCCACGCTCGGCCACGAGATCGGCTTCCCCGCGACGGCCTCGCCGACCATGTTCGGCACCGAGCCCTCGAGCGCCCCGGCCGGACACACCCGGCAGATAAACAGCGGGTGCGCCTCGCCGAGAAAGAACGGCACGAGCAGTACCAGCCCGACGAGAACAACGTAGCGCGTGTGCGCCGTCCAGCGCGGCAAAGTGATCTTCGGCGTCGGGACCTTGGCAATCAGGTCCTGGAGGAACCCGAACGGGCACACCCACCCGCAGATGAAGCTGCCGAACAAACCGCCGACGACGAGCAGCGTCCCCAGCGCGATGAGCGGCACGACGTGCAGCGCGCTGAACTGGGCGATCGCGCCGATGGGGCAGGCGAACGTCGCCAGCGGGCACGCGTAGCAGTGAAACACCGGCGAGCAGACGCGGTGCATCCGCAGCATCAGCGGGTCGAGCCAAACGCCGAGAAAAACCGTCTGCACCAGCAGTCGCCAGCGAACGAACCACGAAGCCTTCCGCCTCAAGCCCTTCTTGGCCATGGCCACCATGACCAGCCCTAGTGCACTCACGTAGGGCAGAGCGCAGGCGGGGCGGCCCCGGCGATGTACGTCCGCTTGATTCTCCCGTCGGCAAGGCGAACGACGCCGCCGCGCGTCACCTCGAGCACGAGAGCATGCTCCGGCTCGACGGTCTTCCGTCCCTCGAGGACGGTCACCGTCTCGGATGCACCCTCCGGCGAGGGCTCCACCGGCGGCCCAGCGGCGCCGCCGAAGAATGGGTCCTCCTCGAGGGGCGGCGCCTCAATCGCGACCTCCTTATCGAAATGCACCGTCCGGCCGTGGAAGCCGACGCCGTAGATGAGGAACGCAACTCCCACGACGAGGGGAATGATGACGACAAGTATCTTCATGCGGTCACGCGGGGACAGTGGCGGAGGTGAATGGGAATCGAACCCACCCAGGACCCTCTCGGGCCCCACACTGGTTTTGAAGACCAGGGGCACCACCAGGCACCAGTCACCTCCATTTTCTGTCGCACCTTCGGCGCTCGAGGGATTGTTGTATCGGCATCTATTTCCTGGGGCTTGCGCCCCAGGCTA
>Ga0180432_10002465_pt1 | contig 27649 bp, 17 predicted proteins | sample SS_ome_10_FD_132414 | JGI IMG/M metagenome (GOLD analysis project Ga0180432, IMG submission 132414) | Hypersaline lake sediment archaeal communities from the Salton Sea, California, USA - SS_1_MS_2 metaG | ecosystem: Environmental > Aquatic > Non-marine Saline and Alkaline > Hypersaline >... | reverse complement strand
GAGCTTGACGCATATAGTCTGCAGTGAGGCGATGTTTGCCGTCACTTGGAAATGCTTTACTGCCGACAGTTCCGATACCCGGAATCTCAAAGTCGTAGGTCAACATGGCTTCCATACTTTCCTTGGCAAATAGCAGATAGCTGTGGATGCCGTATTGAGCCGCCTCGTTGATATTCCTCTTTGCATGTTCAACCTCCTCTCTTGCGTGCTCGACCCCTTCAACATATCTCAAATTAATGTGGTCAATGAAAACAAGTTCGGTGAAAGCTCTGTTTGCATTAAGGCCAGGAGCCGATGAACAAGAGATGAAGTATGGCAATAAGGCAAGCAACAACAAATTCTCTCTCATATCCATACCTATACGCAACTGTCAAAGTTCGAATACCGCATCTTCCAAAGCACACTTGCTTCACAAAGATATGGCAGTAGCATAACATGACAGTGGATCCGCTGCAAACGGGTCCACACTCTTATGCTTGCCTGAAGAAGCAGCCTACCCCCTGTTGGGCACTCTTGCGTTCACGTATGCTTTGCGCTATGGCCCTGTCTGCTGAGCCTGATGAACGCCGACATACAGCGGCTTGTCGCTGGGCAGGACGTTCCCGAAGAAGTCCTGCGTGCCGGGATCATCAACGCGCCGGCCCAGGAAGTCGCGATCCATTTGCCGGAATCGGTAGCCACCCAGGGATTCCAGGCCGTGGCCGCCGCTTCCGGGATTGATGAGGGGCGGCTGTTGAGTCAACGCGCGGGGATCGGCAGGGGGCTTGATGTGTTTACCGTAGAACACGTTGTTTTCGAAGATCACGTTGCGGCTCTTGCCCCACTCGTAGGTGACCTGCCCATCCACGTAGAAGATGTTGTTGAAGATGCGCACGTCGCGAGCGTTGCCCCGGCTCCACTCCGTGAACAGGAACAGGGGAAGTCTCTGGTCGGGACCGATGTAGATGACGTTGTTGTAGATGGAGGTGTGGGCCGTGCCGCCGCCGAAGTGGAAGACTCGGGCCGAGCTGATCCCGTCGTTCTGGCTGATGTTGTAGCGGATCACCGTGTTCTCGCAGTAGGAGTTCCCCGGGCTGCAGATGAGCATGAAGCCACCCTCGTTGTCGTGGCTATAGTTGTACTGGAACAGGGTGTTGCGGCAACGATAGTCGGAGTCGAAGCCCTGGCCGTCACGCGTCCCCTTCATACCGGACACCTCGTTGAACTGGATGACTGTATCGTCGCAGTCCCAGGGCCAGATGCCGGCGGCCGCGTCCAGGCAGCGCATGCGCCCCCCACGCACGATGTTGTACTCCACCAAGGCTCCATTGCTGCCCCAGGGCTTGATGCCATCACCACCGATGTCCTCCAGCAGGTTGCCGCGGATGACCACGCCAGTACTGCGACTAGCCAAACCGCTGCGCCGCTGGCAGATCCCGTTGCGGTCCGTGCGCACTACGTGACAGTTCTCGATGAGCAGGTCCTCGAAGCGAGCGTCGACATTGCCCTTCGCCTCAAAGTAGATCCCGCAGCCCTCGTGAGTCTTGCGTAGGTCCCCGTTGACGTCGTGCACGTAGAGGCCGCGCAGGTGAAGGTGGCGCAGGGGTCCGGCGTCCTCGGCCAGGAGACGCACGCCGGTTTGCCAGGGCTTTCGATGGGTCCCCTCATTGGTGATCTCGAGATCACTCAATTCTACATACTCAATGTTGCGGATCAGCACCGTGTCTAGAAAGATGCCGTTGCCGTCGATGCGAGGCAAGACACCGAGGCCGTAGCTGGAAATGACAATCGGCTGTCCCTCCCGGCCCGAACTGCCGGGACGTAGTTGCCCGCTGTAGCGCGTGCCCCGTTTGAACAGGATGCGATCGCCCGGTGCGAAGTCACTCTGATTAATCCGGTTGAGGCTGGCCCAGGCCTGTTTCGGTGACAGACCGCTACGGGTGTCGTTTCCCGTTTGGCTATCGACGTAGTAGATGGCCCCCTGAAGCTGGGTCGTGACGATGGCTGCACCAATGGCCAGACAACGCCACAGGGTTTTGCAGTTGCGCTTCTGCATTTCAGTTATGGCCTATCTCGACTGACATTTCCTATTTGACCTCACAAATGGTTCCTATGAATCGTCCGATCTCGATTCTGTATTCTCATATGATTCAGTTTCAACGATCTTGACTTTGATTTTGACGATCCGGGTGTCCAGCAACGGCCTAATCTACTTCACTGGAACGTTCCGGCAGATTCTAAGATATGCTAGTCAATCTACCACACGACACCCATTGTGGGAAGTATGTATTCTTTGAAAATGGCCCCTGCGGTGCAGACAAGATCAGCGAGTTCGGAGAAAGCGACCTACGGTCGGGTCAATGCGGTCAGATCAAAGAGAGACGTAGACAGCCTCATCACCCCTTCGCGACAACCGGGATCCGACTCCACCCCACAACATCCAGAAACCAACGGTGTAACCGGGCATCTTATACATGAGCGACGGACAGGCAAGCCGTTGCTCGCCCATTCGCATCATCTCGCTTGGAAATATTTGTGTCCCAAGTATAATTGCATCGTCAAGCTCATGAAGTGAACTGGGAAATCCCGGTGAGTACGAATTTTCAAAGCAATGGAAGGATTGAGATGAAGATTTCTATTTTCGTGAATCGAACTCAAGCTCTCTGGCACGAAGCCTCAGTTCTGTTACCGTGCGCGGAAAGAACGAGGTGCTTTCTAGTTGGTTTCGTCTTTGTGTGCTCAACTCTTCCGGCCTCAGCGCACTTATCTAAGGAGATCGAACTGTATCGCTGGGTCGATTTCTCGATAGAAGCCCCGGAAGCTGCTACAGGCATTGCCAAATGGGACGTAGAAGGCTCATGCATTTGGACGCATGAAAACGGCCCCATCAGACGCACAAGTCTGCTGTGGTATTCGGGCTCGGGTGATACCTATGTCTTCCGTTTCGGCGGCTCATTACTCGGCCGCTGGACTGGCGTGACAAGCTCACCTGTGTCAGCTCTTGATGATCTGAGACTGACGGTTGAGGTGACCACGTCCAGCAACCCACGGCGGATCGGCTGGAGTGGACGACTATCGGGTAAGCCAACAGCTTGGGCGCACCAGAAGGGGCCTGAGGGAAGGCTGGTCAAGTGCACCCCCATTTTGGTTATGATGCCTGACGTGCAGCACTGGTCTGACGATCCGGCCCGGATGCGCGCGTTCGTGGCCGAGTTTAACGACAACCACGGCTTCAACGGCGGCCACATTCCTACGATTGGGCGAGAATGGTTCGGAGTCAGGTCAAACGGCAGTTTCCGCGCGGCCGCTGCTTCACCTAATGTGAAGACCTTTGATGCGATTGAGGCAGCCGTCTCCGAATGGTCCGAGCGTGGCGGCTGGTTACATCTTTGGATGTGGGGCAAAGGCGACAAGGGAGATGTCTCCAACTTGCCCGGTGGCTACAACGGCACTCGGAGCAGGCGGATCAACCGCTACATTGCTGCCCGGCTGGGGCCCGTACCCGGCTGGTCCATGGGCATCGGTTGGGATGTCGAATTCTGGGTCAATCGGACGAAACTCGAATGGTGGCTGGACGACCTTATTCCGCAGCTCGGCGGCTGGCATCACTGGATTGGACACCGCTATTCAGACAGCGATATCGGCCAGGGAAGAGACCCTGATCCTGCAAACAAGGGAGAGTATCTTTCCCGTGGAATCGCCTGGAATACGCTTCGCTCCGGCGAGGAGCAATATGCAGGCTGGGAACACTGGTCTACGACAACGAATGACAGCGAGATCGACGCCGGCCTTATCGTGGTTCCGGACAGACCCATGATGAGCGAAGACCGCTTTCGAAGGCGTGACAATGCTTGGCGCCAGAAAGACATGGATTCCGACGATGATATCCTTAAGGAAATACCTCGGTGGGCGGAGCGAGGTGTTGCGGCGATATACGGCAGGCTTATCGATAGCAACGACAACGGTAGTGATGTCTGGCCCAACCGAGCCGCCATCAAAGCTGTGATCGAGGGTATTGGCGAGTGACTTCCGAAGCACGATCCATCCAGAGCAGGCTGTGCCACCCGGACATCCTGGAGTAGAATTCGGTTAGTCAATATCAGCTAGCTTGTCTCCTCTTGATCCGTCTAGACCTGGGCAGTACAATCATTCCCATGACTGAAGAATCAATACTCTTATCCGTGCCCAAGAAATCAGCATCGGCACTGTGGCTGCAGAACTCATTCTGTAAATCAGTCCTTTGTTCAATTCTTTTGGTCCTTCTAGTTTCAAACTGCGTGGCTGCTCAGCGCGGCCTGATTGTGCAGATTGGCGGGGCTTGTCCGGCGCCGTGTGAAGGAAGAGTGATTCATTATCTGATCGGTGACCAAACGGCAGTGGATAGGGCAAGAAAGACCCACCGCGGTCAGGATTTCGTACGGGTCGATCGGCTATCCGGCCCTCGACTGCCGCATGCTGATAATCTCGTCCGCCACCTGGTTTGTGAAATCCCGGGTATGGTCACCCGTGAGGAGGCCATGCGTGTGCTGCGCCCGCTGGGGACAGCGCGCTTAAAGACCGCACAGGGCTGGATTGAGATTACCAAGAAGTGGCCGGATGATATTGACGAATGGACCCACTGGCTACACGGCCCGAGTAGCAATCCGGTTGCTGCTGACCGGCGAGTGGGACCGCCACGCAGAATGCTGTGGACCGCTACTCCGCGGCGTTCCCGCTCTCATGAAAAGAGCCCCTCTTTGACAGGCATGGTTAGCGCCAAAGGGCGACTCTTCTACATCAATGATGAAGGCCCAGTCAGTCTCGGCGGGGAAGTGCCCGACAAGTGGAGATTAGTTGGGCGCGACGCCTTCAGCGGCGTACTGCTGTGGAAGAAGCCAGTCCCCGACTGGGGCTGGCAGGCCTGGTCACCAAATCAACCGATGAACCTGCGCTGGGGCAATCCGCGCTTTATCCATCGTCGACTGGTTGCCGTCGGTGATCGAGTCTATTTTACTCTCGGGTACTCAGCACCGGTGAGCGTGCTTGATGCGGAGAGCGGGGAGGTGCTCCGGACACTGGCAGGCACAGAGAACACGTCCGAGGTTCTTTTCCATAACGGTTCGCTCGTTCTCTCAGTTGCTACTGAAGCCAAGAACAGTGTCGATTCCGCACCTCCGCTCGCAATCCTCGTCGTTGACCCGGAAACCGGCGAGATTCGGTGGCGTTCCGAACCTATGCCGTCCTTGATAGACTTGAGCGAACGCGGTAAATCCAATGTTTTGAAACAGGGACGGTTGATGATCGCCGCAGATGGAGACCGCACTGTTGTTGCCACCACCAATGAAATTGTCGGCTATGCCCTCGATTCCGGCAAAGAAGTGTGGCGAGTTGCACGTCCGGCCCTGCCTGCCAGAAAGTCCAGGAAGTCCCGGGCTCTCGACAAGAAGGAACTGGTGCCCAGCAGACTGCCAAGCGTCGGCACTCATAATATCGGCATGCTTGTTCTGGACAGCGGAAGGGTGTACTTCGGGCAACCTCACAAGGCGGGGAAGGTCAGCAATCTGATTACGATGACCTTGCTCTGTCTGAATGCCGAGACCGGCAATGAACTCTGGCGCGGAGACTACCAGGATTGGACTTATACGACCAGCCTCAACGTCTATGCGATCCAGGACAAACTCGTAGTCCACGACCAGGGCCCGCAGTTGGTTCTATTGGATGCGGCGACGGGAGAGGTAGTGAAGCGGCACGACATAAGCGCAGTCAATTCACATCACCATCACCGTTGTTACCGTAACAAGGCGACCGAGAATTATGTGCTGATGGGGAAAGAGGGTGTGGAGTGCCTGGACATTGAAACAGGTGAAGTCGTGGTTAATCGCTGGATCCGCGGCACGTGCCTCTACGGGATCATGCCAGCTAACGGTCTGTTGTACACCACGCCAGCTGCCTGTGCCTGCAACCAGATGAACCGCCTCGACGGTTTCGCCGCATTTGCCACGTCCACATCAGATCAAGCAGGCAAAGACGAGAATCCCTTGATCAAGGGACCGGCATACGGCTCAGCCGGCAGACAGCTTGCCGTCGACGCCTGGCCGCAGTATCGTCGTGATGCTTTGCGATCCGGCCATGTTGAGTTCTCCCCGAAAATTGGTGACGGATGGAAGGCACATCTTCCGGGTGAGTTGACTGCTCCGGTCAGTGACGGCTCAGCATCATATCTCGGTTGCGACGATCAGGTCATGGCTCTCAGTTGTGCCGACGGGCGCATACTCTGGCGTGCACGCGGCCGGATTGATTCACCACCGACGTTGTACAAGGGACTCCTGCTGTTTGGCACGCGAGATGGATGGATTCATTGTTTGCGCGCGGACGATGGCCAGCTTGTCTGGAAGTTCCGCGCCGCACCAGCTGAACGGTTAATCCTCGACGACAGCCGACTGGAATCGGTCTGGCCGCTACACGGATCTCTGATGCTCTTCAAAGAGCGGATATACGCCATTGCCGGACGCAGCTCCTTCCTCGACGGCGGACTTCGCATTTATGCCCTAAATCCGGAGACCGGAGCCGTCGTCACGGCCTCGACTTTCTTCACAGAACAGACGAAACAGTCAGACTATTATGAGGGTGTGACCAACGATTTGCTGGTCAGTGACGGAGAATCGCTCTTCCTGAAGCACATGAAGATCGATCCTGAGACTTTAGCGATCAGTCGTCTGCAGTGGTGGGAATTCTCAGGCCCTGACGGAAAGCTCAAGGCCTATGACAAATCCATAGTCAAGTTACCTATAGAAGAAGAGCGCACGGCGGTCCTGTGCAGTGCCTCTGGCTTTCTGGATGACGAACTCTTCGGCCGCACTCACGTCCAGTTGGACGGCGCCGAATTCTGCAATCGCTTGTCATTCAACACTAAATACGCCTATGGTGTTCGTCACAGTCAGGGACCTGGTCACTTCCAGTTTCGCGTTGCCGGAAAGAACGGGTTCCCTGTGCTCTGTTTCGACCGCCACTCCGAGCAAGCACCGGCAATAGTCAAAGGACGCAACTACAAGGGCGATGGCAGTGCCCCGGCCGATCATCGGGTCATCTGGGAGCATAACATCCCCGTTAGACCCAGCGCTATCTTGGCCGCAGGAACCAAGCTATTGGTTGGGGGAGGGCCGGATTATCTCGACAAGGCGGACCCACTCCGCACTTTCGAATGGCGCGCCGGAGGATTGCTGTATATTCTGCACTGTGCTGATGGCAAGATCCTTTTCGAACAAAAGCTGTCGGCACCTCCCGTCCACGAAGGCCTCATCGCTGTTAGGGCCGGCGTCTTTGCCTGTCTGAAGGATGGCACAGTGTTGAAGCTGTAGCTGCCGCGTTTCTATCTTGTCTTTGACTCGCTTTCCGTCCCGGCGTATCACCACTGTCATATAGAGTACATTAGGTTTGTCTTCTTCAGTTTGAAATTCAAGGCTGTAATTGGCCGCTGTCGTCAACCTCTCTCAGTCCCCCACCACCAGCATATCTTCTTCGTTGGGAGAATCATGCTTGAGAAAGACCGACAGATTCCATACAGTATCATCATTACATGGCTGTAGAATCAAATCTCCTATCTGTATCAGTCATTGAAACGGTTGAGCAGCAATCCAGAATAGAAAGGAAGTAGTATGGACCGCAGAAGATTCCTGAAGAATACAGGGGTTGCTGTCGCCGCGGCAAGCTTGAGCCCGTTCGGGGCGATTGCGGAGGGAGGATCAGGCAGCAAACCTAACGTGGTGATCATGTTCATTGACGACCTGGGATACGGTGACACGGGTCCTTTTGGCTGCAAAGACATTCCGACGCCGCATCTCGACCGTCTGGCTGAAGAGGGTGTCGTCTGCACGCAGTCCTACATTACCAATCCGCCTTGCTGCCCCAGCCGGTGTTCGCTGATCATGGGAATGTACGGCCAGCATTTCGGCAAATACGGCATGTCGCGCGGCCTGCCCATCCCGGAGGACAAGCCCACACTGGCCGAGTTCATGCGGGACAGCGGTTACGTGACCGGCCAGGTCGGTAAATGGGACATTGGCACCAAGCTGCAGGGCCCACCGGCGCGCGGGTTCATGGAAGTGGCCCACAAACCTCCGAAGGGCAGGTCGAAGTACTTCTGTGTCAAGGAGGACGGCGAGACGGCATGGCTTACCGATGTTAACGGTGAGCAGATGGTCGAGTTCGTGGAGCGCAACAAAGACAAGCCCTTCTTCATGTATTGGTCGCCGGAGGCCGTGCATTCTTCTCATGCCGATACGCCCGCCAGGTTGATGAACCGTACCTCGGCCCGGGGGAAACGCAAGAAACTGGCCGGCGGAATCGTGGCGGTGGACGACCAGGTGGGCAAGCTGCTGGAGGTGCTCGATAAGCACAGACTGCGGGACAAGACACTCGTGATCTTTTCCAGCGACAACGGCGCCAATCCGGGTGAGGAAGGAAGCTCCGCTCCTTACCGCGGCGGCAAGGGTAATGGCACTCAGCAGATCGGCTGGACCTTGATCCCGACAGTCATTTCCTGGCCCGGCACCATACCAAAGGGCAAGCGGTATGACGGCCTGTCCTGTACTCTTGATTTCTATGCCACGGTCGCGGCGGCTATCGGTAAGCCCGCGCCGCCACATCTGGATGGAGTGGATCTCGTACCCTATCTCCGGTGACAGAAGAAGGGCGATGCCCACGAATACCTCTTCTGGCTCAACAATGAACCCGGAGATGCCCCGCGCCGGCACCTGGTAGCCGTACGCTGGAAGCACTGGCGTCTGTACAAGTACAAGGAGGCCGATTCATGGCAACTCTTTGACTTGGCGAAAGACCCGCGGGAGGAGAAGGACGTGGCCCAGACACATCCGGATGTCGTGGCGAGTATGGCAGAGCATCACGAGGAGTGGATGAAGACTTTGGCGCCGTGGGGACACATACCCGACCTGCCGAATGCGTCGCCCCAGATTCCCACCGGCCATGGATGGGTGATCAGCGACGGAAACCTGAAGCCGAAGATTGATGCGGCCGCAATCCATGAGCCGAAGAAGAAGGGGGCGCGAACGAAGAAGAGGGTGAGATGATGAAGCGAATTGCCACGAGTCAGAGTAATGCTTATCACCAATGATTCGAATTCTCCTGTGATAATGAGTCCGCAACATCGCTGCTGCGAAAAAAGGACCGTGGCCAAAGCAAAGAATTATATGAGGGACATCCAAAACAGCCATTCCCCGTGGGGTGTATTTATTCCATTAACATAACTGCATGATGACGGTGAGGGCTAAGCTGTTTCAAGCTTACTTACGAACCTACACTGCCCAAGCACTGCTGGAGAATGAAAGGTCATTTTCCAGCAGTGTCATTGATGTGCTGAGTTTCAAGATGTGTGTTCTTGCCACGGAAGACTATTTTCCTTGTTAGCCAGTACGGTCGCGGATGATTTGGTCCATCAAGGTATCCAGGTTCAGATCAATTCTTTGGTGGCTGCTATCGCTTTGATACCAGTCAAGTATCTCTCGGGCACCTTGGGCAAAGGGAATCTGCGCTTCGTAAGAAGGATTGAGTTGCTTGATTTTGCTGTTATCGAAGACCATGTTATGGGCCTTGTCACCCAGTAATCCATCGCCCCATTCCTTGTCGTACTGAAGGATGGTCTCGGATGCGAGATGGAAGAGATGAGCCTCGACACCCGCGGTTTGGGCCATGATGTGGTAGATTTGATTCCAGGTGAGGACTTCATCACTGGTGATATGGTATGTCTGCCCAAGGGCCTCTGGATGTCCGAGCAAGCCAACGAAGCCCTGAGCGAAATCGCGATGGTGGGTCAAGGTCCACAGAGTGGTGCCGTCACCGTGTACGATCACAGGCTTTCCCGTGAGGAGACGCTGCAGGCTTGTGACACCGCCGCGCAAGGGAATCTTGGTGGCGTCGTAGGTATGCGAAGGGCGTACAATGGTAAATGGGAATGCTTCTTCGTCATCCATACGCTGCAGTGTTTGTTCACACAATATCTTGTTGTGTGCATATTCCCAGTATGGATTGTGAATGGGGTGTGTTTCCTGAATAGGCAACCGAGGTGGTTTGGCATAGATGGAGGCGGAGCTGATGAAGATATATTGGTCAGTCTTACCTCGAAAGAGGGCACTTTCACGCTCGATATGCGCGGGTGTGTAGGCTATCCAATCTACCACACAGTCAAAATGATGATCCTTCATGAGTGCATTGACGTGTTCGACTTGCTGGATATCAGCCTGAAAGTGGTGACATTCTGGGGGGATAGCATTGGGGGATTCTCCACGATTGAGAAGAAAGACCTTATCGCCACGCTCCAAACAGGCCTGCGTGCAGGCTCTACTGATCACACCAGTGCCGCCAATGAAAAGTATGTTCATATGTGTCCTTGATGTCTGAATGTTACCCTGTTCTGAGGATCAAAACCAATCATAAAACTGTTACGCGCTTGCTTACTCTCCCATTTGCAGGTCAATCCTACTTGATTGTCGCCTTGCCTTTCAGGAAGCCTTGTTCTGCGAGAAATTCATCCATGGCACGGACTGTGGCGATGTAGTCTTTGTTACTGCCGCCTTTGTAGTTAAAGAATCCATGGGGCGGTCTTTGAAGGATACTAACTGGCAGAGATTTCCTTCGCTGTTCATTTTGTCGGTGAACAGTTCTGCTGTGACGAAGGGGACCGTTGTATCGCCGGTGCCATGGAATATGATTGTTGGGGGAACTTCGCTCGTGACGTTGTGATAGGGCGAAAGCTCTGTTGATTTGACTCCCAAGCGTACTTCCAACGTGGCCATCCGTTTCTTGTCATTCGGTTTCATTTTCATGCCCTCAACGGGTGCTAACACCGTGGCAGGGTTGAAAAGTACCATGGCGTTGGGCTTGGAACTAATCGACATATCTTCGCCTGGCTCGTCCATGCCTTTGATCGTGCCGGTGCAGGCAGCCACATGCCCGCCCGCGGAACCGCCACCGGATGCGATGCGATCTGGATCAATACCCAGTCGCGCGGCATGGGTGCGAATCCAACGGACTGCCGACTTGCCGTCGGCCACGCATTTGTTTGCTCTGGTTTTGTGCCGCGAGAAAACACGATAGTCGGCTGTCATGGTTACCATTCCCCGCGAGGCCAAGTAGCGGCAATGATGTTGAAACTGAGCGGGGGAGCCACTGTTCCATCCGCCACCGAAGAAGAATACGATGGCTGGACGCTTATCGCTCGATTTATGATTCTCTGGAGTGAAGATGTAGATGTTTAACTTAACGTCACCAATTTCTTTATAGACTTCGACTGTGGCGTCGTTGAATGTTGGTGGGTAGTTGCGCTTGGTATTCCGTTGTTGCTGTTGGCCGAGCGCAGTAGAGGCAGTTAGGACCAGCATGATCGATAGCATCGTGAGGCGAAGCATGGTATTCCTTTCAACTCATACAACTATGAACAAGTGACAACTGTTCACTTCTTTTTTGCTTTGTTCTTTCTATTCTTTTGGCCCCTGTATTCGGGTCGTTTGCATAGTTCGTCAAGGTAGGGGGCGTATTCTGGGGCTTCGGCCCAGAAACGACGGCCTGGTCCGTGATCAGTGATTTTTCCTTCAGCGTAGTCTGCTCCTTCATCACTTCGGGCTATGGATTCAGCCATGTTACTGACCTTTGTTTTTAGGTGAGGGGCTAGATCGGGGTTTTGTTCTAAGAGGTTGGTGGTTTCTTTGGGATCGTCCTTGAGGTTGTAGAGTTCGTAAGTGTCACGGTTGTGGTTGTGAAAAATTTTGTGATCATTGTCTATGAGCACGGTGGTGACACCAAATTTGAAGGGAATCGGCTTGGTGCGCTTGCCGATTTCTCTCTCGAATAATGAGGTGAGGCTAATACCATCGTGTAGGTCCAGCATGCTATCTGGAGGAAGATTGAGGAGATCGACCAGTGTTGGGAATATATCCATGACGGCTGCGGGGTAGTTGGTGACGCGTGGTTTGATTTTGGCGGGCCACTCGATGATACCTGGTACTCGGAGACCACCTTCCCATAGGGTCCCTTTCTTGCCTTTGAGACCGCCAACGGAATCACAGCCGATGCCGGTGAGTCCTCCGTTGTCGCTTTTAAACCAGATTAAGGTGTTGTCTGCTAGGTCAAGTTTGCGCAAGCCCTTGCGTAAGGTGCCGATACTACGATCCATGGCCACGAGCTCGGCATGATGTTGACGTCCTTTAGAGTCTAAATGGGTGAATGCCTTTTGATCTTCCTCTGAGGCGATCCAGGGACTGTGTGGTGTGCCGTACCAGATGACGGTAAATGATGGTTTATCCTGTGCTTTGATCTGTTCTATGAATTTGAGAGCTTCCGCAACAATGACTTCGGAGGAATCGCCTTGGAATTCTTCAAAACGTCCCTTGCGGCTCATGATGGGGTTCATGTCGAAGAAGTTGGTGACAGTAAGCCACTCATCAAAACCGAAGACCCCAGGGTGGTGTGTATCGGTGCCGAGCACGGGGGCACCGGGACCACGTAAGCCGTTGAGGTGCCATTTGCCGAAGTGACCGGTCGCGTAACCTACCTTCTTTAGGGCTTGTGCGAGGGTCTTTTCCTGTTTTCGGAGAGGGTATCCATGGGTGTAAACACCGGTACGGTGGTGAGTGCGTCCGGTTAAGACACTGGCCCGTGTGGGTGAACAGACAGGGCCGCCAGCATAAAAGCGGTCGAAGCGGAGTCCGTTCGCGGCCATGGCATCAAGATTTGGGGTTTTGAGTAGGGGGTGGCTGTAGTACCCTACCTGGCCCCAGCCCTGATCATCTGCCATCACAAGGATGATGTTGGGTCTATCCTGAGACCATGCAGTCGCCGACAGCATGCTCATCAGCAGGCTGCACAAGACCTTTTTGAGTTTCATCATTTCTTTTTCGCTTTCTTTGAAGGAACAGGTAGAGTCATTGCCGACTGAGCCGGAACCGCGGACCGAAGCTCCTTTATTGCAGCAGTATATTCCGGATTTCCAATTTGATTGGTCCATTCGTGAGGATCTTTGGAGCAGTCATAGAACTCCTCTTGATCGTCGCGGTACCGGATATAGCGGAATCTCTCGGTACGAATGCTGACATACCGGTCGTAAAGGGCGCTGATAGCCGTGCTCTTCCATTCAGCATTCGGTTTTCTCAGTAGAGGCATCAGCGAACGTCCGTCCAGATAACTCGGGGGCTCAATTCCGCAAAGCTCCGCTAAGGTCGGATAAACATCCTGTAAGGAAACAAAACGTACGGACTCACCCCCGGTCCTGGTCAGTCCGGGGACACGGAACATTAGCAGGCAATGGGTGGCCTCCTCCCAGAGCGTGCCTTTCTGCCAATGACTTTTTTCACCTAAATGAAACCCATGGTCGGTCATGAACACCACTATTGTATTGTCTCGATACGGACTCTTGTCCAACGCATCCAGCACGCGACCGATCTGGGCGTCGGCGTAGGCCGTCGTCGCAAGGTAGCCCTGAACAGCCTGTTTGTGCAGGCCATGCTCAAGTACTTTCTCAACGAACTTGCTCTTGCCGGCAGTCACTGCTCTGCCGAGAGGCGGCACATCATCCAAGTCATTTTCCATAAGTTCTGGGGTAGTGACTTCATCCATAGGAAACATATCGAAGTATTTCCGGGGCACATACCACGGCATATGAGGGTGAAAAAGACCGCATGCAATCAGAAACGGCTTATCATGCTTTTTCTGCAACTGCTCTATAGCGGCGTCCGCATACTTCGTGTCGCCCATCTCCTCTTCCCGTAGATGCGTTGGACCCCAATCCTGTTCTCCTCTCGTGAAAGACACAAAGGGCGCCTCTGGCGGAATCGGATCACGCTTATGGGGGATGTGATCATCCCAATCCTCTCGCGGGCCCCACCCATGCGAGATCTTTCCGTAGGATGCGGTACAGTACCCCGCTCTTTTGAACAGCTTCGGTAAAGACGTAGCGTTTGCAAGGGCAGTACTCCCACTTATGTCCTGACCATTCTCATACAGGCCTGACTTCCACGGGCTCACTCCGGACAGCAAAGCCGTCCGGGACGGGCAGCAAAACGGGCTGGCCGTATAGGCGCGGCCGAACATCACACCGCTGTCAGCCAATCGCTGGATATTGGGCGCCACAACCTTGCCGGCATATCGGTTGGTATCACCCAGCAGCCATGAGTTCAAGTCATCCACGACCAGAAACAGCACATTCATGCGGTCTTCTTGTGCAGCATCAGTTGCATGACTCTGCACGCAAAGCAGTATCACAGCAAATAGCGCCAGGATCGGCGACACCGTCAATTGTCGTTTCACAATCTTCCTTCCTACACAGACATTGGGATGATGAATATCCGATTCCACCGGACGCTGGAAGGGACCGTTGATTGAGTGTATCAGCCGTCCTTTCCCACTTCGTCGAGAATGCAAATCACAAATCGGCCGAGCAATCTTAATTGGTCAGCAAGATATCGTCCACGTACACAACACCCTTGGCATTGTCGCCACGTATTCCGATGGTCATGCTCGTGATCTGGGTAGCTTGAGCAACGCCGGCAATCGCCAGATCAATCGATATCTCTTCCCAAACGGGTATGATCGCCGCCGGAACGGCCACGCCGGCTACCTCGAGGCCGTTGATCTCCACGAACAGTTCGCCGCCCACGCTGTCAGCCCCGAACTGGTAGTACAGGACCATTCCACCGGCGCCGACGTCGGGGATATCCGCATCCGTGAAGGTGCGCGTCACCGTTGAGATCGGAGCCGCAGTATTGTCGAACCAGATGGGCAGCGATTGGAGACCGCTACGAGTTTTCACGATCTCCGGAGAGTAATCACCGTCTTCAGGTGTAAAGGGATCGCCGTCTCCTGCATACGGATCTGCTCCAACAAGGGAACCATTGCTTTGAGGTGCTTCATATCCATCGATCCAGGTAAAGTAGATTGGATTGGGGACGTCCGGCGTATATTTTTCCATATCGTCCAGAGGCACGCCTGTGACGGTAGTGAAGCTCCAGATGTTTCCGGGCCACACCTCGGCGCCGGTGTTCTCGTTGACCTTCCAGTAGTACACAGTGTTAACGTGCAGGTCCGCCAGTTCGTAGCTGGTATCCGACAGTGTGATCGGAGCTACGGTCTCGTCGACAACCGCCGCTTCATCCGTACTCAAATACAGTTCATGAGAAACGGCGCCGCGGCCGGCCTTCCAGGATAGCGTTGGATCAAGCGCAAGAATCATCTGATCGTTGGTTGGAACCGGATCGGCAGCCTGCAAAGGCACGACCAGGAACTGGACCTCGCTTAGACCGTACATGTTCGGCACGAGACCTCCGAAGCTGCTCAGGGCGTTTATGCGGACACCTTCGACGGCAAGGTCATCGACGGGGATGCTGTTGTTGGCTGCATATTCGGCAGCGCCCGGGCCCTGCGCCAGGGTCATATCCGCAAGAGACTGCCAGTTCAGGCCATCGGCGGTATACTCGACGGTCGCGCTGCTGATACCCAGACCGAAATACTGCTCCACCTCACTATTGTGGTTCCAGATCAGGACCTCGCTGAGCTTGACGGCCGCGTCAAAATCATATTGGATCCAGACAGGGCCTTCCACGTTCGGATCACTGAGCCACATGGCGTTGAAGCCGGTGGTGTGCATATCATTGACGTCCATCCCGGCTCCGTTGACGGTATCGTTCGGATCCAACGCCCCCACGGTGCTGGAGGCACTGACGGTGATGTAGTCGGCATCCAGGGGGTAAGCGTACAGCTCCGTGGTAAAGCCGATCACATCGCTGGAATAGGTCGCATCACTGATCGACTCGATGCGATAGTAATACGTGGCCCCGTAATCCAGCACAGGCAGCGCATAGCCGGTTCCGGTTTGAGTGCCCATGTACTCGGGGCTATCCGCCGTGGCATTGGCAACCGCGCTCGCATCCGTACCGAAGTAAACGACCTGGTCGACACTGCCCTGACCGGCAATCCAGCTCAGGCTCAGCCCTTCGATCGGCCTCTCCTCCGCACCGTCCTCGGGAACCAGTGCGCCGGGTTTCCTCTTTTCTGCCAACGGTGTGACCCATTTGTACGCCAGCTCAGCCATGTACTGGCCGGCGTCCTCAGCGTCGATGTACTCATTAAAGATCATGACCTCACCGATTGCACCCCTGAAAAAGCTACTGGAATTGACGGTGGGCTTGGCTTCACCCAAAATCAAGGGATTGTCGGCATCCCAGTCTCCGTTGGTCGCCAAGGTTTGCGTTTCGATCCAGTCATTCTTGGATTCCCAGAACCAGACACTGCCTGTTGCTGCTTCATAGCTGGCGCCGAGAACAATTGTGTCGCCGGCCGCGGCGGGTAACGGACCACCCGATGTTATATTGGGCCGCATTTTGCATCCTATGTCTCCATCGCCTTCAATGTGGAACGAAAAGTGGCCCAACGTATTTCTGGTGCCGAACAGATACTGGTCACCATCAAGTATATCAACGCGACAGGCAACAAACACGGTAAAACCGCTGTTGCCCGCTGCCGCACCGGAAAAATCTAGCAAGGCGGAAGTCTCGGCCTCATCGAACAACTGCAGGTCGTTACGCTCAAACCCGAAATTCAAGCCAACGTAACCTCCGGCCAACGGCGTACTCGGGTAGAGCACTGACCCACGGTTTGCGACGGCATGGTTTTCGTTGCCGCTGAGATCGTTCCACTGCGTAACTCCGTTGCCCGATACCACCACGGAATCCGGCACCGAGGCATCCAGGTGTTGAATCAATTCCGCTCCCGCCGGGGCCGCCATACCCAGACAGACCGCCGGCACGAACAAACATACCAGGAAGTTTCTTGTCGTTTTCATCCCGCTTCTCCTTTCAGTATCAACTGCCAGTCATTTGGCTATTAGCACGGTCAATAAGATTTCTGCCGAGCATCAATTGTTCATCCAAACGGTCTCTCTCATCTTATTATACAATATTTTGACCGATATTCTAATGGGTTTCAGTTTTGCACCGGGCTCCTCCAGATGATTTTTCGTATCCCTTCGACCTCGCTGAAGATGGCCAGTCTTCTGGATGCGGTAATTCCTAACTTGAAGGGGCCTGGACCTGATACCGAACGGGTTTCATAAATGATTACCTTCGGACGGCCGGGTTTTTCGCGGTGGATCCGTAGTTGCCCATTATCTAAAGCGATGTAAAAACGGAACGGTACAGGATGGGGTTTGGGCCTGTTGGCTTTCCCATTGGTTCCCCAGATTCTGCCTTCACTGTTGCCGGGAGTGCCACTATTGAGTGCAAGCGATCCATCATCTGCCAGGCTGAGAAAGCATTCCAGTTGTGGAAAATTTCGGGTATCCCCGTTACTGAAAGTCTCCCCCTCGTTCAAAATCACTTGATGGATCTTATCCTTCCAGTCTCCTGTACGGCTCTGGGAAGCGTTACCGACTTTGATGTCAATCTCCTCGGATGTGCGCAAGCCGTTTTTGTCTACCGCCACCGCCTCAAGGTGATACATCCCGGCATCCAGAGATTTCAGGAGGTTCTCGCTGGAGCCGCTCCAGACAAACAGATCTCCCAGCTTTTCTTCTGCATTAATCACCAATCCATTAAGACGAAGCCTCACCTTCGGAACACCATTGCCGTCGGTCGCCTCTAGTTCCACGCGAAGATCGGAGCCCTCCGAAAGGTGCGCACCGTCTGCGAGGTTTACAAAACGCAGTTTCGGATAATCTCCTTCCTCCTTTATGGTCTCGACTTCTTCTTCCACATATTTCAGTGTGCTGTTCCAATCCATACTGTTGGCCCTGGCCCCGATTTGTGTCTTGTACTGGGGTGTAAGAACAGCCGCGTATGCCTTCCACTTCTCAACGGCATCCTTAAGGTGGACCACGGACTGCTCAAGGTACTCGCTATCCTGTCGGCCACCCTCACGGTATAACGCCAGCTTGGCCGCACCGCGCATCTTGTCCGCATAGTAACGGCCAAGGAAGGCCATGCTTTCAATATCGTTCAGTGTTTCCTTCAACTCCACGTTAGCGCCCATCTGTGCCCGTAACGCCGGCAGAGCTTCCAGCGCAACCGTAGCATATCCATCCAGGTTTTCCGCCACCTGCACGGGGGTGACACCCTCTAATTCTTCCCCTGCAAGATAGGCTCTCGCCCAGTCTTTAACTGATATGCACTGAGGATCCGGTGCATTCTCTATCCGGTTCAATACCATGGCCGGGCGCTCAAAGTGATAACCATCCAGAGTCAGGAAGCCCGAGGTCCGTCTGCATCCTTCCGCAGCAAAGGATCCGTCCGTTGGAGACCAGACGGACCGGTTCAGTTGGGGAACAACTTCGGAGACCGATTCCCAGGCTTCGAGAAGCAGCCTTGCATCGACACCCGGAAAGCGGTGTTTCAGAGCAGCTTCCCAATAGTCATCACCCAGTTCAATATTGTAAGCCAACTGTCCCCACAGACGGAATCTGTACCAGTGTTTATCAATCTCCAGCCGCCCTGCGGTCTCGGGATTCTTTGAGATAAACTCCCGTCCCCAGACATAAGTACCCGAGCCCATATAGAATCCGGGTGAATGCTGGTGGGGCATCCATCTGATGAACTCGCGTGCGAAATCAGGACTTCCCCACCGATGCATGAAAATATCGTCATTGCGCACGTTGAGCCATACCTTGTATTTTTCCAGCCACCCTTCGTCTACAATGCGTTTCTCCCACTCCTGGGGTCTTCTGGACGAATACATATGCGCAACAGCATATTTCACACTCGTCTCTATCGTGCCGCCGGTGTAGTCCTTGAAAGCATCTGTAAAATCAGCATATTCCGTACTGTGCCTGCGGATGATAAAGCGGATCTCACGCTCGGGCTGCAGTTCCTTAACATCCATGACCGCTCTGCCGTAGGAGTTGAAGACGAACTTCTCGGTCATGAATTCATCTCTCAGGTACCGGTCATCGTTTTCGCCGGCACAGACACCAATCCCTGTAATCTGCGGGTAGGTCAGCAACATTTGACGTACACACGCCCGTATGTATTCGATCGTGGTGGGGTTGTCCTGCTCCTGGGTAATACCGTATTTCCCGGCCGCACCATGCATGTGCAGGTTCCAGTGCACCATTATGATCTCAATCCCGCGATCCTGCGCATACTGAAACACCTGCTGCCAGTACCGGATCTTCTCATCGATCAAAATCTTCTTCCCCAGATTCAGGGAACCCTCCTTGTCATCGTCCAGACACACTGCAGCGTCTAGATGCGTAGTATCAAGAGCACCCTTGGAATAATAGACATCATCCATGGCAATGTCGGGGTATTCTTCGAGTTTGATCATGGAAGGGAAGGGATGGGCCGCCCAGAGGCTCACCACATTGTAGCGATAGCGTGCAAGGTCATCCAGGTACTCTTTCCAGAACTCAAAGTCCCACATGGTTTTGATATTCTTCTGTGCCGCTTCCCCGGAATCATCAAAGGAAGGGGTACGAATATCGAGAGGAATATTGATTTTAATACCCCGCTTCCCTACAAACGGCTTCTGATCCTGATCCTTAATCGGGAGACCCAGTCGGATAAGTTCGGCTACTTCAAGGCCGCCATACATCGCGCCTGTCGCATCCGAACCGGCAACCTCTAACCGGTTAGATCCTACAGACCGAATTTGAAACGATTCCGGCGACGACTCATCCGGCCTGACGACCAACATGACCTGCAGACCTTCCCGCCCCGCCTCTTCTAATGCACCTTCGAGTTCCTGTGCCGCAAACGCCAACTGCGGGATATGTGCATCATATCCGACCGAAGCCACGCGGCCACCCGGTCCAGCCCAGCCAGTTCCTAAGAAATCTCTCAGCTTTGGGCTGAAATTGCCGTCGGTGTCACCTGTTGCCAGGACGAAGGCCATTCCGCCGTCCGAGGCATCCAGACAGCCGTCTTTATGTTCGGCTGTTTTCTTAAGCCGGGAATAGACCCAGCGGTATTCGGGATTAGGGGAATTCTTCATCCAGTCAACAAGCTGCCATTGATGGAAACGGCGAGAGCCGAATTTCTGTTTGCCCTGGCCGGTTGTAAAGAAATACTTGGCGCCAAGGGCAACGCAATCATCCTTTCCGTGCTGGCCCGGCCAATGCTGCGGCCTGTCATTGGCTGCCGAATGGGATACGAGTATGCAGTATTTCCTTTTATCCGGATCGGCTTTCAAAAGGGACAGATAAGCCACCTCAAAGGGGCCCGCCTGGACGTACCAAAATCGACTGTCGCTGCTGCTTTTGTTGATCTCGGCCACTACGTTGTCAACGGCAGCCTCCAGATCGGTTTGACAGTCAAATATCTTGGTTCGGGTAAACCTGAATTTCCTGGCGCCTTCAACGACGCTTATCGTTTCTTCTGCGGATTTGTAGGGCGTGTTATCAGGCAGCCAATTGTTGTAATCTATGTGGACCAGTTTGTTCTGCCATCCTTGTTTGGCGAAGATGGCCAGAGCCATGGCTGTGGCGCCCCAGTCATCCGGATCGTGCCGGTTGCCGTCTGCGCTCCAGCCGATTCTGTCATTTTCCCCCGGAATCGGTGCGCCATATACGATCGAAGCGGCGAGACGCCCCGGCAAGAGAAGGCCCAGAGCGAACAATGGCCAGAGAAACGAACACCGCATTCTTTTCATTTTCATCTCCCTTGCTTGAGTTCTTCTATCTGTTTCTGAGCGTTCTCAAATTCATATTGCATGTATTGATCTATTCTTTCCCGATTGTGAGGCTGCTTCATCAAAGCCGCCGCGGGGTGATCCGTTTGATCCATCCACGCCTGGAGTTTCTTCTTCATCTTCGCTATCTCGGATTGATAGCGCATGTCATGAACCAGGTTTTCGAAAGCGTATGGATCTCCGGAGTAGTCGTAAAATTCCTCGATCACGCGAAACTTGTGAAAATCCACCCGTCGCTTGACCGCGTGGTCTGTCTCGGCCCTGCTCCACATGGCAGCCAGGGTCCGGCTATGGGTATAGTCGGAGTTATGCACCTCTTTACTGCCGTTGGACCAGGGATTGTAGATATAGGCCTGCTCTCTCGTTTGAATAGTGAAGGTTGGAAACATGTTGGTTTGGCGCAGGTTTCGATAATAGTAGCCGATGATGAAATCCCGATCCTTCTGCTGTTGTCCCCGCATGATTGGAAAGAACGACCGGCCGGCCATGTGCCCGGGAATGTCTATGCCGACCATTTCCAACAGCGTGGGGGCCAGATCGATTGCGCTAACCATCTGTTGTTCCTCGATCGATTGAGGTTTTATCCGTCCGGGCCAGCGGAACAGCAACGGCACGCGCAGACTTGCTCTGTAGCAGTTGATCTTGGAAAAAGGCATGGATATGCCGTGGTCGGACATAAAAAGGACAATGGTATTGTCCCGCAACCCGAGATCCTCAATCGTCTCAAGCATCACCCGCACGCAATCATCGGCGCGTCGCACGGATGAGTAATACTCGGCCACTTCCCGGCGAACCTCGGGCAGGTCCGGTAGGAATCCGGGAACAGTCACTTCCTCGGGTGTGTACACGTGACTGGGCACGGACACACGACGCTGATCCTTGACTTTCCTGGGCAGCCCCGCGCCGTGAAACGGTCGGTGCGGATCGTTCATATTGGCCATGATGAAGAAGGGCTTGTCGAGCGCCCGGGCCTCGTTGATAATCCTGGTAAGGGCCGTGTCATAAAACGACACATCGCGCCCACAGGCGGATTCCTCTTCGTCGATCTGAATGTCCCAGGGATAGTGGTTCTGTCGCTTGTTAATATTCGCCAGGAAATAGTTGTTTTGCTTTAGTAGATCGGGCAGAGTCGGACCGATCCGTTCCACGGGAGTAAAACAACGGGTCATGGTCTGATGGCTGTGGTTGCCTGAGAGCATGACCTGTCGGGAGGGTGTGCAAATGGCAATCTGTACATAGGCGTGCCGAAACATGAATCCTTCATTTGCCAACCGATCGAGATTGGGGGTGATGCCTTCTACCGGTGAATTGTACACGCCCACGGAATCCCAGTGCATGTCATCGGCCGTCATAAAAAGGATATTGGGCCTGGGACCGGCATAGCTCTGCTCCACGGCCCATGCCATCAAAGATGCATAGACTGCAAACAATAGAAACATCATCTTCAGACGTGTTAACATAGATTCACTCCTTATTTCTCAGTCATTGACCGGGCAATTTCATTCTTCTCAAGCGGTTGCTCTCCAGTGAAGGAATCCCATTTCATACGCCTGAGTCGGTATTTGTTTTCTTTGTGTCTGACATTGTTTGGACGATCCTATCTTCAGCATGAGAACTCATGCTCTCAATGACCTGCTCGCTGGTCCGATCCTCACGAGTGTATCTGCCATCAATTCTCCCTGGATTGAGCAAGGCGTAGCGAATCAGAGCCTTGCCCAAGACAAGCCGTTGCGTATGCCGCCAGAGTCATATATTACAGGCTGCTATGCGGCCGATAGTGATTGTAATCCATCCGCCAGCGATTGACAACATATCCTAACTCATCGATGCTCAAGAATAGCTCCCTGTTGGCGTATCGTGTCTCCACACCAGATTTTTCGAGCCATTTCTTCACTGCATTCGACACGGATTCCGGCCCGTTGTCATTGCGGATGTACACAAGACGACCCGTGACGACAAACAGGTAACGCAACAGATCGACAACATCCCAGCCGCTGAAATTCCTGGTTACATCAATAGCTGGGCTCTCTTGGGTATACTTATCTATCGCTACCAGCAGTCTTACACGCCTGTGTTTTTCTAATCGCTCGGTCAAAAAGTCATAGCTCCATATATGATTGTAATGCTGTGGCCTCTTCTTATTGCAGCTTTTGGCGCTTGTGTCGGCATAGAGCCTCCTATGCTGCTTCTTACGCACCTTAGGGCATAGACGGTCTACTCGCTTGAATCTTCCCGCAGCAGTATCTTTATCCTGCCGTAGGAAGAACAAGTGCATTCTACCCGCAAATACGTGGCTCTTCTTGTGTGTGGGATGCGAGATGGCGTCCCAAGTGTCTCGGGAATTCGTTGAAATTACGATGCAGCCTGGGTATTATAGAGCTCGAATTGAACAGCAGTTTGTCAGGAAGAAACCTATGCGTACAGAAATGTCATTTATGAAGTCAATTTGGAAATCCTATCCAAAATATGGAGCCAGGAGTACTTATACGAACCGTCGCAATTTCCTGAAAACCAGTGCCGCATTTGGATCTGTTCTCTTTTTCCCTGGACAAGTGCTCGGGAAGGGGCGAATTTCACCAAACAATCGGCTGAATATTGCATACATCGGTGTCGGCAATCGGTCCAAGGCCCTGCTTCGACAGCCAGAAGGCGATAACGTCATAGCCATCTGTGAAGTCAACGCAGAATCCAAGGGTATGGATATTGCGAACAAGGTATGCCCAAAGGCAAAGTACTTCACTGACTTTCGCAAGATGCTGGATGTGATGGACAGGGAAATCGATGCGGTGGTAATCGCCACGCCGAATCACACGCATTTCCCCATCGCAATGCACTATGCACAAGCCCAAAAGCATCTCTACGTGGAGAAGCCGATCACAACGACGATCTGGGAAGCTCGTGAGCTGGCCAAGGCGCAGGAGAAATACAAGATCACCACGCAGATGGGTAATCAGGGACGTTCGTTCGAAGGTCCATGCCTGGCCAAGGAATGGTACGACGCCGGGATGATCGGCGACATCGTCGAGGTCCATGCATGGACCGGCAGGCGAGGCCAGAGCAAGCCGATCGAACCCCAACCTGAGCCGGTCCCGAGCACGCTCGACTGGGATCTATGGATCGGCCCGGCGAGAATGCGCCAGTTCTCCCAAAGCTACCTGAAGTGGCGCAGCTGGTGGGACTTTGGCGGCGGTCCCCTGTACGACATCGGTTGTCACACGCTGGAGGCTCCGCTGTTTGCACTCGGGACACGCCCACCGGCGCGTGTCAGTGCGACCACATCAGAACGTTGGGCCCAGAACCCGCCGAGGTCGTCTACGGTCGAGTTTCAGATTCCGCTCAAGGGCTCCTCGAAGATCGTGAAGTTCTACTGGTACGACGGTGGGAGCGAGAACTACCCGCAGTCCCTTCGCCATCTCGAGTCGAGCCGGTCGGCCGGTAGCATTGCCGAGCAAGGCGGTGCTTACATGGTCGGGACCAAGGCCGGGATGATCCTGCCCGGAATGCGGGCAAGCAGTGCTCGGCTTGCGCCCGAGAAAACCATGCGCGAATGGGCTCGGAAGCTTCCGCCAAAGACCATTCCACGCGTGCCTCGCGACGGGGCAGGCCATATGCAGAACTGGATCGACGCGTGTAAGAGCGGCGGCAAGGCGAACTCGGACTTCGCCAGTTACGCCGTGCCATTGGCCGAGGTGGTTATGCTGGGCGTCATTGCCAAACGTCTCGGTCAGCCAATCGAATGGGATTCGGCGAATATGCGAATCACGAATTCACCACAGGCCAATAAGTTCCTCCGCCCCCACATCCGCAAGGGCTGGGAATACCAGGCGTAGGAGGAGACGATGAAATATTCTGTGTTGCGATTTTCTGTTTCCGCCCTCGGTCTAGCAATGCTTGGGCACGCTCTGGCTGCCGCTCCGGCCGTCTACCGGGAGCCTGATCCGAAGATCATCGCCAAGGCCGAGTCCATTGCTTCGGCGCTCAAGGCAGCGCCGAGCAAAGAGAAACGCCGGGTCCTGGTTTATGGCATCAGCTTCGGCCCGCACAGAGCTACGATCCGTACGGCTCAACAGGTCTTCACGTTGCTGGGCGAAAAGACAGGTGCGTTCGAAGCTGTTGTCAGTGAGGATCTGGCCAATTTCGAGGCGGACAAACTGAAACAGTTCGATGCCGTGATCTTTGCTAACACGACGGGCGACGTCTTCTGTCGCCCAGCCGACAAGGTCAAATTCAAAGCTCTCAGTGCGGGTGAGAAACGCGAGCAAGAGGAGATAGCGGCCCGGCTCGTAAAGAATCTTGACGATTATATCCGGGCCGGCGGCGGCTTTATGGCCATTCATTCAGCTACCGATACATTGAAGAAGCACAAGGCGTACGGCGACATGATCGGCGCTGTGTTCACACAGCACCCTTGGGGGGCGAAGGAGACGGTTTCGATAAAGGTCGAAGATTCCGACCACGCTCTCGCTAAAGACGTGTTCGAAAAAGACGAGTTCAAATTCAACGACGAGATATATGAGTTCCGCGAACCATACGATCGAAAGCGGCTGCGCGTTATCCTGTCGCTGGATTTGGCCAAATCGGACAGACCGAATCGGCCACTGCGACGCACGGACGGTGACTACCCCATCGCCTGGACGCGAAGTCATGGGAAGGGACGCGTCTTCTACTCTTCACTCGGTCATGCAGCTTCGACCTTTGCAAATCCGACCGTCCTGAAATTCTGGCTCCGTGGAATACAATTTGCGACTGGAGATATCGTTGCCGCAACGACACCAAGCGGCAAGTAGCTCACAGGCGGCGAGGAGCACGAAAACTCATCCCAGAGCAGACTCTTGAGGTCAAGAGGAATGTAATACGCATTCTAAGAAATTCTAGCGCGCATGTTAAAATAGGGTGGCGCTCTGGGGTCAAATCTGACATACTTTGGGAAAAACCGAAGGGATTGTCAGATGAATGTGAGAGTTCACGATCCAAATGACCCGCACCGGCTGAAGCCGGTGGGTTATCTTCGGCGGACTGAACCGCCGACTGAAGAGAATAACGGCTGAAGCCGACGGCTTTGACCGATTCCGCCATCCGGCGGACTGAAGTCTGTATTGGAAAGTAAGTCAAACAGGCAATCAGTGTCAGCCTTGAGTGACAAAGCGACTTGAAACGGAGGCCCTGATTCAGGTATTATTGATGATGTTGCGTGCAGGAACAACTATTATGACGTTATATGGCATATTCCGGATGAAAAGAGCACTGTTTATACTATTGGCCACAAGCTTGAGTGGTCTCAGTCATGCCGGAGAAGGGCGAATTCTCACAAATGGGCCGATAGCGATTCAACTCAATGAAGAGCCGGCTCTCCTTATCAAAGCGGCGCCCAAGGAGGCAGAGATCGACAAGAACTCAGTCGGGGGGGGCGATCCAGGCAAGGCGGTGCTAAGTGACGAACAGGTGGACTTCCTCGCCAACAAGTTTGCGGTCGCAAGAAAGCTGGAGTATCGAACAGCGACCGCATTAAAGAAGAAGAACCCGAATTTCAGGTACAACACCTATACGGCCAGCACCTACCTCAAGAAGTGGCCCCTGGAGGAAGTTGAACGGGATTATATGATGCACGTTGCGATGTGTCCGGCTGCGGTTTTGAGGCAGGATTTGAATGAGAGTGCCACCGAGTTTCGCGTGGAGCCCTATACCTGGCCCTTGACTCCCATTACGGAGCCCTATTGGCACGAAGTGCACTTTCCAGAACATAAGCTAACAGAGATAGCGGCTAAATATCCGAGTGTAAGGAGTGGAGCCACCCTCAACGACCTGATTCCGATTCGTGCGAGCACAACTGACGAGAAATATTCAGAAGATTCGATGGACTGCATATTCTTCATCCGTATTGGTGATGAATTGATGCGCGTGAACGAGTGGAGGCCTGCCTCGGGAACGGTTCGGGTTGTTCGTGGTTTCAACGGCTCCGTTGCCGGCTCACATAACCAAAGTGCCATCGTGACAAGTCCAATTTACAACAAAGGGTGTACCCCGGGCTCAAGGAAAGGGAAACTTGCCTATTGTTCGGACAAGGGGCCGGAGAACTTGCCGATCCTGGAAAGAAAAGGGCAGGAGATTCTTGGTATGATGACGGCTGAAGAGGCTGCCGTCCGGTATGACGGTACGTCGCTTGACGCGATGACTGGAGGCTTGCCTCAGTTTGGCATGGTCAACGCACATGGACTCAAGGCCGCTCCCTGGGATTTTACCAAGAACCGTCCCTATTCCGTGTATGACTGGGTCACAGGGCACGACCGCATGATCGGCATTATTCAGAAAGTCGTGCACGAAGAAACCGGGAGATGGCCGACGCTTTTTGCCAACGGAGTCTCTCCTTCGCACTTCGAAAGAGTGGGCGTGACCAAACGATTGGTTGTGCCGACGGATCTCAAGCCTCGCCCCCTGAATGGCTACAATACGGAAGCGGGCTTCTCAGTGGGCGGCAAGCAGTTCAGGAATATATTCAACATGTTTCGGTCCTCCTTCATTAGTGGGTACACCCCATCTTGGTCGTTTAAGGCCGGACATTATGCAGACAACCAGAAGAACTATGACGAGTGCCTGATCTACACCTTCGCCTTCATGTATCTGGTTTATGAGCCCAAACCGAAATGTTGGGATGTTGCTGTAGATGGAGCCGGCATCGTGATTGGGTGCTCCTATGTTTCACCCTGGTTTAATATGCCCTCAGTTGGTCCTGAATGGATCCATCCAAAAAGTGGAAGGGTGTACAGATGTGGCTTGCCATATCCACTGTGTGCTTTCGGTAGGCCTGTAAAAAATCAGAATTTTTTAAGAGGTGTGACAGGTTTGGGAGCGGGTGACATCGGTTTCTTGGAGTGTCTGACGGTAGTTCCAGGGCATCCAGCGGTCGGGATGTAAGGATAATTCCTTTGCGTGTTTTTGGAGTTCGGTGAGATAGTCGAAGGGATTGACGCCGTTCAGCTCGCAGGTGTGGATTAGGCTCATATACAGATCGCCT